>Ga0070664_100003004_pt1 | contig 13641 bp, 15 predicted proteins | sample KBSC73metaG_FD_65863 | JGI IMG/M metagenome (GOLD analysis project Ga0070664, IMG submission 65863) | Corn rhizosphere microbial communities from Kellogg Biological Station, Michigan, USA - KBS C7-3 metaG | ecosystem: Host-associated > Plants > Roots > Rhizosphere > Soil ... | reverse complement strand
GTACCCCGTCGCGCGGCAGGCCCGCCAGTTGCTCGACGCCGCCCGGGAGGCGCTCGCCGAGGCGCTCGGCACGCGTCCCGATGAGCTGCATTTCACCGCCGGCGGCACCGAGGCGGCCCGGCTGGCGATCGACGGCGTGCGGGCCGTCCGGCCGGGCGTCGTGGTGCACTCCGCCGTCGAGCACTCCGCCGTGATCAAGTCCGCCGGGGACGCCGCTCAGGTCGTCGGGGTGGATCGGACCGGACGGGTCGACGAGGACGCGTTCGCGGCGGCCGTGCGCACGACGGGCACCGCCGGGGCGGCGCTGCAGAGCGCGAACCACGAGGTGGGCACCGTGCAGCCGGTCGCCGCGGTGGCGGCCGCGTGCCGCGACGCGGGAGTGCCGCTGTACGTCGACGCCGCGCAGTCCGTCGCGTGGGGGCCGGTGCCGGCGGGATGGTCGCTGCTGTCGGCCAGCGCGCGCAAGTGGGGCGGCCCGGCGGGCGTCGGTGTGCTCGCGGTGCGCAAGGGCGTGCGCTGGGAGGACCCGCGGCCGGCTGCCCCGCCCGTGAACATCCCCCTGGTCGTGGCCGCGGCCGCCGCGCTGCGTGCGGTGGTCGCGGAGGCGGCGGCCGAGTCCGCGCGGCTGCGCGCGCTCGTCGACCGGGTCCGCGCGGCCGTTGCGGCCACCGTCCCCGACGTGGAGGTGGTCGGCGACCCGGATGAACGGCTGCCGCACATCGCGACGTTCTCCTGCCTGTACGTCGACGGGGAGGCGCTGCTGCACGGGCTGGCGCGCGAGGGGTTCGCGGTGTCGTCGGGGTCGGCGTGCACGTCGGACACGCTGCGGCCCTCGCACGTGCTGGCCGCGATGGGGGTGCTGACGCACGGGAACGTGCGGGTGTCGCTGCACCGCGAGACGTCTTCCGCGGACGTGGACCGGTTCCTGGCGGTGCTGCCGTCGGTGGTGGCCCAGGTGCGCGCCGAGGCCGGGGTGGTCGGGCTGTGACCTCGTTGGACTGTCGGGGCAAGCGGTGCCCGCTGCCGGTGATCGCGCTGGCCCGGGCGGTGCCGTCGGTGCAGGTGGGCGACGTGGTGCGGGTGGTGGCCGACGATCCCGCTGCCGCTGTTGACATTCCGGCGTGGTGCCGGATGCGCGGGCACGAGCTGACCGCCACCGGCACCGAGGACGACGGAGCCCCCTGGTACGACGTTCGCCGCCTGACCTGAGCCCACCCCCTCTCCGCGATCTTGGAGTCCCGCGGCCCCTATGGCGGCCACGGGACTCCAAGATCTCCCGAGAGCGGGCCTACGCGGTGCGGCGGGTGCGGGCCCGCGCGAGCAGGAGGTAGACCTCGCAGCCCAGGCAGAGGCCGAACGCGGCGTTGAGGAACGCGGCCGCGAGCCCCAGCGCCGTCGCGGTCACCCCGACGGCGGTGGCGCCACTCAGGTACCCGACAGTGGCCACCGCCAGGAACACGAACCCGACCCGCTGGGCGAACCGCACCGGCGCCGGATCCTCGAGCTCCGCCGGCGGGCCGAGCCGCGGCTGCACCAGCCAGCGGTACAGCAGCGCGTACGGCTGGCGCCGGACGTCGTACGAGCCGACCGCGAACGCCAGCGTCTGGGCCAGCGCGAGCCAACCGCTGCCGGTGACCAGCACCAGCACCAGCACGACGGCCGTCACCCCGGCCGCGAAGCGGGGGCCGCGCGGGTCGAGTGGACGCATGTCGGCCGCCATCAGCAGCACACCGCCGACCGGGTGGCCGCCACCAGGTCGTCGCGACGTGGGACACCGGTCGCCCGCCAGACGGGTGCGCCCTCGGCGTCGAGGACGAACAGCGTCGGGGCCCGCCACACGTTCAGCTCGCGGGCCCGGTCCGGCTCCACCGTCGCGTCGACCTCCTGGAACTCGACGCCCGGTACGGCGGCCGCGACCGACTCCGAGACCGCGCGCACGGCATGGCAGTTACCGCAGGTAGGAGTCGTGAACAGCAGCAGAGTGGCGCCGCCGGAACCCGCCGGCACGGCCCGGGCAACGGGCCGCAACCGGCCCTGCCGCCGCTGCCAGACCACGCCCGCGACGGTGGCGGCCGCCAGCACGGCGACCGCCACGATCCATCCGCTGTTCCACCCGAGTCCCACCGAGATCAACGCTAGGCCGCCCGGCCGGCGCGGACCAGCTTTTCCTACAATGTGAGTAGGAAAAGCGTCACGGCAGGAACGGGCGCACCTCGTCGGCGGCCGCGTCGCCGTACGACTCGGCCAGCCGCTTGCCGAACTCGTCGCTGCGCAGCGTGTACTCCTGGGTGCCGACGGTCTCCAGGACCAGCGTCGCCAGCAGCGCACCCACCTGGGCCGAGCGCTCCAGCGACAGCCCCCACGACACCCCGGCGAAGAAGCCGGCCCGGAAGCCGTCGCCGACGCCGGTCGGGTCGTACGCCTGGATCTCGCGGGCGACCGGCACCTCGATCGGCGCGGCAAGGTCCCGGCCGACGATGTGCACACCCTTCTTGCCCAGCGTGGTCACCTGCACGCCGACCAGACCGAGGATCTCCTCCTGGCCAAGGCCCGTCTTGGACTGCAGCAGGTCGCGCTCGTAGTCGTTCGTGATCAGGTACGACGCGCCCTCGATGAGGTTGCGGACCTCCGGGCCGGACATGCGGGCCAGCTGCTGCGACGGGTCGGCCACGAACGGGTAGCCGAGCTGGCGGCACTCTTCGGTGTGCCGGGTCATCGCCATGGGGTCGTTGGGGCTGATCAGCACCAGGTCGAGGCCGCCGAGGCGGTCCGCCGTCGGCGCCAGCTCGATGTTGCGGGCCTCGGACATCGCCCCGGCGTAGAACGACGCGATCTGGCACAGGTCGTCGTCGGTGGTGCAGACGAACCGGGCCGTGTGCGCGACCTCGCTCTCGTACACCGACTCGCAGTCCACGCCGTGCCGCTCGAGCCAGGCCCGGTAGTCGGCGAAGTCGGTGCCGACGGCGCCGACGAGGGTCGCCTGGACGCCGAGCTGGGCCAGGCCGAAGCAGATGTTCGGGCCGATGCCGCCGCGCCGCACCACGAGGTCGTCGACCAGGAACGACAGCGACACCTTGTGTAGCTGGTCCGGCAGCAGCTGCTCGGCGAACCGACCGGGGAAGTGCATCAGGTGGTCGGTGGCGATGGAGCCGGTGACGGCGATCTTCATAGGGGAACCCCAGGTGGACGGAGGACGAACAGCGGACTCATACCGATCTGTGCGTCAGAGTACCCACCCGCGGTTGGCGCGCCACGGGCCCGCCTTTCACCGGTGGCGAAAGCGGGCCCGTGGGAGTGGAGCTGCTAGTGGAACGAGTCGCCGCAGGCGCAGGAGCCCGTGGCGTTCGGGTTGTCGATCGTGAAGCCCTGTGCGTCGATCCGGTCGGCGAAGTCGATCGTCGCGCCGGAGAGGTACGGGACGCTCATCCGGTCGACCACGACCTCGAACCCGTCGTAGCCGGCGACCTTGTCACCGTCGAGCGAGCGGTCGTCGAAGAAGAGCTGGTACCGCAGGCCGGAGCAGCCACCCGGCTGCACCGCGACGCGGAGCCGCAGGTCGTCACGGCCCTCCTGCTCGAGCAGGGCCTTGACCTTGACGGCGGCAACGTCGGTGAGGGTCACGCCGGTGGCGTTCTCCGCCTTGACGCCTGCCTCGACGGGCTCAGTGTGCGAAGCGGTCACGATGTCTGTGCTCCTCGGCGCTGGTTTGCAAGGGTCCGTCTGTGGCCAACGCGGCCGATACGGACGGCATTCCCCGATTCTCTCACGCTATTCACGCGATCCCCACGTGCGATCCCACACGCCTCACCTGGACCACGACCGCGCCAGCCGCTCCCCCAGCTTGCGCAGCCCCTCGGCCGGCCGGGCCATCGCGGCATCGACGCCGCCCAACTCGTCGATGAGGGCGTGTGCCTCGGTGACGCCAGCGGCGGCCGCCTCGCGGCGCCCGGCGCTCACCCGGCCGGCCACCACCACGCACGGCAGGCCGCGGTCGCGGGCCGCCCCGGCCACCCCGGACACCACCTTGCCGCGCAGCGACTGGTGGTCGAACGACCCCTCGCCCGTGATCACCAGGTCGGCGTCGTCGAGGGCGGCGTCGAGGCCCACCGCGTCGCGGACCAGGCCGACGCCCGACACCACCTCGCCGCCGAGCGCGATCAGCGCGGCGCCCAGGCCGCCGGCGGCGCCGGCGCCGGGGCGCGCCGCCAGGTCCGCCGGGCATCCCTCAAGATCTTTTTCCAGGACGCGGGCGAAGCGTTCGAGCGCGGCGTCCAGCCGCATGACGTCTTCCCTGCTGGCCCCCTTCTGCGGGCCGAACACCGCGCTCGCGCCGTGCAACCCGGTCAGCGGGTTGTCCACGTCGGTCGCGGCGACCAGCGTGACCCCGGCGCGCACCCGGGGCGGGCCGGTCAGTCCGGCGCAGCCGATGAGCGCCGCCCCGCCGTACGGCAGCGCGAAGCCGGCCTCGTCGACGGGCGCGGCGTCGAGGGCGGCCAGCATCCCGGCGCCGCAGTCGTTGGTGGCCGAGCCGCCCAGCCCGATCACCACCCGACGGGCGCCGGACTCGACGGCGGCGAACAGCATCAGCCCGAGGCCGTATGAGGTGGCGCGGTTGGGGTCGCGCTCCCCCGCGTCGAGTAGATGCAGGCCGCAGGCCTGCGCGCTTTCCAGATACGCGGTGTCGCCGGCGAGCAGGAACTCCGCCGGTACCCGGCGGCCGAGCGGGTCGACCACCGGCACCGGGACGCGCGTACCGGGTATCGCGGCCGCCAGCACGTCGACGAAGCCGGGCCCACCGTCGGCCAGCGGCAGCACCACCACCTCGTCGCGCGGGGCGGCCGCCCGCCAGCCCGCCTCGACGGCGGCGGCGGCCTCGACGGCGGACAGCGTGCCGGCGAACTTGTCCGGACAGATGACAACCCGCATGGTGCGGAGTCTGCCAGCTCACAGTGCTCGCGGCCGGTACGGGCCGAACCGTCGTGGGATCATTACGGCCGTGACCTGGACTGAGCCGTCGTCGACCGCCACCGCCCTGCTCCTGCTCGGCCGGGGCAGCGACCCGTCGAGCGAGAAGGGCGTCGACTGCCCCGGCGAGCTGCCGGCGCCCAGCGACCCCGACCTCGTCGCCCGGGCCGCCGCCGCGAAGGCCGCGCTCGGCGACCGCCTCTTCGTGCTCGGGCACCACTACCAGCGCGACGAGGTGATCCAGTTCGCCGACGTCACCGGCGATTCGTTCAAGCTGGCCCGCGACGCCGCCGCCCGCCCGCAGGCCGAGTACATCGTCTTCTGCGGCGTGCACTTCATGGCCGAGTCGGCCGACATCCTCACCGCACCCGAGCAGCGGGTGATCCTGCCCGACCTCGCGGCCGGCTGCTCGATGGCCGACATGGCGGTGCTCGGGCAGGTGGAGAAGGCCTGGGACCGGCTCGGTGAGCTCGGTCTGGCCGACGGCACCGTGCCGATCACGTACATGAATTCGTCGGCCGACATCAAGGGCTTCGTGGGGCGAAATGGCGGCACCGTGTGCACGTCGTCGAACGCCGAACGGGCGCTGCGTTGGGCCTTCGAGCGCGGCGAGCGGGTGATCTTCCTGCCCGACCAGCACCTCGGCCGGAACACCGCGGTGCTGCAGCTCGGGCTGAGCCTCGACGACTGCGTGCTCTACGACCCGCACAAGCCGCACGGTGGCCTCACGCCGGAGCAGCTGACGAGCGCGAAGGTGATCCTCTGGCGCGGGCACTGTTCCGTGCACGGCCGGTTCAGCCTCGACAGCGTGCGCGAGGTGCGCGAGCGCGTTCCGGGCGTCAACGTGCTGGTGCACCCCGAGTGCAAGCACGAGGTGGTGCTGGCCGCCGACCACGTCGGGTCGACGGAGTACATCATCCGGACCATCGAGGCGGCCCCCGCCGGCAGCAAGTGGGCCATCGGCACGGAGCTGAACCTGGTGCGCCGGCTGGGCAATGCCCACCCGGACAAGCAGATCATGTTCCTCGACCGCACCGTCTGCTACTGCTCGACGATGAACCGCATCGACCTGCCCCACCTGGTGTGGGCGCTGGAGGAACTGGTCGCCGGCCGGGTCGTCAACGAGATCACCGTCGACGCCGACACGGCGCACCACGCGCGGGTCGCGTTGGCCCAGATGCTGGCACTGCCGTAGACCCGTAACGCTACGCAGTCGGGCGACTCCCTCACGGCTTCGTGCCAGGTCACCGTTGTGGCCGGTTCGCAGGTCAGGGTCTTGTGGTTATGCTGCGCGGGCAACTCGAACCGAACGGTGTACACGTACCGATTCATATTGCTACCGAGCGTTACCAATTCTCTCCGGGTGGAGGCCACGTTGACCAGCGACGTCCTCGTCGTGCACGGCGGTGCGCCGTTGCACGGACAGATCCGCGTGCGCGGTGCCAAGAACCTCGTCTCCAAGGCGATGGTGGCCGCGCTGCTCGGTGACACGCCGAGCCGGCTCTACGACGTGCCGGCCATCCGCGACGTCGAGATCGTGCGCGGCCTGCTCGAACTGCACGGCGTGCGGGTCACCGACGGCGCCGAGACCGGCGAGCTCGTCTTCGACCCGGCCAACGTGGAGCGCGCCAACGTCGACGAGATCAACGTGCACGCCGGGTCCAGCCGGATCCCGATCCTGTTCTGCGGCCCGCTGCTGCACAAGCTCGGCCACGCGTTCATCCCCGACCTGGGCGGCTGCAACATCGGCGGCCGGCCGATCGACTTCCACCTGCAGGCGCTGCGCGAGATGGGCGCCGTCGTCGACAAGACCGCCGGCGGCCTGGACATCACCGCGCCGAACGGCCTGCAGGGCACCAAGTTCGAGCTGCCGTACCCGAGCGTCGGCGCCACCGAGCAGGTGCTGCTGGCGGCGGTGCGGGCGCAGGGCGTCACCGAACTGCGCAACGCGGCCGTCGAGCCGGAGATCATGGACCTGATCGCGATCCTGCAGAAGATGGGCGCGATCATCACGGTCCACACCGACCGGGTCATCGAGATCGAGGGCGTCGACAAGCTGCGCGGCTACAGCCACCGCCCGATCCCCGACCGCATCGAGGCCGCGAGCTGGGCGGCGGCGGCGCTGGCCACCGGCGGCGACGTGTACGTGCGGGGCGCCCGCCAGGCCGACATGATGACGTTCCTGAACCTGTACACGAAGGTCGGCGGCTCGTTCGACATCGACGACTCCCCGACCGGCGGCATCCGGTTCTGGCACCCGGGCGGCGAGCTGCGGCCGGTGCTGCTGGAGACCGACGTGCACCCCGGCTTCATGACCGACTGGCAGCAGCCGATGGTCGTGGCGCTGACCCAGGCGCGCGGCCTGTCGATCGTCCACGAGACCGTGTACGAGCGCCGGCTCGGCTACACCGAGGCGCTCAACCAGATGGGCGCGACCATCCAGACGTACCGGGAGTGCCTGGGCGGCACGCCGTGCCGGTTCGGCCGGCGCAACTTCACCCACTCGGCGGTGATCGCGGGCCCGTCCAAGCTGCTCGCGCACGACCTGGTGATCCCCGACCTGCGGGCCGGGTTCAGCCACCTGATCGCGGCACTGGCGGCCGAGGGCACGTCGCGGGTGTACGGGGTCGAGCTGATCAAGCGCGGATACGAGGACTTCGAAGCCAAGCTCGCCGCTCTGGGCGCCTCGGTGGAGCGGGGATAGCACCGGCTCGGCTAACCTAACCGCGTGCCGTCGCTGTTCAAACGCAGGTCCCCCGACGTCGAAGACGCCGTCCCGGCCGCACCCGACCCCGCCGTGGAAGTGCGCCGCAAGGGCTACACCCCGAGCAAAGAGGAACTCGGCAAGAAGACGCCCAAGCGGCCGACCGACGGTCGCCGGCGCGCCGAACCGCCACCGGCGAACCGCAAGGACGCGATGAAGCGCGCCCGTGAGAAGGCCAAGGAGGACCGCGTCGAACGGCGCGCGGCGATGATGGCCGGCGACGACCGGTACCTGCTGGGCCGCGACAAGGGACCGGAACGGGCGCTGGTGCGTGACATCGTCGACCGGCGGCTCACCGTCGGAACCTGGTTCTTCGGCGGCGCGCTGATCGTGCTCATCGGCTCCTCGACGGCGATGCCGCCGATCGTCCAGGTCGTCTCCAACATCGCGTGGGCGGCGCTGGCCCTCGGCACGCTGCTCGACAGCGTGCTGCTCGGCCGCGAGGTGAAGAAGAAGGTCGGGGAGCGCTTCCCGAAGACCGAGCAGCGGATGACCTCGCTGTACCTCTACGCCGCCATGCGCGGCCTGACCTTCCGCCGGCTGCGCATCCCGAAGCCCCGGGTCAAGGTCGGCGAGAAGGTCTGACTCGCGAGCGACAGTTCCCCGGGCTCGACCTGACCGAGATCACCTGACCGACGTGTACAGCCGCGCCACCACGTCCTCGATCTCGGGCTCGACGATCGAGACGTCGCGCAGCAGCCCGGTGCCGGCGAGCGCCGCCAGCAGCGGCCCCGGCGGACCGGTCAGCGCGTAGGTCAGGCGGCGGCCGCCGCTCGCGGCGGCCTCCAGCGCCGCGCCGGGCGCGGTCACCGGGGCCGTCGGCGCCTCGTCCAGGTCGACCACGACGCGCCGCTGGGAGCCGTACCGGGCGTGCAGGTCGTCCAGGGTGCCGTCGTGCACGATCCGGCCGGCGTCGACCACCACCAGGCGGCGGCACAGCCGCTCGATGTCGGCCAGGTCGTGGGTGGTGAGCACGAGCGTCGTGTCGCCGGCCGCGCCGAGGTCGGCGAGGAACTCGCGGACCGCCTGCTTGCTGACGACGTCCAGGCCGATCGTCGGCTCGTCGAGGAACAGCACCCGCGGACCGTGCAGCAGGGCGGCCGTCAGCTCGCCGCGCATCCGCTGCCCCAGCGACAGTTGACGCACCGGCCGGTCGAGGAACCCGTCCAGGTCGAGCAGGCGGCGGCAGCGGGCCAGCCGCGCGGCGTGCTCGACGGCCGGCACCCGGTAGATGTGGCGCAGCAGGTCGAACGAGTCGCGCAGCGGCAGGTCCCACCACAGCTGCGAGCGCTGTCCGAACACCACGCCGATCCGGCGGGCCATCGGCACGCGCTGCGGCACCGGTTCGAAGCCGCACACCCGCACCCGCCCGCCGGACGGGTACAGCACGCCGGTGAACATCTTGAGCGTCGTCGACTTGCCGGCGCCGTTGGGCCCGATGTAACCGAGCATCTCCCCCGCCTCGACCCGCAGGTCGATGCCGTCGACGGCGGCGACGTTCCGTGTCTCCCGGCGGAAGCGACCGCGACGGACCCGCACCGTGAAGTCTTTCCGCAATTCACATGCCTCGATGACGCTGCTCATGACCCCGTACTCCGGTATCGACGGATTCCCGTGCGCCACAGCAGCGCCGCGACCAGGCAGGCCAGAAGACCAACCGCCGGCGTGAGCCACCCGAACCAGTCCGGCGCGCCGAGCGGGTCGGCCCGGCCGAGCACCAGCAGCGCCGGGTAGTAGCCGGCGAAGCCGAGCCCGAACCCGTACGCGAAGATGCGCCGGAACACGCTGCCGTAGATGCCGACCGGGAACGTGGAGAAGTCGCGGCCGCCGTAGGTGAAGCTGTTGCCGAACTCGCCGGAGTCGATCCACCAGAACGCCACGGTGCCGGTCCCGGTGAAGATCGCCCCGAACAGCAGGCTCCCGCCCACGACGGCGAGCAGCACGGCGGCGACCCGCGTCCCCGTCCAGTCGACGCCCGCCCACGACGCGGCGATCGGCAGCAGCGTCACCGCGACGACCAGCCGCCCGGCCCGGCGCGGCTGGAAGTCCATCGCCACCAACTGGCCGAACGCGCCGAGCGGGCGCAGCAGCACGGCGTCCATCCGGCCGGTGCGCACCAGGTTCCGGACGGTGTCCATGTTGCCCACCAACAGGTCGGCCACGGCGAACCCGATGGTGGCGATGGCGGCGATCAGCAGCGCCTCGGCGGTGGCGAACCCGGCCACCACGCCGCCGGCCCGGAAGAGCACCACGACGGCGCTGAGGTCGAGCACTCCCATCAACACCGAGCCGACGACGTCCAGCCACAACGAGGTGCGGTACTGCGCCTGGGCGCGCGTCTGGGATGCGAACAACCGCAGGTACAGCCCGAGGTCAGCCACCCTGCACCACCAGCTTCCGCTCGGCCCGCCGCTGCACGCCGCGCGCCGTGGCCACCATCGCGACCGCCCAGCCGGCCTGGACGGCCAGCAGCACGTACGCGTGATCCGCCCGCTCCACCAGGATGTCCATCGGCGCCTGGATCATCGACGCGATCGGCGTGCCGTAGACGAGCAGCGTCGCCAACGGCTCCGGCAGCAGCCACAGCGGGAAGTAGAGGCCCGACAGCAGCCCGGACAGCAGCGCCCACAACACCTGCGGCCCGCGGACGTCGAGCATCCAGTACGCCGCGCACTGCACCAGGTGGCGGCAGGCGAAGCAGACCACGACGGCCAGCACCATCGACACCGCGAACAGCGGATAGGTGACCAGATGCCGCGGCGCGTACAGGTCGAACACCAGGGCGCCCGCGACCAGCGGCAGCGTGAAGCGGGTCAGGACCTGGAAGCCGGCCCGGCCGAAGTCGACGGCGAGCAGGTGCCAGACCGGGTCGACCGGGCGCTGCAGGTCGACCACCACGTCGCCGGTGCGGATGCGTTCGGCCTGCTCGTAGGTGCCCCAGATCGCGATCACGGCGAGCGCTCCCTGGCTGCCCCAGACGAACGTCGCCAGCCGCGGGCGGTCGTACCCGGAGATCGAGCCGCCGGTCGCGGTCGCCACGGCGAGCAACGCGTAGCAGCGCAGGAATCCGAAGGTGATGTTCGTCGAGGCGCCGGCGAGCGTCGCGATCCGGTAGGTCGCGTACCGGCGGAACCCTGCCCTGGCCAAGGCGAGGTACACCGGTGACCTCCTCGCGCCGGTCGGCGGACCGCGAGGAATGTACCGGTGTCCGATTTGCCGCGCACCTCAGTTTCGTTCGACGACGACGGACCCGCAGGAGTTGATCGCGCGCTGCCGCGTCGCCAGCAGTGAGATCGCCCTCGACGCGGCCCGGCGGCGGGCCGCTCGCTAGGGTTTGGCATATGGAATTTCGTCACCTTGGCCGTTCGGGCATGCTCGTCAGCGCGATCTCGTACGGCAACTGGATCACGCACGGGTCCCAGGTCGAGGAGGACGCCGCCACGGCCTGCGTGCGCGCGGCGCTCGACCTCGGCATCACGACGTTCGACACCGCCGACGTGTACGCCGGCACCCGCGCGGAGGCCGTGCTCGGGCGGGCGCTCAAGGGCGAGCGGCGCGAGGGGCTGGAGATCTTCACGAAGGTCTACTGGCCGACCGGGCCGGGCCGCAACGACCGCGGCCTGTCCCGCAAGCACATCATGGAGTCGATCAACGGCTCGCTGCGCCGGCTGCAGACCGACTACGTCGACCTCTACCAGGCCCACCGGTACGACTCCGAGACGCCGCTCGAGGAGACGATGGAGGCGTTCGCCGACGTCGTGCACAGCGGCAAGGCGCACTACATCGGCGTGTCCGAATGGCGGGCCGAGGAGATCCGCGCCGCGCACGAGCTGGCCCGCGAGCTGAAGATCCAGTTCGTGTCGAACCAGCCGCAGTACTCGGCGCTGTGGCGCGTCATCGAGGCCGAGGTCGTCCCGACGTCGGAGGAACTGGGCATCGGACAGATCGTCTGGTCGCCGCTGGCGCAGGGCGTGCTGACCGGCAAGTACCTGCCCGGGCAGGCGCCGCCGGCCGGGTCGCGGGCCACCGACGAGAAGAGCGGGGCGAGCTTCATCAGCGACTGGCTGCGCGACGACGTCCTCGAGGCGGTGCAGAAGCTGAAGCCGATCGCCGAGCAGGCCGGCGCGACGATGGCCCAGCTCGGCGTCGCGTGGGTGCTGAACAACCCCAACGTGTCCTCGGCGATCGTCGGGGCCACCCGGCCGGAGCAGCTACAGGACAACGTGAAGGCGCTCGACGTCACCATCGACGCCGACATGCTCAAGGCGATCGACGAGGCGCTGGACCCGGTCGTCATCCGCGACCCGGCGGAGACCAGGTCCCCGGCGAAGCGCCCGTAGTCCGTGCGATCCCGGCCGCCCTGACGACGGGGCGGCCGGGATCAGGTCCAGAAGCGGAACAGGCTGAAGCCCTCGGCGTAGAGGTCGCTCGGCAGGCCGAGGGCGTCGGCGATCGTGAAGACGAACCAGAAGAACGCGCGGTTGATGCGCGGCTCCCACAGCAGCGCGAACAGCAGCAGCATGCCGAACGGGGCCACCTTCGCGAAGCCGCGCTGCCAGTCCGGCGGCAGCCACGGCTCGATCAGGTTGCCGCCGTCGACGCCCGGGATCGGCATCAGGTTCAGCACCGACGCCGTCAGCTGCAGGAACGCCAGGAACGCGACGGCGGCCCAGAAGTCCGGATGCGCCTCGACATTGACGCCGACGGCGAACGGAACCACGAGCAGCAGCGTGAACAGGATGTTCATGGCGGGCCCGGCGAAGCTGACGAAGCTGTCCCAGGAGCGGCCGCGCAGGTGGTGCCTGTCCACCCAGACCGCCCCACCGGGCAGACCGATGCCGCCCAGCACCACGATCACCAGCGGCAGCACGATCGACAGCAGCGGGTGCGAATACTTCAACGGGTTCAGCGTCAGGTAACCGCGGTGGGCCACGGCGACGTCGCCGCCGCGGTACGCGATCAGCGCGTGGGCGTACTCGTGCAGGCACAGCGAGACCAGCCAGCCGGCCGCGACGAACAGGAAGACGTTCAGCCCCGCGTCGCCGAAGCCGCGCCACGACATGACGCCCGCCGTGACGAACAGCGCGACCAGGCAGAGAAAGATGCCGCTGGGCCGGAACGCGCCCTTGGGCACGCCGACGACCAGGTCACCGCGATCCATCAGCCGCTCAGTCGCCCGCCGGCGCCAGCGACATGCGGTACTCCAGCCGGCTCTCCTCGTACAGGGCCACCCGCATGACCCCGCGGGCGGCCAGCTCCCGCCAGCTCTGCCCGATCCAACTCTCCGCGTCGGACTGGCTGGCGAACGCCTCGTTGGGGCCCTCGATAGACCCGCCCTGCGCGTCTTCGTACCGCCACGTCCACGCCATGCCACGCTCCCGGAGTAACCGCCACACCACCGCGACCAAGGGTACCGGGGCCGCAGCGGCGCGCCCGTGCGCGGGCCATACAGTACGCACATGTCCACCTCGCGCGTGCTGGTCCTCGGTGGTGTCGGCTCCGGTGCCGCCGAGGTGGCGCAGCGGCTGCTCGAACCCGCACAGCGGCTGGCCGGTGCCGATTTCGCCCTGGACCCGTACGGCCTGGGCCTGCGCCTGTCGGGCGCGGCGGCCGGCGAGACCCTGCTCGTCGAGGGCCTGGACGACTGGTTGACGGCAGTGCTGAGCTTGACGGCGGATTCCGACGCGGCACCGGGCGATGCCATCGACGCGCTCGCCAGCGGGCTGGCCGGATCGGCGGCCGAGCGGGTGGTGCTGGTCAGCGCCGAGGTCGGCCTGGCCGTGCCGGTCTCCGATGAGGCAGAGCATTACGCCGACGCGCTGGGCCGGCTGAACCGGGCGCTCGCATCCGTCTGCGACGGCGTGGCGCTCGTGGTGGCCGGGCAGCCGACGTGGCTCAAAGGCTCCGCGATG
>Ga0070664_100002997_pt1 | contig 13659 bp, 15 predicted proteins | sample KBSC73metaG_FD_65863 | JGI IMG/M metagenome (GOLD analysis project Ga0070664, IMG submission 65863) | Corn rhizosphere microbial communities from Kellogg Biological Station, Michigan, USA - KBS C7-3 metaG | ecosystem: Host-associated > Plants > Roots > Rhizosphere > Soil ... | reverse complement strand
AGACTCGCGCCGGGCTGCTGGCAAGTCGGTGCTGGATAACGTTCCACAGAACACGTCACGATAAACCGCACGCTCTTGCTAAAAGGCGTAGTCTTTGAAGTGTCTCCTCTAGCAACCTTCCGCCGCGCCTTAGGGCGAACCGGGTCCTTGCGAAATCAGACAGCTGACCGCTGGCAAGGAGCCCGTATGGCCAAGCATTCAGGTGTGCGCGCGCGAAGTACTCCCAAACCTCCCGCTACCGATGAGGACGGAAACCAGATCCACGAGATCCTGCTCGAGCTTTCCAGTGACGATCGCGTGCCATTGCTTTCGAGCATGGAATTCGTCCGCCTGAAGGCTCACCACCTGCTCCACGAGACAGGGGACACCTTGAAATCGGCATACTTCTGCAATACGGGAATGGTCTCCATCCTGAGCGTTTTTCCGGACGACAAGAGCGTGGAAGTAGGTCTGGTCGGGAAAGAGGGATTTGTCGGCCTGCCTCTCATCGCCGGCTTCCGCACAGCCCCCAATCGGGCGGTGGCTCATTGAAGCCACCGCATTCCGCATAGACGCGAACATTCTAAAATCCCATCTGCGCCGGTCTCCGACGTTGGAGCGACGGCTGCAGCAGTGTGCGCAAATCGCTTCTGTACAGGTGACACAGATCGCCGCCTGCAACCGCCTTCACGACGTTCATGAGCGGCTCGCACGTTGGTTGTTGATGTGCGCCGACCGAGTCGACTCAAATTCAGTACCGCTCACCCAGGAATTCCTAGCGCAGATGTTAGGAACTCGACGCTCGAGCGTTACGGTGGCAGCGGGAATATTGCAGAAAGCTGGGCTCATCACCCACTCACGCGGGGAAGTAGAAATTCTCAATCGAGAAAAGTTGGAGAAGGCCTCGTGCGAATGCTACAGCATCATGCAGCGGCAGATTCTTAGCTGGCGGGCCGAGTCGGACTGAGCGCCGTTTCTGCCCACTCAACAGCGGGCTTATCCGCCAGGCAGCACGGTAATAGTTATGCCCGCCCCGCCGCCCCGCCTTTCCTAAGAAGCGCCGAATCCTCCGCATTGAGATTCACCCTGAAATCAACCTGCTCGCGTTCAGACTCGTTCCTGCTTTTGATAGGGGACGTTGTGCTGTGGGAGGCGGCGCTGTGCCGCGGGGGGGTACTTCCAAAGCCTGACATCCAGCCATCAAGCTCGTGCTGGAAGGCAACGATTGGAGCACGTGGCGTGGTGCCAAGGCGCCGTACCGGCATCCCGAGAGTAGCCTCCCAACGCTGTACGGTGCGGACACCTCGGTGCATGTGGCCGGCTATTTCCTTCCAGGTGTTAAGGACGACAGGTGTTTTGCTGATACCTTCGCGTGCACGACGCGCCTTCGCAACGTTTGCCATCCAGGCGTCGAGCTCGTGCTTGAATGCCTTGACCGGACCGCGTGGGTTCGACCCGTCGCGGTGAACGGGCATTCTCAGCGTGACTTCCCATCGCTGTACAGTTCGTATGCCGCGATGCAGGTAGGCGGCTATTTCTTGCCAGGACGTTAGGACCATAAGTGCGCCCTAATGTACTTTCGATGAGTGTTTTTCTATCGGTGCGTGGTCAACGCTACCGCGGATCAACCAAGGAAACGAACATCACTAGAGCAGGAAAGATCGCCGCTCTAAAACTGACCAAGGCCATCGAGGGTCATGATCCATTGGACAGGAAAGTACCCACACTTCTCGAATTCTCATCAAGATTCGTGGAATGGGTTAAAACTGCCCGGCTGGAATTTGATACTCGACGTTACTACCTGAACGGCTGGAGGCTCTTGCAGATTACGCAACTGCCGAAGATGCGATTGGATCGTATCACAGCAGATATGGTTGAAGGCGTGCGCTTCTCCGGTTCACCTGCAAATGGAAACAACGCACTCCGGACTTTGCGCCGGATGCTGAATAAGGCGCGGGAGTGGAAGGTCATTCGAGATGTGCCCAACTTCAAGTTGTTCAAGGAGGAGGGCCGCGCATTAAGGCTCGATGACGAAGCCGAAGCGAAGCTGTTGCCGGTAGCGGACCAGCCTCTCAAGGACATCATCGTCTTGATGCGCGACACGGGCATGAGAAATGCTCGTGAACTTTACCGGATGCGGGTTGAGAATATCAACTGGAACAGCCGCGTGATCTTCAACCCGAACAGCAAAACGAAGAAGGGTCGCAGGTTCGTTCCTATGAGTGATCGTGTAATGAAGATTCTTCTAGTTCGCTGTGCGGATCGGACGGAAGGCTGGGTTTTCCGTCTCGGCAGAAAGGCAAGCACATCACCGGCGGCCTGGTGAACAAGCAGTGGGTCAGGGCAAGGAAGAAAGCTGGCTTGCCTGAGGATCTTGTGCTGTACTGCGCTCGTCATGACTTCGGTACGTACGTGTTGCAGAAAACGAGCAACATCGCCGCAGTCATGAACAGCATGGGTCACTCGGATGTAAAAACGGCCATGACGTATCAACACCCGGAATTGAACGTCGTCCGCGACGCAATCAATTCACGGCACATTTTACGGCACACCGCCGAAACCGTTAACTAGGTAAGTGATTGAAAAGATTTGGCTGCCCCCCAGGGATTCGAACCCCGATATGCTGATCCAGAGTCAGCTGTCCTGCCGTTGAACGAGGGGGCAGTTTCTGCGAACAGAATGCGGAGCAAATCCGCACTCTGATTTTATTGGCCTTCGCCGAATGGGTCAATTCGCGCAATATTCGCGATGGTTTAACGCGTATCGAAGAAATTCAAACCAGGCCCCGATGCCTGCTCGCCACGTGCTAGACTCCAGCTATTGCTGGCATGCGGATTCTCAGGCGCTATATTCTCGGCGAAGTTACCTCACACGCGCTGATCGGGACCGGCATTTTCACGTTCGTTATCTTCACGAAAGAATTGGGGCAAATTCTCGAACTGGTCGTGCGCAACAGCGCGCCCTTGCCCAGTGCCATTCAACTCTTTTTGCTGATTATTCCCGGAGCACTGAACATTACTCTGCCCGCGGGCGTCTTGATTGGGGTGTTGCTAGGACTCAGTCGCCTGGCTGCCGACAGCGAGATCACCGCCATGAAGGCTTGCGGAGTCAGCCTGAGCAAGTTTCTGCGCGTTCTGGCTATCTTCTTTGTTGGTGCATGGGTACTCGCCCTTGTGAACAGCATTTATCTGGCGCCTCAGGCGCAACGGGCGTTGTCACACTTGCAAGACCGGCTCAAGGGATCGCAAGTTTCCTTCGAGGTCCAGCCGCGCGTCTTCTATGAAGGATTTCCGAAAAAAGTGCTATATGTCCACGATGTGAAGACCGCGCAAGGGGCGGCCATCTGGAAAGGCGTGTTCATTGCCGACACTACAGATCCTTCGGCCCCGAAGATCACGCTTGCCGAGCGCGGGATCCTGGTAAGTGAAGGCAAGACCCTGCTGCACCTCCACTTGATCAACGGATCGTCGCATGAAATGGTTCCGAACGAGCCTGACAAATATCAGATTTCGACCTTTCAGGAAACCGACATGCCGATTTCATTGCCCGAGAGCAGCGTGTCGAAGGATCAGCCACCGTCTGCCATTGGCGAGATACCAACCTTTCAACTGCCGGTGCTGGCAGGAACGCGAAAGAACCCGTGGGTCGCTCGTTGGTACTGGATTGAGTTTCATCGCCGGTTTGCCCTGCCAACGGCCTGTTTAGTGCTCGGTCTGGTCGGTTTTCCGCTTGGGATGTCGGCCAAAAAAGGTGGAAAGTCGACCGGATTCGTGCTGACGGTAATTCTTGTTTTTGGGTATTACTTTGTTTCACTGCTTGGCGTTTCCATGGCACGGCAAGGAAAGCTCTCTCCGGGAGCCGGGGTCTGGCTAGCAGACTTCGCCTGTCTGGCGCTGGGCGTGTTTCTAATCTGGCGGTCGGAGAAGCGGCCATTTGAGGTGGGAGCACTTAAAGGGATCTGGGGATCTTTGAAAGCACGGTTCCAGCGAGGAGAGCTGCTGCTGCCCAAAGCCTCGGCGGAGAATGCCTTCGAGCGTGCTTCCACGCGCACTCGGTTCTTCAGGGCCGGCTTCCCCATGATTTTGGATGACTACGTCTTGCGTGATTTTGTCTTCAACTTGGCGCTGATCATGGGATCGCTGACCGTGCTGTCTCTCATCTTCACTATCTTCGAGTTGTTGGGCGACATCTTGAAGAACCACGTGTCGCCCTGGGTAGTGGGGGAGTATCTGCTGAACGTTACGCCGTTCTTTCTCTACAACACCGCACAGTACGGCGTGTTGCTTTCGGTGCTGATTACCCTCGGCCTGATGCAACGCTCGAACGAAGTCACCGCCATGAAAGCCACTGGCATCAGCATCTACCGCATCATTGTTCCTGTGCTGGTCGCCGCGATCATGGTTTCCGTCGGTCTATTCCTCTCCGACCAGTTGTACCTGCCGCACACGAACAAACGGCAAGACGCGCTGCTGAACAAAATCAAGGGACGCCCTCCGCAGACCTATCTGAATCCTTCCCGCAAGTGGATCTTCGGCCAGAACTCGACCATTTACTACTACCAGTTCTTCGACTCGGACCGAAACCAGTTCGGAGATCTCTCGGTATTTCAGTTCCAGCCAAATACGTTTCAACTGGTGAACCGGATTTACGCCAACCGCGCCCAATGGGACGGGAGTTTGAAACGCTGGGTGTGTGCCGAGGGCTGGGAGCGTTCGTTTCAGGGGCTGGCGATCAATGAGTATCGAACCTATGACGTCTCCACCTTCGGTTCGGTGAATGAGCCTCCGGAATACTTCAAGAAGGAAGTGAAGCAATCGCTCGAGATGAATTACGAACAGTTGCGCCGCTATATTCACGACTTGCAACAGAGTGGTTTCGAGGTCGTGAAATTGAAAGTGCAGCTACAAAAGAAGATTGCCTTTCCCATCGTCACGTTTGTAATGGGAGTGCTCGCCATTCCGTTTGCTCTCTCGGCTGGGAAACGTGGCGCCGTCGCCGGCGTGGCAACTGCGATCGGGATTGCCGTTGTCTACACCGTGGTCTCCGGCCTGTTCGAGGCTATGGGAAACATCAGCTCCTTGCCGCCTGTTTTGGCGGCTTGGTCTCCGGACGTTATTTTTGCGCTGGTCGGAGGATACCTAGTCCTCAAAGTACCTACCTAGGAAGGAGTGCCGGCAACCGTGGGGCGTCGGCCAGGTACGCCACCGCCCCACGCCTTCCATGTGACTCCGTCAAGACCTCGCCGGCAAGGGTTGCGTCGCTCTCATGCGTACCTGTGATGTGCTCTCCTCGCGCAGCGTGGTCAACTGGGCGAGGGAGAATGCCGCAATCGCCAACCCGATGTCTCGCACCGCGACATCGAGGAACCTGCCCATTGTGAGCAGGTTCAAGGCAATCGCTAGCAGCCAGGCCATGACTACATAGGCACCAATCTTGGTCCAATGCGTGAGCACGATGACCCCGGCGACGATTTCGACGACGCCAACGACGTGCATGAACGTCGCTGGTTCCATCGGGATCAGCCTTGTCGCGAGGGGGTTCAGGTATGCCTCCCAGTTAGTTAAGAGATTAAAGAACTTGTCCAGCCCCGCGGCGATAGGGACGAAGCCGAATAGCACACGGAGCGCCCACCAGGTGTTATTCAGTCGATTGTCTGTATTTTGCATCTTGCCTCCTGTCCCCAATAGAGCGGTTCGCCGGGAAGGTGGTTACAACTCGGGCGAAGAAGAACGTGCTCAAATAGCCGTAACTTTTTTCGGGCTGAAAGCTCTATTCAATAGGGAAGAATCATGAGTCCTACTGCTTTCGAAGTAACGAACAGTACCGAGCGTCTATCCGATCAAGAAGTAGTGCGTCGTGTCTTGGAAGGCGAAACTGCCTTGTTTGAGTTGATCATGCGCCGCTACAACCAGCGGCTCTATCGCGTGGCCAGGGCCATCCTGCGCGACGACGCTGACGCGGAAGATGTGATGCAGGAAGCCTATGTACGTGCCTATGAACACCTAGGGCAGTTCGCGGGGCGATCGCAGTTTGCGACATGGCTGACGCGGATTGCAATTCATGAAGCGCTGGCAAGATTGCAACGTCGAAAGAGAACCGACCAGTTGGGCGCTAATGCTCGGGGCGAGATTGGAATCGATAGGGAGGTAGATGTGGCAGCGAGTGCGCTGAATCCAGAAGAACAGTTGTCCGTGTCCGAGTTGGGTCGGGCACTGGAAAATGCAATCCTTTCGATTCCCGAGCAGTATCGGCTGGTGCTGATGCTGCGCGACGTGGAACAACTCAGCACAACCGAAACCGCCGCGACGCTTGAGCTTAGCGAGGAAAACGTTAAGGTACGGCTTCATCGTGCACGCGCGATGGTTCGCAAAAACCTCTTTGCTCAGGCCGGTAGCGAAGCCCCGCGAGCATTCGGATTCATGGGAGAGCGCTGCGATCGCGTGGTCGCACAGGTGATGGCTAAAATCAGCGCTGCAAGCAAATGACAAGCGACCTGCGGCTCCAAGCTCTCAGTTTTTAGACTGCTCGCCAACTCTTATCACCGCGTCATCAGGAGCCTGAGCTGAGAGTTCCCTTAGGCTTTCGCTCCGGCATGTTTGTCTACCGTGCTCCAGGTTTTATCTTCCGCGTGGCAGATGCTTTCAAGCAAGCAGTCGGCACACTTGGGTGATCGCGCGATGCACAACTTGCGTCCGTGCCATATGATTTGGTGAGAAAAGAGGATCCACTTTTCGGGCGGAATCACGCGCATCAGGTCCTCTTCAATCTTCTTTGGATCGTCGTTTTTGGTGAGTTCCAGGCGGCGCGAAATGCGATGAACGTGCGTGTCCACCACGACGCCATCGGCAACTTTGAACCATGTGCCTAGAACGACGTTCGCGGTCTTACGCGCAACGCCCGGCAGGGTGAGTAACTCCTGCATGTTCTCAGGGACCTTCCCCCCGAAATCGCTAACGATCATCTTTGCAGCGCCTACGAGAGACTTTGACTTATTGCGAAAAAAACCGGTTGAACGGATCTCGGGCTCAAGGAGCTGTGGCTCAAGTTTCGCGAACTCTTGAACGGTTGGATATTTCTTGAATAGCTCTGGCGTGACCATGTTCACGCGAACGTCGGTGGACTGCGCGGAAAGAATGGTTGCCACCAACAGTTCCCATGCACTCTTGTGGGTGAGCGCGCAGGTTACCTCGGGGTAGAGCTGATCGAGCCGCTTCAGAATTTCTGAGACGCGCTCTGCAGCCGTGGGATTGTAGGTTCTTGTCGATGCCCGAGCCTTGGTGCCATTCCCAGATCGATTTTGATCTTGAGATTTGGGTTTCTGAAAGGCGCTTTCTTTCACTCGAGCGGCGACTTTGCTGCTCACTTGTCGCATAGCACGCAAGCCTTCATGTCTGCCGCTCTTGGCCGGTCTCCTAGGTGTGACTCCTCTGGGCATCGGTTCTCCGCGCAGAAAATCTTAGCAAAAGTTCCCGGTTTTCCGTTCCAGGTTCTCAGCGCTCGGTTACGAGGCTACCTGTCGCACAAAAGAGACACAGAGGAGGATCGTGTGAGAACTGCCACCGGGGAACTAGGGTTCTATCCCCTCCGTGCCTACGCCGCAATTGACGCCCACCACACGCACCTTTACTCTTGAATCGGGGGAAATGCAATGGCGGTAAGACTCGTGCAGATGGGGCAGGTCTGGCGCAAGGATGACAATGGCCAGGACTATCTCGTAACCAAGGTTTACAACGAAGTATTTTCTCAATACGCAGTGCTGCGCCCGGCCGAGGTTACCGCACCGGATGCGCCCACGGTGAAGGTGAAAGTCACAAAGGCGGCTTCGGGAGTGGCTTTGCCGGGATTCACGTTCACGCAGGATGGATCGTTCTGATCAGGCATTCAGCAATCCGCGTCCAGGCAGGTATTGGCTGGTAGGTCGCCGCTCAAAGCTCACAACCAAAAACATCCTCCATGACTGAAAAAATCCTCGCGGTTCTCTTTATCTTTATCAAGTCGCTGATCGCTTGGGGCGGCTATGCCGGCATCGTCATCCTGATGGCGATCGAGTCGGCCTGTATCCCGCTCCCCTCGGAACTGATCATGCCTTTCGCTGGATACCTCGTGTTTGAGGGCACGCTGAAGTTGATCTGGGTGGCAACGGCCGGCGCAATCGGGTGCAACGTAGGTTCTCTCATCGCCTATGAGCTTGGTTGTTACGGAGGCCGTCCGCTGGTCGAGCGCTATGGCCACTGGATTCTGATGGGCCGTCGCGAACTCGACTGGGCGGACCGCTTCTTCGCGCGCTGGGGATACTTGGCGGTTTTTGTGGGGCGCCTACTCCCGGTGATCCGCACCTTTATTGCGTTACCGGCCGGCATTGCTCGCATGCCTAGGGGGCGCTTTCACATCTATACCTTTCTTGGCTCCTGGCCCTGGTGCTTCGGTTTAGCTTGGCTGGGAATGAAGCTCGGTGAGAACTGGCGCCAGCTGGGGCAATACTTCCACAAATTTGACGCCGTGATCTTTGTTGTTCTGGTCATTGGTTTCGTTTGGTTCGTCTGGTCCCATTGGCAGCACAGGATCAAGACCGCGGTCAGCGACTAATCCTTCACTCCGAAGAGAGTTGTCTGGCCAGGTCTGACATTTGCGGAACCCCGTACTCATTCGAAAAATCGACATGTCCCGCCAGCGTCTCTCGTTCCTTGCCGTTGACCAAAAACTTGACGCGGACGATCTCCGGCGAGTTTGCCGCCAACGTTTGCACAAAAGAGGCGACAGTAAGCTCCTCGGGAAGAATTCCTGACGTCTGCCCATCGGCAAGCTCGGAATTGACATCTACCACGACCAGACCTGGATTCACGAAATAAACGTTGCGCACATCTGCACCCGCAGCCAGATGATGGGGCGAACCCTTTCCGGTATAGATGGCAAGCAACGCCCGTAATATCTCCTGGCTTTTCCTTTGACGTTCGGTCGAAAGTTCAATCGAGACCGCCTGGACGCGCAATACTCCAGGATCATCATGCGCGACCCATAGGGTTACTTGCCTGAGGGTTCCGGTGGCGGGCGGGGTTACGAGTTGCGGCCTCTGCAATGTTGCCTCCGACTGCGCCCGGCTTCGAAGCTGCCAAACGTACAAGGCCATTGCGATTGCGAGAAACAGAAGGCAAACCGAGAGCACGAGAAAGGAGCGAGAAGTCACCGTCGTGCTCCCATGTTCCCGCGCAGCGAAGGAGCGATCGAGGCAAGAGCATTGGCCAGTGCGGCACAAATCATCTGCTGGTATCCGGTGGCTGAGACTTGGGTGGCATCCCCAGTGGTGGGCGAGATTTCGATGGCAATCGCCGGGGATCTTAGGCTGTTTAAAGGCCGCAAGGAGGCGCTGAATGCGTGGGTGGGGAATTTTGTTCTCTGCATCGCCCCTACCAGCTGTGTCTGAAGCGCTTTGCTACGCGGAAGAGTTGCGGATTGAGCACGGTCCCAATCGAGAAATGGGCCTTTGTTGTCGCCGGAGTCTGGGAGAAGAGCGGTGAATATTCCCATTCCGCTTCCCAGTGAACTTGCATGAAGGGAGATGTAAAGCGCCGGATCGGCGGCGTTGCTCATGGCGGCGCGCTGATCGGGCGGGAGCGTCACATCGCCGTCACGGACCAGCTGGCAGAGAATTCCTCGGGCATTCAACTCCTGCTTCAGCCGGCGAGCGATATTGAGGGTGATCTCCTTTTCGGGAGTCGAGGCAGTGAGCCGTGCGCCGGGATCGGTGCCGCCGTGAGCCGGGTCGAGCATGATGAGCAAAGGCTTTTCAGGGGGCTGCGGAGAAGGCGATCCAGGCGAGGTCGTATTGGCAGGCGTCGCTTGTGCTCCAGCGAGGACCGCCAAGGAGGCCGCCACCAACAATTTGGATGCGGCATTAATCCAAGGCATAAATGGCAAGGCCGTCGAGGAGTTTGGGATAAAAATCGGTGGACTTCTGCGGCATGACGCCGCCTGCAAACGCGATATCCCGGACCGCGCGCATGGGAACTGGATTCATCAGAAACGACACATTGGCCTTTCCGGATCGAGCCCGCTCCAAAGCTTCTTCAGCCCCGCGGACGTAGGCGATGTTTTGCTGGTTGCGGATGGCCTCCTCGGAGATGCCGAGCGACCGTTCGAGCAGGCACTTGTGAAGTTGCACAACGTCGAGACCCTGGTGCTGAAGCGAGTAGCCTTCGAAAACCGAGGCTGGCGCCTTCGGCCGGCTGAGCAGAAAAGCACGATCGGGACCAACTCCCAACAGGGAGGTCCCGGTGTGGGCTGCTTCTTTCAAGATGGCGGTTGCGCGTTTGGCATCGAGGCCAGGATCTACCTCTTCCACGCTGAAGAATTCCGCAGCGTTCTGGCGAAGCATATCCATGGAAAACCCCGGCAAGCTGTGAACGACACGGTGTGTTGGAAGGATCAGCAACCCCGGGCTGTCCATGTTGACGAACGTCATCATGGCGAAGTCAAAGGGCGCGAGCTCCGATGAGCCTGTCGCAGCGCGCCGTTCAAGGCGGTAATTCAAGGCGGTTTCGTAGCGATGATGGCCGTCTGCAATGATCAACTTCTTGTCGTCCATCTTCCGCTGAACGTTTGCGACCACCGTCTGGTCCGAGATCTTCCATACCCGATGCCGGACGTCATACTCATCGTTCACGTCGATGATGGGCTTATTCCCGAGGTCGAGTATGCGCTCAATCACAGCTTCGGGATCGGAGTACAGCATAAAGATGTGTCCGAAGTGGGCTCGGGTCGCACGCAGCAAGTCGAGCCGGTCAGCCTTGGGTTTGGACAGCGTCTGCTCGTGCCGGTGAACCACGTTCTCGGAATAATCCTGCAGTTTGCCGGCGGCGATAAAGCCGTCCCGCACCATCTTGGTGCCGTTTGGCGCCGCAAACTCCTGGGAATAACGATAGATTGCGGGCTCAGGGTCCTGAACTAGAACCCCGTCATTCCGCCAATCGGAGAAGAACTTAGCCGCGCGGGAATATACGTTGTCTTCAGCCGTATCTGTGGCATTGCGCTTGCCGAGAATAATGCGGACCAGGTTGTGCGGGTTGGCAGCGTAGTACCGTTCCTGCATAGCCGGGGTAATCTTGTCATAGGGTTGGGTGAGCACCTGGTGCAGGGAAACCCGTGTTGGGTCATAGCGGAAGGCGCGAAAAGGCTCGATGTGTGCCATGTTTCGGGAAACAGGAGATTGTACCAGCGGCGCCGACGCTCCGGTCGCAAGCCTCTGACAAAACTACCAGTCCGGTGAAGTCGAATGCTGAGCTAGAGCAAACTTTTTCACAAGCAGGGAATCCAAGCCAATCGGTGGTGTCCCGTGCGCGACAAAGAGTTGACGAAACTTTCTTCAAGCTGTGCTAACATCCTCAATCAATTCGTGGTCCCTATGGCGCGCCGGCACCAGCGCGGGTTCCAAGGCAAGGTAACCGAAGTTCGGGGTAACGTTCCCGTTTGGTTGAGGCCCTTGTCGCTCGGGTTCAGGACATCCTCCTGTCTGATTGCTCTATCCCTGTTCTTGCTCGCCGCTGCACCCACCTTCGCACAGGATCCCGACGTAGAAGACGTCCATGTTGCACCTCGAGTTGATCCTCAACCGGCAGATAAGGCCGATGACATCGCTTTAGATACGGTGCATACACATGCGCCGATGATCAAATCGAAGGTTGATCTTGTTCTTGTGCCGGTCACGGTAACCGATCCGATGAACCGTTTGGTTACGGGCTTAGATAAGGAGAACTTTGAGGTTTTCGAGGGTAAGGACCGGCAGGAAGTCCGCCACTTCTCGGCCGAAGATGCCCCCATTTCCCTGGGTGTGATCTTTGATATGAGCGGCAGTATGGCGAGTAAAATTGAGAGGGCCCGAGAAGCCGTCATGGATTTTTTCAAGACGGCCAACCCGCAAGACGAGTTCTTTTTGATCACGTTCTCCGAAAGACCCGAAGAGACCTCCGACTTTACTCAATCGATCGAAGATCTGCAGGGCAGGCTGGTTTTTACCGTTCCCAAGGGCCGCACCGCGCTGCTGGATGCGATTTACCTTGGCATCAGCAAAATGCGTCAGGCGAAGTATCCTAAAAAGTCCCTTTTGATCATTTCTGACGGTGGCGATAATCACAGCCGCTATACCGAAGGGGAGATTAAGTCTTTGGTGAAGGAAGCGGACACAATGGTCTATTCCATAGGGATTTACGATCATTACTTCGCCACCGAGGAAGAACGGCTGGGACCTCAGCTTTTGGGTGACATTTCCGAGCTGAGTGGTGGCCGGGCTTTTACCATCGACAACCCGAACGACCTATCCGATGTGGCTACAAAAATCGGAATCGAGCTACGCAACCAATACGTGCTCGGATACCGTCCAAAGAACCCAGGGCACGACGGCAAGTGGCATAAGATAAGAGTAAAGCTGCTGCCGCCGAAAGGACTACCACCGCTTCATGTCTATGCAAAAACTGGGTACTACGCTGCCTCGCAGTAGAGCGCTTACCAGAGTAGTCACTGGATTCCTTTTTATCGTTCTAGCAGGAATGTTCCTCGATCAAATGGTCGGGGCGCAGGGTGCTCCTGCGCAGACGGGCACCCAACCATCCGCTCAAACAGCTCCCAGTGGCAGCTCAACCTCCCAGCCTGGGGAAGAGCGATTACCCCCAGAGGCTCTTGGTCCATCCACCAATCCTCCACCCCCGCCGCCGGTCGTGGCCACCCCTCCTCCAGGCCAGAATGCTGGGCAGAATCAGGGTGCCCCGGGAACCAAGGCCCCACAAGGGCCTTCTGCAAACGCAGAAGGAATCTATGTGTTTCAGGCGGAGGCGCGCGAAGTCATTTTGCATGCGACCGTGACCGACGATAGGAACAGGCTAGTGACCACCCTAAACAAGCCTGACTTTACGGTTTTTGAGAATGATCAGCCGCAGACGGTGCAGCTATTTCGGAGGGAAGACTTCCCGGTAGCCATGGGAATTGTAATCGACAATTCTGGGTCGATGCGTGAAAAACGCGAAGAGGTGAATAAGGCAGCGCTCAACTTGGTTCGCGCAAGCAACAAGGATGATGAGGTGTTCGTCGTCAACTTCAGCGACGAGCCAATTTTGGACCAGGATTTCACGTCCGATCTCAAGAAACTTCAAGTCGCCCTCGAACATGTCGAGACCCGTGGGGGTACGGCGCTCTATGACGCCATTGTGGCTTCGGCGGATCACCTGATCACTTCAAAACTGCAGAGGAAGGTACTTTTTGTCGTAACCGACGGTGACGACGATGCCAGCCAACAAAGCCTCGAAGAGGCCGTACAGCGAGTGCAGCAGGAGAATGGGCCAGTGATTTATGCGATCGGGTTGCTGGGCGAGGAGAAGACTCGCCGAGCAAAACGCGCGCTCGAGACACTTTCAGCCCGCACCGGCGGCATGGCATTTTTCCCCCCAACCCTCGTCGACGTCGATGAAATCAGCAGCTCGGTGGCTCGCGATATCCGCAATCAGTACACCATCAGCTATATCCCAACCACGCCGAAGGGTGTCGGCGGGTATCGCACGATTCGCGTGGAAGCCCGCGCTCGGCCTTACAAACGGCTGACAGTCCGCACCCGCAGCGGGTATTACCCGGGTCAGGAAAGCTCGATGAAGTGACGCGTTTGCCACCTCCAACCGCTGCCGAGCCAGTAACGAGTTG
>Ga0070664_100002996_pt1 | contig 13660 bp, 9 predicted proteins | sample KBSC73metaG_FD_65863 | JGI IMG/M metagenome (GOLD analysis project Ga0070664, IMG submission 65863) | Corn rhizosphere microbial communities from Kellogg Biological Station, Michigan, USA - KBS C7-3 metaG | ecosystem: Host-associated > Plants > Roots > Rhizosphere > Soil ... | reverse complement strand
TTTTCCTAACCCCATGCTTTTAAATGGTGGTAGGCCAACAAACTGGTTGACAATTGGTGCAAGCGGTGATCCTGGTAATGGCGGGCTTGCAGCAAGCTTTTCAAACTATGGTAAAAAAGAGGTTGATGTATTTGCTCCGGGTGTTAATATCTATTCAACAATTCCGGGCGGTAACACATATGGTAATGCTTCCGGAACAAGTATGGCTTCTCCAGTGACAGCCGGGGTTGCAGCTTTTTTACTGGAATATTTTCCAGCCCTTACGCCAGAACAATTGAAAACTGTTTTGGAAAAGAGTGCTATCAAACCAACAATTAAGGCGCAAAAGCCAGGTGAGGGCGAAGAAGTAAGCTTTTCAGAATTAAGTAAAACGGGGGGATTAATCAATGCGTACGAGGCTTCTAAACTGGCGCAGGAGATGACTTCGCAAAAATCCCAACCGGTTAAAACAAAAATGAAAGTAAAGCAGGCAAAGAGAGCATAATCGCATCCACTAATAAAAATTCAGTCCCGGTTCATAGCCGGGATTTTTTATTTTCATAGTCCAAAACCACCATGTTATGTCACATGTTGATCTTTCACGTGTTTTCGAATACTATCATAAGTATATCAATCTTGCTATTAATGATGATTTGAAAACTGCTTTGGAAAAACATCAAATTGAATTAAGTTCCTTTTTGAAAGATATTCCAAAAAAGAAATGGAATTATAAATATGCTGAAGGTAAATGGTCCATCAAAGAAGTAGTTCAACATATTATTGATGCTGAGAGAATTTTTACCTACCGGGCATTATGCTTTGCGAGAAAAGATCATACGCCCCTTCCAAGCTTTGACGAAAATACTTTTGCCGCCAATTCTAAAGCAGACGATCGAAGCAAAAAGGATTTACTTAAAGAATTAAAAATAGTGCAGTCGTCATCAGCACAAATGTTTGATTCATTTGATGATGAACAATTGAATCAATCCGGTATAGCCAGTGAAAAACCTACTTATGTAAAAGGCATCGCATATATTGTTTTTGGACATGCTCTGCATCATAAGGACATTTTGGAAGAGCGGTACTTGAAATAAATCCAGTCAGTTCTGGTATTCCTGTTTCACAGGGATGATTTGGGCCGTTTACAATTTCTTCATTGATATCCCTATTCGCTTTAATCCAGTGGATGGTTCCTCCATTTTAAATTTGCTGGTTACAGCTGCAACTAACCACGATCATTAGATTGGCTGTCCATGGTCAGTCATTAATGTTTCTTTACTTCCTAGCTTTCTAATGCTAACAATTGTCTTCATTTAAAAAATCCGGGTATGAAATATTACCTATTATCTGCCGCACTAATGCTTTCAACTTTTTCATGGAGCCAGGAATGGACGAGGCAATTCGATAACTACGATGATTTTAATAATGGCCTTGCACTGGTAAACAAATCAGGCAAAAAGGGTTTTGTTAACCCCAAAGGTCAATTGGTGGTTCCTCTAGTATACGACGACGCCTTGCATTTTAACGATGGAATGGCTGCAGTAAAAAAATCAGGCAAATGGGGGTTCATTGACAGTAATGGCAAGGAAGTGGTCCTTTGCGAAAACGATGATGCCAATAGTTTTGCTAACGGATTAGGTCTTGTTTCAAAAAATAACCGATTCGGTTTTGTTGATAAAGATGGAAAGTTGATAGTTCCTCTGTTCTACGATAACGCTTCATGTTTTTCTGAAGGCCTGGCCGCGGTTAATAAAAAAGGACTATGGGGCTTTATTAATACGCAAGGAACAGTGGTAATACCATTGAAGTATAATTATGCTGTATCCTTTTATCAGGCAACTGCCAAGGTTTTAAAAACGGATGGGAAATGGTATTATATCGATAAGAACGGAAAAGAAGCACTCGTGTCAGAATAGACACAAATAAAAAAACCATTTGCAAGTAACAAATGGTTTTAACTAATATTATAACCTGAATCAAAAAGTCTTAGAAGGTGTTGTGGCTTTACTTTTTGCCAGATTCTGCTGGGTAACCATATCATTAATTACCTTAACTGACTGGTCAACATAAAGGTCCTTACTAAGGTTACTCAACCACTGCTTATATCTTTCTGTTTTATCTTTATCTGCTGAAAAGTAACGATCCTGGTCTTCAGGCAAAAATGATACCTGCATAGCTTTATCCAGTTTTACCAGGTTTTCAATTTTTTTCACCGCATTTCTGGTTATTTTCTGTTCTTTTTTAAATTGATTCATCTCGAGAGGATATTCCTTATCATCTTGTTTTTCCAAAATATCAGTCTCTAGTTTTATCAACCTGAACACAGAATCATTTGCTACTCTCGCCTTAGCCAGGTTCTCCACTGTTTGAAAATTAAAACCCGGCTGGAATATGTTGTAATTGGCTTTATTGATCTCGTCATAAGGCAAAGCATTGGGATTGTCTTTTTCTCTCACTTTTAAATACTCATAAAAATCAGGAATCACGATATCAGGAATCACTCCTTTTAATTGAGTTGATCCACCGCTGATGCGATAGAATTTTTGTAATGTTAGTTTTAAAGATCCAAGATCAGAATTGGAAGACATGAAATTATCTGGATCAAGTCCAATGCTTCTTTGAACACTTCCTTTACCATAAGTACTTGTGCTACCAATGATCACTGCCCTTCCATAATCCTGCATGGCGGCTGCAAAAATTTCGGAAGCAGATGCGCTAAATTCATTTACCATTACGGCTAAAGGGCCATCCCATAAAACACCGTCTTCATTATCCTTTAAAACTTCAGGCTGGCGTCCACGACTTTTCACTTGTACAATGGGACCACGATCTATAAACAACCCGGCCATTTGAACCACATCGTTTAATGAACCGCCACCGTTATTTCTTAGATCGATAACAATACCATCAACTTTCTGCGCTTTTAGTTTCTTTACTTCATTTTCAACATCCACAGCACTGCGGTGAGGATCGGAAGGATCATTAAAATTGGCGTAAAACTCAGGAAGAAATATATACCCGATTTTTGAGGAGCCCTGGTTAATTACTGCGCTTCTAACATAAGTTTCATCCTGAACAATCTTGTCGCGGATGATTGGAACAGTTTTCAATGAACCATCTTTCTTTCTTAATGTCAAACGAACCTCCGTTCCTTTTTTTCCACGAATGAGCTTAACCGCATCTGTAACATCAAAGCCAGCCAGTTCAACCGGTGTATCAGCAGCCTGGCCAACTCTTACCACCACATCTCCTACTTCCACCTGGTTAGACTTTTGAGCAGGGCCGCCAGGTATCACAGCAACAATTTTAATATTGCCTTCATCATAGCCCAACTGCGCACCAATACCATCAAATGAACCGCTAAGCGTTTCATCAAAATATCTTTTATCAAGAGGAAGCATGTATTCTGTATGTAAATCCATCATTCCAGTAATGGTATTTACAAATACACTGAACTTTTCATCATTATCGAATTTTGTTCTGTAACGTTCGAACGTCCTATCCATTGAGGCCTTTACTTTTTCACGGGCTTCCTGTTCCAGTGCCTGGTCAGTTTTTACAACAAAACCTTCTTTTCCTTTGTTCGATTCTCTTGCATCAACTAAATCCGAATAGCGTTGAAGTGTGAGATATTTTAAACGCTTGCGCCAAACTTCTTTGCGCTCATCATCAGAGGAAGGAAAATTTATCTTTTTTGGATCGGTAACGACAGATTCACTAACAGTAAAATCAAACGGTTTTGATAGAATGTCTTTATAGATTTGGGATGTCTCATCTACTCTTTTGTTAAACAACTTGCCTGCTTCTAAAAAGAATTGTACCGGCGAGCCTTTTACTTCATCATCAATTTTTGTTGAATATTGGTTTAGTGAAGCAATATCCTGCTGAAGAAAAAAATCCTTATCCTGGTCTAATTCTTCGAAGTACCTGTTGTAAACCTTTTTAGAAAAATCATCATTAATATCTTTTGGACTAAAATGTCCTTGTTTCAAATATTCACCTACAATCTGCAATATTTTTTCATACCTGCCCGGAGGCGGTGTAGTGGATTTGCCCATTGTATTGAATGCCAGGAAAATTCCGGCTATCACCATTGCTATAACTATCGGTAATCGCTTCATACTAGTTAGATATTTTATTGCCTTAGGCATATCTCTCAAATTTAGTTCAAAATAAAAGGTTCAAAAGCTTTGCATTTTGCTTTAACAAACGTTTTTGATAGGCGGAAAATTTTCATCGATGAAGTTGATTCAGCCTAAATTAATACTATAAAGATGCCAAAACATTTTCAGAGTATGTTGAAGCATGGATTTGTTGTGATTGATTTTTTATCTGAGACGAATTTTTTCAACAGGCTTTCATTATTTTTGCGGCTTAAACGGTGGTTATAGCTCAGTTGGTTAGAGCATCAGATTGTGGTTCTGAGGGTCGCCGGTTCGAGCCCGGTTAGCCACCCAAACAAGCCTCACCCCGAGGCTTGTTTGCTTTTATGGTTAATAGTTGTTAGCGTTTTTAAACATTCATCTTTCATTTCTGATTAATAAGTTCAGTTTTAGGTTAATTATAGTTAACAGGAATACCTAACCCACCTCTACTCAATTAATTTTGCCGCCAGAAATTAATTCTAATGAAGAAAGTTATTTGTTCAGCTCTTTTTAGTATGATCATGGTTTTTTCCTTTAGCCAGATGCCAGGCGGTATGCAGCGCAATGGTCAACAAGGGCAAATGCCAACAGGCAGGTTTTATGGTAAAATTGTAGACATAGCCAATAAAGGCATTGAAGCCGTTTCTGTAGTATTAGTAACTACAAAAATGGATACTGCTACCAAGAAACCAAAAGAGGTAATCGTGGGAGGAATGCTTACTACATCAACAGGCGATTTCAGCGTTGAAAACGTACCTCTCATGGGTAAGTATAAATTAAAAATCTCAGGCATAGGTTATAAGCAAATTGAAAAGCAAGTTGGGTTTGAAATGCCCAACCGGAATTCAATGAGCAATAATGATCCATCTGCTATGCTTGGTGCTTTAGATAAGGACCTTGGTAACCTTAAACTTGAAGTAGATAATCAAGTCCTGGGCACTGTAACAGTTACCGCTTCTAAACCATTATTGCAATTAGGTGTTGACCGCAAAGTCTTCAATGTAGAGAAAAATATTGTTTCTGCAGGTGGTACCGCAGTGGATGTGATGAAAAATGTTCCATCTGTAAACGTGGATATTGATGGGAATGTTACTCTTCGGAATGCAGCTCCACAAATATTTGTGGATGGCAGGCCAACAAATATGACATTGGATCAAATTCCTGCCGACGCCATCGAGAGTGTCGAAATCATTACCAATCCTTCAGCAAAATTTGATGCTTCTGGTGGAACCGCTGGTATTTTGAATATTGTAATGAAGAAAAATAAAAGGGTTGGATATAGTGGAAACCTTAGAACAAATATTGATTCAAGGGGTAAGGTCGGCCTGGGCGCAGATATTAATGTCCGTCAAAATAAAATAAATGTTTTTGCAAGCGCCAATATCAACCAACGTAAATCAATTGGTGAAGGTTCTGTTGCAAGAACTACACTTGGTATGAGACCAAATAATTCATTACAGCAGGACAAAAGCGTTATGGAAGGAATGTTTGGCTTTGGTCGAATTGGATTTGATTATTTTATTGATAATCGCAATACGGTTACGTTTACCCAAAGCTTTATGAAAGCGAACATGGATCCAAATGCATACAGTTACATTTATACAGATTCTACCAGCAATGGAACATACGATGATTTACAAAAAAGAGAAACGAATTCCGATAATCATTTCCGTAATACAAGCTCACAGATTAGTTTCAAACATAATTTTCCAAAAGCTGGACATGAATGGACGGTTGACGCCACATATAACAAGGGAAAAAATGAAAATGATGCGTTGATCAATTCTAATTATTACAATTTGCCAGGAGAAGCGTTTACTCACACATACATACAACAGCAGTTAGGAAATGGTAATAATGAAAATTTAATTCTTCAAACAGACTATTCGAACCCCCTCTCTGATAAATCAAAATTTGAACTTGGAGCGAGGGCGTCTATTAGAAAGACAACCAGCGGGACAGGTATTTACGCGGTGGATAATAGTTTTAAGGTTCTTGACACATTGCAAAGTATAGAGTTTGACAGTAAAGACCAGGTGTATGCAACATATGCAACGTATACAAACCGGTTCAAGAAACTTGGATACCAGGTGGGTTTGCGTGCAGAAAGTTCGGTTTATGAAGGAAACAACAAGGGACAAAAATTCAACACTGATTATCCAATCAGCCTTTTCCCAAGCTTATTCCTGAGCCAGAAAATAAATGATAATACGGACCTGCAATTAAACTACAGCCGGAGAATCAATCGCCCAGGATTCTGGCAATTGTTTCCGTTTGTTGATATTTCAGACTCTTTAAATATTAGTCATGGCAATCCTGCCTTGAAACCAGAGTTTACTAATTCCATTGAATTGACGTATTCTAAAACTTTCAAGAACCGCGATAATTTTATTGCATCGGTGTATTTCAAGAATACGAACAACCTTATCACCAGGTATCTTCAGCCGGAATATGTTAAGGCTTACGACAGCGTGATGCCTGTAAGCACATACATAAATGCGAACAAAAGCTACGTTACTGGTCTTGAGCTTATTGGTAAAAATAAGATCACTAAATTTTGGGATCTTACAAGCAATTTAAATTTATTCACTTCAAAAATAGATTTGGATAACCAACCGGATCCTGACCAGTTTCCAAGTTATTTTATTAAGATCAATAACAATATCAGGCTTCCAAAAAATTTCTCTTTGCAAGTATCCGGGGATTACCAATCGAAGATCATCTCTTCGCCAGGTGGTAATGCAGGTGGCCGCGGAGGCGGAGGATATGGTGGCGGAATGGGTGGTATGTTTGGTGGTGGAGCTTTGTCTGCTGCACAGGGATATATTCGACCAAATTATGGTGTGGATGCAGCAATTCGGTTTGAATTCCTGAAAGAGAAGAAAGCTTCCATTTCTTTAAATGTCAATGATATCTTCAAAACAAGGAAATATGATTCGTACACCGAAACTGCGTTTTTCATCCAGGATAGTCAACGCTGGAGAGATGCACAGATGTTTCGTTTAAACTTCAATTGGAGATTTGGAAAATTTGATGCAAATCTTTTCAAACGTAAGGACACCAAAGCGGAAGGTAATTTGAATATGGATACCGGAAACTTTTAGAACTATATTCATTAAATTATTTAGCCTCGCATTTGCGGGGCTATTTATTTTACACTGACTATTTTTGAACCATGTACAGATTTGGACTTGTCGGCTGTGGAAACATCTCATCGCGGCATGCTGAAAATATTAAACGCGTGGGAAAGCTGGTGGCTGTGTGTGATATCATTCTGGAAAAAGCCGAAGGCATAGCTGCCAAATTTGATGCAAAACCCTTTTATTCTATTGATGATCTTCTGGAATCTCAACTCGATACTGATGTAATTGTTGTTTGCACGCCTAACGGACTACATGCTGAGCATTCCATTAAATCTTTAAAAGCGGGTAAACATGTTCTTTGTGAAAAACCAATGTGCCTGACGAGTACAGATGCCGCCAAAATGATTGAAGCTGCAGGCAACAGTCGAAAAAAGATTTTTATTGTTAAGCAAAACCGTTATAACGAACCGGTACGGTGTATCAAAAAACTTATCGATAATAACACACTCGGAAAAATTTTTAGCTTTCAATTGAACTGTTTCTGGAATCGCCCCCAGGCCTATTATTTGAATTCGTGGAAAGGGACAAGAAATTTAGACGGTGGAATTCTATACACTCAGTTCAGCCACTTTATTGACCTTTTACATTGGTTTATGGGAGACATTGATACGGTGGAGGGTTATAAAAATACTTACAGAAAAAGATCTCAGTTCGAACTGGAAGACACAGGAGTAGCTATTTTAAAAATGAAATCCGGAGCTATTGGTACATTGAATTATACCATCAATAGCTTTTCCAAAAATGTAGAAGGATCACTTTCTTTATTTGCAGAGAAGGGCAATGTAAAAATTGGTGGCCAATATTTGAATACATTGGAATGGTTTGATGTTGAAGGTGAATCAAAGCCGGTAATTGCCCAATCGGATTTAGCTAACCATTATGGTTATTACCAGGGTTCTATGAGTAACCACCATAGAGTTTACGATGATCTTATTCAGTCAATAGAAGGAAATGGAAATTTGTTGGAAGCAAAAGATGCTATCGCAACGGTAGAAATGATTGAAAAAATTTATGCTGCAACAAAAAAAGAATAAAAAAAAACTGATTTTTACTGTAACCAACGATCTCAGTTACGACCAGCGAATGATACGTATCTGCACGAGTTTGCAAAATAGCGGTTATGAAGTTTTGCTCATCGGTCGTAAATTAACAACTTCTCTCCCATTACAACCCTTCACATTCCAACAAAAAAGACTGTTTTGTTTTTTTAACAGGGGAAAGCTATTCTATTTTGAATACAATCTTCGACTATTTATATACCTGCTTTTTCAAAAAATGGATCTCATTTGTTCTATCGATCTGGACACGATAATTCCGGGCTATTTTGTTTCCCTGATTCGAAACAAAAAACGTGTTTATGACGCACATGAATTGTTTTGTGAGATGAAAGAAGTTGTGACAAGACCTTCCATTTATAAGTTCTGGAAACGAGTTGAAAAATTTGCAGTCCCAAAGTTCAGGTATGGATATACAGTGAACCATGCTATTCAGCATATTTTAAAAGATGATTATGGAGTTGACTACGATGTGATCATGAATGTTCCGTATAGCACAGAACTTGTAGAAACAACAAAACACAATTTTATAATTTACCAGGGAACGGTGAATCATGGCCGTAGTTTTGAAACTTTGATACCGGCGTTTCAGTCCATCGATTGTCCTCTTATTATCTATGGGGACGGAAATTTTTACGAGGATTGCAAAGAGTTAATAAAGAAATATGGCCTGGAAAATAAAGTTTTTTTAAAAGGTAAAGTATTGCCAGGAGAACTTAAAGCGTTAACGCCAACAGCTAAAATGGGAATTACACTTTTTGAAAACAATGGATTAAGTAATTACTATTCTTTAGGCAATCGATTTTTTGATTATATACAAGCGGCAATCCCACAAGTCTGTGTCGATTATCCTGCTTACAGGGAAATAAATAAACAGTTTGAAGTTGCCGTTCTAATTGAAGACCTTTCTTCTAAATCAATTGCTGCTACAATCCAAACATTATTGACAAATGACCAGTTGCAAGAAAAACTGAAAGCCAACTGTTTGCTGGCACGTGAAGTTTACAACTGGCAAAACGAGGAAAAAAAACTAATTCAATTCTATAAGGCGGTTTTTGCAGAGCTAATTTAATTTGATTTACTCCTCGACATTTGAATCAGCAGGTAAAGCCTGTAGAAATCAAAAAATAATAGTGATGGGTTACAGGAATTTAAATTTTGAACAATGCGTGACTTGAAAATACCGCAAACAAAATTTACTACCGATTCCAAATGGTTAGTGTTAATAAAATTATAAGCCTTAAATAAGGATACATGCCTGGCTATAGTTTTTTTATCAACAACGGTTTTAAGATATAAAAGGTTTCGCAAGGCCTGTTCTGTTTTTCTAAAAAAATTTTCAGTGGTTTCAATTTGTATATGTTCAACAACATTATCGATGTATTGAGTGGATCTGCCTAATCTTTCTAATTCAATGCCGATCCAGGTATCTTCATGTCCATAGTCCTTTAAGAAAGGTGGAAAATGAATCTGCCGGAACACTTCTTTTTTAATACAAAAATTATTGGATTGGAAAGCAGTTTTATCTCCTTTGAGTGACTCTCTTTGTGTGCCGTATTTCCAATGTAATTTTTTGTTGCAATCGACAGGTCCCCGCTGATAAGTCCTACCTCCGACATATATGTCAAAGCTTTGCCCGAAAGCAGAAAGATATCGTTTAAGGAAATCACTGTTTAAAATGCGACTATCACAATCCAGGAACAGCAGCCATTCATAATGGGCATTCGACGCCAATAATTGCCTAATGCTGGTTCTGCCATAGTTTTTATCAAGCTCTTTATAAACGACGTGGTTTAAATCGCTGAGCGGGTTGTTTATTTTTCGATATGAAGGAGTTGAAAAATCGTCAAATACGAGTATCTCACCGTCTACACCTAATTCATCTAATTGCCGACTTAATTCATTAACCAGGGAAACTGTTTCAAAATTAAATACCGGAATTAGAATTGAGATCATACGCTCTTTATAGAAGCGTTATCAAAAACTTTTCCCTGTTCAGTTCTTACCATGCGGGAAGGAAATTTTTGAATCACGATGTAATCATGTGTTGCCATTACCACGGCCGTTCCATAATCTTTTGCAATGTGAATTAATAGATTCATGATTTCGTCAGAGGTTTCAGGGTCGAGGTTACCGGTGGGTTCATCAGCCAGAATCAATTTTGGAGAATTCAGAAGTGCCCTGGCAATATCTACCCTTTGTTGTTCGCCGCCACTCATCTCATATGGCATTTTAAATCCTTTCGCTCTTAGCCCTACCTTATCAAGCACATCAGCAATTTTTTCATTCATTAGTTTTTCTTCCCGCCATCCTATTGCTTTTAAAACAAACTTCAGATTCTCATTTACATTTCGGTCCGTTAACAATTGAAAGTCCTGGAAGACAACCCCCATGTTACGCCTAAGGAATGGAACAGTTTTCCATGTAAGTGTCCTCAAATCGTACCCTACAACTGAGCCCTCTCCTTCCCTTAATGGAAGCTCACCATATAATGTCTTCAATAGTGTGGATTTTCCGGTCCCGGTTTTACCGACCAAATAAACAAACTCACCTTTTTGGACAGAAAAGTTCACGTCCTGCAAAATCAAACTGCCCCCCTGATAAATATTCGCATTACGAAGCTCCAGGATTCTTTCAGCCATGCACTTATTTTTTGCAAAATAAGCAAGAATGTAAATTGAAGCAGTTATTTATTTCCAAAACTAAAAAATTAGTTGTTCAACTAAAATATTAGTTATACTTTGGCGTTTATAAATTTTTATGATGAAAGTGTTGACCAAGGCTGAAGAACAGTTGATGCAGGTAATCTGGAAAATCAAGGAGGGTTTTATTAGAGATATCATGGATGCAATGCCCGCACCCAAACCGCATCAGAATACGGTTGCTACTATTTTGAAAATTCTTATTGATAAAGAATTCATAGGTATCCGAATATTTGGAAGACAGCATCAATATTATCCTTTAATCACAAAAGATGTCTATTCAAAAGCCTTCATGAAAAATATTGTGAAATCTTATTTCGGCGGTTCATTCAGTGAAGCCGTTTCATTTATGGTTAAAGAGAATAGCATCAGCCTCGAAGATCTGGAAACCTTATTACAACAACTTAAAAAAGGGAAAAAATGATCGCTTTTGCCTATTACCTGATTAAGGTTATTATTTGTTCAGGCTTTTTATTTATTTATTACTACCTGGCGCTGCGAAATAAGTTGTTTCATCAGTGGAATCGTTTTTACTTGTTGGCTTCTGTCATTATTTCCCTGGTTGCTCCTTTGATCCAGATAAGCATCCTGAATTATAGTTCTGAAGAAACAAATAAGGCAGTACAAATTTTACAGGTGTTCCAATCTGCCGATGGTTACCTGGAAGAAGTCACTGTTCGGGGGTCGCAGGGAATTTCGACGGATCAATGGTTCATGATGATTTATTCACTGGTTTCAGCAGTACTTTTTATCTATTTGGTGTTATCCCTGAAAAAGATCATTTCAATCATAAAATCGCATACGATTCAATGGGTAGAAAGTGTAAAGTTTGTCAATAGCAAAGCCAAAGGCACACCTTTCTCGTTTTTCAATTTTATTTTTTGGAATGACGATATTAGTCTTCACACCGAAACCGGGCAACAAATTTTTCGACATGAGCTTGTGCATGTAAAAGAAAGGCATACGCTGGACAAATTATTTGTTCAATTAATACTGGTTATTTTTTGGTGCAATCCGTTCTTTTGGCTAATAAGAAGAGAACTAAGGTTGATTCACGAATTCATCGCCGATAAAAAAGCGGTAGGCGAACATGGAACAACAGCACTGGCCACAATGATTTTAAGCACTGCTTATCCGAACCGTTTTAATTCTATTACAAATCAATTTTTCCAAACCTCAATTAAAAGAAGACTTGTCATGCTTACTAAAAATCAAAATCCGCGCATTAGTTACCTGGGCCGATTGTTAGCTCTACCTATCCTTGTCACAACAGTACTTGCTTTTACACTGCGAACAAAAAACCTTGTTGTATCAACCCCAAATCTTGAAAAGCAAATTACAGTGGTTATTGACGCATCCCATGGAACAATGCCAGATGGTAAGCCCGACGGCGCAAGTGTTGGAAACGTAAATGAGGCTGCAATTGTGTTAGCCATTTCTAAAAAAATAAAAGAGTTAAACAGCAACAATAAATTTAAAATTATCCTGACCAGGACAAGCGATCAAATTATTGACTTGCACAAAAGAGTAGACCTGGCCAAAGAGAATAACGCTGACCTTTTTGTGTCCATACATATAGATGCAGTTTCTCAAAACCAGCAATCAGGTATGACTTCCGATAAAAGTCTTACCACCGGTTTTGGCATTTACGTATCAAATAAACAACCTGTGTACCAACAGCAGAGTGAATTGTTTGGCTCAATTCTTCAACAGGAGTTGAACTCAATCTATCCTACAAATCCATACCTCTTAAAAAGGAATGTTGGAATTTGGGTATTGGATCAAAATGTGTGTCCTTCAGTTCTGGTAGAATGTGGTTTTTTAACTGATGAAAAAGATAGGGCATTCATATCAAAAGAAGCTAATCAAATAGAAGTAGCACAGAAGATTTTAACAGCAATCGAAAGGTATGCCCTTAACAAACAGAAAGCTAAAAGCAATATTCCTGATACAGTACCCAAACTAGAGGATCAAATTAAAGACTTAGTACTTAAAAATCCATCTGCTCCACCAGCGAAGGACACAAGGAAACTGGACATTAAAACTAATTGGTTAAATACCCCACCTCTATTTATCGTTGATGGTAAGGAAATGACAAAAGCAGAGGTTGACAAAATTGATCCAAATATAATTGAATCAATTACTGTTTTGAAAGGAAGGTCAGCAACCGACAAATATGGTGAGAAAGGAAGTGACGGTGCAGTTGAAATTAAACTGAAACAAATAAAACCAAATGCTGACATTACTTTCAAACAAAATGGAAGTACAATAGGCATGGGACAAATAAGTTTAGATCCTGGTTCCAATTCTTTTCATGGTACGATTACAATAACTAATAATATAGAGACGGATTCTGTTCCTAAATATGAGACTGTGTTCCAAAAAGTTGAAGTTGAATCAGCATACGCAAACGAATGGCCGCAGTTTTTGCAAAAGAACCTTCACCCTTTTATTGAGCGGGCAGCGTCAAAAGGCATGAAACAAGGAACATACATGGCAAACGTAAAGTTCATTGTAAAAAAAGATGGTAGCGTAGCTGATGTACAGGCTTTAAATGATGTTGGCTATGGTTTATCGGAAGCGGCTATTAAGACAGTACAAACAGGACCCAAATGGAAACCAGCGTTGCAAAATGG
>Ga0070664_100002993_pt1 | contig 13668 bp, 9 predicted proteins | sample KBSC73metaG_FD_65863 | JGI IMG/M metagenome (GOLD analysis project Ga0070664, IMG submission 65863) | Corn rhizosphere microbial communities from Kellogg Biological Station, Michigan, USA - KBS C7-3 metaG | ecosystem: Host-associated > Plants > Roots > Rhizosphere > Soil ... | reverse complement strand
AACCTTCGAGATCACCAAATCCCACATCGCGGCAGCGTGTGGATTGTTCAAGTCCTTTCTACCAACAAGCGCATCCATCCCCGTAGATCTTCAAATCCCACATCGCGGCAGCGTGTGGATCGTTCAGGTCCTTTCTAAGACGCGAGGCAACCTTCGAGATCGCCAAATCCCACATCGCGGCAGCGTGTGGATCGTTCAAGTCCATATCTACCAACAAGCGTATCCATCCTCGGGATCTTCAAATCCCACATCGCGGCAGCGTGTGGATCGTTCAGGTCCTTTCTAAGACGCGAGGCAACCTTCGAGATCACCAAATCCCACATCGCGGCAGCGTGTGGATTGTTCAGGTCCTTTCTACCAACAAGCGCATCCATCCCCGAGATCTTCAAATCCCACATCGCGGCAGCGTGTGGATCGTTCAGGTCCTTATCTACCAACAAGCGCATCCATCCCCGAGATCTTCAAATCCCACCTCGCGGCAGCGTGTGGATCGTTCAGGTCCTTTCTACCAACAAGCGCATCCATCCCCGAGATCTTCAAATCCCACCTCGCGGCAGCGTGTGGATCGTTCAAGTCCTCTCTACATTCGCCAGAACCACCCCGTAAGCACACGAATCCCACATCGCGGCAGCGTGTGGATCATTCAAGTCCTCTCTACATTCGCCAGAACCACCCCGTAAGCACACGAATCCCACATCGCGGCAGCGTGTGGATCGTTCAAGTCCTCTTTACCGACGCGGCACCATCCCTGAGATCGTGGTGGTCGCGATTTTAGAGAGGACTTGAACGATCCCCACGCTGCCGCGATGTGGGATTTGGCGATCTCGAAGGTTGCCTCGCGTCTTAGAAAGGACTTGAACGATCCCCACGCTGCCGCGATGTGGGATTTGAAGATCTCGGGGATAGATGCGCTTGTTGGTAGAAAGGGCCTGAACGATCCACACGCTGCCGCGATGTGGGATTTGAAGACCCGAGGATAGATGCGCTTGTTGATAGAAAGGACTTGAACGATCCACACGCTGCCGCGATGTGGGATTTGGCGATCTCGAAGGTTGCCTCGCTGGTAGATAAGGACCTGAACGATCCCCACGCTGCCGCGAGGTGGGATTTGCTGCCTGGTATCGAGCCCTGTCGGTTCATCGTCCTTGCGGGTCAGACTCTTTTCAGCTAAAACCGTTGCGTAAATGGCAAAGCGCTCGTCTGTAAAGACTCCAACAAAGAAGAAAAGTACAAACGTTGAGCCTCAGTATCGCTCGCAGGTGTATCCATTCTCTGCCATTGTCGGCCAGGAGGAGATGAAGCTCGCGCTCACTCTGAATGCGATCGATCCTTTGATCGGCGGAGTTCTAATCATGGGCCACCGCGGTACAGGAAAGTCCACCGCAGTGCGAGCGCTGGGACAGTTGCTACCGGCTATCACAGCCGTTGACGATTGCGCCTACAGTTGCGATCCAACCGAACCCAGAAACCTGTGTGCCGACTGTCGGGCTAAAGTAGATCAAGGTGTCGAATTAACTATCACGCGTAAAACTGTTCCTGTCGTCGAGCTGCCGCTCGGAGCCACCGAGGACCGCGTGTGCGGCACGATTGATATCGAGCGGGCACTGAATCAGGGGAAGAAAGCGTTCGATCCAGGTCTTCTTGCGCGTGCGAATCGTGGCTTCTTATATATAGACGAAGTAAACCTGCTCGAGGACCATCTCGTTGATCTTCTTTTAGACGTCGCAGTTACCGGCTGGAATAAGGTCGAGCGCGAAAACATCTCCATTGAACACCCCGCAAAATTTGTACTGATAGGTTCAGGCAATCCCGAAGAAGGTGAGCTGAGACCACAACTGCTCGATCGTTTCGGTCTGCACACAGAGGTTCGCACCGAAAATTATCTCGATAATCGTATTTCAATCATCGAGCGACGTGACGCTTATGATCGCGATCCAAGAGAATTTTGTGAATCTTACGCTGCTAAGGACGACAAAATCCGTGAGGACATCCTTCAAGCTCGCTTGAACTTGCGCCGCGTCACGGTTGATAAATCAGTTCTAACAAAGATCGCGCAGCTCTGCGCTGACCTCTCGATCGATGGTCATCGAGGCGAGCTCACCATCGTCCGCGCGGCTCGATCTCTTGCCGCTCTTTCGAGAAGAGAAAAGGTGACGGAGAACGACGTCAGGAACGTTTCCGCGATGGCTTTGCGTCATCGGATGCGTCGCGATGCGTTGGATGAGACAGCGTCAGCCGAACAGATCGAGCAAGCAGTCGAGAGCGTCTTTCCTCAAGCGCCCGCCGAAACAAAACCAGGCGACGGCCCATCAGACGACGGCGGGCAGGGACAAAGACCAGGTCCCAAAGGAGGAAGATCAAAAGAACAACCAGTTCAGCCGCCGGCGCCCGGCAAGCGTCCAACTACGGCACGCGGCAACCCCAATTTGGATGAAGGTCACTCGTTTCCAGCTATCGACGATAGGTCAGTACGATTGAAGCTGGACGAAGCACTTCATTCGACTGGACGAAGCCGCTTCTCACAATCACACAGCCGTCGCTCCAGAGCATTAAAAACCAATCCTGCAAATTCCCGAGGAAAGTACACAAGGGCCGTCGATTTCAGGACGTCTCGCTCAAGAATTGCCTTTGATGCGACGTTGCGAGCAATTGCGGTCAGTCGCGCTGGAAGTAGCTCTCAGAATGGCGCAAGCGATCTTCGCTATAAGCTGTTGAGACAGAAACAAGGAACTCTCTATCTCTTCTTGATCGATACGTCAGGTAGCATGGCGGTCAACAGAATTGCCAGAGCCAAGACCGCTATTTTAAGAGTGCTCCGCAAGTCCTACCTCAACCGCGACAGCGTTGCCATTATTTCATTTCACGGAACAACCGCGAAGATTGAACTGCCGCCGTCTCGCAGCATACTTCGAGCGCGCCGGGTCCTGGATAATCTTTCGATGGGCGGAAGTACTCCGCTGTCAACGGGTCTTGTCTGTGCAATTGATCTACTCAGGCAATGCGAAGAAAAATTTGGAGATACAACGCTTCTGTTGTTTACTGATGGTCGCTCGAACGTGCCGCTGAAGAGGAAAGCTTATGCTATGCGAGCGATGAGGCAGCACGCGATTGAGAGAGAAGTGCACCAGCTCAGTCTCGAATTGCGAAGAACGCGGGTGCGTGTGGTGGTGATCGACACGCAGCGCCAGTTTGAATCAAGCGAAGACACCAGACGCCTGGCAAAAATACTCCATGCTCAGTTTGTAAAGATCGATCCGGAAACGAAGCTGGATTAAGCAAAATTCATCCACCGATTTCGCCGATTACACTGATATCTTCCGAGTCAGGCTCAGCACCAAAGCGATTATCAAACATGGTCTCCGTCGCAGTGCGCAAACAGATTCATGTCATTAAAGCAAACTTCAGCACCAACTGAACGCGATGCTCGCGTACTCGAACTCTACGAGCAATTGCTGGAGATCGAGCAGCGCCTCATTCCGACTGGTCTGCATATCTTCGGCCGCCCTGGTTCAATGCATGAGCGGACCGATCTGTTAAAAACCATTGCCTCATTCGATCGACCAGAAGTAGGAGCCCGGGCATTGCCTGACCTGATTGCAGAGGGACTTGGCGTCGGCAGCTACCCTCGACGAATCGGCCAGACCTCATTGAGCGAAGCACAATTAACGGAGCGTGAAACTGTTGACAGGTTAGTCGATACTGCGGTCCGGGTTTTTGTAGAGACTAATAGCGAATCGGCCGCTGCTTTTTTAAAAGACCAGGCCGCAGTAAAAGTCGAACAATCCTTACCTGTCTTTAAATTCCTCGAACAAATCTCCCGAGAATTAAAGGTCAACAATGAACTGGAATCCCTGGTCCGAGCGTTGCGAGGCGAGTTTATCGAACCTGGACCAGGTGCTGACATTGTGCAGAACCCGAACGTCTTGCCAACTGGTCGAAATACTCACGCCATTAATCCTTATTCAGTACCTTCAACCGTGGCCTTTGCGCGGGGCGAGATTGTTGCCAACTGTTTATTAGAACGCTACAAGTCGGAGAATGGGCGCTATCCCGAAACAATGGCGTTGGTCTTGTGGGGACTCGATAACATCAAGACCCAGGGCGAGGGCGTGGCCCAGGCCCTGTGGCTGCTTGGCGTGAGACCAGTAACTGACAGCTTGAATCGAATCACCAGCGTGGCCCCAATTCCACTTGAAGCGCTGGGTCGCCCCCGTATCGACGTCGTAATGACTGTTTCCGGAATCTTTCGCGATTTGTTCAGTCCAACAGTTCAACTGTTGGATAAGGCAGTTCGCCTGGTTGCTAATCTCGACGAGCCATTCGACAAGAACTTCATCCGGAAGCATGTCAGCGAACAGGTTTCGAATGACGCTTGCAACTTTGACGAGGCCGCAATTCGCGTCTTTTCAAATGCGCCTGGAAGTTACGGAACAAATGTCAACTTCATGGTCACGGATTCACAATGGGATCGAGACGAGACCCTTGGCGATCTCTTTGTCACTCGTAAATGTTTTGCTTACGGCCGCGACGGCCAGGGTCGTCCCATCGAAGGACGTGAGGCAGGAGTTGCGATGGACCGCGCTCTGGCTCGGGTTGAAGCGACTTACCAGAATATCGACACCTTTGAGATCGGCCTCACCGATGTCGATCACTACTTTGAGTATCTCGGCGGTATCTCCAAGGCAGTGGAAAAGCGCGCCCAGGCTAAGCCGTCGATTTACCTTTCAGACAGTTTGTCACGCGATATAAAAATACGATCTCTGGAAGAGACAGTGCAGTTGGAGACCCGTGCGAAAACGTTAAACCCTAAATGGTACGAAGGCATGTTGAATCATGGTTTTCGTGGTGTCGCAGAAATCGAAAATCACGTCACTAATACCTTTGGTTGGAGTGCCACTGCGGATGCCGTCGACGACTGGGTCTACTCAGAAGTAGCCAAAACGTTTGTATTCGACGAGTCGATGTTGGACCGTCTCAGAGACCTAAACCCGCACTCGGCCCACGGGCTGGTCCAACGATTACTTGAAGCGAGCGCGCGCGGTTACTGGGATGTCGAACAGTCAGTTCTCGATCAGCTGCGTGAAATCGCGCGAAGTCTTGAAGATCAGCTCGAGGGAGTCGCTTAAAAACTGGTGAGACTAAGTGTCTTCTATGTTGGTTCGAGTTTGCTTGCGCCGCTCAAAAACGCGGAGCGAGAGATCAACCGCGCTCATAAACTGGAGCTCACCGTTGCTGCCCATAACTTTGGCTCGACCTTCAACGAGTCTGAGTGGGCTGAGATTGAATCAGACATCAAAGAGTCAAAGATAGTTTTTGTCATCCACATCATGGACGGCGAAAACGCTTCCAGGTTGATCCGTCTCCTCAACCAGTACGCAGCGTCACACGACGCAGTGATCGTAATCAACTGCATGCCCGAGTTGATGCGTCACACGCGTTTAGGTCGTCTGGATGTAAAGGCGTTAACCGGAAACAGCGGTTCAGGACTCCTTGGTTCGATTGGTTCGTGGGTAGGCCGGCAGGCGAAGCAAAAGTCAAAAGCAAAGAGACGAGACCATAGTTATTATCTGAAAGTTATAGACCGTCTTCCGCGTCTGTTGCGGTTTGTGCCAACTGTGGGAGCCTTTAGCGACGCAAAAAACTACCTCTATCTATTCAGCTATTTCCTGCAACCGACACCGGCGAACATCCAGTCGATGCTTCTCTTTGCGCTAAAGAATTATGCTTCCGACAAAAAAGTAAGAAGCGCAAATCTCCTGGTACCAAAACCGGAAACAACTCCTTCGGTAGCAATCTATCATCCCGCGGCGTCATCTCTGTTTGAAACGTTCGATTCGTATCGCGAGTGGTACGAACGAGACTGCAATTCGAAGCTCGCTCTCGATCCAGATAACACGATTGGGCTCTTGTTGATGCGACCGCAAGTCATTAGTAAGACCACAAAACATTATGACGCTTTGATTCGAGAAATCGAATCGGAGGGTCTTGCAGTAATTCCGGCGATTGCGACGCTTATGGATAACCGCGAGGCGGTCTCGCGATTTTTTGTAGATGCCGAAAAATCCAATGGACGGAAGTGCTCGAGGGTAAGTCAAATAGTATCGCTTACTGGTTTCAGTTTTGTGGGTGGGCCAGCGATGAACGATAGTGTCGCCGCCGCGGAGTTTTTGAAGGATCTGAATGTGCCCTACCGATCTGCTGTGAGCCTTGATACGCAGACGATTGAAGCCTGGCAAGACTCGCAAACCGGATTGAATCCGGTGCAATCCGGTATGCAGATCGCTATTCCTGAAATTGACGGAGCAACAGAACCTTTTGTTTACGGAGGGATAGCTGAAGGCGGTCGAGAGCCACTCCCTCTTGAAGGACGCTGCTCGCGTTACGCAAAACGGTTGCGCCGCTGGAACCGGCTTCGGACTGCATCACGCGATCGGGTCAAGCTGGCGATTAACGTCTTTTGCTTTCCTCCTACGAAAGGAAACATTGGCACTGCAGCTGACCTGGACGTGTTTCCGAGCATCTTTGACGTGCTCAAAAAGTTGTCGAAGGATGGGTATGAAGTTGACATCCCGGAATCTGCAGACGTTCTCCGGCAGATGGTACTCGGTGGCAACTCAGATAAATTTGGGGCGGCGGCAAATGTTGCCTATCGAATGACAGTTCACGAGTACAGGCGTCTTTGTCCTTTTGTAACCGAAATCGAAAACGAATGGGGCAGGGCGCCGGGTTCTATTAACGCTCATGGCGGTGAGTTGTTGATCCAGGGAGTGCATTTAGGGAATGTCTTCCTGGGAATTCAACCAACCTTTGGATTTGAAGGTGATCCAATGCGCATGATGATGTCCCGAGGTAGTTCACCTCATCATGGGTTTATGGCTTTTTATACCTACCTATCGAGAGTGCTGGATGTTGATGGTGTGATTCATTTTGGCACGCACGGGTCGCTGGAGTTTATGCCTGGTAAACAGATTGGACTCTCAGGCGAGTGCTGGCCAGATCGATTGATAGGTGAGTTGCCGAACTTTTATGTCTACAGTGTCAATAATCCTTCTGAAGGCTCGATTGCGAAAAGACGTTCGTATGCCGAACTGATCTCTTATCTAACACCACCTATTGAGAATGCTGGACTATACAAAGACTTCTTGACGCTGAAGGAATTATTGAATAGTTATCGTCACTCAACCGATGATCTCGAGCGAGGACGTCTTTTCGATTCGATTGAAGAGCTAAGTGCCTCTCTGAATTTATCCACCCAGAACACAAACCGGAATCATCCCCAGATTTCTCCGATTTTATCCTCCGGCGACTAGTATTTAGAGGGATTTTCTCAGTGCCACCTTTGTGTTCTCGGGGCCTCCTTAGAAACTCGTCTCGTCCGACCCTTTCTAATTGTTGGCTTCGATCCCGGTCAATCTCTGTGCCACCTCCGTGTTCTTTGTGGCTCTGTGGTTAAGGCTGATCTCAAAGTCAATACCGCAGTACCACTCGGGGCAGGCCTGGGAGTAGGTAGCGGAGTCAACCACAAAGTCACAAAGAACACGGAGGTGGCACAGAGAAATTCACACTATTCGTCATATTCGGGTCCTTCGGTAATGCTCGGCTCTCTTAAAAAATCTGTGAAAGGCTGCGACATCTTTGGATTAGAGCCTGAGGAGGGTTTCGCGAAGAGTGGAAGGTTCAACACGGTGGCGGAAGGCCTCAACGCCGTTGATGGTGATTATTGGGATGTCGAATCGGTATCGTTGCAGGAGATTTAAGTCGTGTTCGATGTTCACTTCTTCAAGGGTCAAATCTATTTCTTGTTTAACTTGTTCGATCACGCTCTTCGCATCGTCACAGAGGTGACATCCGGGACGCGAATAAACTATCACATGAGGTTTCATCGAGTAAAAATTCCTCTTATTGATGATATAAGCACAACGAGAGTCGACTCATACCCGTAAAATTTCTTGCCAGCGAATTGCAAAACAGGTTATATATAGCGCGCCGACCACATTATATTGCTTTGTTAAAGGTTCGGCGCTCTTCATGATTAAACACATAGTTCGGTTCTTTGTGCAGAGAGTAATCCCTGTGATGGGGATTTTCTATAGCTGACTCTCTGCAGTTGAAGTCGAAGTGTATCCAATAGTGTAGAAACGCAAAGCAATTCGGAATTGAATCGTCGGAGGTTTGGACTTGGATAGTCAGGCCGATCAAAACCTGTCCGCGAGTACGCCGAACACCAACGTAACACCGGCAGCTGCTAGCGCTACGCCTGCCTGGGTTGCACCTCGCCCCAAAATCAACAACACCGGCGTTGAAACAACGTCCGATCCGCCAGTCAACAAAATGCGGCGACGGATAGTTTGGGCTACTGTGGCGGCCGCCCTGACAACGTTCTTCCTCATGTTCGTGCGTTTCTTCTTACCCAGATCAATTTTAGAACCATCCAGCGTCTTCAGAATTGGTCCTCCAGGTGATTATGCTCTTGGAGTCGATACCAAATGGCAGCAGCAGTATCGAATCTGGGTGACTCGAACCTCTGATCGGTTGTTTGTTATTTACGCGAGATGCACTCATCTCGGTTGCACGCCTGACTGGAAGGCCAGCGAGAACAAGTTCAAGTGTCCGTGCCACGGCAGTGGTTACGACAGCGAGGGCATCAACTTTGAAGGTCCGGCTCCCCGCCCGATGGATAGGGCTAAAGTTGCGCTTGATGCCGAGGGTCAGGTTGTGGTTGATGTCGGTAAACTTTTTGAATGGCCAAAGGGTGGCACAAATCAGTTCAACGATACGGACGCATTTATTCCGCTGTGATTTTTTGGCAAGGGGGATTTTGTCTGTGCGGTATGTTTTTGAATCCGACTTAGCAAAACCTATATGTCAGAGAGTTCAGACCCAAAAGAGACCAAGCAGCTGACCACTGGTGAAGAGGGAAGCAAAGGTTTCCTTGAGAAGGTCAAAGATACTTCCAGCGCATTGACGGAACGCGCTAAAGAAGAGGCTAAGGGTTACACCGACCCGCAGGAAACCCAACTCTGGAAGTCGATCTTCCGCGTGTCACACGACCGCTCCGACCCGCGTAATCGTTCGCTGGCGGTTTTATCTAACGTCTTTCTTCATTTACATCCGGCAAAAATCAATCGTGATGCAGTGCGTTATCCATTCACCTGGGGAATGGGCGGCATCACGTTCTATCTCTTTATTGTGCTCACCTTCACCGGCGTGTTGTTGATGTTCTATTACCACCCGACGAAGGTAGACGCATTTCGCGACATTCTTTATCTCGAGCATGACGTGCCTTTCGGGAAGTTGCTTAGAAACATGCATCGTTGGGCCGCGCACTTGATGGTCATCACGACCTGGTTACACATGTTTCGGGTGGTGTTGACCGGATCCTACAAGCGCCCACGTGAATTCAACTGGTGCGTCGGTGTCGTGCTACTTGTGCTCACTTTGTTGCTGTCGTTCACGGGTTACTTGTTACCCGATGACCAGCTTGGTTTCTGGGCAGTTACGGTCGGTACCAACATGGCGCGTGCGACTCCGATGTTGGGCCATGAGGGTCCGTTTGGTCCGCAGTTGGGAATGACTGCTTACAACGATGTGCGCTTCGGATTACTCGGCGGCTCGATCGTCGATTCGAATGCGTTGCTGCGTTCGTACATCTGGCATTGCATTGGAATTCCACTGGTCGCATCGATTTTTATGGCCGTTCATTTCTGGCGTATTAGAAAGGACGGAGGCATCTCGGGTCCTGCTCCGGTGATGCTTGAGACGGAAATGAAGGCTGTTAAAAAGAAATAGCTTTTGTCCTGAATAGAAGAGGATGAGCAAATTCTTAAATAAGTGGACTGTACTCGCGGTGGTGATTGTCCTGCTGGTGCTGGCTGGTCTGAAAGTACAGGACTGGCACCAACTCTGGGTGATAGCGTCAGCGCCTGACAACGTTCCGATTGTCGCGATGCTATTTTTGGTGCCGTTCTTTACGTGGCTCGGAATCAAACAGGCACTCGCGAACGATCGATTGGTCGAACAGCTTGAAGGCGATACAAAACTTGCGAAGACTCATCATCGCAAAGTTGAACCGTGGCGACCGGGCTGGGCGCGGGAGATCCATGTTTGGCCATACCTGGTAAGGGTGGAATTTTTGGCCACCTTGATTGTTACGGTGGTCCTTTTTGTGTGGTCCATCGCACTGAATGCGCCACTTGAAGAGCCAGCCAACCCAAACTTAACGATGAATCCCTCGAAGGCTCCGTGGTATTTCCTTGGCCTTCAGGAGATGCTGGTCTACTTCGATCCGTGGATTGCCGGCGTCGTGATGCCGTCGATCATTATGGTTGGATTGATGGTGTTCCCGTATGTCGATTCGAATCCGTTGGGAAACGGTTACTACACGATCAAACAGAGACGCTTCTCCTTAATTATGTTTGGTTGGGGCTTTCTGATGTGGATCCTTTTGATCGTGATCGGAACTTTTATCCGAGGACCAGGTTGGATCTGGTTCTGGCCGGGACAAACCTGGGATCACAACGCGGTGGTGTTTGATAAAAACGTCGACCTGCACGACATGATCGCCACCAGCAGAATTGGTAAGGCGCTCAATCTTGGATTTCTGTCTCTTAATCCCTGGAAGTTTATCTTTGGCCTGATTGTGGTCAGCGGGTTCTATCTGGTTGGTGCTCTATTCTTTCACTGGCTGATGACCGTTGATTTTAAGCGAATTCGCATTCGTCGTCCGTTTGGTAAGAATCTTTTCCCCAAAGATCCACTTGAACAAAAACTGCTGGCGCGGACAAGTCTCCTGCAATACTTAACATTTCAATTCTTTGCCGTCAGCGTGCTCCTTGCGCTGCCGGTGAAGCTTATTTTGCGGTTAGCTTTAACGATTAAATACGTGTGGGTTACTCCATGGTTCAACATATGAAAATGGTGGAGGAACGATCATAGTGGCTGACGCTCCAGGGCCAGGCGAATCGTTAGTCAAAAAAGAACCAGACGTTCCAGTCGAAGATCCAATTACCAGTCGATCTTCGAGCGGGTGGATGCTGCTTTGTGCTTTGTTGCTCACAGGGACAATTGTGTGGGCGCTTTGGGATGAAGCATTTGGACAACGACCATGGAAGGGCATGCAAAAAGCCTTCGTCGCCCGTTATACCCGCTACCTCGATAGCATCAAGGCTGACGCCGGTAAAAGTGAAGAAGAGGTCAAGCAGAGCGCCGAATACCAGCAGCTTGTAGCAGAAGAAGACGCCGCTCGAGAACAGATCAAGGACGAATTAGCAGCGATTGAGGCGCGCGGCAAGCTGACGCAAGCTAAACTCGATGCCATTACCGACACTTTCCAAAATCAACGCGGCAAACTCACCGTCATCAATTACAACGTCGAAACAGCTACTGGCTCGGCAAAAGATAAATACCGTAGGGAAGCGGAAAAGAAGCGTCAGGAGGTGGTTGAGATTGAGTTGCCTTCAGATGACGGAAAGTCAGTAGATACTAAGAAGGTCAATTACGCGGAACTTGAAAAACTCTACGACGATCTTCGAGAACAGAAGGCCAGGGATTTAGGACAAAAAGCTGAACTACTTAAACCTGCCAGCGAGCTCGCGAAAAAGAAGAATGATTATTTGAAGAATCACCTTATCGGGTTGGGTCCGGCACAGATCGACGGCTTAAAGGCAGGGTTGGCCAAGTACGATTATTCGATCCTGGGCCATCAGATCAGTGTCAATGAATACAATATCGTGGACCGCTGTGAAGTTTGTCACGCGGGAGTTCGTGAATCTCTCGATATTCGTCCCGAAAACATGGCCCCCGATGGGCCAGGGAAGACACCTGATTCCTGGGCGCGCGCGTTTGTCAGTCATCCAAACAAAGAGATTCTTGCGATCCATAAACCCGAGAAGTTCGGCTGCGCCAGTTGTCACTGGGGTAACGGTCGCGCAACCACCAGTGAAGTAAAAGGACATGGCCAACACAAGTTCTGGCTCTGGCCCATGTTCGAGAAGGAAAATACTGAAGCGGGTTGTCAGCAATGTCACGCAAAAGATCGAGTCACGCAGGGGGCCGACACCCTTAACCTCGGTCGAGATTTGTTTATGCAGCGTGGCTGCATGGGTTGCCATCGGTACGAAGGTTTCGATCGGGAAACGGACGCCCTTGCAAGCGCGCGCCAGACCATTGGCCAACTTGAAGATCAGATCACGGGTAACGAAAAGCAGATCCGCGCAGACCAGGAACGTTCAGGCCAGGTTGAAGACAACTCTGAGGCGCAAAAGTTACTGGCCCATGCGGAAAGTCTCCGAGTTACCAACAGTCTACTTGCAGCTCGAATCGATCAGCTCAACGTCCAGGCCAAGTATCTGATGCAGGACCAGAAGAAGGTTGGTCCAAACCTCAAAGATGTGCGCGTTAAGCTTCGCAAAGAGTGGGTTCCGGTCTGGCTCGAGAATCCGCAGAACTTCCGTCCCGGCACCAAGATGCCAACCTTCTGGCGCTTCGCAAATGCTGAAGAGCAGGATGGCGCTCACATGCGCGACAAGGACGGTGAAGATCAGATCAAGGCCATCGCCGCGTATCTCTGGCAGGATAGTTTTAGTAACAAGTTACCTGAGCAGCAACGTGGTGACGCTGCTCACGGCAAACAATTGTTTGAGTCTCGCGGCTGCTTAGCCTGCCACTCAATTGGCCCGGAAGACAGCAAGATTGGTGGAACCTTTGCCGCGAACTTGCAAAAGGTAGGCGAGAAGGCAAACTTCGATTACATCGTTCGTTGGATTCACAATCCTCGCGAACGCGTGGCTCCCTATTGTCCGAAAGAGAAACGCGACCTAACCGCCGACGACTACGCTAAAAAGAATCTGCCGTTTGTGTTCGACACGGAACAGCATTCCCGGTGTCCGAACGATGGGGCTGAATTGCAAGTCCAGAACATGACGGTGATGCCAAACTTCCGGCTCTCGGAAAACGATTCACGCGACATCGCCACGTATTTGTTCTCTCTCTCGTCACCGCCGGGCTATGCCGATGCTTCGTTCATGGATGACGCCAACCTTAAAGAGAAGGGAAGACTCCTGATCAAGCAGTACGGTTGCGCCGGTTGTCACGAGATCCAGGGTTTTGAAGACGAGCAACGAATCGGTAAAGAGTTGACCGTTGAAGGTGCGACCCCAATTGAACGTCTCGACTTTGCGCTCCAGACAAAACACGCCGAAGAAGGCCTCGATCCTCTGAAGCTGCGACCCGATCAAAAAGAGGAGAAGCCCTGGTACAACCACAAAGGTTTCTTTGAGCATAAGATCACCCAGCCGTCTCTTTATGACGAAGGTAAAGAAAAAGATCCGAAAGACCGGCTGCGAATGCCCAAGCCTTATCTGACGCCTGAGTGGAGAACGGCTCTGACTACGTTTCTTTTGGGCAGTGTCGGAACTGAAGGAGCAAATGTTCCATCATCGCTGTTCTATACTCCTGAGGATCAGCGCCGCCAGGACATTCAAAATGGCTGGTGGGTCATCAAGAAATACAACTGCATGGGTTGTCATCAACTTCAGGTGGGGCAACGATCAGTCGTCATGGATCTTCCTTTCTATCAGACAGCCGAAGGTAAAGACCTCTTACCTCCGCGTCTCACTAGTGAGGGTGCCCGTGTCGATCCGGCCTGGCTATTGAAGTTCCTGCACGATC
>Ga0070664_100002986_pt1 | contig 13687 bp, 7 predicted proteins | sample KBSC73metaG_FD_65863 | JGI IMG/M metagenome (GOLD analysis project Ga0070664, IMG submission 65863) | Corn rhizosphere microbial communities from Kellogg Biological Station, Michigan, USA - KBS C7-3 metaG | ecosystem: Host-associated > Plants > Roots > Rhizosphere > Soil ... | reverse complement strand
GAACCGCGCCTTCGCCGGGAGCGTGTAGAGCTTCGTCGCGCCCGTGGGATCGACCCACGGCCAGGTGTAGCCGCGGCCCGCGTCGAAGAACGCAGGCTTCCCGCTCAGGTACAGAGAGCTCGGCAGCGTCTGGCTGGCGATGCTCGGATCCCACTTCACCGAGTTGGTCACGTAGTCGAAGTTGCCGTGCCTGATGGTGGTCGCGGCCACCTTCGGATCGACGGGGTAGGGAGCCCAGTCGTCCCAGCCGAGCAGGAAGATCGCCGGCTGGTCCATGCTGCCGCTCTCGTAGACCCATCCAGCCATCTGTCCCTGAACGCCCAGCACGTTGCCGACGAAGCTGTGCCAGTACGAGTAGAACGCGGCGCCAGCGGCCCGCTTCGGCCCGTTCCCGCTGCCGCTGTCACCGAAGTCCCGGCGGACCCCGCTGAGGTGGTTGCGGAAGACGGTGTGGTAGATGGCGTTGCCGTGCGTCTTGTCCGAGTCGAAGTTGAAGCCGTAGTTCCCCTCGAACAGGACGTGGTGCGGCCCTACCATGTGTGAGGCGTTCAGCCCCACCTCGATCCAGCCCTCGCTGCCGAGGATGAACCCGTCGTCGGCGTAGTTGTAGCCGAACACCGAGGCCGTCCCCGCCGAGCGGGCCACCATCACCTTGTTGGCCTTCATGATGATGGAATTCTCCACCAGCGCCTCGGAGGTGGCGTTGGAGAGGCTGATGGCGTAGCCCCCGCCGCCCGGGACCGGCCAGACGGCGTCGTGGACGTAGGAGTCACGGACCTCCACGCGGAAGGTGTAGGCCAGAGAAATTCCCTCGTTGAGCCAGGCGGTGTCGTCGATGTTCTTCGCCCAGGAGCTGGCGGTCCACTGGAAGCGGATGTTGCCGTCGTCACCCCCCATGACCTTGAGATCCTCGATGCCGGCGTTCTGGACGAAGGTGTAGCCGAAGGAGGTGAGCTGCGCCGTCTGGGCCGCCCGGTAGGAGATGTGGAAGGGGGTGGTGAAGAAGACGGTGTTCCCGGTCACGTGGTCGATCTGCTTGATCTCGTTCGTCGGGCGGTCCTGGCGGCTGAACCAGCCAGCGGCGTCGGGGAAGGGGTCGTCGGTGCCGAGAGAAGGGTTGTGGCGTTGCCAGACGACGCGGAAGTCCGGGGAGGCCCAGATCTGCCCCCGGCCGCCGGGGTCGGGCTGCCACGAGGCGTTGGAGAGCTCGTCGAGGAGGACGAACTGGCCGGCGCTCAGCCCGGCGGTGCTGGCGACGTCGACGGAGGAAGCGCCCTTGACCGCGTCGGAGGCCAGGTTGGTGGATGAGCCGCGGCCGTTGTCCCAGCGGGCGGGCCCGACGATGACGATGGGGGCCGGGTTAGGTCCGGGGATGTAGGAGCCGGGCTTCGCTCCGTTCGTCTTCTGCAGGGTGGTCTGTCCGGGTCCGGCTCCCCGGAGGGTGACGCCCTTGTTCAGCAGGACGTATCCTCCGGTGGTACCGATGGTGAAGGTTCCCGCTGACAGCTGAACGACCTGTCCGGCGGGGCAGGCGTCGATGGCGGCCTGGATCGTGGACGTCGCGTCGCCCGCGGGTGGGCTGACGATCCGGCAGACGGTCGTCCGGGCCGGGATGCCTCCGGCCACACCTGGATTCCAGACGGTCATGCGGTCCGCGGGAAGGAGCCCGGTGGTGGGCGGCAGTGGGGAGGGGGCGGCGGTGACGGTCACCGTGGCCGAGGCGCTCTCGGTGTTGTCCGCGACGCTGGTGGCGACGACGTGGAAGGTCCCGGCGGTGGAGGGCGCGATGTAGCTCCCGGCCCCGTTGACGGTGCCACCCGCAGATCCCTCCTGGACCGACCAGCTCACCGCGCTGGACTGACCTGCGGCGAGACCGCTCACCGATGCGGAGAAGCTCACCATGCGGCCGGTCTGCGTCGAGGCCGACCCGGGAGCGATGGAGACGGTGATGTTCGGGGCCGCGGTCACGGTGACCGCCGCCGTGGCGCTCTTGGATTGGTCTGCGACGCTGGTGGCGACGACGTGGAAGGTGCCGGCGGTCCCTGGCGCCGTGTACCTGCCGGAGCCATCGACGGTGCCGCCGCTCGCGCCTTCCTCGACGGACCAGCTCACGTCCGTGGACTGACCGCTGCCGGCTCCGGTCACCATCGCGCTGAAGGCGGTGACCCCTCCTGCAATGACCGAGGCGGTCGCCGGCGAGATCGCGACTGCGACCGCGGGCGCGGACGTCACGTCGACGGTGGCCGAAGCTGACTTCGAGGGATCGGCGACGCTGGTGGCCACCACGTGAGCGGTGCCGGCGTTGGCCGGAGCGGTGTAGCTGCCCGAGGCGTCCACGCTGCCGCCGCTGGCTCCCTCCTTGACCGACCAGGTCACGCCCGCGGACTGGCCGCTCGTCGCGCCGGTCACGGCGGCCTGGAAGCTCAGCTTGCTCTGCGTCTGCGTCGAGGCGTTGCTCGGATTCACGGCGACGGAGATCCCCTGGTCGCCGGTCACGGTGACCGTCGCCGTCGCCGTCTTCGAGGGGTCGGCCACGCTCGCCGCCACGACGTGGTAGGTGCCCGGCGTGCCGGGCGCCTTGTAACGGCCGGTGCTGTCGATGGTCCCGCCGCTCGCGCCCTCCTGGACCGACCAGGTCACGGCCGTCGACTGCCCGGACCGGGTTCCCCTCACGTAGGAGAAGAAGGTCGCCTCCGCACCGGTGCTGAGCGAGGTGAAGGAGGGAACGATCCGGACCCGGATGCCTCGCCACCGCACGTCGACGGTCACGGTGGCCTTCCGGCGAGCGTCGACGGTGCTCGCGGCCAGGACGTGGAAGGTGCCCTCCGCCTGCGGGGTCATGTAGTTGCCCGCGGCGTCCACCGTACCCCCGCCGCTCTCCTGGACCGACCAGGCGAGGGGCTCGAGCCGACCGCCGAGAGCCTGCTGCCCCCTGGCTGCGAAGGCGAGCGCCTCGCCCGGCTCCAGGGTGACCGGAGAGGGCTCGACGGTGAGTGACGCCGGGTCCCCCACGCGGCCGCCGCATGCCGCGCAAAGAAAAAGAAACCAAACAGCAAAGGACACGGTTCGTTTTGTTCGCATGGTTGGGCCGCGTAGACAGTCGGCCGCAAGGAGCGTCGGACGCAAGCCAGGCGAGAAGCGGGCTCGGCTCTTTGGTTGCTCGGCATATCCTGCGACATCGACGTGCAAGCTTTCATCGTGTCGCACCTGTGGGGGGTGGTCGCCTCGAGGGAAAACGAGACGTTTGGATCACGTCTCAGAGGAGCCATGTCCAGATCGGATGGCATCGTGTTCCGATGGCCATCGAAGCGAGAAGGTCAGCTGCTCGCACCAGCGCGCCGATCAGGCGCCTGAGCTGCTCATCGGGAAACAGTAAAAAAATCCGTCGGTCTTTCAACCAGGAGCTCGTGGCGACCGGATCGCCCGACTCAGCTCGGGAGCCGGGGAGACGAGGTCTCACGCGCTCGCGGTGGGGGTCGAGTCCATCGGCCAGAAGGTGGCGGCCTCGACGCCCCGGACGGTCATGGCCGTGGATCCGACGCCTGCGGCCCTCGGCGATGTCTCGATCGACGCGGCGATCGAGTCGTGTACCGGTGTCCGCAGAGACGAATTCGGCTCAAGGATGGACCTCGGGCAGCTGAAACCGGCCGCTGCCCGAGGCCCGTTGACTTCCGCGACTCAGGGCTGGACGAACGGAGTTCCGTTGTCGAACCGCGCCTTCGCCGGGAGCGTGTAGAGCTTCGTCGCGCCCGTGGGATCGACCCACGGCCAGGTGTAGCCGCGGCCCGCGTCGAAGAACGCCGGCTTCCCGCTCAGGTAGAGTGAGCTCGGGAGCGTCTGAGCCGCGATGTTCGGATCCCACTTCACCGAGTTGGTCACGTAGTCGAAGTTGCCGTGCCGGATGGTGGTCGCGGCGACCTTGGGGTCGACGGGGTAGGGCGCCCAGTCGTCCCAGCCGAGGAGGAAGATCGCCGGCTGGTCCATGCTGCCGGTCTCGTAGACCCATCCATCCATCTGTCCCTGCGCACCGAGCACGTTGCCGACGAAGCTGTGCCAGTACGAGTAGTACGCGGCTCCGGCGGCCCGCTTGGGCCCGTTCCCGCCACCGCTGTCCGCGAAGTCGCGGCGGATGCCGCGGAGGTGGTTGCGGAAGACCGTGTGGTAGATGGCGTTGCCGTGCGTCTTGTCCGAGTCCCAGTTGAAGGCGTAGTTGCCCTCGAACAGGACGTGGTGCGGACCGACCATGTGTGAGGCGTTGAGGCCCACCTCGATCCAGTTGGGGAAGGTGTTGATGTAGCCGTCGTCGACGTAGTTGTACCCGAACACCGACCCGGCACCGGCCGAACGTGCCACCATCACCTTGTTGGCCTTCAGGATGATCGAGTTCTCCACCAGTGACTCCGAGGTGGCGTCGGACAGGCTGATGGCGTAGCCGGCGCCGCCGGGCTGGGCCCATGCCGCGTCGTGCACGTAGGACTCCCGGATCTCGATCCGGAACGATCGGGTCAGGGCAAAGCCCTCGTCATGCCAGACGGTGTTCTCCACGTTCTTCGCCCAGGAGTTCGCCGCCCACTCGAACCGGATGTTGCCCTGGTCACCGCCGACCACGGTGAGGTCCTCCACCCCGGCGTTCTGGGTGTGGGGATAGCTGAAGGCCGTCAGCTGCGCGGTGTGCGAGGTCCGGTAGGAGATGTGGATCGGCGTGTTGAAGAAGATGGTGTTCCCGCTGATCCGATCGATCTGCTTGATCTCGTTCGTCGGCCGGTCCTGGCGGCTGAACCAGCCCGCGGCATCGGGGAACGGATCGTCGGTCCCCTGTTCCGGATTGTGCCGCTGCCACACCACGCGGAAGTCAGGCGAGGCCCAGACCTGCCCCCGGCCCGCCGGGTCGGGTTGCCAGCTCGCTCCGGAGAGCTCGTCGAGCAGCACGACCTGTCCGGGGCTGAAGCCTGCGACGCTGGCGACGGTGATGGAGTTCTCACCCTTCACCGCGTCCACGGTCAGGTTGGTGGATCGCTCGTTGTTGCTGTCCCAGCGGGCGGGACCCACGATGACGAGCGGCGACGGCCTGGGGCCGGTGCTCTCCTGCCCTGGTTTCGCCCCATCGGTCTTCCGCAGATGGGTCTGGTTCGGCCCCGAACCACGGAGGGTGATCCCCTTGTTGAGGAGCACGTAGTTCCCCCCGTTGATGAGGAACGTCCCGGGCGTGAGTTGGACCACCTGGCCGGCCGGACACGCATCGACTGCGGCCTGGATGGCGGAGGTCGCGTCTCCGCCGGGGGGACTGACCGTCCGGCAGACCGCGGTCCGGGCCGGGATGCCTCCGGCCACCCCGGGATTCCAGACGGTCATCCGGTCCGCGGGAAGGAGCCCGGAGGTGGACGGTGGCTGCGAGGGAGCGGCGGAGATGGTCACCGTGGCCGAGGCGCTCTCGGTGTTGTCCGCGACGCTGGTGGCGATGACGTGGAAGGTCCCGGCGCCCGACGGCGCGGTGTAGGTTCCGGCCCCGTTGATGGTGCCTCCGGCCGATCCCTCCTGGACCGACCAGCTCACGGCGCTGGACTGGCCTGAGCCGAGCCCGGTCACCGAGGCAGCGAAGTTCACCGAGCCGCCTGCCTGCGTCGAGGCGGAGCCAGGAACGATGGAGACGGTGATGTTCGGCGCCGCGGTGACCGTGACCGCCGCCGCCGCGCTCTTCGACGGGTCGGCGACGCTGGTCGCAACGACGTGGAACGTGCCGGCGGTCCCGGGTGCGGTGTAGTTCCCGGAACTGTCGATGCTTCCGCCGCTCGCGCCTTCCTGGACAGACCAGGTCGCATCGGCGGACTGGCCGCTGTCCGCTCCGGTCACCGTTGCGCCGAAGCTGGTGACCCCACCGGCGACGACCGAGGCCGTGGCAGGCGAGACCGCGACGGTGATGGCCGGGGCGGCGGTGATGTCGACGGTGGCGGTGGCGCTCTTCGACGGATCGGCGACGCTGGTGGCGACCACGTGGGCGGTGCCCGGGCTGGCGGGGGCCGTGTAGTTCCCGGACGCGTCCACGCTGCCGCCGCCTGCGCCCTCCTGCACCGACCAGGTGACGTCGCCGGACTGACCGCTCTTCGCGCCGGTCAGGGCGGCCTTGAAGCTCAGCTTTCCGCGCGCCTTCGTCGACGCCTTGTCCGGGGCGACAGCGATCGAGATCCCCTGGTCGGCGGTCACGGTGACGGTTGCCGTCGCCTTCTTCGAGGCATCGGCGACGCTCACTGCCGTCACGTGGTACGTGCCCGGCGCGTCCGGCGCGGTGTAGCGCCCGGAGGTGTCGATGGTCCCGCCGCTGGCGCCCTCCGGGACCGACCACTTCACTGCCGTCGACTGCCGCGAGCGCGTTCCTCGCACGAGGGCGGTGAAGGTCGTTGAGTCACCGGTGCTCAGGGTGGCGACCGAGGGCGTGATCCGGACCCGGATGCCTCGCCGCCTCACCTGGACGGTGACGGTCGCCTTCTTGCGAGCGTCCGCGGTGCTCGCGGCGACGACGTGGAACGTGCCTTCCGTCTCCGGCGTCATGTAGTTGCCCGCCGCGTCCACCGTGCCCCCGCCGCTCTCCTGGACCGACCAGGCGAGGGTCTCCGGACGACCGGCGAGGGCCTCGTGCCCCGTGGCGGCGAAGGCGAGCGCCTCTCCCGGCTCCAGGGAGACCGGGGAGGGATCGACGGTCAGGGCCATCGGGTCTCCGACCCGACCCCCACACGCTCCAAAAATAAAAACTGCCAACAACGCGAAGAAAAGAGCTCGTTCTGTTCGCATGGGCGCCGCGACTTAGAGGACGCGCGCGAGTCAGGCGAGAGGCGGGAAGCTCGGGGCTCGGCTCTTTGGCCGCCCGGCACATCCTCCGACATCGACGCTCAAGAGGTCCTTCCCTCGCACCCTGGCGTGCTCTTGCTCGAGAGGAAAACACGACGTTTCGTTCACGTGTCAGCGATCGACGTCTCCTCGGCGCGCGGCATGTGTCGACGCCATCGAAGCGAGAAGGTGAGCTGCTCGTACCAGCGGTGATCTGAGGCCCGAATTGCTCACGAGCAAACATTTAAAAAATGCGCTGCGATTCGATCGACTCATTTCGGTGCCCGTGCGGAGCTATCCCGGAGCGCGTCGCCCTCCCCGTCGCGCCGCCCATGTCGGGGCCCCGACCGCCTCGCGGGTCGGCGCGTGGGCCCAGACGGGTTCATGCGGATGCCCGGCCGCGAGCCGAGCAGTGACCGAGGTGGAGCATTCCGAGCGCTCGCGGGCCGGTCGCTCGGCGCGTCAGCCGAGTGACGGAGTCCGCGGCCGGCGGCTGCATCCCGAGGCGGGGCGGGGGGATCGCATTATGGAGGTGAATCGATGGTCCTCTCCGCTCTCCTCGCGCTCTCCCTCGCGGCCCCGCCGGCGTCCGAGGACGTCGTCACCACCACCCGTGCCTGGGAGGAGCGACGGCTGACCCGCCTGCAGTCGGACGACGGCTGGCTGACCCTGGTCGGTCTGGGCTGGCTGACGGAGGGCGCGAACACCGCGGGTTCGGACGGGAAGGCGGCGGTGGTGTTCCCGGAGGGGACACCGAAGAGCATCGGAACCTTCACCCGCTCGGGGTCGAAGGTCCGCTTCCAGCCCGCGGCGGGGGTCACGGTCACGCGCGACGGCAAGCCGTTTCCCGGCGGCACGGTCCAGAGCGACGAGGAGGGCAGGGCGAAGCCGGACATCCTGCAGGTGGGTCGGTTCCGCTTCCAGCTCATCGACCGCGGCAGCCGCATCGGGGTGCGGATCAAGGATCCCGAAGCCCGAGCGCGAAAGGAATTCAAGGGCATCCCCAGGTACCCCGCATCCGAGCGGTGGCGGATCGTGGCCCGGTGGGAGGCGAAAGACCCGCCGGCGCAGATCGCCGTTCCCAACGTGCTCGGGGAGGTGGAGCGCTCTCCGTCCCCCGGAATCGCGATCTTCACCCTCGGCGGCAAGCAGTACCGGCTCACCCCGGTCCTGGAGCCGGGGAGCCCGGACCTGTTCTTCGTCTTCGCCGACGAGACCAATCGCACCGAGACCTACGGGGCGGGACGCTTCCTCTACGCCGATCCGGCGAAGGACGGGACCGTCGTGCTCGATTTCAACCGGGCCTATAACCCGCCCTGCGCCTTCAGCGCCTTCGCCACCTGCCCCCTCCCGCCGAAGCAGAACCGGCTCGCTCTTCGCGTGGAGGCCGGGGAGAAGCGCTTGGACCACTGACGCCGGGGACACCTCGACGCTCTGCGGGTCGCATGGCCCCGGGGTGGGATGCCGGCTCTCGGCGGTTGACGGCTGCGACGTGGCGGGGGCCGTGCCGCGCGCGGGCGATCATCGGCTAGCCTCGACTCCCCGATGAGGCTTTCGCTCCTGCTCGGGCTCTCCGGCCTCGGGCTGCTGCTGGCCCCCTCCCGGGCCGAGGCACAGTGGTCCCTCCGGCTCGCGCTCGAGGCGCCGCTCTACGTCCACACCTCCAGCAGCGGGCAGAGCACCTCCTTCGGCATCAACGACAGCTTCCAGCCCACCGTCGACCTCATCGGCAGCCACTTCGTGACCGGCTCGCTGGGACTGGACCTCGAGCTCCGCACGGGCATGGCCGCGACCGGAAACGGGTACACCCGACAGCGCACCTCCGTTGGCCCTGGACTGACGTTCGACGATTCTGGCTTCCCGCTCTACGGCCGGGTGTCCTTTCCCATCCAGATCGAGGACACCGTCATCGCCTTTCTCCGCGTGGGCGGAGGCCTGAAGATCCTCGACATGGCCTTCCTCCGCGTCTACGTCGAGCTCACCGCGGACTTCCCACTCGGCGGCTCGGGGGCGGGGTTCTTCAGCAGCCAGGCGGTCAACGCCGGGCTGGGCGTCTGGCTCCGCCTGTGAGGACCGAGACGGAGCCCGGCCGCAGGCTCCGGGCCCTGGCCGGATCGGTGCATGCTGGGCCGTCCATGCACCGACTGTTCCTTGTCCTCCTCGCCCTGGCGGCGTGCGCCGGGAACCCGCCCGCGCAGCACGGCGCAACCACCCCGGTTCACGTCCAGCTGCTCGCCTTCAACGACTTCCACGGGAACCTGGAGCCGCCCCCGGGCAACGTCCGTCTGTCGGACGGCACCGTCCCGGCCGGTGGAGGGGCCTGGCTCGCCGCACACGTGGCCCGACTTCGCGCCGAGGAGCCCGACACCCTGGTGGTGGCCGCGGGCGATCTGGTGGGCGCGAGCCCGCTGGCGTCGGCTCTGAGCCATGACGAACCGACCATCACCCTCATGGACGCGCTGGGGCTCGATGTCTCGAGCGTGGGAAACCACGAGTTCGACGACGGTGCGGAAGAGCTGCTCCGGCTGCAGCGCGGGGGTTGCAGGCCGGACGACGCGACCTGCAAGGCACACGGCTTCGCGGGCGCGCGCTTCACCTACCTGGCGGCGAACGTCTTCGACCGCTCGGGGAAGACACTGTTCCCGCCCACCGTGCTGAAGAAGGTCGGGGGAGCGACCATCGGCTTCGTGGGCGTCGTCCTCCGGGAGACTCCGACGGTCGTGACGCCCACCGGCGTCGCCGGGCTGTCATTCGGTGACGAGGCGGATGTGGTGAACGCTGCGGTGCCGAAGCTACGGGAGGCAGGTGCGGATGCGATCGTCGTCCTCATCCACCAGGGAGGTGCACAGTCCCCGGGGTCTCCCCCTGGCGAGTGTCGCGGCTTCAGTGGTCCGCTGGTCGGGCTGGCCCAGCGCTTCCGCGGGGTGGACGTCATCGTCAGCGGTCACCAGCACCAGGCCTACGTGTGTCCCGACCTCGGTGGCGCGCTGGCCACCAGTGCCGGGGCCTACGGGCGATTCCTCACCCGCATCGAGCTCGACCTGGACCCGGTCGAGCACCGGGTGCTCTCCCGCAAGGCCACGCAGATCCCGGTGACGCACGACATCGCACCCGACGCGCGGGGAAAAGCCATCGTGGACCGGGCGGTCGCCGACTCGGCGCCGCTGGCCAGCCGCCGGGTGGGACGCCTGGCCGCGCGCCTCTCCCGAAGTCCAAACGAGGCGGGAGAGTCGATGCTCGGCGACACCGTGGCGGACGCTCATCTCGCCGCCACCCGGAAGACGGGCGCTGCCATCGCCCTCACCAACCCGGGGGGACTTCGCGCCGACCTGCCGGCGGGGGACGTCACCTACGCACAGGCATTCGCTGCCCAGCCCTTCGGGAACACCCTGGTGACCTTCAGCCTCACCGGCGCGCAGCTCCTGGCGGCGCTGGAGCAACAATGGCTCGGAAGCCGGCCGCGGATCCTCCAGCCCTCGACGAACCTGACCTACAGCTGGTCGGGCGCGGCGCCTCCGGGCTCGAAGGTCCTTCCCGGCACGTTGAAGGTCGATGGCCGGCTCATCGCGCCCGACACCCGGATCCGGGTGACGATGAACAGCTTCCTCGCCGACGGAGGGGATGGCTTCCTGGTGTTTCCCGAGGGGACTGACCGGGTGGGCGGCCCGCCCGACCTCGAAGCGCTGATCGAGTACCTTCGGCCGACGCTCGACGGCGCCCCCCTTCCCAGGCCGAGTAGCCCGCGCATCACCCGGGCGCCGTGAGCGCAGCACCCGGCTCCGTGAACCCGGTGTCATTGCAGTCGCAAGAACCGTCCGTCATGGCGGACTTGAGGCGCCCACCCCAGGGGCTTACGATCTTGGCAACCCGTTGCCCAGCTGCTCCCTCCTGGACCCGGGGCCTCGCGGAGGAGCGTCATGGCGCGTCCATGGATTGTCGGGGCAGCAGTGGTTCTCTTCGCCACCGGCTGTACGCACGACAGCGCGGGTCGCCGGATACGCACCGGTGACATTCGCTTCAACGAGCGAAGCATCAGCGGGCCGAACATCGAGCTCACGCTCGTGCCCAATGGCACCTGGTCGAATCTGTACGTCCAGCAGGGGGTCGAGATCCGCCCGGTGCAGGGATTCGGCGGGAGCGGTCTCATCCCGCCCTCGGGCTGGGTCGACATCGAGCGGCGCGCGGACGGCCTCGTCTACGAGCCCTCCTGGCCCATCTCCAACATCTGGACCTTCGTCACCGAGGACGGGCAGCCGATCCCACGCAGCCTCGAGGCTCCTCTCTATCTGGCCTCCCAGCTCGGCCTGCCGGGAGCGCGGGTCGACATCCGCACTCCGTACTCGGAGCAGGCCGGGGTGGAGCTGAAGCCGGACTGCTGGCTCATCCTCTTCGAGCTGCAGGGGCGTCAGGTCGCAGCCTGGGCAGTGCGCAAGGGCGCGGTCTGCCCCGAGCCGCGCTATCCGGGACGGGATGCGCTGGACAGGCTGGTGGCGGTCCGGAACGAGGTCTGGGAAAGCCCGTACCGTCCTCAGCCGTACTGAGCGGGGCGGGGAGCCCTCCCGAGCCCACACTCTGCGCGTGCGCGACGCCCGGGTATCCGAGCCCGCAGGCCGGTCACCGCAGCGGGCGGGTCGGGGCGGGAGGCTCTCCCTGTCGCCGGGGCGCGACGTTCACCGGCTTACCTCCGGGCCGGGTTCACAACGCCGACGCCCTCTCGCCTGTCTACTGTGCGGTTGCGCCGTCAGGCGGGGCGCGCCCCGGGTCCGAGGGGAGGCCTGGAGGAGCACGCCGGCAGTTGGAGGGACAGATGAAGCGCTCCCAGGTCATCGCGGTGGTGCTGGCGCTCGTTGCGACCGGCTGTGCTCACTACGACAAGCAAGGCCACTGGGTCCGGACCGGCCCGGCGCGGTTCGATGCCCAGAGCGTCGGCGCCCCGGGAATCATCTACACGCTGGAGGAGGACGGGACCTGGGCAGGTCTGGACGGAGACCGCTACGAACGTGTCGGGGATGACCTGCGCAAGGTCGGCGCCTTCGCCCCGACCCCCTCGCTCATCCGTCCTTCAGGGTGGGTCAGCATCGAACGGCGACCGGACGGGCTGATGTACCTCCCCTCCTACTCCGGCGGCCCGATCTGGACCTTCGTCACCGAGGACGGCCAGCCGATCCCGACCGACCTGGAGGTCCCGCTCTATCTCGCCGCCACCCTGGGCCTGGGCGGCCAGTGGATCGACCTCTTCACTCCGGGCTCGGAGCAGGCGGGCATCCCGCTCAAGCCGGACTGCGCGGTCGTCCTCTTCGATCTCCAGGGACGACAGGTCGCCGGCTTCGTCTCGAGGCAGGGCGCGGCGTGTTCCGACCCGCGCTACCCCGGGCAGCAGACCCTGGCCCGGCTGGTCAAGGTCCGCGGCGAGGTCTGGGAGAGCCCGGTGCGGCCCGCGCCGCCATGACCCGGACGGGTCCGCGCCGTCACCTCGGAGGTTTCCGCTTCAGGACTGCGCTGCCCGGGCGCGCTTCCCCGGGGCCTCGCGGACGTGCAGGTGGTACCGCGCGGCCGCGGACTCCAGGATCCGGGCGATGAGCTGCGCGTAGTCGAGGCCGGCATCGGCCGCGGCCATCGCCAGCTCGCCGGTCTTCTCGAGGTACGGGTTGGGGTTGGCCTCGAGCATGTACGGTTCGCCCGTCTTTGCGATCCGGAAGTCCATGCGAGCGTAATCGCGGAGCTTCAGGGCGCGGTAGGCCAGGCGCGCTGCCCGGTGGATGCGGGCCTGGAGCTCGTCGGAGAGGTCCTTGGCAATGACCAGCCGGGGGCTCCCTTCGGTCTCCGGGGCGAACTTCACTTCCCGGTCGGACACCATCGGGACGGCGGGGGACCAGTTCCCGAAGTCCATCTCGATGATCGGAAGGATGGTGGGGTTGCTCGACGGGCCGACGATCCCGACGTAGACCTCGCGTCCGTCGATGAACTCCTCGACCAGGGCCTCGTCCTGGAGGTCGTCACGAATCTCCCGGACCCGCTCGGTGAGCTCCTGCCAGTTCTGGACGACCGAGTGCCGGCCGATGCCGATGGAAGCGTCCGACCGTGCGGGCTTCACGATCAGCGGAAAGCGGAGGATGCCCTTGGTCTCGAAGGTGTCGTTCTCGAACACCGCGAAGTTGGGGGTCGAGACCTCGTGAAACTCGAGGAGCTGCTTGGTGAGCACCTTGTCCTGGGCGAGGAGGAGCCCCGCAGTGCTCGAGCCGGTGTACTTGACCCGGCCCATCTCCATCAGCGCGGCGACGTTGACCTCCATCCGGTAGTCGGAGGCGAAGGTCTCGCAGACGTTGAACACCAGGTCGCACTTCGCCCGCTGGATGTCCCGGAGGATCTCGCTCACCCGGTCGTCCACGGCCACCGTGGTCACCTGGTGGCCGAGGCCGGTCAATGCCTCGGTGAGCTGCGTCACCACCGGATCCACCTCGTCGCCCTTGGGCTGGTAGTGGAGGATGGCGATCTTCAGCGCGGGGAGCGGCATTCCTGGCGGAAGTTTACGCCGCTCGACGCGATTCGGCTACTCGGTATCGAAGAGTCGGCCCGTGTAGAGCTCGTTCATCGCCAGCGCCGTGACCAGTGAACCGAGATTCGCGACGTAGCCGCTCGCCCGATCGGGCGAGGCGGTGAGCTTCAGATTCTCGGTGCGGTCGGTCAGGTGGTCGACGACGCTGCGGACCACGGCGCGGTTCACGCCCGAGTACTGGGTGGCGGCCTGGATGAGCGTCTGCCGCTGATCGCGGAGCATCTGCGCCGCCGAGGCCGGGGCGGAGCCGGGCGGCTCGAAGAGCTGGAACAGCTCGGTGTCGAGCTTCTCGCCGATCTCGAGATCCAC
>Ga0070664_100002985_pt1 | contig 13688 bp, 13 predicted proteins | sample KBSC73metaG_FD_65863 | JGI IMG/M metagenome (GOLD analysis project Ga0070664, IMG submission 65863) | Corn rhizosphere microbial communities from Kellogg Biological Station, Michigan, USA - KBS C7-3 metaG | ecosystem: Host-associated > Plants > Roots > Rhizosphere > Soil ... | reverse complement strand
CTTGGCACCGCTCCTGACCGTGCGCGAACGTGCCGGCCACGCCGAAACGGTCCATGCGATGGCGGAGCACGGCGTGCGTCGCATGCCCGTCGTGGATGACGCCGGGCTTCTGGTCGGCATCGTGACCCTCGACGACATGCTGCATCCGCTGGCAGTCCCACTCGGTGAGCTTTCGACCGTATTCGCGGGCGAACGCGCGCTGGAGTCGCGTACGCGCCGCTGAGCGCCGGCTGCGAATGCGCACGTCGAAGGGGGCGGCGGGTCGCCACATCGAAGTCTGACCCTCAACGGCGGCTTCTTCCGAGCGCCGCGCGTTTGGCGGTAGCATTGGTCGACGCATGGAACGTCCGACCACCGCACCCGGCAACACGCCTCGCTCGCTCGTCGGGCAAATGGCCGTGCTCGTCGTGTGCGCGGCGGTGCTCGGCATGTTCGCCTGGTGGCTCGGCGAAGCCACGAGCGTGGCTGCGGCCGTGCTCGCCGTGGTCGTGGCCGCGGTGGCCGGCTTCGCGGCGCTTCTCGACCTGCAGCGCCGCCGGCATGAGACCACCGAGCAGGCACTGCAAGGCATGCAGGCGCGCATGTACGGCATCGCGGAATCGGCCATGGATCCGATCATCTCCATCGACGAGGAACAGCGCATCGTGCTGTTCAACGCCGCCGCGGAGCGGGCGTTCCGGTGGCCGCGCGGTGCCATCATGGGGCAGTCGCTGGAGGTGCTCATTCCGGCGCGATTCCACGCGGCGCACCGGGCCCACGTCGCACGATTTCGCGACACCGGGGTGACATCGCGTCGCATGGGCGGCGCCAATGCGCTGGTCGCGCTTCGCGCGAACGGCGAAGAATTCCCCATCGAAGCGTCGATCTCGCAGCACGTCGAGGACGGGCGCAGGATACTCACGGTCATCTTGCGCGACGTGACCGAGCGCACGCGCGCGGAAGCGATGCTGGCGCACAGCGAAGCCCGGCTGCGAGGCATCCTCGACTCGGCGATGGATGCCATCATCACCGTCGACGAGCAGCAGAAGATCGTCTACTTCAACCTCGCCGCCGAGCGCATGTTCGAGTGCCCGCAGGACCAGGCCATCGGCGCGCCGCTCGCGTGGTTCATCCCCGATCGCTTCCGGCGCTCGCACGCTGCGCACGTGGCCGAGTTCGGCGCCACCGGCGTCAGCTCGCGACGCATGGGCGGCGCGCGCGTGGTGACCGGCCTGCGGCGTACGGGCCAGGAATTTCCCATCGACGCGTCGATCTCGCAGCTCGAAGTCGGCGGCGCCAAGTTCTATACGGTGATCCTGCGCGACGTCTCTGAGCGGGTGCGCGCGCTCGACGCGCTGGCTCGGTCCAGGGAGGAGCTGCGCGAGCTCGCGAGCACGGTGAGCTCGGCGCGCGAGCAGGAGCAGACGCGCATCGCACGAGAGCTGCACGACGAGCTCGCACAGTCCATGTCGGCGCTGAAGATGGACGTCAAGCTGATGCGGGTCTCGGCGGACAAGGATGCGGCGCTGAAGCGCCGCCTCGACCGGATGGAAGGACAGATCGACGCCACCATCGCCGCCATGCGTCGCATCGCCGCCGACCTGCGACCCTTGACGCTCGACGACCTGGGCCTCGTTCCCGCGATCGAATCGCTCGTCGAGGATTTCGGCCGACGCACGGGCGTGCGCTGCGAGCTCGCGGTATCGGATGCCGACATGCAGATGCCGGCGGCCCATGCGACCGCGGTGTTCCGCATCGTTCAGGAATCGTTGACCAACGTGGCGAAGCACGCGATGGCCAGCCTGGTCGAGGTTGTCGTTTCCGGTGACGCCCAGGGCGTGACGGTGACCGTACGCGACGACGGTGTCGGCTTCTCCACGGCGGATCCGCGCAAGCCGCAATCGTTCGGCCTGCTGGGTGTGCGCGAGCGGGCGTTCCTGCTGGGCGGCGAGGCACGCGTGACGAGCGCCGCGGGCGCAGGGACCGAGGTCGAGGCTCGCCTGCCTTTCGAGGCGGGAAGGCACCTCGGCGCGGCCGGCGACGAAGCCGGCGCGGGACCGGGCATCGAGGGGTAGGACCAGTCCTACCCCTGCGGCGGGACGCGCCTGCCATCGCAAATTAGGACGGCGCCGATGCCGGCAATCAGGCACCGCCGATCGTGCCCTTGCCGGGCAGCGCGGATAGTGGCGTCGTGTCGAATCACGCCACATCCGTCTTCCTCGTCGACGATTCCACTCCGGTTCGCGAGCGCCTGAGGGAGCTCCTGTCCCTCGAGTCGGGCATCGATGTCGTGGGCGAGGCCGACAGCGCCGCCACGGCGATCGAAGGCATCAAATGCCTGCGACCGGCCTTCGTGGTGCTCGATTTTCGCCTGCCCGACGGCACCGGTCTCGACGTTCTGCGTGCGACGGGCGCCGCCGACTGCCACAGCACCTTCATCGTGCTGAGCAACCACGCGAGCTCGCAGCTGCGGGCCGCGTGCACGGCGGCGGGCGCGCAATTCTTCCTGGACAAGTCGACGGAGTTCGACCGGCTTGTCTTCATCATCGCCGAGGCGAACGCCGCGGCGAAGGGACATTAGAACAACGTAGGAGCCGGACATGCCTGCCGCCGCAATGCTTCAATCCCGCGCCGTTCCCAGGGCGATCGCCTCCGCGGTCACCTTCCCGACGCCGCTCGCCGACGCGGCCCGGGTGCCGGACGTCGCGCGTGTGTCGACGGTATGCTCGACGTGCGCGCTGCGAACGATATGCATGCCCTGCGGGTTGCAGCCCGAATCGCTGGCGGACATCGACGGCCTGGTCTATTCGCGGCGGCGTATCCATCGCGGCGAGCACCTCTTCCACGCCGGCGAGCCGTTCAAGGCCCTCTATGCGTTTCGCTCCGGCTTCTTCAAGACATACGTCGATGCCCCGGACGGAACGACGCAGATCACGGCCTTTCCAATGGCCGGCGACGTCGTCGGCATGGACGGCATCGACACCGACCAGCATCGCTTCAACGTCGTGGCGCTGGACGACGGCGACGTGTGCGTCATCCCGTACGCGCACCTGCAGACCGTCGCGGCCGGCAACCCGACCCTGCAGCGACAACTGCACAAGCTGATGAGCCGCGAGATCGTTCGCGAGCAGAGCCTCATGATGCTCCTCGGCAGCATGCGCGCCGATGCGCGCGTCGCCGCCTTCCTTCTCGGGCTCTCGAACCGATTCGCCGCACGCGGTTACTCCGCGAGCGAGTTCAACCTGCGCATGACGCGCGAGGAGATCGGCAGCTACCTCGGCCTCAAGCTGGAGACGGTGAGCCGCGCGCTGTCGCGGTTCCAGGACGAGAACCTCATCCGCGCTCACCTGCGCAGCATCACGATCGTTGACGCCGAGGCGCTCCAGCGCGTCGTGCCCGCGTTCTAGCGCCTCTCCCCGCGAGCCGGCCGTAACGAGCGGGTCCAGCGTGCGACGAAGCGTCACGAACCCTCCCTGCCGCGCGGGGCAGACCCGAAACCAGAACGCGCGGCCGAGCGCCACGGCTGCCTCGTCGGAGGCGCGCGCTTCGCCGACGAGCTCGTGGGTCTGTCGCCTGCGGTAGTAGTCGATCAATTGGGCAAGCAGCATCGGCCGCAGTCCCCGCTCCTCGACATCCGGAGACACCGCGATCAGGAACTCGGCTCGAACGTTGCCTGAATCGACCGCGGAGCGCACCAGCGCGACGCCGCGGCTGCGCTCTTCCGTGTGCGAGATCGCGATGAACGCTTCCTCGCCGGTCCGCGTGATTTCCAGAGGCGCCTGCACCGGTTGCAACAGAGTGAGCGCGCATGCGCGCGTACTGTCCGGGTCGAGCGCGTTGAACAATCGGCGATACGTGAGGCCGTCGGAGCGTCGCAGGCGACGGACCTCGAGGGTCGCCGTGTCGCAAGCGAACCAGCTCACGACAAGCGAAGGCGCACGCTGGAAGGCCGCCGTCATCGGATCCCTGTTGGTCGCCGGCCGCAGTACCGTGGATTCCAGTGGACTCATGGGCCCTCGCCTTGCGATACGAACGCAGCGTAGCGGCCACGCCGCTCCGGGTCGTTGACGGCCGTCAATCCGGCGTGGCGGGGCCCGCTCGGGAAATCGAAGATCCCAGGGGCGCGACCGATACCGTACGCGATGGCCGCCGCTCGCCATCGAACTCGACCCGGCGCCCGCTGGAGAACACCCTGCCTGACGCGTTGAAGAGCCATGAGCGCGCCGCTCGCCGCGAGTGCGGCGTAGCGCGCGGCGCCATTCAGCTCGACCCGCAGGCTGTCGCGATCGCTCGGATACCGGCGTGCATGTGTGCTGCTAGATCCAGCGCAGGGCGCCGGCAATGATCTCGCGCGCGCCGGACTGCGCGCAGCGGCCGTGCGCGACCAGCAGCCGAAGCGGGTTCCACTGGAGCACGCGTTCCCGAGCCGCGCGCGCGGGTCTTCGGCGCAGGAATGTCGAACGCCAATCGAGCGGCGTGCCGCCCGGCTCACCCACGAGGCCGCTCATTCGCATCAGCACGCCTTTCCAGCCCGTCATGTCGGGGAATCGCTGGATGAGGTCGCCGAAGATCGCGGTGCGCGAAGCGCGGTGGAATCGGCGAGTGCGTCGTTCAACGCCACCGGGGACCATATCCACGCGCTTCCATCGGAGAGCCGCGCCACCGACATCCGCGTGGGGTATGGAAATCCGAGGAACGACACGGTTGGCCCGTCGATCGCGTACGGATCCGGGCCGAACGGCGTCAGCATGCGGCGCGACGACCCGCAGCGCGCCGGGTGCTAGTCATATCCGAACGCCGTCATCAGCACGGCCGCGTCGCCGCGCCCGAACTCGGCGGCGATCTCCTGGGGCAGGTCCCTCTTCCAGCGGCCCCGGCCGTCGAAGATCGGCTGATTCACCTGCCAATTGCGAAAGCTCTCGTGCTCATGCGCAACGCCGCTGGTGCGTCGCACGTCCTTTTCTCCATACCAGAGGTGCGGCCGCTCATGGTATTTCAGCAACGCGTCATCGTAGGCCACGCCCAGGAAGGCGCAGACCTTCGTCATCTCGCGCGCCGGATCGACCACGATGTCCTCGTAGCGGACGATCAGCGCGTCTGCGCTTCCTCGCAGCGACAATGCGATGCGATTGTCGAAAACCCAGCGCGCGATTCCGTGCGCAAAGTCGCCGGGATACCGCTGCGCGATCGAGGCCGTCACGTCGCGCCCGTCGCGCACGAGCACGACGAAGCGCGCGCCGGGTATCGCGCGCCGGATGGCGTCGACCTTGCGGATGTGCCGCGGGGTCTTTTCCACGATCATCGTCTTCCCGGCCGCGCTTGCTTCGGCAACGAGCTTGGCCAGGCGTTGCGCCGCAAGGCCGTCCTCGAGAAACGCTTCGCTCTCGTACAGCGGCACGTACAAGCGCGGATGTTGAGAAAGCATGGTCGCGGCCAGCGTCGTGCCACTGTGGCCGCAGCCGCAGATGAAGGCCATGCGCTCGATCGCGCGGCTTGCTGGGTCGGGTGTCGACGGCGCCACCTGGATGCCGATGGAGAATGCGGGGAGCGACGTCCAGCGCGCCCCTGCCGAAACCATGTGCACTGCGAAGCCGATAGTCTAATCGATGGGCGCAGCGTCGCCGCGCGGCTTCTCTCGGCGGTCGATCCGGCGCATCACGCGGCGTCATTGGCCGATGCGCGGCGCGTACTCGAGCAGCACCTTCACCGCGCTACCCAGGAACAGGCTCGGTACCGAGGACATCGCCGCCGAGATCGCCGTCCCGAACACCGCGCGGCGGGTGAACGGCCATTCCGGCAGGGCCTGAGCGTGCTGCATCTGCTCCTCCACGAAGTGGCGCTTCTTCATGAACTCGTCCGTGATGGCCGCCGCTGCAGTGGGCATGAGCTCGTCGAGCAGCGATTGCAACCTCAGCACCTCGCCTCGCTTGCTCGCGACCATGCGATTGTGCAGCGGTATCTGGCACACCACGAAGGCACCCATGATGAACAGCGTGGTGGGCAGTGCGACGACGGTGACGATCGGTGACGTGACGATCTGCTTCAGCGGGATCATCGTCTCGAACGCCACGCCCATGGCTACGACGTAGAAGAACCACACCCCCGCCGCCGCCGACCACACCTTGAAGAGCGCATTACCCGCGCTCAGGACACCGAACTGGTGCAGATCGGGACGAACGGCGCAACCGGGGAGCTTGCCCAGGCGCCAGACCGCGAGGCACAGGCAGAACATTGCATAGATGCCGATGCCGGCGAAGAAGTCGGATACGAAGACGACGAGCACCTGGTACTTCGCCAGTCCGGCGCTGATCCGCATGTTGTCCAGGTTCACGGTCATCACGTACCGATAGGTCAGCGCCGCGCACAGCAGCCCCATCATGAATCCGAACGCGTACATGCCGGGCGACCCGCGGAAAAAGCGCAGCTGGCGTCGAAATGCGGCTTCGACATTGATTCCCGGGCATGACACGAATGTCGGGATCGTTCTGCACCACGCCGACAGCACGCGATGCGAGAACGCAAGCGCCGCCGGCACGGTCACGACGGCCATCGCGAGGCACACGATCGTGGTCAGGATGATCGGATTGTCGTCGGCGTTCGGTGGCGCGACCAGGAACGCACCGACGGTGAGTGCGACAAATGCCGCCCAGGACGTGAGGTACCACTGTCGCTGAATGGCTCGCAGCACCGCTTGTCCCGATCGACTCGAGGGCATCGTTGTGTTGGCTCTGGCAACGGTCGCGGCACGCGCGCCGAGCGCCCGTGTCCGGCAAGGCTACGACCAAGCGCCCCGGCAGCGCAAACGGGCCGCGCCGGGGTGCGATGGTTGTGGCGGCGCGTTGGCAAGGCATTCGCCGCTGCAGGATCTTTCATGCGGCGTGCCAGGGCCACATACCCCGGCGCATCCCGCGCCGGCAGGTATGCTGGCACGCCATGACCGCGTATTGGAAACCGGGCCTGACGGCTGTCGCGCTGGCGGCATTCGTCTTCCCGACATCGCGCATCTGGGCAGCGGAGGCTCCGCTTCAACCCGGGGCGGACATCTCGATCGACGTCGTCGGCACGTCTCCCGTCGCCGCAAGCGGCATCGACCGCGACCGCTTGCCGTACACCGTGCAGTCCGGCACCCGGGAGGATGCGCGGCGCACCCAGGCCGGTTCGCTGTCCGCTTATCTCCTGAGGCAGTTCACGGGCTTCAACGTCTCGGACCTCGAGGGAAATCCGCTCCTGCCCGACGTGACGTTTCACGGCTATCGTGCGTCCTCGCTCGTGGGCGCGCCGCAGGGCATCTCGGTCTTTCTCGATGGCGTGCGCGTGAACGAGGCGTTCGGCGATATCGTGAGCTGGGACCTCCTGCCCGAGGCGGCGATTACGCGAATGACGATGGTGTCGGGCTCCAACCCCGTGTATGGCCTCAACACGCTCGGCGGCGCACTGATCCTCACCACGCCATCGGGGAAGACGGATCCCGGCGTGACCGTCGACGTGAAGGGCGGCAGCTACGGACTCGCGCGCGCGGACGTCACATGGGGCTTCGGCGGCGACACACCCGTCGACGGCTATCTCGCTGCGACCGTGTTCCATCAGGACGGCTGGCGCGATTTCTCGCCCGCGCGACTCGCCAACCTCTACTTCAAGCTCGGCGGCGACCTGAATGCCGATCGCTGGGAGATCGCGCTCCTCGCCGGCGACAGCAAGACCACTGGCAACAGCCTCGTGCCGAGCTTCGGCTTCACCGACGGCGCGCAAGCACCCGGACTTTACGACGCCGATCGTGCGGCGGTCTATACATGGCCCGACGACACGCGCAACAGGGCATTGCAGCTCAGCGGCCGGTATGTGCATCACGTCGGCGCCGCATCCGACTGGGCCACCGTCGCATACGTGCGCGGCTCGCATCGCAAAACCGTCAACGGCGACGTCAGCGACACGTACGCCGACTACATTGGTCTCTGCGAGCACGGCTTCGACGCTGCAGGCAACCCCATCGACGCGCGATGCCCCTACCTACGTGATCAGGCTGCCGCCTTGCCGAGCGCGGCGCTCAACACGACGGGCACTCATCAAACGAGCGTGGGGCTATCGACGAGCTGGACCGCGCGAACCGACCGAAACAACGTCACGATCGGCGCCGACGCCCTGCACAGCACCGTGAAGTACCGTCAATACGAACAGGACGCGACGTTCACGTCCGCGCGCGAGGCCGTCGCGTTGTCCGATTCGGAGAGCGCGCTCGTGGCCGGCGTGGATGGACGAACGCGAACTGCGGGAATCTACCTGACCGACACGTGGACCCTGCTGCCATCGACCTTCGTGACCGGATCGCTGCGATACAACTGGAGCCGGGTGTCGAACACGCTCGTGACGCCCGACGCCGACGACGCGCCGGAGACATTCACGTACACCAAGCTCAATCCCGCGATCGGCGTGGCGCGGCAGCTGGGTGCCGTCACGGCATTCGCCAACTGGTCCCAATCCAGTCGCGTTCCAACCGCGATCGAGCTGGGCTGCGCGGACCCGCGCGCACCGTGCCGATTGCCGGCAGGCCTGCAATCGGATCCGTTCCTGTCCCAGGTCGTCGCGCGCACGATCGAAATCGGCATGCGCGGGGCGCCGTGGAGCGGCGCCCGTTTCTCGGCTTCGTATTTCGATACGCGCAATCGCGACGACATCCTCTTCCTGCGCGCGCCCGACACTCAGAACGGATACTTCGCGAACTTTTCGCGCACGCGCAACCGCGGCGTGGATCTCGGGCTGGATCAACAGCTCGGCGACGTGCTGCTGCACGCCGGCTACAGTTACCTCGAAGCCACGTACGACGCCGAAGGCGACATCGTCGAGGGCGAGCGCACCGTCCATGCCACGCGCGGAATGCGTCTTCCGGGACTGCCCCGCAACTCGATTCGCGCGAGCGCCGACTGGCAGGCACTGCCGACGCTCGCGCTCGGCGTCGATATCGTGGGCAACTCGAGCATCGTCACGGCAGGCAACGAGGACGGCCTGGTGGCCGACACCGCTTCGGGTCGCGCGACACGCATGGCAAACGCCGGAGTCGGTGGCTGGGTCACCGTGAACCTCCGCGCGAGCTGGCGTCCGCAGCCGCATGTCGAGGTCTACGGCAACGTCGGCAACGTGCTCGGGAAGCGCTATGAGACCTACGGCATGCTCGCCGAAGATCTCTTTCCCGGCGGCACGCTCGTACAGCCGCACGTCGAACCGCGCGAGGTCGCGACGGCACGCTTCGTGGCACCCGGCGCTCCGACGGCCTGGTTCGTCGGACTGCGCTACACGATGTGAGAAGCGCGCATCGGTCTCAGCGCCCGAGGTCGTCGTGCGAAACGGCGTAATCGAGACGGTAGAGCCCGTGCGCGGCCACGCCAGGTCCTTCCGCGGAGCCGAGGATCGCGTGGGCCGACTCCGACACCGCTTGCGCTTCATAGCCTCCAATGAGGAGCGCGGCGGCGACGGTGGCGTCGCGACCGCGGATGCGCTGCTCGTTCGTCATGGGCGCGTTGACCGTCCCTTCGAGCACGTGAACGCTGCCCAGACCGCGCTTCGCCGGCAACCCGGGCCCGACCTCGTCCAGCAGTCGGGCGCGCAGCGCCGGAAATGCGTCGAACGCCGCGTCAAAGCGAATCACGTACATGACGCTGCCCATTCCCGCGCCCCAGCTTCCGGCGACGGCGCAAAGACCGCGCGTCATGCCGCGGTAGTGCGCCATCATCTTCGATGTCCAGGCAGTGGGATGGTCCAGCCGGTCCAGATAGGCAGCCGAGGTCAGCGACGCGAGCTCGGCAACCTCATAGACGACGACATAGCGCGGCGCGCCCTGGACGGCGACCCAGCGGCTTCCCCGCAGAAATCCGGGGATCGCGAGCCGCTCCGGCAGATGCTCGTGCGTGTGCCAGTCGTCGTGCTCGACGATGGCATCCGGCACGATGTCGAATGCGAGAAGCAGCGCGGCGGATCCCAGGAAGGCCATTGTTGGAGGGGCAGCAGAGAGCGCCCTTCGGGCAGGTTCAGCAGTTTAGCCGCGGGAGCGCTCAGGCGGAGCACACGCGGCGCTGCGGTCGCAACGCCGAGCGCGGATGCGCCGGGCCGTCGAGCGGCCCGAGCGATTCAGCGCCGACCGCCGAGTTCCGGCACGCGTCGTGTACTATCGGCCCGCGCCGCAAATTGCACGCCGTACACACCGCCTTGGCCGATCCTCGCTTCCAGTTCCTGCAGGACCTCGCGGCAGAGCTTTCGCAGGGCAAGATCTCCTTCCCCACGTTCGCCGATGCCACGCTCAAGGTGCGCATGGCGCTCAACGATCCGCGCATCGATGCGGATCGCCTCGCGCGGCTGCTGAGCACCGAGCCGCTGCTTGCCGCGCGTCTTCTTCGCCTCGCCAATTCGGCCGCTTACAAGACGGCCGGAAAGACGGCCGTGGACGTTCGCTCCGCGGTGACCCGCGTCGGCTTCGGAACCATCCGCGCGCTCGCCGTCAACGTCGCGCTCGAGCAGATCGCGCAGATGAACGAGCTGAAGCCCGTATTGGGGCGCGCGCGAGAGATCCTGGCGCACAGCGTCGACGTCGCGGCGCTCGCGTCGGTGATCGCGCGAAAAATGACGCGCGTCAATCCCGACGAGGCGTTGTTCGCCGGGCTCGTGCACGACATCGGCCGCTTCTACCTGCTGTCCCGCGTGTCGCGATATCCGGAATTGGACCCGAACAGCGCGGACGTGGAAGGCCTGCAGGACGAATGGCACGCAGGCGTCGGGCACGCGATCCTGTGCTCGCTGAACGTGCCGGAGGAAATCGCCGAGGCGGTGAACCATCACGAGGAACCGATCGGTACGGTCGAGCCGCGCAATCTCGCGGGCATCCTCAACATCGCGAATCGCGTGAGCCATGGACCGAACCCGCTGAACGGCCTGACCGCCGACGACGTGCCGATCAGCATCGAAGCGCCGCAAGTGATGGCCGTGCTCGCCGAGAACACCGACGCTCTCCGGTCGCTGGCGAGCTCGCTGAAAGGCTGAATCGCGACGCTGTGCGTGCGCACCGGCCGCCGTAGGCGCGGGCATCACGCCGTGGCGTGATCCGGCGCTGCCGTCAGCCCGACGGCACCTTGCATCCCGGGATCGTCTCGGTCATCGCGAGCACGGGCTCCCAGTCGGTGCCGCCGCCGCTCTTGAATTGCGCGTTGACGTAATAGCGCTTGCACGGCTCCAGGTCGAGGGCGACGTGCTCGTCGGAACCGGAGAATCCCTTGCGCATGGGCGACGCAACGACGACGTCGTGGCGCCCGGGCTCCACTTTGACGATGCGCTTGGTCTCGTGCTTGCCATCGACCTGCTTGATCGTGGCGGCCGTGCGGTTCATCGGCGCTCGCGAATACAGGTTGCCGGTGACTTCGCTCCAGGTCGGTCCCCATCGTTCGGCGGGCGCCGCGACGGCGGGCACGCCCGCCAGCAGCAACAGCAGCATCGTGTTCAGTAACCACGGTGTGGCATACCTGCGCATGGCGCCCTCCCCCTATGCGCGCGAGCGTATCGTGCGACTACGCACCTTCGCCGGCGCCGGCGCCGGCGTCGTGCCGGAACGCCACGGATGCCATTGCAGACGCGCAGACACGGCGCTCCCGCTCGGGCGCGAGCCTTCGGCGCGAAGCGCACGAGCGGCCGGCGACAACGGCGCGCCTGCGCGTGCGGAGGCCATCGACCTTGGCTCCCCGTTGCGCGGCGCATGCGGTTGTGCGTCGTCGCCGGAACGCTTCTCATGCTGGACCCGGATCAGGTCCGGACCGTGGGACGCGAGGCGGCGCATCCGTCCCGGCGTCAACCCGGTCCAGCGACGGAAGCTCCGCATGAACGGGCTCACGCCGGCATAGCCCAACGAAGCGGCGACGTCGTCGAGCGCGACGTTGGAATAGCACAGCAGCTGTCGCGCAACCTCGCATCGAACCTCGTCGAGCAAATCCTGAAATGTCCTGCCGCACTCCTGCAGACGCCGATTGAGCGTGCGCCGATGCATGGACAGCACGTGCGCAACGTCGTTGCCGGAGCTGCGTCCTGACAGCAGAACCGTGCGCAGCGCTCGATAGACCTGCGGCAGCACATTCGGCTTGGCCATCGTCTCGGCGATGGCGAGCGCTTTCTCGCGCCGCTGCGGCTGTGCGCCCTCGATGCGTCGTTCGAGCCAGTGCGCGGGAAAGCGAAGCGCGCAGATCTCGGAGTCGAAATCCGGCACGACCTTGAAGAAGCTGCGGTAGTGCACCGGATCGTCCGGCGCGGCGTGCGGAATCAGCACCTGCACCGGAAGCCACGACGGCCCGCACAGCTCGCGCAAGTAGTTGAAGAGCGACGCGAGCGCGAAATCGTAGATCTGGTCGGGTGCGATGACGCCGGGAGAATAGATGGCGTATCCCACCTCGACCAGCGGGCCTTGTCGCGTCGCAAAGGTCAGGCCGCCCTCTCCGTTGAGATGCTGGTATTGCGTGAGACCCTGGACGGCTTCGCCAACCGTCGGGGCGTGTCGCACGAGATCGCTCTGCAGGCCGAGGTCGTCGAGATGCCACATGCGCCCGGCGGTCAGCCCGAAATGAGCGTAGGCGCCGGCCTCGGCGCCGAGCTGGAGCAACCGCCCGAACGTGTCGAACGAAATGCGGTTGTCCGGTTGCTCCAGCGCGTCGACAGCAAGACCCGCGCGGACGAGAACGTGTGGCGCATCGATGTCGAGCGCACGCATCAATGCTGGAACACCCGTGAGGCCGCCGACACGCTGCCACCACGCGTCGCTCGACTGGACCCCGGCCCTGGGGTTGCCCTTCGCTGATGCAGTCATCGTCGCTCCCTGTAGACGACAGGCACCGTCTTTTTTTGCCGCCTGTCCGCTGCCTTCGAATGGATATCTTCGCGTGCAACAATTCGCTTCAGACGTCGACCGAATCGCCCTCACGACGTTGAATGCTGCAAGCGGCCGTCGTGCCGCAGCCATCGCGCGCCGTTGATGCCTCGAATCGTGAAGTGAGCTCCCTCGTGAACGTCGCACGCGTCGGCGACATACCGGCGCATGGCGGGCTGACCGTATGCCTCGGTGCGGCGACGATCGCGCTGTTCAACATGGACGGACGCATCGTTGCGATCGAGGGCGTCTGCTTGCGTTGCGCTTCGCTCCTTGCGAACGGAACCGTGCAGGCACGCGAAGTCGCGTGCGCGGGATGCGGATGGAGGTACGACATCACGACGGGCCGTCTGCCTGCGATACCGAAATTGAACGTGGATACGTTCGAAGTCGTGGTGGTCGGGACGCAGGTCATGGTGCGTGATCCATTTGCCTGAGGCCGCCGAGTGTGCGGCGCGTTGCGAGCAGAGCACTCGTACCCGTTGATTCGACTATCGACTCGGCGCGCGACCCGGTCCTGACTTTTCTCGACATCACCCCCGGACAACGAACGCCGTCGTGCCGGGCGCGGGCCGGCGAGCCGGGGTGGACCACGTGTCGCGATTCTGGCCATGTGACCCCGACAACGACGAGCGCGAAGGGCGCGCACACTTGTGTGCGGCACGGGATAGATGCGCGGCCGCCGCGCCGGGGGCCGTCAGGGCCTGCCAACGAACAGGTAGCCGCTGCGGCTGCCGTCGGCGGCCCAGCCATAGCCGAGATAGACCGGCCCGAGCGGACTGTCGACCGCGAGGAAAGTCCCGACGGATTTGAGCAAGCC
>Ga0070664_100002978_pt1 | contig 13706 bp, 11 predicted proteins | sample KBSC73metaG_FD_65863 | JGI IMG/M metagenome (GOLD analysis project Ga0070664, IMG submission 65863) | Corn rhizosphere microbial communities from Kellogg Biological Station, Michigan, USA - KBS C7-3 metaG | ecosystem: Host-associated > Plants > Roots > Rhizosphere > Soil ... | reverse complement strand
CTTTTATCGATGACCCGCCGCCTCTCCTCCAACGCGGCGACGCCGTGAGCCTGGTAGCGGGACAGCCGGCGCTGCGCGTCGCCGGCCTGCGCAAGCGTTTCGGCGACGTCGTCGCGGTAGACGGTCTCGATCTGACGGTCGCCGGTGGCGAGTGCTTCGGGCTGCTCGGCCCCAATGGCGCGGGCAAGACGACGACGATCGAGATCTGCGAGGGGCTCACGCCACCGGACGAAGGTGTCGTCGAGGTGCTCGGCCAGCGGTGGGACACCGACGAACGCGCCCTGCGCGAGCGGCTCGGCATCCAGCTTCAGGAGACGAAGCTCGCCGAGAAGCTGACGGTGGAGGAGACCGTGCGGCTGTTCCGCAGCTTCTACGCGCGCGGCCGTGAGGTGGACGAGGTGATCGGCATCGTGCAGCTCGACGAGAAGCGCAGTGCGCGCGTCGGGAAGCTCAGCGGCGGTCAGAAACAGCGTCTCGCGCTCGCTTGTGCGCTCGTCGGCGATCCCGAGCTGCTCTTCCTCGACGAGCCGACGACCGGGCTCGATCCGCAGTCGCGACGCCAGCTCTGGGACCTCATCACGGAGCTCAAGGCGAGCGGGCGGAGCATCGTGCTGACGACGCACTACATGGACGAAGCGGAGCGGCTGTGCGACCGCGTGGCGATCGTCGATCACGGCCGCGTGATCGCGCTCGGCACGCCGCGCGAGCTGATCGCCGGCCTCGGCGCGGAGCACGTGGTGGAGTTCACCGTGGCGGGCGGCGCCGACGGCGCGCTCGACGTCGCGTCGCTCGAGCGGCTGGACGGAGTGAAAGGCGTGCGCGTGCACGACGGACGCTGGTCGCTCGACGCCGTGGAGCTGGCGCGCGCCGTGCCGGCCGTACTCGCTGCGCTCGCCGAGCGCCGTCTGCCGCTCGAGGAGCTCGTCACGCATTCGGCGACGCTGGAAGACGTCTTCGTCTCGCTCACCGGGAGACAGCTGCGCGATGCGTGAAGCGTCGAGCACGCGACTTCCTTGGACGGCGCGGTCGCTCGCGCAGCTCACGCTCGTGCGGTTCCGCGAGTTCATCCGGGAGCCGGAGGCGGTGTTCTGGACCTTCTTCTTTCCCGTCGTGCTGGCGATCGGGCTCGGCATCGCCTTCCGCAACAAGCCGGCGGACGTGCTGACGGTGAGCGTCGTGCGGGGCACAGCCGAAGCGGACACGCTCGGCGCGAGGCTCGCGCGCGCCGGCGGGCTGCGCGTACGGATGCTCGGCGCTGCCGACGCCGCGCGTGCGCTGCGCACGGGGGAGGTCGCGCTCGTGGCGACACCGCGCGGCGCGGCCGGCGTGGAGTACGCGTTCGACGACACGCGCCCCGAAGGGCGCACGGCACGCTTTCTCGTCGACGATGCGGTGCAGCGTGCGGCGGGACGGCGCGACCCCGTGACGGCGGCCGAGCGAAAGGTGCGCGAGAAAGGCTCGCGTTACATCGACTTCGTGATCCCCGGGCTGCTCGGTATGAACATCATGGCCGGCGGGATCTGGGGACTCGGATTCGCGATCGTCGAAGCGCGGCGGCGCAACCTGCTCAAGCGACTCGTCTCGACGCCGATGTCGCGCGCGAACTATCTCGCGTCGTTCCTCTTCTCGCGCTTCGTCTTCCTGCTCGTCGAGGTGGTGGTGATCCTCGGCAGCGCAGTGCTGTTGTTCGACGTCCCCGTGCGCGGCTCGCTGCTGCAGCTCGCTGCCGTCTCGATCGTCTCCGCCCTCGCCTTCGGCGGGGTCGGCCTCCTCATCGCGTCACGTGCCAAGACGACTGAGGGAGTGTCAGGGCTGATGAACCTCGTGATGATGCCGATGTGGGTGCTGTCGGGCGTGTTCTTCTCCTCGACCAACTTTCCCGCCGCGGCGCAGCCATTCATCCAGGCCCTCCCCCTCACCGCAACGATCAACGCGCTGCGCAGCACGATGCTGCAGGGTGTGGGCTGGAGTGGGGTGTCGCTGCCGTTGCTGATCGTCGGAGTCTGGGGGGTGCTGGCGTTCGGGGTGGCGTTGAAGGTGTTCAGATGGAGGTGAGCGCTGCCGTACGAGGTACTTCGTACAACGACGTACGAAGACGGACAGGCAGGCCCCACGAGTTCTTGGACGTCGCGTGATGAGGTCCACTCTGATCGAGGCGTCCCGATCGAGGGTTCAGCGGCGCATTCGTGGAGCTGGTCGCGCCGGTCCGGGTACGGGGTCGTACGAAGTACTCCGTGCTTCAGTGCTTTCGTTTCTTCGGGATCTCCATCTCCGACGTCTCGTACACCTGCACGTGATGCCCGCTCAGCACGTCGGCGGTGCGTTGCGCGATGCGGCGGCGGCGACGCATGAAGAAGAGCGTGGCGATCAGCACGATCGCGACGAACCCCAGTCGGACGTCGTAGCGCGTCGTGAAGCCCAGTAGCCGGAGCGCTTCGCCGCCGGCCTTCCAGCCGAGAAAGAAGAACAGCGCGCTCCATACCCAGCAGCTGATCCCGCTCGCCACGACGTAGACCGGAAGCGCGACGCGCGCGGCGCCGCAGGCGATCGGGACGGGAAGGCGCAGACCGTAGGCGAACCGCACCATGAGCGACGAGCGCCACGGGTTGCGCTGCACGAGCGCGAGCGCGGCGTCGAGCAGACGCTGCCACGACGGAAAGCGCCTCCGCACCCAGTCGATCCGCCACCGGCCGAGGAAGTACAGGGCGATGGACGGGATCCACGTGCCCACTGCGACGGCGGTGATGACCCCCATGAGGCCAAGCCGGCGATTGCTCGCCGCGATGCCGCCGAAGATCGGGTTCGCCTCCTCGAACACGATGCTCGTGAGACCGAGCACCACGTATTTCCACAACCGATGGAAAGGAGAGACATACTCGGCGTACGAGCTTGCCGAGGCGGCGGCTTGCACGAGCATGTCCAGGATATGAGCATCCCTCCAGGCGGCGTGAACCGACAATTTATCGACCGGGCCGCGCGCGGCGAACCAAACCCATGGAGCGGTGTCGAACAGAGGCGCGCCAGTCCGGCGCGACGTCTTCCACTTCGATGACGATGCGTCCTCTGCTCCCACTCGCGCTCGCCGCCGGGCTCGCGGCCTTCGAGCTGGCGCGTCCTGCAGGCTTCGCCGCGGGCACGATGCGCGCGATGCGCGCCTTCGTCGATACCGTGCGCGCCGACACGGTGCGCGAGTATCGTGGGCTCTACGAGACCGGGTTCGAGGTGAGCTGGTTCCACCCGTGTGGCGCGCCATCGGGCGACGACCGCTGGTGGGTGACGCTCTCCAACGACGCGCTGCGCCAGCGAGACAGCCTGGCGAAACCAATCTCCGGTCAGCCACGTGTGCTGTACGTGCGGTGGCGTGGAACGGTGAGCCCGAAGATGCCCGCCGGCGCCGGGCACATGGGACGAGGATCGCGCTACCTTCTCGTGACCGAAGTCCTGCAGCTCCGCGCGTCCGACGAGTCCGGCTGCACCTCGACGTGAACTGTCATCTCAGATCATGCCCCCGAAGCGCCCGCGCAACACGCTCGCGTCACTCGAGCAGGTCTACGTCGCCGACCGCGCCGCCTGGCGCCGATGGCTCGCGGCGCATCACGCGACGTCGCCAGGGATCTGGCTCGTGTTCGACAAGAAGTCGAGCCGCGCGGACCGGCTCGCGTACGCCGACGCGGTGGAGGAAGCGCTGTGCTTTGGATGGATCGATAGCACCGTTCGTTCGCTGGACGATGCGCGCTATGTACAGCTCATGGCGCCGCGGAACCCGAAGAGCACCTGGGCACGCACGAACAAGACGCGCGTCGAGCGTCTGATCGAGCAGGGTCTGATGGCCGAGGCCGGGCTCGCGTCGGTCGAGCGCGCCAAGGCGAACGGCTCATGGGCGAGCCTCGACGCGGTAGAGGCCCTCCTCGTTCCCGACGACCTCGCGCGGGCGCTCCGCGCGCTGCCGGGCGCCGCGAAGAACTTCGCGGCGTTCTCGCCGTCGGCGCGGAAGGCCTACCTGCACTGGATCAGCCAGGCCGTGCGCGCCGGAACGCGGACGCACCGAGTATCGCACGTGGCGCAGTTCGCCGCATCGAACCAGAAGTCGCGACAGTTCTCGCCGGCGGCAGTGCCCGCGAAGCGAGACGAAACCCGCAACGCCGCCGGGCATGCCGGTTCGACGAAGGCCGCGACGGCGTCGACGCGTGGGAAGGCCGCGACGTCCAGGAAGGGCGCAAAGTCGACGAAAAAGGCGAGTCCGGCGAAGCCCGCGACGGGCGGGCGCGCTGCGAAGCGCCGGTCGCGGTGAGCCCTCGTCCGGTGCGGTCGACGATGCCGGACATCCGCTCGTCGCCACGTACTGGCGCGAGCGAGGTGCCCCAGCTGCGACTCGTCTGGCACGACGGCACGCGCTGGCGGGCAAGCCGCGTCGGCGAGCGCACGCTGCCCTTCCGGCTGAGCGGCGGCGGCACGAAGCGGATCCCGCTCTCGCGGCCCCAGGTGCTCGTCGGCCGCACGGGAGAGGTGATCGTCGTCTACCGCGACGCGGAACGCGGCGGGGGCGTGACCATCGCCCGGAGCCGCGACGCCGATCATGTGCATTGGGCGATCGAGGAGCTCTGGCCGTCGCCGGTCGGCCAGTGGGAGCCGACCTATGACATCGACCGCTGGCGACGCGATGGCCGGCTGTCGCTGTTCGTGCAGCGGGTCGGCCAGGGAGATGGCGAGTCGCTGGAAGACGTGCCGGCGCAGCCGGTCAGGGTGCTGGATTGGAGTCCCTGACCGGCGGGCCAGTCAGGGCGCGCGACTCGCGCTGCACCGATCCATCGCCCGCGTACTATTGCGCCGACCGAGGCACGATCGTCCCCGGACACATGAGCACGCCTCGACTGCACGACCGGCGCTCCCGGAAGCCGCTCGCCCTCGCCATTGCGGCGGGGCTGATCATCGTCGCCTGGATCGGTTGCCACAACGGCTCGCGTGATGCCGGTGCGCTGACCTCGGCCGGCGTCACGCACCTGCAGATGCGCCAGTACGAGCGCGCGATCCGGGACTTCGATCGGGCGCTGGCCCTCCAGCCCGGACTCGTCGTGGCCTGGCGGCAGCGCGCCCTCGCGTATCGCAGCAAGGGTGACTACGAGCGCGCCCTCGCCGACTTCGAGCAGGCGATCCTCCTCGCGCCCAGCGACGCGCGACTCTACACAGATCGCGGCGTCGCCTACGAACTGCTCGGCGACTATGCGAGCGCGATCCGCGACTTCAATCGGGCCATCGCGTTCAAGCCCAACCACGCCTCGGCGATCGAGGGGCGCGGGCGCACTTACTTCTATCTCGGGAACTTCGCGCAGGCAGCGGCAGACCTGCAGCGCGGTCTGGCGCTCGACTCTGCCGACGTCTACGGCGCGCTCTGGCTGCACCTTGCGCGGCAGAGGCTGCGCCAGGACGACAGCGACGATTTCGCCGCGCACGCCGCCCTCGCCGACAGCACCCGCTGGCCCGAACCGATCGTGAGATATCTGCGCGGCGGGTTCGGGGCGGACTCTCTTCGCGCGCTTGCCGCCGCGGCGGAGGTCGCCGGTCAGGGCCCGCGCTGCGCCGTGTCGTTCTATCTTGGCGAGGAAGCCCTGCTCGGGGGTGAGACCGACAGCGCGCGGTCGCTGTTCGAGGAGACGCGCACGACCTGCCCGAAAGAGCTCCACGAGCACCGTGCCGCCGTCGCCGAGCTGCAGCGCATCGCGCGGTCGCCTGTGCTGACCGAACGGTCAGACTCCACCGGCACTTCGTCGGCGAAGAGCCGCTAGCCGACTTCGAGCAGGACCAGCTCCTCGAACGGGTCGGCGACGACGATCGCCGCGGAGTAATCCTGCTCGGGCACGATCGCCCGCATGCGCCAGCGGTCGATCGCCGAGTCGAGCCGGTCGGCGAGGAGGCGCGCCGGCTCTCCCGGAGCGAGCGTGACGTCGAAATGGTGCAGCCCGCGCATGACGCCTTCGCCGCGTGCCTTGAGATATGCCTCCTTCCTCGACCACGCGGCGAAGAATCCGTGGACGAGATCGTCGCGCCGCTCCACCAGCGACGCGAGGCTCGCACGCTCGGCCAGGGAGAAGAACCGCGTCGCGAGGGCGAGGTGATCCATCTCGCGCTCCCAGCGCTCGAGATCGACCCCGACCGGCCTCTCTCGCGCTACGGCGACGAGTGCGAGGTCGGCGGAGTGCGAGAGGTTGAACTCCAGGGCGCGGCGCGAGTCGCCATGAGGCGTCGCGAGCGCGGGCTTTCCGTGCTCGCCCGTCGTGAACTCGAGCTCGCGGGCTCGGCGAGCGGTGTAGCCGGCCAGAATCCGGCGCAGCGCTGAGTGAGCGGCGACGAACCGCCGACGGTGCTGCTCCAGAACGAGCCGGCTCGCCCTCCGCCGTTCCTCGTCGGAGAGCAATTCCCAGGAGTCGGCCTGGTCGCCCGGCGGATCGAGTCGAATGCGCCAAACATGCACCGCCTCGGCGGCGAGAGGCGGCGGCTCATCCGGAGAGGCTCGTTTCCAGCCCGTCGCGGAATCCGACGTCATGCGAGTCGTGCGAACGGTCGAGGCGGCGGTGAGCGGCGCATGCCGCCCAATGTACATTGGGCACATGGCGAGCTTCAGTCTCGAGTGCCGATGCGGCGAACGCTACCACGTCGATGATGCACAGGCCGGCCGTCAGCTCATCTGTCGCCGCTGCGGTAATCGGCTGGAGATCCGGCGGCCGGCGGAGACGGCGCCGTCCCCGCCGCGTTCCGCGAGCGAGGCGAAAGTTCGCCGGCGGCGGTCGCGCCGCACCAGAGACAACAATCAGCCATCATCGGCGTATCCGGTGACGATTCCGCGGACTCGCCGCTGGAAAGTCGCGGCGGTGCTAGCGTGGGGATACCTCGCCGCGGCGCTCCTCATCGCCGCCGTGCTCTGGGGGCTCGGCGACCGGACAACCCTCGGCACCGTGCTGCTGTTCATGGGTCGCTGGGTGTTCCTGCTCCCCCTCGTCGTGCTCGTTCCCCTCGTGGCCTGGCTTCGGACCCGAATGCTCCTGCCCCTGGCAGCCGCAGCGCTCGTCGTCATCGGTCCCGTGATGGGCTTCCGCACCGGCTGGCGGCGCCTGCTGCCCGCGCCGGAAGGAGAGCACGTGCGGGTCGTGTCGTTCAACTCTGGTGGGAACCAGGTGCCGGCGCCGATGCTGATGGCCCAGCTCGACCGCTGGCAGGCGCAGATCGTCGGGATCCAGGAGTGCGGTGACGCCCTCGCGGCGGCGGCGCCGCGTATTCCGGGCTGGCACGCGCATGTGAGCCGCGACCTCTGCTTCCTCACGCGCTACCCGATCCGGGAGGCGGCGGTGATGGATCGGAGTGCGCTCGACCGGATCAAGCAGAGCGAAGCGGACCACCCGGGCGGGGCGGGCTACGTCGTTCGCTTCGTGCTAGACGGGCCGCGAGGGCCGATCCGCGCGGCGAATCTCCATCTCGAGACGCCAAGGAAGGGTCTGGAAGGTCTGATGTCGGGCGACCGGCGACGGATGAGCAACAACACCGACATCCGCGGCATCGAATCTGGCCTCGCGCGAGATTGGGTGGCGGCCGGCACGGGCCCGCTGCTCGTGCTGGGCGACTTCAACACCCCCGTCGAGAGTGCGTTCTTCCGCGACCGATGGGGTGACCTCACCGACGCCTTCTCGGTCGCCGGCGCCGGGTTCGGCATCACGAAGTACAACGGCTGGATCGGTGCTCGGATCGATCACGTGCTCGCGAGCGACGAATGGCACGTCGATCGGGCGACCGTCGACGCGCAACGGCTCTCCGACCACCGCGCGTTGATCGTCGACCTGACGCTGCGCGCGGACGCGCGGTAGTGCGGCGCGCGCTACCGCGCGGCCGGCAGTCGCACGGTGAACTTCGATCCGACGCCCAGCTGGCTCTCGACGGCGATCTCGCCCCCCATGGCGCGGGCGAGATCGCGGCTGATCGAGAGCCCGAGTCCGACCCCTTCGTCGGAGGAGACGGCGCCGACCTGCACAAACGGCTCGAACACCTTCTCGAGATGGGCTTCGGCGATTCCGATGCCGGTGTCGGCGACATGCACGACGACCGTTCCGGCTTCCAGGCCGGCGTCGCACGTCACGCTCACGTGTCCTCCCTCCGGCGTGAACTTCACGGCGTTGCTCAGCAGGTTGAGGATGATCTGGCGCAGCTTCACGGCGTTCGCCCGCGCGAACAGGTCCGGCGCGTTCGAGGTGAACGAGAAGGTCAGACCCTTCTCGCGCATCTGCGGCATCACGAGCGATTCGACGGCGGCGCACACGTCGGCGACCGGCACGTCGTCGATGTCGGACGTCGCCAGCGAGCGTTCGAGCTTCGCGTGGCGGAGCACCGAGTTCACCACGCCGGTGAGGTGCAGCTGGCTCTGACGAATGCGCTGGAGATCCTCGAGCTGGCCTGGCGTCATCGGTCCACGCACGCCGGCGCCGAGCAGCTGGGTGTAGCCGGCGATCGCGTTCAAGGGCGTGCGCATCTCGTGGCTCAGCGTCGCGAGCATCCGCGACGTCGCTCGACTCGCCTCCTCCGCCGTCCGGCGCGCCATGTCCGCCTCGGCGCGCGCGCGCTGCGCCGCGTTGCGCTCCTGCACGAGCTCCGTCACGTCGCTGGCGATCACGGCGATGCCGGTGACGTTGCCTTCCGTGTCCGTCAACGGCTGATACACGAAGTTGTAGTGCAGCTCGGGGCCGGGCGCGGCGCCGTTGATCGGGAACTCGTCGACGACGTACGGCGTACGCGTCGCCCACACCTGGTCGAGGAGGTCGACGATCGTCTCGACGTCGACGTCGGGAAACGCTTCGCGCACCGACAGCCCCACGAGCGGGCGATGGCCGGCGAGCGCGGCGTACGCCCGGTTGCACGACGCGAACACGTGCTCCGGCCCGCGCAGCACCGCGATGGCCACGGGTACCTGGGCGAACGTGTAGTCGGCGAACGACGCCGCCGCGTGCGCGTGCGCACCGTAGGGCGGCGCGTCGGGCGCGTCCATCCGGCCCGTGACGTCCTCCACGTGGTGGACGATGAACGCCACTTCGCCCGCGTCGTCGAGCACCGGGGCGTTGACCGGGCTCCAATACCGAACCTCCAGCTTTCCGTCGGCGTCGCACCGCTCGAACCGCTGGACGGCCATGCGGTCTGCCGCCAGGGTCCGCATCACCCGATGCAGGGAGATCCTGAGATTCGCCGTCTCGGCCGACATCGGATCATAGAGCGGATCCGGAAAGGTCTGGAACAGGGGCCGTCCCATCAGCCCACGCGCGCCGTAGCGAACGCTGTTCGTCGCCGCGAGATACGCCTCGTTCACCGCGACGATCGTGTACCGCGGGTCGTCGGCCGCGAACACGATGCACGGCGCGGGCAGGGCTTCGAAGAACGCCTCGAAGTCCGGCACGTGCGCCGTGAGACTCGGCGCAGTTCGACGGCCGGGCCAGCTCACTGCCGGACCAACTCGCTGCTGAGCGGTCGCATCTGACTCCTGCGAATTGTCGGGCGAACGTCACCGCGACGGCCAGGCAAACAGTGCCGAGGGATCCTCGCCCGTCCGGGCCCGAGCCACGTCCTGCGGCTCCTGCCAGAAGCGGGTGGTGCGATCCTCGGTGCCGAACCGGAGCTCGATCTTGCCGCCTCCCTCGCCGCTCCGGGTGAGCGGAATGGCGAGGTCGACCCGATACATGCGTTTGGAGCGACTCGGGTAAGCGGCAAGCAAGCTCAGCCCCACGCTATAGCGAGATCCGGTCCAGCCGTAGGGCACGTCCCCAGCAACGAGCGTCCCCACCTCGCCGAATGCCGCGACCCCGACGTCGGCTGTTCGAATCATCGATCTCCTGCTCGATCGAACCTCGGCTCGCGCGACGTTGCGCCGCTCTCCGGCCACTCCAGCGGAGCGATAGCCTCGCAGCCCCCCTAACCGGTCGTTGAAGGTGAGCTGCAGCGGGAGCCGCGACCGCAGCCCGCCGGAGAACTCGTCCGACAGGATCAGTACCGTTCCGGGGCCTTGGCCGACGTACAGCGCCGTTCGCGTGCTGCCGACGACACTGTTCCATCCGGGCGTCACTTTGTCGCGCCGGCCCTCCACCTGTGCGGCGTTCGCCAACCAGAGCCCCCTGCGGGCGAGTCCCGCATAGGTCGCCCCGGACAGGAAGACGTCCCCCTCCCCCATCCCCGGGAAGCCGCGAGCGACGAACAGCGCCCCCGAGACCCCCGACGGCACGTCCTGAGCGCCGGTGAGCGCATCGAACCCGTTGACCTGCTGAAATTGGAAGCGGCGAGCTCCGAAGATCACCCCGGCCCGCGTGACGTCGAACGGCGCGTACCGATCGCGCAGTGTCGTCCCGGTGTCCGTCGCGAAGCCGGTGTCGGTCACGATCACCCCCGCCGCCGCTGGGTCGACGTGGCGCCCCGTGATCCCGCCGCCGACGAGGGCCACCGTTCGGGTGCCGAACACTCGCACGATGCCGGTCACGTCCCACCGCTGCTCGTCGATCTGGAGCGCGAGCGGGTCGCGCGCCGGCCGAGCGAAGTGCGGGAAGATGGAGCTCGAGCGCGCGCCGACGTGCCACGATACGCGTTGCAGATCGGTGTAGAATGGATGGCCCAGCTCGATCCCGGCGTCGTGTCCGATGCGGTGTTGATAGGCATCGATGGAGATGCGGTACGGCCGGTCGAACGCCGCGTAGTCCGTCACGCGCCCACCGTAGCCCGTGCGGTAGCCGCGCGCGTTCTCCCACGCCCCTTCGACGCGCAACGCCATCCCGGCGATGTTGGCGTTGCCGAGCGAAAGCGCATCGGGTTTAATGCCGCGGAAACGCCCGCCGACGATCACCGGGATCTCGTCGGTCGTCTCGACGATCGCAGCGACTCCGCCTCCGGTGTCGGGGACAACGCGGACTCGCGCGTCGGCGAGGAACGGCTGGGCGCGCAGCACCCGCTCCGATTCGGCGCGCCGGAACTCCGTACACGGTCCGCCGACGGCGAGGGCGAGAAACGACCGGACGACGTTCGTCTGGGTGGTCGAGTGATGCAGCCCGATCGTCCGCGCGACGTTCCGCCACTTCGCCGCCGTGCCCGAGAACGCGGGGCGTCCCGCCGTGATCTCCACGCGCGTCACGGCGCGGCCGTCGCACGAGGACGGGCCCGAAGACGTCGCGCTGCGATCCTGCGCCCCGCCGCGTACGACCGGCGCGCACAGTAGCACGAACGCCAGCCAACGGGGGATGACGCGGAGCATGGCGCGCGAGATAGCAGGAGGCGCGCCACTTGTGAGCCAGATCACAGGGATCTGGTGACGCAAACCGGTGTTCCTCCCTCTGCTCCCGGCTCGGTTCGTTTGTGGTGAGGCCGCGACAAGAGAGTCTCGCGGGTGCGCCGCGTTGTCGCTTGCGCCGGAGGCCGGTCGCGTGCGGCTCGGACGCGAGCACACACGTCAACGCGTTGCGCGTGAACGAGTTGACGCGACGGTCCCGACGCACCGGTCGCTCGCTCGACTGGACGCGATGGTCGCGGCGAATCTTGCCAACGAGAGTCCTCGACTTACCATGTTCGTCATCCCTCCCCCGCCCGCCCCCCGCGAGTGACGTCCGTACGGTCCGCCGCCGCCAAACGACCCGCGCTGAGCCTTCACGGCGGGCCCGATCCCGTCTACCTGCGCGAGATCGCCGTCGTCGGTCCGGGGGTGGTCGGGCTGCCGATGGCCGCCCTGCTCGCCTCGGCCGAACTCTGGGCGCCCGACGGGATGCCGACGCGTGTCACCGTCGTGCAGCGGGCGTCGACGACGTCGGGCTGGAAGGTCGGGGCGATCAACGCGGGTCGATCGCCGATCGGAATGCTCGAGCCGGGGATCGACGAGCTGGTGGCGCATGGTGCGGGCAGCGGACGCCTTCGTGCGACGACCCAGTTCGCCGACATCCGCGACGCGGACGTCGTGATCGTGTGCGTGCAGACGGAGCGAAAGGCTACGGGCCCCGACTACACGCACCTGCTCGAGGCGCTGCACGGCGTAGCGATGGCGCTGTCGCAACGTGTCGCGGCGTCGATACCGCTCGTCGTGATCGAGTCGACCCTCGCGCCGACGACGCTGCAGACCGTGGTGCGTCCGCTCTTCGCCCAGCACGGCCTGGAGGAAGGGCGCGACGTGCTGCTCGCCCACAGCCCCAGCCGGCTCTTTCGCGGCGGCATCGTCGAGCGCCTGTCGACCACCGACAAGCTGATCGGCGTGCTCTCTCCCGAGACCGGGCCGCGAGTCGCCGCGGTCTATGCGCGCATCGTGACCGGTGGGACGCTGCACTGCACGAACGCCACGACGGCGGAAGTGGTGAAGACGCTCGAGAACGCGTCGCGCGACGTGCGGCTGGCGTACGCGGCGGAGGTCGCGCGGTACTGCGACGCGCAGGACGTCGACTTCTTCGACGTGCGCGAGCGCGTCAACGCCAGGCTCGCCGCCGAGAGTCGCGCGACTCAGGCGCCATGCGGCGGGCTGCTCGTGCCGACGGTCGGGGTGGGGGGTCAGAGTCTGCCGAAGGACGGCCCCTTCCTCTGGTGGCGCTCGCTCGAAGGTGGCGCCGTGCCGGCGCACAGCCTCATCCTCGAGGCGCGGCGGATCAACGACGAGTCGCCTGCCGCGGTGCTCTCCCTCGTCGAACGTTTCTCGGGGTCGGTCGCGAAGCGTTCCATCGCGCTGCTCGGCGTGGCGTATCGCGCCAACTCGGACGACGCACGCAACTCGCCGACGCTGGCGCTCGCGCAGTTGCTCGTGGCGCGCGGCGCCCGCGTCAGCCTGCACGACCCGCACGTGAGCGCGGTCGATCAGAACCTGATCCGCGCCGGTCTCGCGGGGATGTTCCACCGCGACCTCGCCGACGCGCTCGCGACGGCGGAGGTAGTGGTGGTGTGCGTCGCGCACCAGCGGTATCTGCGCAGCGGCAAGCGGTGGCTGGCGCACGCCCAGCGATTGCGCAGCGTCATCGACGCGTGCAACGCGTACCGCGCCGAGGAGATCGCGTCGACCGTCGTGCGGTACGCAGGCGTGGGTCGCGGATTCCGGCGTCCATCGGGCGCGCTGATCGACGCCGTCGCGTCGGGTCTCGGAACCGTGATGCGCGGCGTGGGCAACGAGGCGGCGATGCTCGTCGCGCAGCTCAACGAGCGGTTCGCGCCCGGCGAGTTCGGGCGCATACAGATGGACGAGGTGCGGCGCCTCTCCGCGTGCTGCGTCTCGCGGTGCAACGTCTCGGAAGTGGTGCCGGTCGCGCCGGCAGCGAGCGTCGACGGCTTCCACAGCCGGCTCGTGGCGTGCGCCGTGGCGGCGTGTGACTCGTAGGCGCGATGCGCTGCGCGCGATGCGCAATCCGCGACGCCGGAGCTACGCATCAGGTCGATTGAGAACGCACACGGCGCAGAGCGTATAGCGCACCGCGAGCAGGGTTGCGTCGCTTGCGCCCCGCCTTCCAATTTCGGGTTCCCGCGCCTCCAGGATCCCAAGCGATGACTGACGAGTCCAAATCAATCTCCCGCCGCACGTTCGTGCGCGACGGTGCCACCGCCGCCGCCGCCTTTGCCATGGCCCCGATGATCGTGCCACGCCACGTGCTCGGCGGCGTCGGGTATCGCGCGCCGAGCCGCACGCTCAACGTCGCGATGATCGGCTTCGGCGGCATGGGCATGAGCAACATGAA
>Ga0070664_100002975_pt1 | contig 13708 bp, 9 predicted proteins | sample KBSC73metaG_FD_65863 | JGI IMG/M metagenome (GOLD analysis project Ga0070664, IMG submission 65863) | Corn rhizosphere microbial communities from Kellogg Biological Station, Michigan, USA - KBS C7-3 metaG | ecosystem: Host-associated > Plants > Roots > Rhizosphere > Soil ... | reverse complement strand
GTGCCCGACCTCAATCTCGACGGCACCGTGCGCGGTGAATACGTCGTCGGCCACGACATCACCGACCTGAAGCTCGCGCAGGATGCATTGGCGGCGCGCGAATCGCAACTGCGGGCGATCATGGACGGCGTGCCGGCGCCCGTCGCCTACATCGACCGCGACGAGCGCTGCCACTACGTCAACCGCACCTTCCTCCAGTACTTCGGGCTGACCGCCGAGCAGGTGGGCTACCTGCGGCTGCGCGAGGTGGTGGGGCAGGGTATCTACGAAAGCGCGCAGGCGATGCTTTCGCGCGCGTTGCACGGCGAATCGACGGCGTTCGACCGGCTCGTACCTGGCGCAAACGGCGCCCGTCGCTGGATGACGATTCGCGTGGTGCCCGACGCTGGCCCGTCGGGCGAAGTCCACGGCGCGTTCGTGCTGATGAACGACATCCACGGGCTCAAGCAGGCGCAGGAGGCGTTGAAGGCGTCCGAGGGCGAGTTGCGGCTCATCATGGACAACGTGCCGGCGCGCGTCTCCTACATCGACCGCGACTACCGTTATCGCTTCCTGAACGGCCACAACGAGCGCTGGCTCGGTGCGAGCCGCAACGACCTCACGGGCCGCTTGATCACCGACGTCGCCGGCGCGCCGCGCTTCGAGTCGTTGAAGCCGCTGCTCGATCGCGTGCTGAACGGCGAGGTCGTGTCGACGGAGTTGCGGCTGCCGCAGCCGTCGGGCGAGCTGCAATGGGAGGCCGTCCACTACGCGCCGCACCGAGACAACGAAGGCAATGTCATCGGCATCTACGCGGTGCACACCGACATCGACGACCAGAAGAACAACCAGGATGCGCTGCGCCGCGCGAACTGGATGCTGTCGTCGCACATCGGCAACACGCCGCTCGCGGTTCTGGAATGGGACCCCGACCTCAAGCTGGTGCGCTGGTCGCCGCAGGCGGAAGTGATCTTCGGCTGGAGCGCCGACGAGGTGCTCGGCATGCCGATGACGAGCAACCCTTTGCTGCACCAGGGTGGCATGGAGGAAATCGAGGGCCTCGTAAAGCGCCTGCTGTCGGGGCACGAGCCGCGCGAGACGGCGCTCACCTCCAACTACCGCAAGGACGGCAACACGATCTCGTGCGAGTGGTACCACTCGGCGCTGCTCGACGGCGATGGCAAGGTCGTGTCGATCCTGTCGTTCGTACAGGACGTGAGCTCGCGCATCCAGGCCGAGGAGCGGCTGCAGTACATGGCAACGCGCGACGCGCTGACCGGACTCCCCAACCGTCTGATGCTGAACGAGCGGCTGACGCAGGCGATCGCGCAGGCGCGCCGCAACGGCCGCCGCGTCGGCGTGCTGTTCATCGACCTCGACCGGTTCAAGAACGTCAACGACACGCTGGGCCACCGCATCGGCGACGAGCTCCTGAAGCACGTGACGCAGGCGCTCTCCGAGGTGCTGCGCGAGTCGGATCTGCTCGCACGCCTGGGCGGCGACGAATTCATGGTGATCGTCGATGATTTCGACGAGCCGCAGGTGCTCGGCCGCATCGCGCAGAAGCTGCAGGACGCGATCGCGCAGCCGTTCCGCATCGAGGATCACGATATCTACGTGACGTCGTCGATCGGCATCTCGGTGTTCCCGGACGACTCGGACGACCCCGAAGAGCTGATGAAGCACGCGGACGTCGCGATGTATCGCTCGAAGGAGCTCGGCCGCAACACCTACCAGTTCCTCGACGCCGATCTCGCGGAGCGGCGGCTGCGCCAGCACACGCTGGAAACCGCGCTGCGCGGCGCACTCAAGGACGACGCGCTCAAGCTCTACTATCAGCCGGTGGTGCGCATCACCGATCGGGCGATCATCGGCGCCGAGGCGCTGTTGCGCTGGACCGATCCCGACCACGGCGCGGTCCCGCCGCAGGTGTTCATTCCGCTCGCCGAGGAATCCGGACTGATCCACGCGCTCGGCGACTGGGTGCTGAAGACGGCCGCCGCGCGGTGCGTCAAGTGGCGCCAGGCCGGGATGGCGCTCACGATTTCGGTCAACCTGTCGGCGAAGCAGTTCTATCGCGAGGACCTCGCGCAGCGGATCACCAAGATCGTGCGCGGCGAGGGTTGCGAGCCGTCATGGCTCGAGCTCGAGGTCACGGAAACGAGCCTGGCGCACGACATCGACGCGATGCGCAAGGTGCTGCACCAGCTGCGCGGCGAGGGCTTCACCGTGGCGATCGACGACTTCGGTACCGGTTACTCGTCGCTCACGCACCTGAAACACTTCCCGATCGACACGCTGAAGATCGACATCTCGTTCATTGCGGATCTCGAGACCGATCCCGGCGACGCCGCGATCACCGAGGCGATCATCGGTCTCGCGCGCGGCCTCGGCCTAAAGGTCGTCGCCGAGGGCGTCGGCACGCGCGCGCAGCTCGACTTCCTCGACGTGCGCGGCTGCCATTGCTTCCAGGGCTACTGGGTCAGCAAGCCGCTGCCGGCGGAGGAGTTCGTGGCATTCGTGACGAAGCGGCCGCAGTAACCGCGGTGTCGGAGGTGCAACTCCGGTGTCGGAGGTGTAACTCCCGACGCGGCCACGAACACGCGATGGGCAGCGCCGGGAGTTACACCTCCGACACCGGCTTCAGGCGAGCGTCGCGAGCCACCCCTCCAGCGCCTTCGCCGCGTGCGCCCAGTCCGGCTCGAGCATCAGCATGTGGGCGAGGCCGGGGAGGATCGTCGCCTTGACCTTGTGATGCGCGGCCGTCGCCCTCACGTCATGCGGCGTGCAGATCACGTCGCCCTCGGCGCCGAGCACGAACAGCGGGCGGTGATCGCGTTCCGGCAGCGCCCAATGCAACCGTAGCGAGAGATCGAACAGAGCCCGCGGCGATTCGGCGTTCAGGTGGCGCGCCGCCTCGGCGAGAATCTTGGCCGGCACGTGCGGACTGAAGTAGAACGGCCGCAGCGCCTGCAGCACGTCGGCCGACAGCCGCGACGGGTCGACCCCGCTCATGTGCATCAGATAATCCGGGTGTGACGCCGCCAGCCGGCTCGCGATCGGCAACAGCCCTGCGGGCGGGAGGGGCGCCAGCAGCGCTGCTCCGCGAACCGGCCGCTTGGAGACGATGCGCTCGACGATTGCCGCACCCATCGAGTGCCCGATCAGGATGGGTGGCGACTTCAGCGTCGCCGCGATCCGCTCGACGTCGGCCTCGTAGTCGCCGAGTCCGGCCATGAACAGCGTGTCGCCGCCGCCGCTCGCGCCATGACCGCGCAGGCTCAGCGCGTAAGCGGGATAGCCGCGCGCCGCGAACCACGGGAGAAAATACGGCTCCCAGAACCACGCGTCGCAGTATCCCCCGTGCACGAACAGCAGCGGCGGCCGCGAACCGCTCTGGGGCAGGCGCTTGCGCACCTCGAGGTGCGGCTCGACCGGCAGCATTTGCAACATTATGAAGGGACGATGCGCTACGACACGAAAAAGGCCGGCATTCTGCCAGATCCAGCAATTCCCACGCCCGTCTACGACGCGTCGTGCCGCCGTTGCCCGCGCCTCGTGCAGTTTCTCGAAGAGGTGCGCGCGGCGTACCCGGATCACCGCTGCCTGCCCGTGCCACCCTTCGGCGACCCGAACGCGCGCCTCGTGATCGTCGGGCTGGCGCCGGGCATGCATGGCGCGAACGCAACCGGGCGACCCTTCACCGGCGACTACGCCGGCATCCTGCTCTACGAGACGCTGCACGCATACGGCTACGCGTCGTCGCCGCTGTCGCGCACGGCGGACGATCGCATCACGCTCGTCGATTGCCGGATCACCAACGCGGTGAAATGCCTGCCGCCCGCGAACAAGCCGCTGCCGCAGGAAATGAAATCGTGCAACGACTACCTGACGGCGGACCTCGCGCTGTTACCGCCGGGGGGCGTGGTGCTTGCGCTCGGTCGCATCGCGCACGATGCGGCGCTCCTGGCGCTGCGAGAGCGGCGCACCGCGCACACGTTCGCGCACGGCGCACAGCACGCGCTTCCGAATGGCGTCGCGCTTTTCGACAGCTATCATTGCAGCCGCTACAACACGAACACCGGCCGCCTGACAGCAGCGATGTTTCGCGCCGTCTTCGACGCGGTTGGCGCGCGTCTCGGCCGCAACCGTCCATCGGCATGACCAAGGTTTCCCGAATCAACCGCCGCACCGTCGATGCGCACGCGGATGTGACGCAATTCGACGCGCGCGAGCTGATCGCTTCGCTGCCCAACCTGCCCGGCGTGTACCGGATGTTCGACGCCGCCGGCGGTGCGCTGTATGTCGGCAAGGCGCGCGATCTGAAGAAGCGCGTCGCGAGCTACTTCCAGAAGAGCGGCCACGAGCCGCGCATCGCCGCGATGATCGCGCAGGTCGCGCGCGTCGAGACCACCGCCGTGCGCTCGGAAGGCGAGGCGCTGCTGCTCGAGAACAACCACATCAAGGCGCTCGAGCCGCGCTACAACATCCTGTATCGCGACGACAAGAGCTATCCGTACATCTGCCTGTCCGGCGATCCATACCCGCAACTGCGCTTCCACCGCGGCGCGCTCGACCGCAAGCACAAGTATTTCGGCCCCTTTCCGAGCGCCGGCGCGGTGCGCGAGGGGATGGCGCTTTTGCAGAAGGTGTTCCAGCTCCGCACCTGCGAGAACACCGTGTTCGCCAACCGCTCGCGGCCATGCATGCTGCACCAGATCGAGCGCTGCACGGCGCCATGCGTCGGGCTGATCTCCGAAGCCGATTACCAGCAGGACGTCCAGTCGACCTTGCTGTTCCTGCAGGGCAAGACCGACGAGGTGCTCGCGCAGCTCAAGCGGCAGATGAGTGATGCCGCGGTGGCGCTCGATTTCGAGCGAGCGGCGCGCACGCGCGACAAGATCGCGAGGCTGCAACTGCTGCAGTCGCGCCAGTTCGTCGAGAGCGCGACTGCCGGCGACCTCGACGTGATCGCCGCCGTGCACGAGCAGAACATGTTCGCGGTCAACGTGGTGATGATCCGCGGCGGCCGTCACGTCGGTGACCGCACGTTCTTCCCGCGCCATGCCGAGGACGTGGAAGCGACGGATGTGGTCACGGCCTTCCTCACGCAGCACTACGTCGAGCGGCCGGTGCCGCGCACGCTGATCGCTCCTGACGCGACTGGCGCCGAGGCGCTGGCCGAGGTGTTGAGCGCGCAATCGGGCCGGCGGGTGGAGATCAACACCAACCCCGGCGGCGAGCGTCGCGTGTGGCTGACGATGGCGACGCAGAATGCGACGCTCGCGATCCGCCAGAAGCTCGCGCAGAAGGCGACGCAGGAGGATCGACTCGCGGCGCTGCAGGAGGCGCTGCACCTGCCGCCGTCGGCGCAGCGCATCGAGTGCTTCGACGTCTCGCACACGATGGGCGAGGCGGCCGTCGCGTCGTGCGTGATTTACGACAGGCACGCGATGCAGACGTCCGAGTATCGCCGGTTCAACGTGACGCCCGCGCAGGCGGGCGACGACTACGCGGCGATGCGGGAGGCACTGAGCCGCCGCTGCGCCCGAATCGTCGCCGGCGAGTATCCGGCACCGGATCTGCTGGTCATCGACGGCGGCAAAGGCCAGGTGGGCGTCGCGGCCGAAGTGCTCGCGGAGCAGGGGCTGCACCAGACGCCGCTGATCGGCATCGCCAAGGGTCCGGAACGCAAGCCCGGGCTCGAGGACATCGTCTTTCCCGGCCGCGAAGCGGTGCTCAACCTGCCGCCCGACCACCCGGGGCTGCACCTGCTGCAGCAGATCCGCGACGAGGCGCACCGCTTCGCGATCCAGGGTCACCGGGCGCGCCGGGCAAAAAAGCGCAACACATCGACGCTGCAGGAGATCAGCGGCATCGGTTCGACGCGCCGGCGCGCGCTGCTCGCGCACTTCGGCGGCCTCAAGGGCATACAGTCGGCGAGCGTGGAGGACCTGGCGCGCGTGCCCGGGATCTCACACGCGCTCGCGGAGCGGATTTACGGGCAGCTCCATTGAACGACCACCGCGGGCCGGGTGCCGGGGAGTTGTCTCCAGAGTAAAATCGACCGGAAGGGCAGAGCGCCGCAGGAAGCGGGTTCCGCGATCGGGCGCGCGCTGCCAGAACGTTCCGACCGTGCCGAACCTGCCTACCGCGCTGACCTGGCTGCGGATCATCCTGATCCCGGTCTTCGTCGGCGTTTACTACGTTGCCGATGCCTGGCTTTCGCCGGTGATGCAGAACTGGATCGGCATGAGCATCTTCGCGCTCGCGGCCATCACCGACTGGCTGGATGGTTACCTCGCCCGGCGCTGGGGTCAGACCAGCGCGTTCGGCGCCTTTCTCGACCCGGTGGCCGACAAGCTGATGGTCGCTGCCGCGTTGATACTGCTGGTCGAACTCGGCCGAGCCGAGGCCTATCTGGCGATCATCATCATCGGCCGCGAGATCGCCATTTCGGCGTTGCGCGAGTGGATGGCGCAGCTCGGCAAGTCCCGCAACGTCGCGGTCGCCTTCGTCGGCAAGATCAAGACCGTGGCGCAGATGACGGCGCTGATCGCGCTGCTGCTCTGGGAGGACGTGATTCCCGGCGTTTCGACTCCGCTGCTAGGCACGATCGCGTTGTGGATCGCCGCGATCCTGACGCTGTGGTCGATGTTCCACTACCTCCGGCTCGCGGCCCCGTATTTCCGCGCGGCGCCGGCGCCGCGCGAGCCGTCGGTGCGCAAGGCCAAACCGAAGCCAACGGTCAATCCGGCGCGGCCGCCAGTGCATTGACGCGTGTTAAAATGCACCCCGCGCCGTCGATGCAACAGCCGCGACGCGCGTCTCCCGGTCCCCGATAGCTCAGTTGGTAGAGCGACGGACTGTTAATCCGCAGGTCCCAGGTTCGAGCCCTGGTCGGGGAGCCAATTTCAATGAGTTAGGTCGGTTCGGACCGACGGACTCGATTGCGGAACGCGATGCCCGGAACTCAGTTCCCCCGCATGTCGTGTCGCCGCTCGCATCTCCTCCAGTTGGGTCGGCCATTCTCCCCGCGCTGCCGTGGGACGCGATGTTGCTGATCGCCATAACGCTGCCGTCCACTTCCGGCCGTTCCAGCCGATCGGCGTCGTCCACCAATATTCGCGCAAGCTGCCGTTCGCTCCGCAGCTCGTTCGATGTAATCGTTTGCCGTCTAATCGCGCGCGACTCGCCAGAACGGACCGACGACTCGCTCGAGCGGCCTTCTTGGGTCGTTCGGGTGTAATCCGTATCGGAGCATCGCTATGATGTCACTGCTCACGTTGGGATTCGATACGAAATAGCTGTGACCGAAAAAGTCAGTCGCGCCGGGGACTTCGATGATGTCGACGGCCTGGAGCTTTCCAAGCATCTCAATCTGGTCAGGTGTGAACATGGTCTCGTCGATGCGCCCAAGGCGTGCGCTGCTTCCGAACAGCCAACTCGAGGTCGCGAGCGCCTTGTCGGCATGCGACACGTACAGCGTGAGCTTGAGGCCCGTCGACGGCGGAATGACCGCGGTGGGGTCGGCCTCGGTGCCGAAAGGCAGGTCCGGGTCGGAAAAGACCTTGAAGATTTTAGATACGGCTACGTCGCCATCCAGGTCGGGCGCGACGAGGACAACATTGCCGATGTGAAACTCCTGCGCGGGTGAGCTTTTGTGGGCATACGCCTCCACGCTCAACACTGCAAGTGCCGATGCGAGCGTGTCGGTACCGCGGCTGTGAGCAATGAAATGGATGCGCTCGAGACCTGGCGTCGCGGCGATGATGCGGATCACCTTGGCGAGATCCTCGACCGCGTATTCCGCGGACTCGCGATCGACGCCGTAACCGAGCAGCGCGCCGCGATCGCCGCCTGCCGGCCAAGTAAAGATGCCGCAAACAAACTCGCGCCCAAGGAAGTGGCACATCTCGCCCATGGTCACCGCGGCCTCTTCGAACGTTACGTGATAGCCGTGCACGAACAGGACCACTTCTTTGCGGCGCGCGACGGCCAGGCGCGTAGCTATCTCGGTTTGCAACTCCTGTTTCGCCTTCGCATGCGCTTCAATCACTGCAGCCGCACGGCGCATGCCACCGGGCACCTCCGTCAGAAGATAGGGGATCGCCGGAAAGCGACCGCGTTCTGTGGTTGCGCCGAGTGCGAGAGTTGTCTCCTGTGTGAATTCAATCCTTGTCGATCCGAACGCAATCGAACGGGAGCGCTCGGCCGTATACGAGGGCTCACTTGTCCCGTCCGCCCGCGCCCGATCTGTTACGAAGAGCAGGTCCACCGGCAGCGGCGGAGAATCGACCGATGCGTCGGAGAATACTGGCTTGGCGTCTGCCCCCTTGTATAGCATCGGTGTTGGCATCAACGGGTGGGTGGTGGCGCAACCGGCGAGCACGCACGCAAGCATACCCGCAGCAAACCTTCGTGCGTCGCGCAATGTGACGGTCGCGATGACGTTCGTGATCCCCATTGCGCGCCGAAACGCGCTTGGGATAGGCCGTCGCCCCCGGGATACGGGAGGTGCTATTTCAGGTTGCATGGATTGCTCGCCCTAGTGGTTCGAAGTCAACGTGTCACCAGCGTAAGGGGGGCGCGGCGCGAAGTCGTGAGCAAACCATCTGGATTCCATCCGAATTCGATGACCGGCGCGGGATCTCGCTTGCGCAAGGTGCGGGTACCCAATCCGGCACCGGTTTCTCGACTAGCGGCATATGCACGAATCCGGGGCGCGTCAGGCTTACCGGATCACTGCGCCGTCCACCCCCGTCGACGCTGATGGATGTGCCGCGAACCTGGTCCGCGGCACTCGAGCACAGGAAGACAGCGACTGCGCCAATCTGCTCCGGACGCGCGAAATCAAGCGATGGTCGTTTTTCGGCAAGCAATCTCGCCTTCGCCTCGTTGTTGGAAATTCCTTCTCGAGCTGCCGCATCATCTATCTGCTTCTGCACCATTGGCGTCAATACCCAGCCGGGGCAGATCGCGTTGCACGTAATCGGCGAGCGCGCTGTCTCGAGCGCGACGACCTTTGTGAGGCCGAGGAGTCCATGCTAGGCAGCTACGTACGCCGATTTGGTCGCCGATGCAACGAGCCCATGGGCAGAAGCGATATTGACGATTCGCCCCCAGCGTCGGCGCCGCATACTCGGTAACGCCGCTTTGACGCTGTAGAACGCCGCGGAGAGGTTGATGGCAAGGATTGTTCCCACTTCTCCATGGGAAACTCCTCGACCGGTGCGGTGTGCTGGATGCCGGCGTTGTTGACAAGTATATCGACGCCGCCGAAGCGGTCACTGCATTGCTCCGCCATTTCGATCACTTGCTCGGGCCGCGACAAGCGGCGGAGCTGTAATCGACCTCGACGCCATATTGGGCACGGAGGTCGGTGATCAGTGCGTCGATTGCCGTCGACTCACCAAAACCATTGAGCATGATGTGCGCGTGTTGAGCGGCGAGCGCACGGGCAATCCCAAGACCAATGCCACTCGTCGACCCCGTTACGACAGCCGACTTACCCCTCAACATTTGCGAGTTCCCTTTCCTTGATTTCGAAATGGTGTGCCGTGCCGCTCTCGGCATCGTTGGCGAGATAGTCGAAAGCAACCTCGCCGTATCCGAGAGTAAGGTCGGCAATGATGTGATGCCCGGATACGATTTCGAGCACCGGGAGGCGTGCAACATCAGCGATAACGTGTCGGAAGAGCTGCAGCTCCGCCGGCGAGTTCCACGCTTCCTTCAGGACGATGTCTTCCAGGCGGTAGCGCACGAGTTCGCAGATGCGCGGTGTGCCGTCGACATGCGGAATGATCTTCAGGACAAAGTTAGATGTACCCAAGCTGCGCAGCACCTCGTGTTTGTCGGCTGCTCGATGCTTGTAGCCCATGGTGGCGAGCGCGCATAGGGACTGCCCCATAGTGCAGCGTGGCGCTGATCACCTCGCCTTCGTGTTGGATTTTTGGCTGCGCGAGCTTCTTCGGAAACCCCCATAGTTCTCGGCCCCCGGCGATCGGCGCATCGTCGTCGAGATACATGGAATGCACGTAGGCGCCCTCGTGGCCGGCAAAGCGGACCGGAATTACCTGCCCGGATTCGGTGTAGTCGCCAAATCCTGTCGAATCGGGCATGCGAATGAACTCGTATTGGACCAGCGGCTCAACGATCTCGAGCGGCTCCGGTACGAGCGCGCGTAACGCTTTCGGATCGGTACGATAGGTGATGATCAGATATTCGCGATCAAAAAAACGGTAGGGTCCCCGAGGAAAGGAGGGGTTGGTAAGGGGCATGGCGTAGGCGCTACGCCGCACGTCGTCGATTTTCATGTGTGCACCTTGTGCGTTTGCTTGTTGATAGATGGGCTGATGAGCGACGCGTGCCGTGTCGGGACGAGCGCCGAGAGATCGAGGGTCGAGCGGTTTCCGACGTGATCGTGATTCTGCGCAAGCCAACGCTCGGAGGCGCGCTCGCCAAGATGATGTAGATGTCGCAAGAAGTCCGGATGGTTGTTCATCTTGCTGGAAGCGCCGAACGAGGCGAGCGCTGCGTCACCGATGCCGTGGACAAAGAGGCGCCGGAAGCCTGGGTCCGCCGGCCGTGAATTCATCATGTCCTCGAAGAACGCAATCGCGGCCACCTCACCAATCAGGCTCGAATTGAAGCTGATCTCACCGATGCGGTCGATGATCGCCCGTGCGGTGCGTGGCAGTTCCGCGCGTACGATCGGATTGATCCCCACAATGATCAAGTCGTTCGCGTCCGTATTGAGGTAGAGCGGCGCCAGCGCCGGATTGCCGGTGTAGCCCCCATCCCAGTAGTGCTCGCCGTCGATCTCGACCGCCTGGGAGCCCTGTGGCAGGGCAGCGGAGGCGAGAAGCACATCAGCCGAAAGCTCGGCGTTTTCGAATACATGCCGCAAGCCCGTGCGAACGTTCGTGGCGCAGATGAAAACCCGCATCGCGGTAGGATCGTGACGTAAGCCCTCGAAATCGATCCGCGAAAGCAGCTTGCGAAGAGGGTTGTAGTTGAGCGGATTGGTCTCGTACGGTGACCAGATGCGCGTGACTATCTCCTGCAATAGAAAGAGCGGGTTATGCTCGAGGTGCCAGGTTTGGTTGGCGCCAAACAAGGCAGAGGGCGAGAAGCTGGCATAGCCGGGTAGGCGGCCTACGTCCTCCCAGTAGTTCTCCAGCGCTGCGCGCGCTTCCGTGGCGCCGCCGCGTCGGAGCCCGTCGGCAAGAAGGCCGGCGTTCATTGCCCCGGCGCTCGTCCCACTGGCGCCCACGATCTCGAAACCGGGCTCCTGCAGCAGCCGGTCGAGTACGCCCCACGTGAAGGCGCCGTGCGAGCCGCCACCTTGCAGGGCGACCGCCACGCGCCGGATTGGAGAACCCGTCTTGGACAACGGACGCACTGCTTGTCGTGTCGCCATGATTCAAGCCTCCGCCGGGACTGCGGAGACGGCCGCGCCAGCGGACTCGGCCGGATGGGCGCTCGGCGCGCGCTCGACGCGGAACCACCCGACGTAGAGTGCCGGCACGAAGAAGATCGTCAGCGCGGTTGCAACCGTTAGGCCGCCCATGATTGCGATGGCCATCGGGCCCCAAAAGATGCTCCGCGTGAGCGGGACCATCGCGAGCACAGTGGCGGCGGCGGTGAGCATGACGGGACGCGCCCGATGCACGGCCGCTTCGAGCACCGCATTCCACGGATCAAGTCCCAGCTCCAATTCCTCTCTCACCTGGTCGACGAGGATTAGCGAGTTGCGCATGATCATGCCGCACAGCGCGGTGACGCCCAGGATTGCGACGAAGCCAAGCGGAGCCTGAAACATGAGCAGCGCGGCGACGACGCCGATCAGCCCGAGCGGCGCCGTGAGCAGCACCATGAACATCTTGGAGAAGCTTTGCAGTTGCAGCATCAGGATCGCCAGGATCGTGATCAGCATCACCGGGAACACTGCCGCGAGCGCCTTGTTGGCCTTGTCGCCTTCCTCGACGGCGCCCCCGATGTCGATGCGATAGCCCGATGGCAGCTTGGCTTCCATGTCTTTCAATTGCGGCTGGATCTCGTTGGTGACCGATACGCCTTGCTCGCCGTCCTTGACATCAGCACGCACCGTGATCGCCATGTCTCGATTGCGCCGCCACAGTACCGGCTCTTCGAGTTCGTTCCGCACACGCGCCACTTGCGACAGCGGCACCACGGTTCCTTGACGTGTGTACAGGTTCACGTCCTTCAGGGTTTCGAGGTTGAGCCGCTCTGCCGGCACTGCACGGGCCACGATGTCCACCAGGTCCTCGCGCTGGCGCAACTGCGACAGCGTCGCGCCACTCATGAGCGTCTGCGTTACGAATGACACATCTGCTGGCGCGAGTCCCAGCGCGCGCGCCTTTTCCTGGTCGACATCGACCCTGAGCGTGCGAACGGGGTCGTTCCAGTCCAGCTGCACGTCGCGTACATTGGGGTTGGCGGCGACCACGGCTTGAACTTCGCGAGCAATCTCGCGCACCTTCTGCGTGTCTGGACCGACGATGCGGAACTGTACGGGGTAGCCGACAGGCGGCCCAAGCTCGAGCCGCGTCACGCGCACCCACGCCTCTGGGAACTCGTCGTTGGCCATTGCCATCAGCCGCGCGCGCACCTTTTCGCGTGCCGTCACGTCCTTCGTCATCACGATGAGTACCGCGTAGCCCGGGTTAGGCAACTCCGGATTAAGCGAAAGGTAGAAGCGCGGCTGGCCGGCGCCCGTGTAGGCCGTGTAAAAGCGCACGTCGTCGTCCTTCGCGAGCACCGCTTCCATCTTCTTGACCTGCTCGGTCGTCGCGGCGAACGAAGAGCCTTCTTTGAGGCGCAGCTCCACGATCAGCTCCGGACGGTCGCTATTCGGAAAGAACTGCTGTGGCACGAGGCGGCTTCCGACGAGTGCGAAAGCCAGTGCCGCCATGGTCAAGGCGATCACCCACCAACGCCGTGCCATGGCGAAGTCGATCCAGCTGCGTAATTTGCGATAGAACGGGCTCTGATACGCGTTGCCACCGTCGGCGTGCTTCTTGAGGTCCGGCAGCATCTTCACGGCGAGGTAGGGCGTAATCACCCCCGATACGAACCACGAGAACACGACCGCCGTGCCGACGATCCAGAAAATACCGCCCGCGTACTCGCCGGTGGTCGACTTGGACAGCCCGATGGGCATGAACGCCGCGGTGGTGATAAGCGCACCAGTGAGTCGTGGCATCGCCGTCGACGCGTAGGAGAAGGCGGCCGCCTTTACGCGGTCCCATCCGTCCTCCATCTTCACGACCATCATTTCGACCGCGATGATGCCGTCGTCCACCAGGAGGCCGAGCGCAATGATCAGCGAGCCGAGCGAGACCCGCTCCAGGTTCCAGCCCATCGCCAGCATCACCACTACAACGACGCCCAACACGATAGGGACAGACAGTCCGACCACGATGCCGGTCCGCCAGCCGAGGCTGAACAAGCAGACCGCGAGTACGATGGCGAGCGCTTCGAGCAGCGAGCGTTCGAATTCCCAGACGGATTCGCTGACCACCGTAGGCTGGTCCGCGACGCGCTCGAGATCGACCCCGTACGGGAGTTCCGATTGAACCGTGGCGACCGCGGACTCCAGCGCTTTGCCGAGTTCGACGATGTTGCCGTCGTCGGTCATGACGATGCCGAGCATCAGCACCTGCTGGCCGTTGTGGCGCACGGTGTACTGCGGCGGATCCTCATA
>Ga0070664_100002974_pt1 | contig 13709 bp, 7 predicted proteins | sample KBSC73metaG_FD_65863 | JGI IMG/M metagenome (GOLD analysis project Ga0070664, IMG submission 65863) | Corn rhizosphere microbial communities from Kellogg Biological Station, Michigan, USA - KBS C7-3 metaG | ecosystem: Host-associated > Plants > Roots > Rhizosphere > Soil ... | reverse complement strand
CTTCGCGAACGCAACGAAGACTTCGTCGGCATGGTGACGCCGCCCGACCCCGAACTGTCCACCAAGGGCTTGATGGCCGCCGTCGCCGATGGTGTCTCTGGCAACGAGGGCGGCCGCGAAGCCTCCGAATACACGGTGCGTGGCCTGCTCACCGACTACTACGCCACGCCCGACACCTGGCCGGTGACGCAATCGCTGGATCGCGTCATCAAAGCCATCAATGGCTGGGTACAAAAGCAAGGCTCGGTGCGTCGGGAACTGGCCGGCATGGCAACCACGCTGACTGCCGTCGTTCTGCGCGGCTGCTTTTATTACTTTGCCCACGTCGGCGACACCCGTCTTTATCTGCTGCGCAAAGGCACGCTCACCCGCTTGACGACCGATCATGTATGGGACCGCCCCGAAATGCAGCACGTGCTCACGCGCGCCATCGGGCTCGATTCACGATTGGCGATCGACCATGGCATGGGCGAACTGCATGAGCGCGATGTGTTCCTGCTTGCCTCTGATGGCGTATGGGCCGCGCTCACCGAATACGATATCGCCGGCATGCTGTCCGAAGTCGCGCTAGGCAAGACCGATACGGCAAAGGCTGCCGATATTCTGGTCGAAGCCGCCCTCAAAGCGGGCTCGACGGACAATGCCAGCACTATCGTATTGCGCGTCGATGCACTGCCGGAAGAAAACCTGCGCGATGTCTTGTCGATAACGAAGCAACTGCCGGTGCCGCCCAAGCTCAAACCCGGCCAATCGCTTGACGGCTACGTGGTGGATGCTGTGATTCACGCCTCTGCAGCCACGCTGCTTTATCGCGTGTCCGATCCCAAGTCGCAGCGTCAACTGGTCCTGAAGACCTTGCACCCCGACCGCGCAAACGATGAGGCGGAGCGCTGCGCCTTCGCGCACGAAGAATGGCTTGCCAAGCGCACCGTGGCGCGCTTCTTCCCGCAAGTCATCACACCGGAACAACGTAACTACCTCTACTACCTCACTACTTGGCACGAGGGACAAACACTGCAGCAAAAGCTCGATGCCGGCACACACTTCACTGTGCCCGAAGCGATCACACACGGCATGCAGCTTGCTCGCGCCATCGGTGCCCTGCACCGCCGCAGCATCATTCACCGCGACATCAAACCGGCCAATGTGCATCTGGGCACGGACAACGAACTGCGTCTGCTGGATCTGGGCGTGGCGCAATCGGGCCTGGAAGAACATGACAAAGTCAGGGCACCACACGCCGGCACGCCCTCATTCCTCGCGCCGGAGCAGTTCGAGTTCGCGCCACCGTCATGCCAGACCGACTTGTATGCCGCAGGCGTGACGCTGTATCACCTGCTGACGCGGCGTTATCCCTATGGAGAGATCGAGCCCTTCCAGCGCCCGCGTTTCAGCGAGCCGGTGCCGCCGAGTCGCTATCGGCCGGACCTTCCGTTATGGCTGGAAGATGTCTTGCTGAAAGCGGTCGCCCGTGACCCCGCCGACAGATTCGAGACTGCCGAAGAATTCCTGTTGGCGTTAGAGCGGGGACCAAGCGCACAGCCCGCACCACGCGGGCCTGTGCCGCTGGCAAAGCGCGATCCGGTAGCGTTGTGGCGAACGGTGGCGGTAATCTCCGTGGTGCTGAATCTTTTGCTGCTTTATCTCGTCGTGGTTCGTTAATTGATCAGACTCTTCATGAGTAACGATTACCCGACAGTAGCTAAGTACCCGCGCACAAAAAACTGTGAGATGGATGTGGTCCTGGCCGGATGCGATGCAAGGCGCCCGACCCGACGCAGTGCGAGCACTGCTAGGGGAGGGCAACGCGGCAGCGCGCCGGGCTGGGCCGCAGACACTCACAGTTTTTTATGCGCGGGTACTTAATACCCAAGAAGGTTTGTTATTCAATTAGCGACGCTTGTCTTTCGATCTGCGCTGTCGGCTCGCACAACATTGACCACAACACCTTGATGTACGCTTGTGTTGTGGACCTGCCGCCCTCCACTCATGCCCATCGCCAAACCGGGCGCGAAATCTTCCCCTCGAACTACCATTGGCTCACGCGTACCGAGAAGCCGCTAAAGCCTGTCATGAGTTCTTATCGGGAACCTAATGCCATGCATGACCACTTATATGTAGGAGTGCATCCACAGATGAATGAATTGACAAATAAAATAGTCACGTTTTCAGAATGAAGCTTACATCATTGTCATATGTATTAGAGCAGTTTGATGGTCAGTGTACGGGGCCAAGGTCGGGCCGAGGAGCGGACGTGTACGAAATGTAATGTACACAGAGCACCGCAGGCCCGAGATTGGCCCCGTACACTGATCAGCAAACTGCTCTAATCAGCGAACCTGTGTAAACACAGTAATGCGGCATATCTTTTAGTAAAGGGGAATCTTGAATGAGGCCAATCTTCTTTCGCACAAACCACGCCCGCCCGACTTCAACTTCGGCAGGCTCCGATATGCAGCGTGATAATTCACCGGCCACACCGGCACCAGCAACACCTGCAAAGAGTGGCAGTATCGCCTCCCATTTTGGTTTGTACGGCACAAAGAAGAGGCTTCCCACTTCTCCAACCATTTCTCACAAAAATCGCCAGCACATTGACGATACTGCACAAGCTGAGATCCGCGCCATCGATCAAGAAATCCAGGCGGCATTCAATCAGCCGGATAAGGCAGGTTCCGTCGCGGCGATATTGACAAAGCTCCTGAATAAACCATTTTTCCAACCCGCTAAAATACCAAACGAAGAGATGGATCGGCTCTTCGCCAAACTCGATGATTGTCCTATCGCCCCAACAGACGATGATGCAAAGCGATCGGCGGAAAAATTCATTCAAGGTTATACCGCGCTTCAAGAGAAATATGTTCCTGATGCCGCAAGCATCGCTGATAAGGAAAAGCTTGCAAATGAGATCGTGCACTATCTCAAGTCAAACAGGTCAACCAAAGCGAACTTTGAAAACATGCTCGTCTTGAATGTAGATAGCAAAAAACGAGGATCCACACAAAAGATGGCATTGGAAACATTTGCAAAGACATTTCCCCTCACCATATCAAACGATAAGAATCATTTGACTGTGCTGAAAAAGCTCATCGATACCTTGCCGCATCTGGAGCATCACGATGTCATTGAGCGCAATCCTCAACGGCGCGGATTGCGCGTGCTTGAGAAAGCTCTCGATAATTTGCCATCTAATGATGCTGCTAACGTTTTAGCAAATTTTATGGATGGCATTACCGATTTAAGCCAGAAGCTGAGCAGGCGCAAGGCTAATTTTCTGAAACTACAACCAGGAATTGATCCTGTCCTATCCGAGCCAGCAGCGCGTATTGCCATCGGTGGTGCGACCACGTCAACAACAGCGATTGCCACAGGAATGTTGGTAGGAACACCGTTTACAGCCATTCCGGCTGCTACAGTAGCGCTCTTGGGAGTGAGTCTATGGGGAGGGACAAAATATATGTCACTGCACAAGCAACCCCAAGGCACAGCACTGTATCTGCTGAAAGACCAGTTGGCAAAATTGCGGAAGGATTGGGGTAACGTTACACCAGCCAATCAGCAACAATTAACCGATGCATTCAAAAATCTGCAAAGCAGTTATGATGAACTTGCAGGAACAAAGAAGTCGACTCTACGGCGGTTCTTTAATGACGACTTTATCAACCCTTCAAAATTCCATGCCAAACCGAACTTAGCCGTAGAACTGAAAAAACGGCTTCGTCATAATTTCCTGGCACCGATCACTTCAACGTCAAAACCCGTCAATTTATCTGGTGTGCGAGGATCCGCAACAGTGCGAGGATACGCAACAGCAACAGCCGAACAAAAAGAGTTGGCTGATCTTCTCACGGCCTTCCATAACGAAGCGAAAAAAGCTGGTGTGCCGGGCACAAAGTTTCCTGCCGTTTTTTTGGAAAATTTTATTGAAAAAACAAAAGCCCCTGAATTCGAGAATGCAGCAGAGATTGTGAGCAAGAGCTTTGCTCGCGTAAATGAGATGGATGAATATAAAAGCGAGATTGGCAAGGCTCGGCTATTAAGCAAGATCGTGGAAATGACCAACAGGCTGGCGGTTGGCGATGAAACTTTTGTGCGGGACTTTGTTTCGACATGCGTAGCTTCCGATGCGGATTGCCACAACAATGCACGTCAGATTTTCAAGGCATTGACGCAGTCCGTCATTACCGACAAAGCATTGAAAGGCGAAGATGGACTAGATGACAATAGAAATTTGCTGGCGTTGGGGAGGGGCTTTTTCCATGAGCAGGAATTAAAGGCGGCCACACGTGAGGAGATACGGCTTTCGAATGCGTTAGCCAACAATCTCGAAGCTGAAGTCGGCATTGCCGTCGAAATTGCGCTTGGAAGCAGATTTGGAATACCAGATCGCATTCAGGAAATGGGCTATGCCAGTTCAACAACGAACTTAGTCACACCGGAGAAGCTAAAGTCAATCGAAGGCAATATCAAAAAAAGAATCAGTAACAAAGAAGCTTTCATCGACTTCATCATGAACTCGTGGACGCCTTTGACGAGAAAAATCACAGAAAGCCCAGACTTCAAGAAAAATGTGGAAGAAAGAATTGAGCAAGCATACGAGAAGTTTGACCAGGCACAGAATGCTTATTTTGCGATAGAGGGAAAACCAACCTATGCACAAAAAGAGGCATTCGAGGCTGCCGGGGTCGAATATCAAAAGGCCGAACGCAGAACTGCCAACGAGCTTTTACGGGAAACAATTAAAAAGCTTGTAGACGATCATTCATAGGAAATTGATGCGCTATAGGTTCCGCCAGCATTACGCCATGCACGCTGGCGGAATCTTTCAAGGAAGAGCATGATGATGTTCATAAGCATGCCGCACGAGATTTCATGCGGGCGCTTCTGCTCTGCATGCGCCAAGCCCACCAACGCAAGCGCGGCCTTGGTACGCGCCTTGAGCTTTTCCTTGGACTCGCTTCTGTCGAACACCCGCTCCACAGCGAGATACACATTCTCGAAGCAAGTCAGCCAAGGCAACAGCGAATAGTGCTCGCACTACGTCGAGTCGAGCGCCTTGCATCGCATCCGGCCAGGACCACCTCCATCTCACAGTTTTTTATGCGCGGGCACTTAGCTGTTTTGTACATCGAGAGGCGCGCCGTGCAAAAATGCCACCTCCGAAAATAACTCATGGAAGAAAACCAAGATGCCCCGCCGCTTTATCGATCTTTCCATCTATCTCGAAAACGACGTCATCTCCGATCCGCCGTTGATGGCGCCACGCATTGAGTACCAGACGCACAAGAATACGGTTGCGGAGTTCCAGCAGCTGATTCCCGGCCTCAAAGCGGAAGACCTTCCCGATGGCGAGGCCGCTGCAGCCGAGTGGGTCAGGCTAACCACGCACAACGGCACGCATCTGGATGCGCCGTATCACTTCCACTCGACCATGAACAAGGGCGAGCGCGCCATGACGATTGACGAAGTCCCGCTCGAATGGTGCTTCCAGCCCGGCGTCAAACTCGACTTCCGCCATTTCCCGGACGGCTATGTCGTTACTGCAAAGGATGTCGAAGCGGAACTCAAGCGCATCGGCCATGAATTGAAGCCGCTGGAGATTGTCGTGATCAACACGCGTGCCGGCAGCCGTTATGGGCAACCCGATTATGTGAACAGCGGCTGCGGCATGGGCTATGAAGCAACCATGTACCTGCTCGAACGTGGCATACGCCTGACAGGAACAGATGGCTGGAGTTGGGATGCGCCCTTCTCGTACACGGCGAAGAAATATGCCGAAACCGGCGACAAAAGCCTGATCTGGGAAGGACACAAGGCAGGGCGCGATATCGGCTACTGTCACCTTGAAAAGCTGCACAACTTGGAAGCACTGCCGCCGGATGGTTTTATCATCAGTTGCTTCCCGCACAAGATCCGTGGCGCGTCAGCAGGTTGGACGCGAGCTGTTGCGATCTTCGAAGAATAAAACCATATCCATTACCTGATTGTCATACAGCAACCGTCCCGAGAACCGGGACGGTTGCGCACTTCTCTAGCGTAAAAGCGCAGCAGGTTGCCGCCCGTCCTCCACCCGGAATATGTTCACGAGTTCTACCAGTGTGCTGACCTGCTTTCGCATCGACTCGGCCGCTGTGGCTGTTTGCTCGACCATGACCGCGTTCTGTTGCGTGACATTGTCCATCTGGGTAATCGCCTGGTTGATCTGCTCGATGCCCGACGATTGTTCGCTGCTGGCCTCCGTGATCTCGCCGATGATATCGGTGACACGCTTGACGCTGGCGACCACTTCGTCCATGGTCGCACCGGCCTGATCCACCAGCTTTGAGCCGGCATCGACCTTTTCCACCGAATTGCCGATCAGCTCCTTGATCTCCTTGGCAGCGTTGGCCGAGCGCTGTGCAAGATTGCGCACTTCGGCGGCGACCACCGCAAATCCCCTCCCCTGCTCGCCGGCACGCGCCGCCTCCACCGCAGCATTTAACGCAAGAATATTGGTCTGGAACGCAATGCCGTCGATCACGCTGATGATTTCAGCGATCTTCCTGGCGGATTCATTAATCGCCCCCATTGTCTCGACCACCTGCGAAACCACCGCACCGCCTTTGAGCGCCACATTGGAAGCGGAATTGGCCAAGTGGCTGGCCTGCCGGGCATTGTCGGCATTCTGTCTGACCGTGCTGGTCAATTCCTCCATTGAGGACGCCGTTTCTTCCAGCGAGCTGGCCTGCTGTTCCGTTCGAGACGACAGACTCATATTGCCGTCAGCAATCTCTTCCGATTTGGTAGCAATGGTGGTGGTACTGGCTCGCACCTCCGTCACGATTTTTGCCAAGCTGCCGTTCATGTCCTTCAGCGCCTGCAAGAGTTGCCCGGTTTCGTCGCTGGACCTGACCTCTATCTTCGCGGTCAAATCGCCGTCAGCAACCCGCCTGGCCAGACTCACCGCCTCACTTACGGGAACGGTAATGCTGCGCGTGGCATACCAAGCCGCGAACAGGCCAAGCAGTACAGCGATCGAGGCACTTATGCCCAATATCACACGGGCTTGAGCAAACTCCTCCTTGCAGAGCTGGGATTCCTCCTCCATTTTCCCCGACTGCAGCTCGATCATTTCCTTGATCTTCCCGATATAGATCTGCTCGGTTCCGACCACCTTGCTCTTGAGGTGGATCTTCGCACTCTCGTTGTTGCCAGCCTCAATCAAAGCAAACAATTCCTTTTGCATCGCCAAGTCGTTGCCACGCGCCGAAATGATTTCGTTGAAAATCTCCCTTGATCGCGGCACGTTGATGATCTTGTCAAAGTTATCCAGCAATTCCTTGTTCCTGGACCGCAGCGCATTGATCGCTTCGCTTTCCCTTTTGACGCCATCGGCATTGCCCTCAATCAGGGCGTTTCGCATGTGCTTGTGAATGGTGGCGACGTTGTGCATGACTTGATTCATCAACGCTATTTTTTTGTAGCGATCTTCAAGCATATTGTTGATACGGGTTTCCGCTGCATTCATGCGCATGAACGAAATGACAACGATCATGCCAAGCAAACCGATCACGAGCCCGAATCCCAGCCACAAGCGTGTGCCGATTTTTAGATTTGCAATTTTCATGTCTTCCTCCTTTTTATAGTGTGAGATCGGTGTCTTCGATCTCATTGCTCCGTAGCAAAACCTGGAAACAATTTTCATATTACTGCGGACTTGCAGGAGATAAAGAGAAATCGCAGTAAACAGCCTTTGTGCGTGTAGCAAAAAACCATATGCAAGCCTTGCCGCACCGCCACGCACATCTGCTTACCGTCATCAGTAGAGCCTGTTATGACTCATATTGGGAACCGAATTCCATGCATGACCACTTATCAGAAGCGATGGATGCGTTGATTGATGATTACGTAAGTGGAACAGCCTTAATCTTCAAAGCGCAATTTCACTTCATTCAAGTGCGCCATACAGTACATGACAATGCAAATGTGACAACACACCACTTAAAAGATTACAAATGAAATCACCTTTTTCATATTTTTCTCGTACAAAGCATCAACCTCATCCCGCACCGATTCCGGCAGGTCCCAATACAAATCATCCAGCCAACTCGGCTGCTGTGCCGACGCCTGCAGCACCTGCAAAAAATAATGGTGCAGCTTCCCATGTTGGTTTGTACGGCAAAAAGAAAAATCTTTCTTCTCCTCCAACAATTTCGCACAAATACCACCAGCACATTAGCGATGCCAACCGAAGCGAGATCCTCGCCATCGATAAGAAAATCCAAGATGCGTTCAAGCAGCCAGATAAGGAAAGCGCTGTCACGAATATATTGACGGAATTGCTGGACAAGCCATTTTTCGATCCCTCTTTAAAAATGCCGCTTGAAAAAATGCAGCATCTTTTTGCCGAACTTGATGAGTGCCCTATCGCCCCCGATAACAACGATGCTGAAAAATATGCCGACACGTTCATTAAAGCCTTGACCAAATATCAAAACGAATATCAGCTTGATACAAGCAACAACAATCCTGAAGAAGTTAAAAAGAAAGTCATAGCCTATCTCCAGTCAAACAGATCAGACAAAGCAAATTTTCAAACTTCATTCATAAGATCAAACGGAAATGGAAGAAAACAAAACTCTGCGCAGAAAATGGGGCTGGAAACATTTGCAAAAGCATTTCCTCTTACGATATCGAGCGATAAGAAGCATGTAGAACTACTCAAAAAACTCATCGATATCTTGCCGAATCTGGAACATCACAAGATCATCGACCTAAATGCTCAACGGCGTGGATTACGGACACTTGAGAAATCTCTCGCCAGTTTGCCTCCCAATGACGTCGCTGAAGTTTTAGCGCATTTAATGAATCATATTAGCGATTTAAGCCAAAAATTGAGCAGACTCCGCGGAGGTGGTGGAAACTTCTCTGATAACCTAGAAGGCCTAGGCCTTACTGCATTTTTAACTACTATGGGGCCGCTCGGGCTCGCATCGATTTTGGGCGCGACGGCGGCTGTTGCCGCCCCCGTTGCCGTAGGAGCCGGGTTAGCTTTTGGGGCGGGCGTCATATATACAAAATCCGTTCGCAAGCAGCCCCAAGGAACAGCGCTGCATATGCTGAAAGATCAACTAGCAAAATTGCGGCAGGATTGGAATCAGGTCACAGATGGAAATAAGGACCTTTTAATCAAAGCGTTTGAAGATTTGCAGCGCAATTATGACGCGCTTATAGGAACAAAGAAGACGACGTTACGGCGGTTTTTCAATGATAGTTTTATTGATCCTTCAAAATTCCGCACCAATCCGAACCCTGTTGTAGAACAAAGAAAACGGTTCCACCATAAATTCATCGCACCGATCACATCGAGGGCGAAATCCGTCATTGTTAATGCCACTAACGCCACTAACTACAGCAACACTGCAAGCTACCAAACAGCAACAACTGAACAAAAACGATTAGCAGACCTTCTTGCCGGCTATCACAACGAAGCAAAAAATGCCGGCATACCAAACGCAAGCTTTCCTTCCGGATTTTTGGAAAACTTCATTGAAAAGACAAAAGCAAAAGGATTCCAGAACGCCGCGAAAGACGTACATAGATGTTTCAGCCGCATCAAGGAGATGGAGGAATATAAGAGCTCGGTTTCAAAGCCTCAAATATTAAGCGCAGTAGTGGAAATGACAAACAGGCTGGCAACAGGCGATGAAACCTTCGTTCATGAGTTTGCTTCGACGTGCCAGCTCGCCGACGCAGATTGCCAAAACAATGCACGTCAAATTTTTAAAATATTGACGCACGCTGTCATTGCCGATAAAGCCATGAAAGGCGAGGATGGTATGAATAATTATGGAAATTTGCTGGCGTTAGGAAGAAGCTTTTTCCATGAGGAGACATTAAAGGACGTCACGCGTGATTTGATCACACACAAAGGGGAGAAAGAAACCAAATATCCTGGCATTGAAGTTGAAATCGGCAATGCCGTTGAAATTGCACTGGGAAGACAATATGGGATATCTGCTTCTATTCAAGGCATGGGTTACAACAAAACGGTAGAGAGCATAGTCACCCCGAAAATACTGAAGGCAGTTCAAGAAGAAGTCGACAAAAGACTCAATGAAGGAATAGAAGTCAAAAAAAAGAGCAATGGGATAGAGACTCAAGAGTTCATCCCCGCAAAAACCGCTTTCACCAATTTCTTGATGGACTGGGCGCCTTTGGCGAAAGCAATCACGGAAAATCCGGCCTTCAAGAAAAATGCGGAAAAAATAATTCAGACAGCACGAGAGGAATTTTTAGCGGCGGAGGAAGCCTTTGATGAAATAGAAGAACCAACCCAGGAACAGAAACAAGCATATATGGATGCGGCGGATAACTGTAAAACAGCAGAACTCAAGGCAACCAACCTTTTGCGGGAAGTTATTGAGAATCTGGTAGACGACCCACTCCATGGAGCCGATGAGATATTAGGCTCTGCCATCGTCAACCCAACAGCTTCCCACGACGAAATTGCAAGCGTGAACAGCAACATGGATAGGGGTAAGACGCTGGAGCAACTTCTCATGGAAGAGAATTCCTCGTCCATGGAAATGACTGAGAGCCGGGGCTGGAGAGGGGAATTTCTTAATCAGTTGAAAGAAGCCACGCCAGTTACCGATGCATGGTTTGAGAAAAACAATTATGAAGTTGTTTCAAATAACGGCGACGAGAACAATTGCCTCATTCTCGCTCTCTTGCAGCATGCAACAGGAATGAATAATGACAGCAAACAGTTAGCCTCCCTCGCTAACAAGATCCGGGAAAAATTTGACCAAATTGACCCTGAACATCGGGGCGGCGACATGCTGGAAATTTATTCCGCCGGAGAAAATCAGAGACTTCAGACCCTGACGACCCTTGTCAAGCAGGAACTGGCGAGCACAGGCCGTAAGGGAGATGACGACCTTCAAGCCAAAGCCGAGGCATTGAATCCGATTATCGTCGTGCCAAGCCAGAACGGCATTCCTACTATCGGTGGCGGCGTTGAAACCGACATCAGCACATTAGGCCAAGGTCAGATGATCATATATGGACGAAACGGCGGTTTGCATTTTGAAGCGGTGAGGAAAAAAGAAGACAGTGGCAGCTCCGGGATTTAGAACATCCGTTAATCGGAATGCAAGTCCCCTAATGATGAGACGGCGAGAATGCCAATTCGTCGCCGTCTCATCTCCCTCAGCAACTCGTCATCAAGCCGCTTCCGTCTCCACCGGATGCACCTGACGGTGATACAAGAACTCCAGCACCCTGCCGCGATATTCGATATACAACGGGTCCTGCGCCAGCGCGACGCGATCACGCGGACGCTCCAGACGCACGTGCAGGATCTCGCCGATGGTCGCAGCCGGACCGTTGGTCATCATCACAATGCGATCCGATAGCAGCACCGCTTCATCGACATCGTGCGTGACCATCATCACCGTGGAATGAGTCTTGGCGACGATCTTCAGCAACTCGTCTTGCAGGTGGGCGCGAGTCAATGCATCGAGAGCACCGAAGGGCTCGTCCATCAACAGCACCTTGGGCTCCATCGACAAGGCACGCGCAATGCCGACGCGCTGCTTCATACCGCCTGAAATTTCATGCGGGCGCTTCTGTTCCGCATGCGTCAAGCCCACGAGCGCAAGCGCGGCCTTGGTGCGTGCCTTAAGTTGTACCTTGGATTCGCTTCTGCCGAACACCCGCTCGACGGCGAGATAGACGTTCTCGAAGCAAGTCAGCCAGGGCAGCAGTGAATGATTCTGGAACACCACCGCGCGCTCCGGTGAAGGCCCGGCGATTTCGCGATTGGCGCACAGCATCGTGCCGCTGGTAGGTTGCAGCAAGCCTGCGATCAAATTCAGCAGCGTCGATTTTCCGCAGCCGGAGTGGCCAATCAACGTGACGAACTCGCCCTTCTTCACCGTCAGCTTGATGTCGCGCAGCGCATGGAAGCTGCCCTTCCTGGTATGGAACACCATTTCGGCGTCCTGGATCTCGATGAATTTTTCCATATCGATATCTCTTTTAGTTACGCACGTCTTCGTAGGTGAACGCCTTCGCGAGCGTCACCAGCAATTGCTCCAGCAGCAGGCCGACCATGCCGATCACCGCGATGGCAATGATGATGTGCTGTACGTTAAGGTTGTTCCACTCATCCCATACCCAGAAGCCGATGCCTACGCCGCCGGTCAGCATTTCCGCCGCCACGATGACCAGCCATGCGGTGCCGATAGCCAAGCGCACGCCGGTCAGCATGTAAGGCAGGACGGAAGGGAACAGAATGCAACTAACGATCTTCCATTCCGACAGATTGAGCACGCGGGCGACGTTCATGTAATCCTGCGGCACGCGCTGCACGCCGATTGCGGTGTTGATGATCATCGGCCAGATCGAACAAATGAAGATGGCCCAGATCGCTGCAGGATTGGCCGCCTTGAATATCAACAGACCGATCGGCAGCCAGGCAAGCGGCGATACCGGTTTCAAGAGGCTGATGATGGGATTGCACATCCCCGACAGGAACTTGAAACGGCCGATCAGAAATCCCAGCGGAATGCCGATCAGCGCTGCCATGCCAAAGCCCATGCCGACACGCTTGAGCGAGGACAGCACGTTCCAGCCGATGCCCTGATCGTTCAGGCTCTTTTGATAAAACGGATCGGAGAAGACATGCACCGCTTGTGTGAACGTGGCCGATGGCGATGGAAAACCGCTCGTCTGCTGCGACACGATCTGCCACACCAGTATCAGGAGTGCAATGCCGAGTATCGGTGGCAAAGCCGCCAGCACGAAAGGCCGCAGTGGCATCTTTCTGTTGCCAAGCTTGTTCAATGAGGTTTCCATGACTGCACTCATCGTGATGCCTCCGCTTATGCTTTGATGTTGAAACTGTCGGCATATTTCACCGGGTCCTTGCCGTCCCACACCGCGCCGTCGACGAGCTTGCTCGACCGCATCGGGTCTTTCGGCATGCTGATCTTCATTGCCGATGCAGCTTCCTTGTACAAGTCGATCTGGTTGATCTTCCTGGCCACGCCAACGTAATCAGGGTGATCCTTCAGCAAGCCCCAACGTTTATGTTGTGTGAGGAACCACATGCCGTCAGACAGATACGGGAAGGTGACCATGCCGTCGTTGAAGAACTTCATGTGATTGGGATCGTCCCAGGTCTTGCCCAGGCCGTTCTGGTAGCGTCCGAGGATGCGCTGATTGATGGCATCGACACTGGTATTCACATACGATTTGTCGGCGATGGTCTCGGCCATCTTCAGCTTGTTCTGCAGACTGGCATCGATCCAGCGGCCTGCTTCGATCACTGCCATCATCACGGCGCGGCAGGTGTTGGGATATTTCTTCACGAAGTCCGCCGTCGTGCCAAGTGCCTTTTCGGGATGGTCTTTCCAGATGTCTTGTGTGGTTACGCCGGTGATGCCAATGCCATCCATGATCGCGCGATGTCCCCATGGCTCACCGACGCAATATCCATCCATGTTCCCCACTCGCATGTTGGCGACCATCTGCGGCGGCGGCACGGTAATGATCTTGGCATCCTTCATGGGATGAATGCCGTAGCTCGCCAGCCAGTAATACAGCCACATGGCATGCGTACCGGTCGGGAAGGTTTGCGCAAACGTGTATTCGCGCTTGTCGGTCTGCATCAGCCTGGCAAGCGAAGGGCCGTCAACCGCCCCCTTGTCGGCGAGCTTTTT
>Ga0070664_100002973_pt1 | contig 13711 bp, 12 predicted proteins | sample KBSC73metaG_FD_65863 | JGI IMG/M metagenome (GOLD analysis project Ga0070664, IMG submission 65863) | Corn rhizosphere microbial communities from Kellogg Biological Station, Michigan, USA - KBS C7-3 metaG | ecosystem: Host-associated > Plants > Roots > Rhizosphere > Soil ... | reverse complement strand
GGAGGAAGGTTCAGTTGATCGATGCTCGGGATCTCGGTAGTGAGCTTTCGCATGATGATCGAGTAATGCCCGCGCTGCGAAAAAATGTTTGCGCGGAATCTGGCTTTCAGTCCGAGGGAATACGAACAATCACACGAACCGTTCTTCACCAGGTCGTCGGTCAGTCTGCGATTGCGATCGATGATCTGCAGGGCGATTGTTTCGGTCTGGAACGGGGTGAGCCTCGGGATTGGAGGATCAAACTCGACGGGGAGCAGTTCTCCGGCAGATTCCACCTGCAGTGTTTTGTCCGCCGTGATGTTGAGGTCCGACACGTTGTCATGCGATTCGAGCATCGTGCCCAGGATGTAATCCAGTTCTGCTTTTGTCATAGTATCTCCGCGCTGTTTACTGCCATTCCTCCGGCTGGACCTTCAGCAACGGCCGGAATTTTGCCTTGTCGATGCATCGCGAGTAGGCATCTTCCGGAGAAATCATTTTCCTGTTCAGGAGATCCATAATGGCGTCGTCCAATGTCTGCATTCCGTATTTCTTTCCCACCTGGAGCATGCCCGGAATCTGGAATGTCTTGGCTTCTCGAATCAGGTTTGCAATGGCTGGCGTGACAACGAGAATTTCAAGAGCAGCGACCCGGCCTTTCACATCAACCCGTTTCAGAAGGTTTTGCGCAACGACGCCCTTGAGGGCTTCCGACAACGTATTGCGGATCTGGTTCTGCTGATCGGCAGGGAAGACGTCGATGACACGATCGATGGTCTTTGCCGCACTGGGAGTGTGCAGCGTTCCAAACACGAGATGCCCTGTGGCAGCCGCTGTCAGTGCCAGTTCGATCGTTTCGAGATCGCGCATTTCACCGACGAGTATGATGTCGGGATCTTCACGAAGTGCCCCTCGCAGCGCGGAGGCAAACGATTTCGTATGCAGGCCGACTTCGCGATGATTCACCAGGCAGCTCTGACTCTTGTGCACAAACTCGATCGGATCTTCCACGGTGATGATGTGATCCTTGCGAATCTTGTTGGCATAATCCACGATTGCCGCCAGGGTCGTGGATTTTCCGCTTCCGGTCGGTCCGGTGACGAGGACCAGGCCTTTGTGAAGTTCCGCGAACTTCTTCATGATTGGCGGAAGGCCGAGCTGCTCGGTCGTCAGGATTTTCGAGGGGATCAACCGGAAAACCGCGGCGACGCCGTATTTTTGATTGAAGAAGTTGGCGCGGAATCGGGCGACGCCGGCAATTTCGTATCCGAAATCGATGTCGCCGGTCTCCTCAAAGGTTTTCACCTTAAATTCCGGAGCGATTTCGTAGAGCATCTTCTTCAGGTGATCGCTGTTGAGGACGGGGTGTTCAATTCGTTCCAGCTCTCCGCGAACGCGAACAATGGGTTGGGAATCCGATGCAAGATGGAGGTCCGACGCACCGACCTCGATCATGAGGTTGAAAAATTTATCGAGCTCCGCCATCTTGTTTTACAGTTCTCCCTGAGTGTCTAACTCTTCCCCTGACGTTCCTTGCAATTGATGCAAACTCGCGTCCACGGTACGGCGTCGAGTCTTGCACCCGCTATTTCTTCCTCGCAATCCATGCAAATGCCGTAGACGCCCTGGTCGAGCCTCAGAATCGCTTCCTCGATGGCTCGGAGCAGCTTGGAATCGGTTTGTTGCAAAGCAAGCCGGACATGAATATCGCTCTCCATGCTGGAGTGATCAATCCAGTCCCCGCTTTTGGAACCCGGTTCAATCGACGGCGCCCGGCCCGGTGCCGAGCCGAGGATATCATCGCGCTTGGACGTGAGAATTTCTCGATATTTTAAAATTTCGGAAGGTTCCATGAGAAGCGAGGGATGTTAGCACCAGGACAAAAGCTGTGCAAAGACGTGTTCTCGAATTGAATCCGGGTCGTACTGGAGCAGTTCTTCATGGGTTTGGCCGTTGATCCATGAATGAATTTCCATTTCCAGCCTTGCTTCCAGGCTCTTGAGGTCCTGGAGCCCAAAGCGGGTTCGAAGTGCGGCGACTTGAGCCGGTGTGGCCCTTTCGCTCAGGAATGCGCCGGCATGTCCCAATGCGGATGTGCGGTTCTGCTCGGCGCGGTTGGACTCTGCTTCCAGTCGCAGAAAGTGTTCCTGCCTCCAGGGTTCGATCATGGCATCGCAGATCTTCTGAAGTTTGACGCAGATTTCGGGAGCAAATAATTCGTTATCGCGAGTAGCTTTCAAATGGAATCGCACACTTGCAGACATTGCGGAGAGCTGTTCCTCGGAAAGCGAGAAATCGTATGGAAGAAGCTGCGTTCGCGCAAACGACTCCAGGGTGGAGTAACGCGCAAGTCTTTCGTCCGGAGTCCGGTCGCCCGTGCTCCATAGTCTGCGGAAAAAGTGGCGTCGGGAGAGTTCCATCGCAAGAAGATACCACAGGAAATTCGCAATCGTCCCTCGTATAATCCGGAGCGAGGCCTTTAAAAAATGCGGACGATCGTGATGATGTTTTCATTATTGCTGCTGCTGGGATGCAATCAAAACGCGGAAAGCGTGGGAAGCGGTGAAACCCTGGACAGCGGACCCCGCCCTGCAGCGGATGCCAGTTCGAGAACCCTTTCAGGTGCGGGTGCCGCCAATGCTCCCCGTGGTCCGATGCAGGGCGGAGAAGGGGGCCGTCCGGATCCCCAGGCGATGCTTAACAAGGCGTATTTCATGCAGCATTTTGTTGCGGCCCTGGCCAGTCTGCCGACCAACAACAACCCGAATCCGAAATGGTCCTCTCCGCTGAAAGATGCTCAAGGCGGCAAAGTGAAATGCGGGGACTGTCACACGACCGTAGACATGTCGGGACTGCCTCCGCAGCAGAGTTCGCCCGCAATCGAGAAATTGCATGCCGACAAAGCATTCATGATTGATCTGATGACCAAGTGGGTGGCCAAGCTCAACAATCCGGAGTTCGGGGCAAAAGCGAAGTTGAAGGGCGAAGTCACCTGCACCACGTGCCATGCGACGGATCCGCGCGAACAGTAGAAAAGGGACCGGGGGAATTCGCCCGGTTCCCCTCAAACGATGGTGCCGTCGAGCAAGACCCCGTTTTTCGGAACGATGACGATTCCGTCGCGAATGTAGTAGCCCTGACCGTCCTGGTGCTGAATTCCGGATTCGTTCAGAATGCGAACTCCGGATCCGATGTGCGCATTCTTGTCGACGATGGTATTCCGCAATATGGACCCCTTCCCAATGCCGATATCGGGAATTCGCATTTGCCGGTTATAGGCCATATCATCGTCATCTTCGTAGTAGTCGGCGCCCATGATCAGCGTTCTTTCAAGGACAACATCTTCATCCACGACACTGCGAATGCCGACGATGGAATTCGCAATTCTGGCTCCCTTCAAAACAGAACCCTCAGCAATGATGGCCTGCTGGATATCGCACTGCTCCACGCGCGAGGCCGGAAGAAATCTCGGATTGGTGTATATCGGCGCAGTCATATCGTGGAAGTCGAAGTGCGGCGCGCTGCTGGTCAGGTCGATATTGGCGCGAAAAAAGGCTTCGACGGTACCGAGGTCTTCCCAGTACCCGTCGAAGAGATGGCCGCAGGTGTGATAGTTCTCAATCGCAGCAGGGATTACCTGATGTCCAAAGTCGATCATGGACGGATCGGATAACAGGTCGATCAGAACGCTTCTCTTGAACAGATAGATTCCCATGGATGCCAGATAAGGTCTCTTCTTCGCTTCCTCGGGAGCGAGGCCGAACAAACTGGTATCGGTGCGCATCTCTTTCAATGCGGCTCCCTCGGGCTTCTCCCTGAAGTGCTCGATCTTCCCGTTGGGCGCCATTTTCAACAGACCCAGTGAGCTGGCAAGATCTTCGCTTTTGGGGATGACGCATACGCTGACATCAGCTCCGCTTCTCCAGTGGCTGTCCAGCAGGCTCTGATAATTCATACGGTAGAGCTGATCGCCGGCAAGAATCAGCTGGTAGTCGTCGTCGCGGCTCGTGAAGCGATGAAGATGCTGGCGCACCGCGTCGGCGGTGCCTTGAAACCATCCCGTGCTCTGCATCGTTTGTTCGGCGGCAAGCACTTCGATGTGTCCACCGTTAAATGGATCAAAGCGATAACTGTTGGTTACGTGGCGGTTCAACGACGCGGAATTGAACTGCGTCAGAACGAAAATGCGTTTCAGTCCCGAGTTGAGGCAATTGCTGATCGGAATATCGATGAGGCGGTATTTCCCGCCCAGTGGGACAGCGGGTTTGGAGCGGTCCTGCGTCAGCGGGAACAGGCGTTTGCCTGCGCCGCCGGCAAGAATAATGGAAATTACGTGTGACGAATCTTCCCGATGTTTCCGAACCATGGCCACGCTCCCAAAAAGATTCAACATGATACACTAGCCATCTTTTATGCTTCATTCCCTTCTGGAATACTTCGGACTGACCAATCCCGAAAACCTGATCAAACTTGTCGTAGCAATTCTCCACATTCTGGCAATTCTGGTAGCCGGGCTTGTCACCTTGCGTCTGGTGGACTCGGGTCTTAAGCGGTGGGCTGTTGGCACAGGAGAGCATGGCCGGCCATCGCGAGTCGAGAATCGCGCCGAAACCCTGCGTCACATTGTCGGAAGCTTCGGAAAGATCGTCATTTGGGGCATTGCCATTCTCATGATCGTTCGAGAGTTTAAAGTCGATACCGGCCCTTTGCTGACCGGTGCCGGGATTCTCGGACTTGCCGTCGGCTTTGGCGCGCAGAGTCTTGTGAAAGATGTGATTTCGGGATTCTTTATCCTTTTTGAGGATCAATATGGAGTCGGTGATTCGGTGCGGATCGGCGATATGGAAGGTGTCGTCGAACACATGACATTGCGGGTCACCATTCTGCGGAATTTCGAGGGCCATGTGCACTTGATTCCGAACGGATCGGTCTCCAGTCTGACAGTCACCACCAGGGATTGGGGCAGAGCCGTCGTGGACATCACGATTCCGCACGATGTTGAAATCGGAAATCTGTTCCGCGTCCTCGAAACAACAGGCACGCGCCTGCTGGAGGAACAGAAAGGGTCGGTCCTGGATAAACCTCAAATACTGGGCATTGAAAAGCTGTCGGAAGTGGGAGCAGTGGTTCGATTGGCAGTCAAGACGCCGCCCACGGAGAAGGCCGTTGTCAGTCGGGAATGGAGGCGGTTTATTCTCGAGGCTCTGGAACGTGAGGGAATTGAAATTGCAATAAAGAAGGGGATCTGATCATCTCCAATTCCCATCCGACTCGCATGGGAATTGGAGATTGATCAGATCCCCCTTTCCTGGTCCTATCTTCCGTTCGTTCGCCCGGTCGCCGGTGCTCCCGCGGGAGGAGTCGCGGCACCTTTCGCCCCAACTGCAGGAGGAGGAAGTGGCGCCAGCGCGGCCAGCTCGGCTTTCTTGGCAGCAATAAACGGTTGGAGACCATCCTCTGAACCATTGTTCTTCTGTTTGTACAATGGCGTGATGATCGCTGTTGCCGACGCGGCAAAAGGTCCGCCGATGGCGAGAGCTTTGGCCATTGCGTCGATGGTGATGTCGCGCTGAGCCTCGAACTCTTTGGTTCGCGCATTCATCCGATCAATGTATGGACCCAGGTCGCGTTCGGCTTTCTGAGCAAGTTGTGCGTCGTTGTTGAGCGCCTGTAAATTGGACAGCGTCGCCTGCACCTGGCTGAACATGGCCGCACCGTAACGATACTGATTGACTCCATCGGTGGGATTGGTTTTCAAATACTCTGCAAGCTCGTTTGCCGATTCCTCCCACTTGCCCTGATTGAAATAGATGACGCCAAGAATGCCGTGAACTCGGTTCTGAGTGCTTTGCCACTCGGCATCGGTCATCTTGTCTGGTTTGGGAGCCTTTTGCGCTTTCTGCGCATATCCGAGTGCCTTATCCAATGCCGCCGTTCTGGCCGCTCCGTCCGCAGGCGGATTTTCCGAAAGATTGCGCGACAAGGTCATCAACACACTCATATTATTCGGGTCCGCAGTAAGCGCCCTGTCCGCATATTCATTGAATTTGTTGGTATTCCCTAATTGGCGGGCACCTTCCATGGCCAGCGTGAAGAAGTTTGACTTGGACTTCGCATCGGCCGTTCCCTGCTGCTGGACAAAGTTATCGGCGAGCTTGATCATCTGCGCCCAGTCCTTGTTCCCGTAATAAAGGGTGATCAGCTGAATATCGAAATCGGGGCGATGTGCCGAATTGGGATAATTCTTCAGGAAGCCTTCGAGCAGGTCGCGCTGCTTGCGCTGGTCTCGTTCGTCCTGAATGGCCTGATAGTCCCTATTCTCGTTGCCCTGGGCAAACACTGGCATGGCGATCGCCAAACTCATGACGGCGGCAATCCCGACGGAAATTATTTTTTTCGAACGCACACGTCCCTCCGTTTTGGTTTAGGCCTACTTGAGTTCGGCTTTTCTCTTTTCGATCAGTTCATCGAGTCCGGCATTCGAATTATTGTGCTTGGGGTTGTAAAGAGACTCGAGCGTGACTCTGGCCGCTTTCGTGATATTGGCATCCGGCAGTGCAACCGCGGATATTAGAATTTCAATCGCCTTATCCCGCTTGTCTTCGAAATCTTTTTCAATCGCATCGCGTTTTGCAACCGCGGCATCTCGATCGGGACCAGGAGTCAGGTTCTTGTTGACTTCTTCGTATGCAGGTTGGATCAATGCTTGAGCAGCAACCGTCAATTTCGTTGCTGCGAGACCATATCGATACCACGCCAGTTGATCTTTGGGGTTGATCTTGACGGTTTGATCAAACTCCTTTTCGGCATCTTCATACTGGGCTTTCTGCAAATAAACAAACCCAATGACCCCATGTGCGGGTCCCAGGACCGCTGTCTGCCACGTCTTCTCCTCGATTTGCGCGGGTTTGGTCATGGCCACCAGCTTCTTTGCGTAGTCCATCGCCTTGGCGAGGGCCTTTTCCATAGCGGCAGCCTCGGTGGGAACATTCAGCGGGATTGTTGTCGCAACGATGAGCAGCGCATTCAGGTTGTCCGGGTCGATTGCGATCACTTTATCGCCATATTCGATGACTTTGGCAGCGTCACCAGCCTGTGCGGCCGCGGTCATCGCCTGGCTGATAAAGTACACTTTGCTTTCTTTAGGGGCATTCGGCAGGTCCTTTTCATAGCGGTTTGCCAGGTCCATGACGCCTTTCCAGTTCTTGGAATCCATGTACGACTTCAGCAAGAGACTGAATGCTCCATTTCGATACTGGTTGTCCTTGCAAGCAGGGTCGTTCACGAACGCGTCAAAGAGGGCAACATCCCCTTGTTTGGCGTAGTACGAGCCGTACTTCCCATTGCACGCCTGTTCAGCGGGAGAAGGCTGCTGGGCCAGCCCAGGCAGGGCAAACGCCAGACACAGAACCGTCGATAGGCCGGCGCATCCTAATTTCTTCATGTGAAACTGTCCTCCTGAGAATTTCGAAGATTCTGCAATCAAATCGTTAGCCAATGGACCCGATAGCCCGGGATTTTAATTGAACCCTGAGCATCATGCAAATCAATCGTAGTACTCCATGCCAAGGTGCGTGATTAAGTCTTCACCGCGCAGATAGCGCAGGGTGTTCTTGAGCTTCATCAATTGGATAAACAGATCGTGTTCGGGGTAAAGGCCCGGGGCATGCATCGGGCTCTTGAAGTAGAAGCTGAGCCATTCCTGAATACCCTTCATTCCGCAACGCTTTGCCAGGTCGAGAAACAGTACCAGGTCCAATACCAGTGGCGCGGCAAGGATACTGTCGCGGCAGAGGAAGTTGATCTTGATCTGCATCGGGTAACCCAGCCATCCAAAGATATCGATGTTGTCCCAACCTTCTTTATTGTCGCCGCGGGGAGGGTAGTAATGAATCCGGACTTTGTGGTGGAAATCCCCATAGAGATCCGGGTAAAGCTCCGGCTGGAAGATCTGGTCGAGCACGGAAAGTTTGCTTTCTTCCTTTGTCTTGAACGACTCCGGGTCGTCGAGGACTTCTCCGTCGCGATTGCCCAGGATGTTGGTGGAGAACCATCCACTCAATCCGAGCATTCTCGACTTTAGTCCCGGCGCAAGAATGGTTTTCATCAGGGTCTGGCCGGTCTTGAAGTCCTTGCCGCAAATGGGTACCCCATTATCGATTGCCAGCTTGGTGAGTGCGGGAACGTCGACAGTGAGATTCGGCGCGCCGTTTGCGAAGGGAATTCCTTTCTTCAGTGCGGCATAAGCGTAGATCATGCTGGGTGCAATAGACGGGTCGTTATCCCGCATGGCTTGCTCAAAGGTTTCCAGCGTTGCGTGCGTTGCTTCGACCTTCATATATATTTCGGTGCTTCCGCACCACACCATGACGACGCGTGTCAAATTGTGATCGGCCTTGAACTTATCGATGTCGCTCATCAATTGTTCGGCGAGATCCATCTTGTTCTTGCCTGTTTTGACGTTGGGGCCGCTCAGACGCTTCACATAGTCCTGACTGAAGACGGCTTTCATCGGTTTCACCTTCTCAATTTCGGGGCGAACCGAGTCCAGTAATGTCTTTTCAAGAACTCCGGCCTTTACGGCGCTTTCGAAGCAGTTGTCGTTATAGATGTCCCATCCGCCGAAGACGAGATCTCCGATTCCGGCAAGCGGAATGAAGTCTTTGATCAGGGGGGTGCGCTTTTCAGTGCGCTTTCCAAGGCGAATGGTTCCAAGTTGAGTCAGCGAGCCGGTGGGTCTGGCGATGCCTTTCTTGACGGCTTCGACGCCAGCCATAAACGTCGTGCTGACGGCGCCCATGCCGGGAATAAGAACACCAAGTTTGCCGGATGGCGCTTCGATCTTCACACCCTTCTGAATCACATGTCCTCCTAAATACCATCCTCGCGGGCTGCTTCACCGCGGGTAGTCCAACTGGCGCGAAGATAATCCCGGTTCATTCGAGCGATTACTTCCAATTTAATTTCCTTCGGACACACTGCTTCGCACTCTCCAATATTGGTACAGCTGCCGAACATCTCTTCCTTAACCGTCGCTACCATACTCAGAACGCGTTGTTCGCGTTCCGGCTGGCCCTGGGGAAGGAGTCCAAGATGACTGATCTTGGCGCCGGTAAACAAAGCCGCCGCCGCGTTGGGGCAGGCGGCCACACAGGCGCCACATCCGATGCATGCCGCCGCATCCATGGCGAGGTCGGCATTTGTTTTGGGAACAGGAATGGCATTACCGTCCGGGCCGCTTCCTGTCGGAGCGGTGATGAATCCGCCGCTGGCGATGATGCGATCGAACGCGCTGCGGTCAACGACGAGATCCCGGATCACAGGGAAGGCGCGGGCGCGCCATGGTTCCAGGTACAGGACGTCTCCGTCCTTGAATTTCCTCATGTGAAGCTGGCACACGGTGGTTCCACGCTGAGGCCCGTGGGCAATACCGTTGATCATGAATCCACACGAGCCGCAGATTCCTTCGCGGCAGTCATGGTCGAAGGCGACAGGCTCTTCGCCTTTGGAGGTCAACTCTTCGTTGAGAACGTCGAGCATTTCCAGAAACGACATGTGTTCCGATGCCGTTACGTTATACACAGCCATGTGTCCAGGCTGGCCCGCATTTTTCTGCCGCCAGATGTGCAGCGTGAGTTTCATCTATTTGTAGCTCCGTTGGCTGGGATGAACGTAATCGAATGTCAGCGGTTCCTTATTCAGTATGGGCGCCTTGTCCGGACCGGCAAATTCCCACGCGGCGGCGTAACTGTACTGCTCATCGTTGCGAAGCGCTTCGCCATCGGGTGTCTGAAACTCTTCGCGGAAATGTCCGCCGCAGGACTCCTGGCGATTCAATGCATCCATGCACATCAGCTCTCCGAATTCCAGGAAGTCCGCAACGCGTCCGGCATTTTCCAAAGCCTGGTTCAGCTCTTCGCCATGGCCAAGCACGTTGACGTTCTTCCAGAATTCTTCACGCAGCTCCGGGATCCGCGTCAGTGCCCGCTTGAGGCCGGCTTCGTTGCGTGCCATTCCACATTCGTCCCAAACCAGTTTCCCCAGTTCGCGGTGAAACGACGCGACCGTTCGCTTGCCCTTTGCATCCAGGAATTGCTTTGTGCGTTTCGCAACTCCTGCTTCCGCCTGGCGAACTGCAGGGTGATCCGTGCTGACTTTTTCAAGTTTCGTCGTAGCGAGGTAATCGCCGATGGTGTAGGGAAGTACGAAGTAACCGTCTGCCAGTCCCTGCATCAGGGCGCTGGCTCCAAGTCGATTGGCACCGTGATCGGAGAAGTTGGCTTCGCCGATCGAGTAGAGGCCCGGCACCGTCGTCATCAGGTTGTAGTCCACCCAGAGTCCACCCATGGTGTAATGGATTGCCGGATAGATGCGCATGGGCACGGAGTATGGATCTTCTCCCGTGATGCGTTCATACATCTCAAACAGGTTGCTGTAGCGTTCCTTGACGCCCTGTTTTCCGAGGCGACTGATGGCATCTGCAAAGTCCAGATAAACGCCGAGCCCGGATCCAACCCCTCGACCTTCATCACACACGGCTTTTGCGGCGCGCGACGCAACATCGCGGGGCACCAGATTCCCAAAGCTGGGATAGCGGCGTTCGAGGTAGTAATCGCGTTCGCTTTCCGGGATCTGGCTGGGAGGACGTTTGTCCCCTTTCTTGATGGGAACCCAGATGCGTCCGTCATTGCGCAGCGATTCGCTCATCAGTGTCAATTTGGACTGATAGTCGCCGCTGACGGGGATGCAGGTCGGATGAATCTGGGTGAAACAGGGATTTGCCATTGCGGCGCCGCGTTTGTAGGCACGCCAGATGGCCGTACAGTTGGAACCCTTGGCATTGGTTGAAAGGTAGAAGACGTTGCCGTAACCGCCGGTTCCCAGCACCACCGCGTCGGCTACATGCGATTCCACTTTCCCGGTGACCAGATTTCGAACGACGATGCCGCGCGCCTTGCCGTCGATGACGATCAGGTCGAGCATTTCGGTGCGCGGGTACATCTGCACCTTGCCCATTCCGATCTGACGTTCCAGCGCCTGATACGCGCCGATCAGCAGCTGCTGTCCGGTCTGCCCTCTGGCGTAGAACGTTCGGGAAACCTGGGCTCCGCCAAAGGACCGGTTTGCGAGCGTTCCGCCGTACTCCCGCGCAAAAGGTACGCCCTGCGCGACGCACTGGTCGATGATGTTCACGCTGATCTGGGCGAGACGGTAAACGTTCGATTCGCGTGCCCGGAAGTCGCCGCCTTTGACGGTGTCGTAGAAGAGCCGAAAAATGCTGTCGCCATCGTTCTGATAATTCTTGGCGGCATTGATGCCGCCCTGCGCCGCGATGCTGTGGGCTCGTCGCGGTGAATCCTGAAAGCAGAAGCATTTCACGTTGTAGCCGAGTTCGGCCATCGATGCGGCGGCCGACCCGCCAGCCAGACCGCTTCCCACCATAATGACGTTGAACTTTCGCTTGTTGGCCGGGTTGACGAGTTTGAGATCAAATTTATATTTTTCCCAGCGCGTCTCGATTGGTCCTGTCGGGCATTTCGACTTCAATTCCATCTCAAATTCCTCGCGCTATTTCACAATGCCGGTCAGGACGGCGATTGGTACCGATATGAATCCAGCGATCAGGAGCCAGGAAAACACGGCGGCAAATGTTTTGATTTTGGGTGTGTATCGCGGATGGCTGAATCCCAGCGATTGAAACAGGCTCCAGATACCGTGACTCAGGTGCAGGCCTACAAGGATCATCGCAATGATGTAAAGACCGGATGCGATCGGATTGCTGAATGCATTGACGACATTTTCATAGGCGTGAAGCTCCACGAAATTGGGATGGATGGTGCCTGTCGTCAGGTGAAGCAGGTGACCGACGACGAACGCGCCGATGACCGGTCCACTGAGCATCATGGTTTTCGATGCCTTCGTCGCCTGGACATTTCCCTGTTTCACGTACCCCACCGGGCGTGCCGCGCTTTTGGCGGCCGTCAATTGAATGGAAGCCCAGATGTGAAGAAGGACCGAAATGAGAAGCACGATACGGGTGGGCCACAGCACTTCCGGCGTGCCGTGCAGCGTTTCCGCATAGTGGTTCATCACCGCCTTGCCGAGAAATACCTGCATGTTCCCAGCCATGTGGAGGATCAGGAATCCGAACAGGATCAATCCCGTGACCGCCATGACGGCTTTTTTACCGATTGTCGAATCGTAGAATCGCGTTATAGCTACGGTGCTCACCGCTAACTCCCTTCCCGAGAAAACCAAACTTCTTATTGTAACCAGAACCCGGCCATTAAAAAACGGCCTATTATAATGTCCCGAATTCCGGAAGGGAGTCCAAATGATGCGTCGAACGAAGATCGTCTGTACGATCGGGCCCGCGTCCGATTCCGAAAAGATGATCGAAAAGCTGATCATGGCGGGGATGAACGTGGCGCGCCTCAATTTTTCACATGGTACCCACACATACCTGCACACGCTGGTGGAACGCATCAAACGCGCCCGCAGGAAGCTGAAGAAACCTGTCGCAATCCTGCAGGACCTTCAGGGCCCAAAGATCCGTATCGGCATCATCAAAGAGGGCACGGTTACGCTCATGCCGGGCCGCAAATTCATTTTGACGTCGGAATCCATTCCGGGAGATGCGAATCGCGCTTCCGTTTCGCTGAAGACGCTTCCGCTCGAAGTGACCAGCGGACATCCCATTCTCCTCGCCGACGGGAATATCGAACTCATGGTCGAAAAGGTTTCGCCTCCGGACATCCACTGCCGGGTCGTCGTCGGCGGAATGCTGAGTTCCCACAAAGGCATCAATCTTCCCGGTTCGGAAGTTCATGTGGATTCGCTCACGGGTAAGGATCGGAAGGATATCCATGTCGGACTGGAATGGGGAGTCGACGCGATTGCGTTGAGCTTCGTCCGTACCCCCGCGGATGTCCTGTCGATGCGAAAGCTGATCGCGGCGGAAGGCGGACATGTGCCCATCATCGCCAAAATTGAAAAACACGAAGCTGTCACCAACATTGACAGCATCGTTGCCGTTTCCGACGCGATCATGGTGGCTCGAGGAGACCTTGGAGTCGAAATTGACCTCGAACGCGTTCCTCTTGTTCAGAAACAGATCATCCAGAAATGCAATGCTGTCGGCAAACCCGTCATCACGGCGACGCAAATGCTGATACGCATGGTCGAAAACCCCCGGCCAACGCGGGCAGAGGCCAATGATGTGGCCAATGCCGTTCTGGATGGGACCGATGCTGTCATGCTTTCCGAAGAAACTGCAGTAGGGAAGTATCCCGTGGAGGCAGTCATGATGATGGATCGTATCGTTCGATCCGCTGAGACAAGTCTCGATACTGCGAAGTTTGAGCATCCGCCCGAACTTGCAAGCACGAGGGATTCAATCAGCCGATCGACCTATTACATCGCCAAGGAAATCGGTGCGGCCGCGATCATCACTCCAACATGGTCGGGGACGACTGCAAGCCTCGTAGCGCGCTTTCGTCCAAAGCAACCGATCCTGGCGACCACTCCAAACGAGCAGGCACTCGACTTCATGTCACTGGCCTGGGGCGTGATTCCTGTTCTGATCCCGCCATCGGACACCATCGATGATTTGATTCGATTTTCCATAAAGGCGGCACGCAAGGCCGGGCATTTGAGTTCCGGCCAGCATGTCGTGATCACCGGCGGCGTTCCTCTTTATGTCCCCGGTACTACGAACTTCATAAAGGTCGAG
>Ga0070664_100002971_pt1 | contig 13714 bp, 14 predicted proteins | sample KBSC73metaG_FD_65863 | JGI IMG/M metagenome (GOLD analysis project Ga0070664, IMG submission 65863) | Corn rhizosphere microbial communities from Kellogg Biological Station, Michigan, USA - KBS C7-3 metaG | ecosystem: Host-associated > Plants > Roots > Rhizosphere > Soil ... | reverse complement strand
CCGGCAAGGCCAGGGCTGTAAATTGCAATGAATACAAGGGCCTTCTTCTCTTAAGGCCCATCCATTTTAACAGCTCGACTAACTAAAAATAACGCTTATATGAATACTTCGACTTCTCTCAAAAGCTCAAGCGCTGCCGCTGCTGCATCACGCTTATCCTTAGTTCCCGCTATGTCTGTGGCGTCGTCTGATGCAATGGATACCGAGTTAGGGGCTATGCCTTTTGGTTCGCCGCGCCTGCCTAAATGCGATGCTCGTGATGGCACTACTACTACCAGACCCTTGGCCGAAACAGGCAACGCGCTGCGCTTGTTTGATGCGCACGGAGACAAACTTAAATACGTGCCTGAAGCGCAACGTTGGCTAACATGGGACGGCGCGGCTTGGTCTTGGGACGACGGCGCGGGAGTGCGCATGCTTGCGGCTAAACTGCCCGGGGCGATATACGCGGAAGGTGCTGCTCACCTGGACGACTCGAAGCACTTTGCTGAGTGGGCGCGTAAGTCCCGCAACAAACGTACCATCGACAATTCTGTAGCTCTCTTATCGGACTTCCCTCAAATACGCCTTCCGTTGGCAAGCGTAGACGCAAATCCGCTTGTTGTTGCTTTTGCCCAGGCTCGGCAGGTGCTCGACTTGCAGAGCGGTGATGTACGTGCCGCCACAAAGCCGGACTATGCTACGAAGAGCCTTAATGTTGAAGTCATTGGGGAAGCTGACAAGGCCACTCGTTGGGTTGCCTTCCTAGAACAAGTCTTCGAAGGCGACGAGGCGTTAATCGAGTGGATGCAAAGATTTTGCGGTTATCTGCTCACAGGCTCGACGCAGGAACACATTTTCCTGTTTTGCTATGGCAGCGGGGCCAATGGCAAAAGTGTGTTCATAGACGTGTTACGGCACATCTTAGGCGATTACGGAAGGGCCATTGCATCGGAGACGTTGAGCGAGACCAAGCGCCACGCCGGAGGCGCAACGCCCGACCTTGCCGACCTGATAGGGGCTAGACTGGTTTGCAGTACCGAAACTGAGGACGGTACAGCGTTGGCGGAATCGCTGGTGAAGAGCTTGGTAAGCGGGGATGCCATGTCTGTGCGTAAGCTGTATTCGCAGCCGGTGCAGTTCACTCCCTGTTTCAAACTCGTGATGGCTGGGAACCACAAGCCTATCGTTCGCGGGACTGACTACGGCATATGGCGCAGGGTTCGGCTGGTTCCCTTCAACCGCAAGTTCAGCGAAGCGGAACGCGATCCGCGCTTGAGCGACAAGCTAAAGGCAGAAGCCCCGCACATATTGGCCTGGATGTTGGCTGGCTGTATCGCATGGCAACGCCGTGGACTGGCCGACATACCAGAAGCGGTCCGGCAGGCCACGGCAGACTACCAAGATGATCAAGACTTAGTAGGTCGCTGGATCGATGCGCGCGCCACCCCAAGCGCAGCCTGCGAAACCGCAGCGGATGAACTGTACCTTAGTTATACCGGATGGTGTTTCGACAACGGTCTCAAGCCTATGAGTTCAATTGCGCTTGGCAGGCAATTGGGTTCCAGGGGATACCGTAGGCGCAAGTCATCTGGCCGAGTTTTTTGGGCGGGTGTAGGGCTTTGACTTTCGGAAGGAGTGACGGTAGTGACGAATTCCGCGTTTTTAGAAAAGTTCTCTATAGCATGCTCTATGGGAAACTTTTGCAAAACAGGCCAATTCGTCACTATCGTCACTTCCTGGTGCCAAAACACGTAAAAGATTGCAGCTTTGGCAATGGAAATTGTTGATTTGTAGAGCGGCTGCAAACGCAGAAGAAAACGCGCAGTGAAGTAACACAATTGCAATAAAACCCGCGTCTTTTGGCGCATCCACTTCAAAAGGACTTCATCATGGCTTCTCTCTTCGACTCTAGCAACTCTAACAATGCCCCCGCAGCAGGCGGCACCAACAATGCTTTCGGCGCTCTCTTCGACAACCCGCAAATGCAGCTTGGTCTGTCGTTGCTGGCGGGTTCCACCTCCGCCAACCCTTGGGGCGCGGCTGCACAGCAGATGCTGCAATACAGCGATAGTGTCGGCAAGCGGAAATATATGCAGGCACTTGCCGACCAGGAAGCGCAGCGCGCCGCGATGGACCGTGAACGGCTGGATTTGCAGAAAAGGCAAATGCAGGATTGGCAAGACTTCCAAACTGGACAGGGCCGATATGCCCCGCAAGGCACAGCCCCCCAAGGCGGCAGCGTGCAGCCCTTCAGCGGCCCTCAATCTGCGCGCACGCTATTCGGCGCCAGCATGCAGGAGAATGCGCCACAGGGCGACGTTGGCGCGCTTGGTAGCGGCACCTATCAGCCGGACGCGCAAACGCAAGTGCGGGGAATGCTTGGTTCTGGCCTATTTGGCGGGGACGGCTTGCCGCAAGCCGACTCCCGGAGGTTACTTCCCGCAAGCGCAGCCTCCGGCCTATTTGCCGACCGCTCAAACCAAGCTGGACAAGCTTCTGCAACACCAGAAAATGGGGCTGTTCGACTGACTGCGCCACAAGCGGCACAGCCTGCGCCTTCCGACATGAATAGCCCGCTGATCATGCCGCCTGGAGGCGCGCACGGCCCGCTCTCTGCACTTGGTGCCATCTACGGGAACAACGCTACACCTCTTTACGGCATGCAGCCGGCAGCGCAAGCGCCCTCCATGCAGCCCGGAGACGTGCTCGACCGCCAAGCCCTGGACGCACCGTTGATCGGCGCAGGGCAAACGGCTGCGGGTGCAGGCATGCGCGCCGCGCAGGAAGCCATGCAGCGAGTTCCTGGTGCCGCACCGGGAGAATGGTCTGCTCTCAATGCGCGGCACGCCGCAGCAGCACCACAGCGCGCCAGTGAGCAGGCAGCCATTTTGCAAGATGAACTTGCCAAGGAAACTGATCCCAGCAACCGTGCGGCGCTCCAGCGTGAACTGGCTCGGGTGCAGGGCAGTACCGGCGCAAGCGGTGCGGCCGGTAACTCTGCCGTAGGTGGGGGAGCGGACTTGCGCAGCACCTACGGGGCAAAATTTGACGACGCCGCGAACGCCGCCAGCAACCTTGCGGGGATGTCCCGTGCCGACATGAGCAAGATGCTGCAAGAAGGCGGGGCCACGAAGAAGGCAGGGCAGGAGTTCACGGGCCAAACGCGCAATTTCTTCAAATCGTTGCCACGTACTGAAGATGGCATGCTCGACTTGGAAAAAATGAGCCCTTCGCAGCTCTACAGCGTGGGCATGGTGGCTTCCTCGCTTGGCCAGAAAGATACAGCAGCGCTTTTCTCTGACATGGCGGGAAAACATGAGATTGCGCAGCGCCAGCAAGCGCAAATAGACCAAGGACGGTACGAGTTCCAGCATATTGGCAATCAAGTCGTGCGCATCGACAAAACCGGCCAGGTGCCTGCCCAAGTTGAATATGTGGCGAAATCGGAACCGGACGCCTTACAGGCAGCAAAGATCGCAAATGAGAATGCGCAGGCCGATCTGAACCGCGCACGCGCCGCGCAAGTTGCCGCAGGCAAGCCCGAGAAAGCGCCCGCCTTGAAGACATGGCAGGACGCCGCCGGGAACGTGTTTAACTTTAACCCAGCTACCGGCGAATACACCCCGGCCACGGCAGGAGGCAAGCCCTTGCAAGGCGCGGTAAGGAGTGCGGCGGGTAAGGGCATGAAGCCCTTGGAGCAGCAATCTCCTGACGAGTTGAGCGCTCAAAAAATAAGCAATACCGGGGTGCTTAATATGATTGACGAAATCCGCACCGATCCACATTTGGCGAGTTCGACGGGTTTCCTTGGTCAGTTGCAGGGCATGGCCGGTAGGGCACTGGGTATGGATCACGAAGGCAAAGGCATCGGCGGCACACCTCGCTACGACATCGCCTCCAAGATCGAATCGGTAAAGTCGAACGCGGCTATTCAAGCGATTCAGGAAGCCGCCAAGAAGGGCGTCTCTTTGTACCCGCTTAGCGATAGCGACGTGAAGATGGTGGCCTCGAATGTGGCGAGGCTCGATCCGAACATGAGCAAGGATGCATTGGTGGAATCGTTGGGCAAGATAGCTAACGTCTATAGCCGCGCCAATAATCTTGTAGATGCAGAGATGAGAAGACGTTCCACTTCAGGCGCTTCCCCGGCAGCGCCCAACGTACCCGGCAAAGTGGACACTGTTCCCAATCCAATGCCGCGCAACGACCTGCCCGAAAGGCCGCTGCAACCGGCTAACCCGAACCGGCCTAGCCTTTCCTCGATATTCGGCAACTGAAGCAGCATCAAAGCCCCCGCAAGGGGGCATACCCCGCCCTGAACATCTACGTATAAAGGAGACAACACCATGCCTATTCAATTAACTCCAGACGCCGCAAGCCGAGTCAAGGAACTTGGCATATCAGGAACGCCCAAAGCGGACGCCTATGACCTTGCAGGCAAGGTCAGTGCGGCAAAGCAGGCAGGCTACAGCGACGCCGACATTGTGCAGCATCTATCCACGCAGCCGCTCTATGCAGGCAAGATAAAGGAAGCGTTGGACGCTGGATATTCGCCTGAAGAAATTTCTTCCCATCTGGGAACTTCTCCCGCTGGCTACAATCCAACACTAGCCCCCTCGGGGGCGAGTAAGCCATCTGATGCCAATAGCGCCCTAATGGGCATGCTTGCGGGCGCAGGGGCGGGCTTCGGTAAGGCGGTATTAGGTGCGCAGGAACTCGTCGGCAAGGGTTTGCAAGCTGCCGGTGCTGATCACGTCGGCCCTTGGCTCATCAATGATGCTGCACAAGGCCGCGCCAACCTGGAGCGAGAGGTAGCCCCGTATAAAGAGGGTAGCCCTGTTGCTGCCGGCGTGGGCGGCCTGGTCGGGGAAGTAGGCGCAACGGTGCCGGTTGGCGTTGGGCTGGGAAAGATGGTTGGTACTGTCGCGCCTACGCTTGGCCGCGCTATTGCTGGCGGGGGCTTTGGCGCAGACGCGGGAAATGCGGCTACCCGAATAGCAGGCGGCGCAATTGCGGGAGGCGTCAGCGGCGCAATGCTTGATCCCTCGCTTGAAGGGGCTACACGTGGCGCAATCGTCGGCGGCGCGGTTCCTGGCCTTGCCAGCGCCGCAAAGGGCATTGTAAGGGGCTTGGACCTGCTCCCCGGCCCGGAAGCGCAAGCCACGCGGCAAGCCATGACAGATGCGGGCCTTGTGACACCACGCCTCGAAATGGATGCGCTCGGCAATGCCGCCATGAAGAAGAACGCAAGCCGCATTCCCGACTTGGTGCGGGAAGAAATCGGCGCGGCGAAGAATGCTCCGCTGACGCGGGAAGCCCTCGATGCCCAAATAAGCAACGTCTACCGGCAAGCCGTGGAACCGTTGGCGCAAGCTGGCAACGTCTCGCACGGTGGCGCGCTGCGCCGTGCCCTTGATACCGTGGAAACCGATATCGGCGGCAAGGGCAGCAAGATTGCGTCGAATACCCGGCCCGACATCCTCAAGTTAGTAGAGCAGAACAGGCTCCCACCGGGCGCAACTGTGCCAGCGGACGAAGTAGCGTCTACCGTGGCGAACTTGCGCAAAGGGGCCAATGCTGCGTTCGATAGCGGGGATGCTGCTATGGGCAGGGCACAGCGCGCCATTGCAGACGCTTGGGAAGAGACTTTAGGCTTGAACTTGCGCGCCCAAGGCAAGGAAGGCGCGGCGATGTTCGAGGCGTACAAGGCTGCACAGCCGCAGGTTGCCAAGCTCTACGCAGTAAAAAAGATGCTGACGCCTGGAACCGATGCGCTCGACACTGGCGCGCTTGCCAGCCAGTTGAACAACGGCGCACCGTTGACGGGCAACCTGGACACTATCGCACGGGCTGCCAATCTCTACGGCACGGGCAGCAAATCCACGCCGATGTGGCAACGCGCCTTGCCATATGTTGGTATTGGCAGTGGTGTAGGTGTGCCGCATGCAGCCGCAGCCTTGGGCCTGTCGATGGCAGCAAAGCGGGCCATGCTTAACGATCCGCAATCGCTTGTTTCCCGGCTGGCGGGCGGTGTAACGCAATACGCCAATCGGCTGGTTCCGCCAGAGTTGTTTGGGGCGGGCGGGGAAGCCTTTGGCGACTTGGCACGGAATGCGCCGGTTCCGCTTGCCAATGGCCTGTTCGCGCAGTAAGGGGCTTTGCGTGGGGCTGTGGCTACTTGTCACGGTCCCATGTAGTAGCCCACAGCCATAACCGGCGCACTTGCGCCCCGGCGCGATAAGACAGCGAATGCGGGGACGGCGGCAACTGTCCTATCCACCAGAGCAGCCCAATGATGGCGGCAATGCTGCCCAGGAACCACAAAAAGGGCGTGCCACACATCAGGTAAAACACCAGGAATATCCCGCCCGCAAGCATCACGATGCCGAATATTCCCAGCAATGCCATGCCAGCTTCACCAAATACCGCGAAGAGGACAAGAAGAAAAACCAATGCGCCGATGTGCATTTTGCCCCTCAGATGAAAATCGCGTAGCGGCCCTATAAGCGCGTCAGCGGGATTCCTTGCTCAAGACATGCGCCTGGGCTTGATCGCCGCTCCTATTGGCTTCCTGTGGCTTTGCGTGGGCATCCCCGAGGCGCAGCGCCAGCAACAACACCGCGCCTGAAAAAGCGATCACAGCAGCCCATTTAAAATCGTTGTTCATGATAGGTTCCTTTTATTTTTAAACGATAGCGTAATGACGAATGCGGAACAATGTTCCTGTAATCCTGTGGATTGCCCTGCAAAATAACGTTTCCGGAGTGGTTAATGTAGCACAAACGATACATTGTTAACAGGTACATCGTTCCGGTTTGTCATTGTCTTAAATGTTGTTTTCTGGTATGATCGGTGTGCCGCCGGGTGCGCATATATCAACGGTAGCGCGGTAAGGCGGTGAAAGGAGCGCGCCATGCCCAATACCCTCATCACAGTCGATAGTGTCCAGCACACGGAAACCGCCGATACCGGCACCTCGTTCTCGTGGGGGCACTTTTGCGGCGGGCCGGATCGCTACTTGCTTGTCTTCCTGGGCGAAGACGGTTCTCAAGTCCCTTCGAGCAACTGCACCTATAACGGCGTAGAGATGACCGAGATGGCGCTACAGCTTGACAGCGCGACCGGCTACCGTCTCAACGTCTATGGCCTGATAAACCCCGATCCGGGCAACAACACCATTACCGTGAACTACCCGACGGCGGGGCAGGGGTTGGAAGCCGTCAGCGTGAGCTTCAACAACGTCCATCAGGTATCGCCATTCGCGGACATACAGATAAAGGAAAGCGCCGGGGCTCTCACCGTCTCGCAACTGATGGCGAACTACTCGAATAGCCTTGTAGTGGATGCTGTGGTGTGGAACAACACGAGCTTTCCGGCAAGCGCATCGGCAGGGCCGCAGCAAACCTTTTTAGGCGGCGGGCAGGGTGTGAAGGTGAGAACGCATGTCACCTATGAAGGGGGCAGCGCCAGCATTACCATGAGCCGCGCTTTCAACGCCGCTACCAATCTGGCTTATGGCGCTATTTCCCTGATTGCGACGCCGGAAGTAAAGAACGGTGTACCGGCAAGGGATAACTTGCGGGCGCGTTCCCAATTGCCACCGCAGCGGCCACCGGATATGACAAACCCGCTGGAGTGGTTCCGCTTGGCGCAAAACTGGATGCGAGAGGTAAATCAAGGCCACTTAGACATTACCGGCAACGTCACTCTAAACCCTCTTGCCACTTCCACGGACGTGGCAGATTCCCGCGTTGCGCCGTTTTCCTTTATTGGCTTGATGCCTGTCACGCAAAAGGCTGCATCGGCCTACGTGAGTGGTAGCGTTTATATATCGAACCGGGAGAGCGGGCTTTTCACCATCGCGCACCCGGCATCGAGTTCCGACGAAAAGACCTTCGTTTACTTCACCATAGGATGAGGCGCACATTGACCAAACCACAGAAGACGCCGCGCACATTGGCGCACAAGGCCAAAGTGCTGGAGCGCACCGCAAAGCGCCTGCCAGATCTGAAAGCCGTTCAGCGCTTCATGCAGACCGACGCAGCCGCTGGCTGTGAAGGGCTTGCGGAACTGCGCACCGCGCTTGGATTGACACAGGAGCAGGCCGCTGAACTGCTGCACCGCACGGAACGCAACATCCGCCAGTTCGAGAACGGCACTCGCAAGATGGAACCGGCGCTTGTGGAACTGCTGCTGTTTAAAGCGTTGTTGCTGACGCAAAAAAAGATTGCCGCCAGTGGCGGCAAGGTCGGCAAGTAGACCGCTGGCGCGGCCTATAGCGGTGTAGGCGGCTACCCGAGCTTTAGGGCCAAGTCTTCGGCGCGTAGATGGGTGTAACGCTTGAGCATGGCAAGCGTCTTGTGGCCGCTTATCGAAGCAACTTCCATGGCACCAAGGCCAAGTTCGAAAAGGCGCGATACGGCTTCGTGGCGCAAGTCGTGGAAATGCAGGTTTGCCAGCAGGGGGTCTTCGGCAAGGGCTTCCGGCCCGATGCCAGCGGCTGCGAGTTCCTGCTCATAAGTTTTCCGGGCGCGGGCGACCGCTGCACGGAAGGCTTGTTTTATGGCGTCCACGCAGACGGGAAAGAGCTTGCCGGACAGGTTGCGGGGTAGGGCGCTTAATGCTTGGCAGGCTCTTGAAGAGAGCGGAACAGAGCGCGCCGTGCCGTTCTTCGTGTCGGACAGCCGCGCCACGCGCTTGGTAAGGTCAATGTGTTGCCACTCCAGCGAGGCAATTTCGCCCAGGCGCATGCCGGTTTCAATTGCCAGCGTTGCCGCAGTGCACAGATACCACGCCTTTGAAGCCTTACAGGCTTCCAGCAAGCGTTCTTCTTCCCCTGATAGTAGCCGGCGTTCCCGGCCTCCTGGCGCATTCGGGCGTTTCAGGCCGCGCACGGGGTTGGTGACGTTCATGCCCCATTCCAGGCGCGCAGCCTCGAAGACGGCGGATAGGGTGTTCAATTCGTTCTTGATGGTGTTTGCCGCTACCGTCTTCGACCTTTCATCCCGATAGCGGGCAATGTCGATGCTGCGAATTCGCGCAAGAGCCTGCTTGGCGAGGTTGGAGCGTTGTAGTACGGCAATGCGGTAGCCCTCTACCTTGGCACCTTTCTTGGAGGGCGTTATCTCGGATAGATAGCGGGTGAGCACATCGGCCAGCGTGGCGTCTGTACCTTCGTCGGGGGCCTGGAACGCGCCGCGTTCCATTTCCACTTCGATCTGTTTTCCCCATTTGATGGCGTCTGCCTTGTTGGTGAAGGTTTTCGATTGTGTTGGGTAGCCTTTGCGCTGTACCCGAACTTGCCACTTTCCCGATTGCTGCCGAATTGTCGCCATGTTTTCCCCGATTAGGCTTAGGGTAGGCTTTGCGTCCGGTTGCGTCAGTCTGTAGTGGGCGGGAAGCTTGATTTGACGCCGTTTGCGGACCGACGCAGAGCGTCGGTGCACTGGTCTTGAAAACCAGCGAGGGTTTACGCCCTCCGTGAGTTCGAATCTCACCGCCCCGCCAGTATCCATGCGGGTTCCCGCTTGTTTTATCCTTCTTTTTTCCGGCATAAATAATGCGTTTCATACGCTGACTTGCGGAGATGATCTCCGCAAATATTCTGGCTTATTGCATTTCCGTAATGCGAACCGAGATTATCTGCAACTGAAAATGCATGAAGGGTTGGAAGTTGTCCCGCTTAAAAACTTCGCTTGCTTGTTGAGTAACCTCAAACGGCCCAGGTTGTGAGATAGCATCGCTCACTGGCAGCTTTAGACTGGAAGCGGACTGTCAGATCTGGCAAAGTATGGACAGCAATCGGCCCCTTGCGGACAGATGGGACATTTTTGCTCCAACGTCCGCTTTAAAGGGATGACGGGTTGTCCTTCTACGGACGTTACGATTCGTCTGGTTGGCCCAGAACACCGAATTCAACCGGCGTCTTGACGTAAAAGACGTGCACGGCTGCCGCTTCCAAGTGGTCAAATAGTCGTTCTGCCTCCTCCTCGGTGACAGCCATCACTATTTCCTGCGGCTGATCAGCCAATTCAAAGAAGTGCGCAGAATGGATGCGGTGATGCTGGCCGAAGCCTTCACTCGCAGGTACGATCGTGGCACCGCGGAGACCGAGGCTCTTTGCAGTGAACAAGAGCCACTCGGCCAAGGGTTTATGGTCGTGGTGGCGGTCCTGTTGGGTGAAGAACGTGATTTGGTAACCTTTCATGGGTACCTCTCCTCAAGCCTGTTTCAGTAAATGCCATGAGGCCAGTCCGGACAGCGTCATCAATAGGGAACCAGCGACATGGGTGGCAATGGCGCTCATGGCCCACGCCAACCGTCCTTGCTGCAGCAGAGTCACCACCTCAGCGGAAAATGTGGAAAAGGTGGTCAGCCCACCGCAGAAGCCGGTGATGATGAAGAGTCGCCATTCCGGGGCAATGTTCGGCGCTTGGGCAAAATACGCTACTGCGAACCCAATGATATAGCCGCCAATAAGGTTTGCGGTTAGGGTGCCGGGTGGCAAGTTGGGGAAGTATGCGTTGAGCTTTACACCGAGTTGCCAGCGCAACAGTGCGCCGAGCGCAGCGCCGATAGAGATGGCGAGAATCGGTTTCCACATGGTCCTGTCCTATTGTATGGTTGCAGTTCGGACAAGTGCGATAACCTACGCCACCCGTCCGGGTTCAAACGTAGGCATCATCGGCCCTACATCGGGCGGTTTCAAACTCGAAAGTTCGTGGAGGAATGCCATCTCCTATGGATGTAATTATTGCATAGCATTGCTTGCGGTGAAAAAAGCTATGTCTACTTCAAGACGATATGCGGACATAGCATTGGCAATCCAACTCATCGAGTAGGCGACTGCTAGTGGCCGAATCCGGCAAGTCAAAATGGCAAACTGACCATCCGCTTACGACCCAAACCGGCCAATCAGCCTTGCCGATAGCGGTCATTCGCGGTGCGATTCAACGCCAGCTTGAGCGGCGCGGGTCACGAACGCAATTGTTTCCGTGCTATCACACCACGTCCGCCTCCAAGTGCAGGTTAGAACGGTGTTATGTGTTTTTCGTAGCGTAGTTGGCACAGTTCTATTCCGTACCGTTGGATAAAACGTCGGTCTCCCGTCTTGGAAAAGGCGAAGCGCTCATAAAAGCTTCTCGCAGGAAAATTATCCTCCACTACCCAGAGTTCTACACGTCTGCATTTATCTTGCAAGAACGAAAGCGCCTTCTCCATAAGTTTGCTCCCGACACCAAGTCGAATGGATGATGGGGAGACCATCATCGAGAGAATTTCAGAGCTTTTGTCTTGTTGAATTCCACAAGTGACAAATGCAACAGGAGTCTTATTTTCTTCATAAACAAATGAGTGGATATGTTTTTTAACAAAGAAATCTCTCCACCGATGCTCAAAATCGCCGAGTGTAACTTGCGCGAGATTTTTCGGAGGAAAGTACTTGGAAAAAGAGTAATGCCAAGCTGCTCTATAAATTTCAGCGAGCTTTGTTAGTTCTTGTGGTTCAGCTGAGCGAATCATGTTTTTGGTGAGGTCTAACGTGAAAGCTCATCGGCGCCGCAGGCGTCAGCATGACGCGTCATGTTAGATTGCGGCCCTTGGCAGTCGAACATAGTAATTATCCCATTCCGCTTCTTCAATCAAGTTGAAGCCGTGCCGTGCGTAAAAACGGTTCGAATCACTCCCTTTCAATGCTCCAACTCGGATCGGTTTCCCAAGTAGGTCGGCTTGTTCGAAGATCGCTTTTAGGACGAAAGAACCGATTCCAAGGCCTTGCCAGTCTGGGCGAACGTATAGGTGGTCTAGAAGAAGACCCTCGCCGTCTGGCTTCACTACAACGAAGCCAATTCGCTGCCCATCTACACAAATGTGCTGAGTATTTTCTGGAGAAAAGCCGGATAGAAAACGATCTCGGGCCCGCTCAGGACTGAAACGGCCAATGCGTTCCAGACTTTCGCGCATTGCCGCTATTCGCAGCTCTACGAGACCCTCGGCGTCATCCTGAACTACTGGCAAAAACTGTGGCTCCAATCTTTCTCCAATCGCCTTTGAAATCATAACGTTTAAGCTGACGTGCGCTCTGCGACACTGTCGAGCGACAAGTTATGAAAGCTGTACGCACTATAACCTCCTGATCAATGGCTGATTCTTGGCGATCACATTGACGCATTGGTCTATGCTCACGACAAACCACTCACGGTACCAACCAACGGCATTGGTAGTCGTCAGCATGCCTGGTGTTTGAAGCTCCTGCTCGATCCAGCCGCCGGAAGTAATTTCGAACACTGAATGCCGTCTATTCGAAAATTCGCCACTTTCCCAGTAGGGCAAAAGATCCCCTTCGTCCAATGAGCGAAATCCGCGCACGTCAGGGAAAAGAATCTCTTGGTATAAGTCTGATTTTTCGTCCAGAAATGACACGACAATACGAAGTCCAGACGGCCCGAAAGAAAATTCGACGATGTCCGTGCGTCCACCCTCGAACTCGCTACCTTCTAATGGTGATGCTTTAAGCTTCATAACGACCTGGTTGACCGGCGGCGCAGCCGTCGGTGTCGAACTGCGAGTTAAACGCACTAGATGATGATTGGGCCATTTGGGTCGTCCGGACAATAAATTTGCATCGTTTCAAACCTGTCTGAATCATCATACAGGTGCAGTTCGAAGCCATTGGAAAATTCAATCTGCAGCGCTTTGCCGTCCAAAACGACATATGCCTGTACGGTTGCATTCAAGAGTCCCTGATACGCCAATTGATCCCAGCCGGCGCCTTCTGTCCAAGTTGCCACTACCTCGCCGCCTGCCTTGCAACTAGCCCGACTTTGTACCGCAATTGTTGTCTTGCCAAATACAAACTGAACGTCATAACGTCCAAGGCTAATCTGATTTAGATCGCAGCCAACTATGCACTGTAGATCCAAGTCACGGGGCATTCCGTACATGGCGATTTAACGCTTAAGTTCACCGTCGCCGAAGGAGTCGGTGTGCAACGATAAGTTAAAGAGCATTTTACTCACCACCGACCGCAAGAGTTCCAACAATAAAGAACCAGACCAATCCGAGAATATTGAATGGAGCCAGCACATGAACCTTTTTATTTCCGGGATACCGCATGAGCGAATACGCCAACAATAGAACTGGAATTAATAGCGCGTACCAAAATACCTGCAAGTATTTTTGATACCGAAAATCGTTTGGAAAAAAGATGGCCATACCAAGATACATCAATGCGATTACAGGACCATACGCGGACGTAGCTACTCGACGAAACGCAGGTGCAGTAGCTCCAGATTCTCTGAAATAAATAATTCCTGATGCGAGTCCGAGAAGCGGAACCGCCAAGGATGTCAGTGCAAACGAAAGAGCGTCCCACATTTTTGATCTTTAACTGTACATTTAACAGGACAGCGCGCGCCGTTATGCAAGGCAGCGAGCCGTTATGCAAGGCGACCGACTGACCGCGAAGCCGCACCGAGTCTAGGGTTTGGAAAAATCGCCGATTTAACAGGCTAATAAAAAACCGTGAAATACGGCAGCGAAGATGACGCCATAAGCGGGCTATCCTGCCATGGAAAAGTTGGCAATGCAATACCGAATACGCGGCAGGCGTGAATGTCCGGAAATGGCGTGCGCCGTGAAAAGGCGATGTAGTTCCAGCGGGTGAAAGCCCCGCCCGGCGAAGTGCTCCCGCCGGAAGCAACCGGAGCAGCGGTGGAGGTAACGAAACCGTTGA
>Ga0070664_100002969_pt1 | contig 13717 bp, 19 predicted proteins | sample KBSC73metaG_FD_65863 | JGI IMG/M metagenome (GOLD analysis project Ga0070664, IMG submission 65863) | Corn rhizosphere microbial communities from Kellogg Biological Station, Michigan, USA - KBS C7-3 metaG | ecosystem: Host-associated > Plants > Roots > Rhizosphere > Soil ... | reverse complement strand
AAGGCGAATACGACATGTCGGAGCGGGTGATTCGGCAATTGCTGGCCGAGGCGGGGCATGCGCCGGCCGGGCAGATGAGCAGCGCCAAGGCGGCCGGCACCCAGGCGGCAGCGGACCTGGCCCAGGTCCGCTCACCCGAGACCTACATCGGCTATTATCGGGCGGACCGGTTCGTCTCTCCGGGTGGATTGGCTCACGACCAACCGAAGACTTATGCGGCGGCCCCACTATCGCTGAACGACTGGTCTTTGGAAGGACAGTGGCGCGACCAGCGCCAAAGCGCTCGCTCGCTCAGTCCCAATGCGAAAATCAGCTTCCGTTTCCACGCCCGCGACCTTCATCTCGTGCTCGGGTCGGCGAGTGCGAAGCCGGTGCGTTTCCGGATCGCGATCGACGGCAAGGCTCCCGGCCGAGACGCAGGTGTCGATACGAACGCGCAAGGAACCGGCGTCATTACCGGGCAACGCCTCTACCAGCTCGTTCGACAGAGCGGTGCGATCGAAGACAGGACGTTCACAATCGAATTCCTCGATCCCGGCGTCGAAGCCTTTTCATTTACCTTCGGCTGAATGGGGAGCAGCTCGGCATTGTCGCCAACGAGGAGGCAGCTGCTCGCGCTGATCGCTTCGGCGGCAAGCGGCCCACTGCGTGCCGGCCCGCGCGCTCGCGTCCGAGCGGTCGCCTTCGACGCGTTCGTTCTTTTCAGCCCGCAGGTTGTCATAAGATCTGCTCGTGAGGTGGCGGGCGACAAAGGCGATGCTCTGTTCACGGCGGCTTCTGCAAAGCTGTTCGGCTACACCTGGTATTATACCAGCGCGAAACGGTACGCCGAGTTCGACAAGCTCGCCGCCGACGCCTTTGCGTCAGCTGGGCAGGGCCTCGGGGTGGCACTTGGAAGTGGCGACGTTGACCGAATGGTCGAAGCCTACTCCCGTCTCGAGCTCTGGCCGGATGTGCCCGCTGCGCTGCAAGCGCTTCGCCGCCGAGGGGTCCGGCTAGCGATGCTTTCCAATCTGTCCGGGCAAGCGCTGAAAGCGAACCTTCGGGCTGGAGAGATCGAAGAGCATTTTGAGTTCGTTCTTAGCACCGACCAGGCGCAGCAGTACAAACCAAGCCCAAAGGCGTACGACCTGGCCGTACGCGCCTTTAGGATTCCCAGGAACGAGATCGGCTTCGCGGCGTCCGCGAGTTGGGATGCGTCCGGCGCAACGTGGTTCGGATTTCCCACCGCATGGGTGAACCGGAATGGACTTCCTGCCGAAATGGCTCATGTCGCTCCGGCGATCATTTCGCGGGAGATAAGCGGCGTACTTCAGCTGGCTGGCGTGCAACCCGCCTAGCTTTGCATGAGCGTTCGAAGTCGTTCCATTGACGGTCGCGTACTGATTTCTCCCGTCCACCGGGCGAGAGAGAGGAACTCACCAAGATCGACCACTCCAAAACCGGCAAAAGCGGAAACGCCCAGGAACGCCGTGATGTCCGCAATCGAGAAACTGTTGCCGGCAATGTACCGGCTATCCTCGAGCTGATCATTGAAGATGGCCATCGTACGCCGGGCGCGCCCGGCGAGTACCTTCGCCCATTCGGGATGCTGCTCGATCCTGTCGGCGAACATCGGATGCATCTGGTGAACATATTCGATTGCGGGGACGTAGAGCAGGAGCTCCGAGCGGCGCTCCCAGAGCTCGACCTGGAGCTGTTCCACTGAAGTGTTGCCGAGCAGTCCGGTCTGCCATTGGCGGTCCAGATAGCGGCAGATCGTCAGCGATTCCGAAATCATCTCCCCCGCGTCCGTCTCCAGGACCGGCACTGTTCCGAACGGGTTGATCTTCAGAAACGCGGACGACCGTGTGTCCTCGACCTCGATCTCATCAAGCGACTGCCCGCACTCATCGAGAAAGATCTGCACCCTCAACACGCTTGGTGCCGGTATCTTTACATAAAGCTTCATGACGTGCTGGCTTCTAGGTGAGTGTGGTTCTGAGAACGAGTTCGAGTTCAATCGCGTCGTTGAGCGGTACTCGGCTTTGCCCGGAATAGGGCGGATAGCCCCCTTCCGCGGTGAATGCATCCCGAAGGATCGATGTCGCCCGAAATCCGCAACGGAGATAGAAGCCGATGGCATTGGCGTCGGAGATCGAGGTTGAGACCCTCAGATATTGCGCGTTGTGCGCTCGGCAGTATCGGATCGCCGCTCTCAGCAGCTTTGTGCCTATCCCTTGTCCCTGGCGTGATTCCAGGACCGCAATGCTCTTGAGCTCGAAAACCCCGGGCTTTTCCGGCTCAATGATCAGTGCGTGTCCAAGAGGCTCGCCGGACTCCGTCGCGAACAGGACTTCACCACGATAGAGATAAGACAAAATCTGAAGTTCTGAATCGTCGGCAAGCTTGAACAGCGGCATGAGTTCACGGCGATCGCGTCGGAAAGGTGCGCACCAGATGCGATCCGCTGCCCTTTGGCTGAGCATGATCAAATCGAAGTGGTCAGCTGAACGAGCCAGTCCGGAGCAACCAGAACGAAATATGCTTCGATCACTCGGTCCAGGCCGCTCGCGATGAGAACTCCGACCAGAAGCAGAATGCCCCCCAGGACGCCCTTCGCAGCTTTGGCGTTCGAAGCCAGACGGCCTCTGATCCGCGCAATCAACGATCGGCCAAGGAACGCGAGCAGGACGAGCACAGCGGCAATGCCGGTCGCGAACGCTGACATTGTCAGTGCAACGTTTGACAAGTTTTGACCCTGCGCGGCGAGCGCAATCGCTGCGCCCAGAGTCGGCCCAACGCAGGGACTCCAGACGAGGCCGAGCAGAACGCCGATGGCCGCCTGGCCCCACAGTCCGCTGTTGTCGAATCGCTGCTGGCGATCGCCGGCCCATCCCACCAAGGGAGTAGCTGCCCTCGCTACCCAGTTTTGAAGGCTTGGAAGCAGCAGGAAAGCCCCGGCAAGTCCCAGGATCACCGCGCCGACAAGCCGCACCTGATCGGGATCGACGCCAAGCATCGAGCCGAATGCGGCCAGGACGAAGCCCACGATTGTGAAGCTCGCGACGAGGCCGGCGGCGAGCGCCAGGGCGCCGAGGCGATGTCGCTGGGCGGCTGAGCCGAGCACAACGGGCACGAGCGGCAGGACGCAGGGGGACAGGATCGTGAGCGCGCCGGCGCCAAACGCCAGCAGCGGATTTAGAACCTCGCCAGACATGGAATTTAGCGCAGGGTCGACGCCACGACAGCCGTCACTTTTCCGGGGTCGGCGTTGTAAGCGAGCCGAGCGGTCTCACGCCGCCCGTGAAAGCCGATCAGCGTCGACTGTTTCTGCGCGCCAAAGCTGGTCCACAGCGGCTTTTGCGTATCGTAGTCGATGGTGAAGACTGTCACGCCCCGATATTCCGGCGTCGAGAGCAGCGCGCTGATCGTCTTTTCTTGGGCCCGGCAGATTGGGCACCAGCTGGCATGTACGAAGACGATCGTAGGTTCATTCTTGGCCTGCAGGGCCTGGAAGACAACTCGGTCGAATTGCCGGATTTCACCCGCGTTCGCAGGAACTGCCATCACAATTGCCGCGGCGGCCAGGGAATAAAGGGCTCGCATCTCGATACCTCGTGCTAGAATGATGGAACTGCGCCGGCCAACAGGAACGAAGCCGGCGCAGTGGTCACCGCAGTGGCGACTGCTGGTGAATTCGTGAGAGAAAGCTCGGCGGTCACAGATAAATATCTTTTCGCATCTGTGACCGATCGCGACGCCGGGGCGAATTCCATGTCGGGAATCGATGTGATCGCACGCGAAGCTGAATTGAGGGCACGCATGATCCGCGCGCTTGATGGCGATGCGGCGGCTTATGATGCGCTGTTGCGCATTCTTGTGCCGCAGCTGAGGGCGTTTTTTGGTCGGCGGGTCAATAGCGAGGATGTTGCGGAGGACCTCGTGCAGGAAACACTGATCGCCGTGCATACGAAGCGGTCGACCTACGACCGCGCCAGGCCTTTCTCCGCGTGGCTATACGCCATCGCGCGTTACAAAATGGCGGATCATTTCCGGCGTTCGTATCGGGTGACACCGTCGGAGGACTTGGACGACGAGATTGTTGCGCCGGACTTCGAAGTCGCCAGCCTCGCACTGATCGACGTTGACCGGCTGCTCGGCGATTTGCCGGCGAAGCAGGAGTCGGCAATCCGCGCGACGAAGATCGAGGGATTGTCGCTCGCAGAAGCCGCTGCCGCGGCGGGCATCTCCCAATCAGATGCCAAGATGTCAGTGTATCGCGGACTGAGACGTCTGTCCGCGCGAGTACAGGGGAAAGTCCCATGATTGCTGCGAGGCGTCCAACCGATCAACTGGTGCAATCACTGGTTTCCGACCTGAGGCCGGTGCCACGGGCAGCCATTGTTCTGCGTCTCGCCATCGGTGCGACAGTGGGAGCCGCGACGTCGGTCTTCCTCCTGATGCTTCTGATCGGGTCGCGTCCCGACCTCGCGATGGTCATCCAATCCACAAGGTTCTGGTCGAAAGCATGCTATATGCTGGCGACGGCCGGGATCTCGCTCCTTGTCGCCGCGCGCCTCGCTCGTCCGGGATCAAACACAAGGCTGATGTGGCTCCTTCCGATCCCGCTATTGGTCTATCTTCCGGCGGCCATCCTAGAACTGATCCGAACCGAACCGACAAATTGGGTGCCGCTCCTTCTCGGTTATGGCTGGCAGCTTTGCACCTGGCTCGTTCTGATCCTCTCCATTCCAATTTACATCGGCCTTTGGTGGGCATTCCGATCCTTCGCGCCGACACGTATGGAAGCGGCCGGAGCGGTCACGGGGCTCTGCGCCAGCGCCATCGCTGGCGTCGTCTATTGTCTACATTGCCCGACGGACACTGCCGTCTTTGCCTTGACATGGTACACGCTCGCATTTGCGATTGCGGCAATCGTCGGCCGACTCTTGGGACACCGACTTTTGCACTGGTGAGTGAGTGTAACTTTTGTCGCCGATCCGACGAAATCCTGATGCCAGTTCGGCATCAATCCATTCTCGGAGTTGAAGCGACAATGTCTTACATCAAGCCTACCCTCAGCATCGCCGCCACGGCCGCCGTCCTGGCTCTCAGTGCTACGGCGCCGACCGCTCCAGCATTTGCTGCCAAAAGCGCAAAGGTGGCGCCCTGTTACGGCGTCAATGACTGTAAAGGGCAATCTGACTGCAAGACGGCTAAGAACGACTGCAAGGGCCAGAACTCGTGCAAAGGCCAAGGCTTCAAGGACCTGACCAAGGCGCAGTGCGCAAAGGAGGGCGGCAGCCTGACGCCGCGCAACTAGGATCCAGTGGCCCAGCCCGCCGATCGGGGGCTGGGCATTCTCTAAAGAGACCACAATTATGACCATGTTCGGCCTGGGGCTCCGCAAGCCTCATTACCGGCACTTTGTCGAAGGTTCGGTGCCGGTAGACTTTGTCGAGGTCATCTCGGAAAACTTCATGGTCGACGGGGGCCGGCCGCTCGTCACCCTGTCGAAGGTTCGCCAGCATTATCCCGTTGCCCTGCATGGTGTCTCGATGTCTCTTGGGTCGGTTTCGGGCCTGAATGCGATTCATCTCGCGCAGTTGCAGGTGCTCATCGACCGGGTGGATCCACTGTTCGTTTCGGATCATGTCTGTTGGACGGGCTACGAGCAGTTCAACTCGCACGATCTGCTTCCGCTTCCTTATACTGACGAGGCGCTTCGCGTAGTTTCGCGAAACATAGTCGAAGTGCAGGGTCGTCTCGATCGACAGATCCTTATCGAAAACCCGACCAGCTATGTGACCTTTGACCATTCATCCATGAGCGAATGGGAATTCATTCGTGAGCTTGCTCAAATCACGGGATGCGGACTGCTCCTCGACGTCAACAACGTCTTCGTCAGTGCAATGAACCACGGGTTCGATGCGCTTCAGTATATTGAAGCGCTGAGGGGTTGCGACGTCAGGCAAGTTCATCTTGCCGGTCACGACGATAAGGGTTCGATCCTGATCGACACTCATGACCGGCTCGTCTGCGCCGCTGTGTGGGATCTCTATCGATCGGCAGTCAGCCTCTTCCCCGAGGCGGCAACGATGATTGAGCGCGACGATGAGATTCCACCCATCGAATGGCTCCTGGCCGAACTTGATCAGGCGCGTGCGATTGCCGGGCAAGCCCGAGCTTTTGTGAATTGATGACGCTTCAGGAACTGCAGCGCAGGTTCTGCGAGTCTGTTCGTGACGATCATCCATTTCATGGATTGCCGATCAACGGGGACGGGCTCGGCGTTTATAGGAACAACTATCGAGAGCAGCTTCGATCCTCACTCAGAACTGCATTTCCGTATCTGACGCTTTGGCTTGGCGATTCAGAATTCGATCGAGCCGCTGAAGCGCACATCGCCCTTCATTTTCCGCACAGTTGGACGTTGGACCATTACGGTCATGACTTCCCAGAGACGGTCGAAATCTTGTTTCCGCAGGATCCGGAAATTCCCGAGCTCGCATGGCTCGATTGGGCAATGGCCGAGGCCCTCGTTGCGGACGATGAACAGCCGGTCGACATCGAGAGTCTGGACGGAGTCGATTGGGATGCTGCCCGCATCGTGTTCGTATCGTCACTCAGGATCTCAGTAGCCCGTTCGAACGCGGCCGAGATCTGGGCGTCGCTCGAGGAGAAGTCGACCCCTTCACCTGCGACCTTGTCGTCGGAACCGCATGCCTTGCTCGTTTGGCGCCGAGATCTTCTCCCTTGCCTTCGATCGATTCCGATCTGGGAATTTCAAATCATATCGGCGCTCAGGCACGGATTCAGTTTCGCTGATGCGTGCGAGATCCTCCGGCTGCGGTTTGGTGCCGAGGGTGCGATCAATGCCGCTGGTGGAATGCTCGCTCGTTGGTTCAGCGATGAGCTGATTGTGACGATTGACGCAAATCCCCGGAGCACATTGTAGCCTTCCGACCGATCCGAGCGAATTATCGTTCAGGAGCGCATTCCTCGATGCCCCTGCAAGCGCTCTTGACGCAGCTGAGCATTGTCTCAGCTGCGTCGCCCTTGCGCGATGATTGTTTCCGGCTAGGCGGTGCCCATGCGAAGAGACGAGACGCTTCCAGGGGCGGGCATCCGCACCGATTGGACCACCACCCAGATTGCGGAGCTGTTCGAACGGCCGCTTCTCGATTTGTTGATTGAGGCCCAGGTCCTTCACCGCAAGCATCACAAGCCTAACTCGGTCGAGCTCGCGACGCTCCTGTCGATCAAGACCGGCGGTTGCCCCGAGGACTGCGGCTATTGCAGCCAATCGGCATTCGCCTCGTCGGGAGTTCGCGCAGAGAAGCTGATGGACGTCGAGACGGTCCTCGAAACTGCCCGCCAGGCCAAGGAGGCCGGTGCTTCGCGTTTCTGCATGGGCGCTGCGTGGCGAAGTCCCAAGGACCGCGACATGGATGCGGTTTGCGCGATGGTCCAAGGGGTGAAAGCACTGGGTCTCGAAACGTGCATGACGCTTGGCATGCTGAGCGAGCAGCAAGCAGGCCGCCTCGCCGACGCTGGGCTCGATTATTACAATCATAATCTTGATACGTCGCGAGACTATTATCAGACCGTCACGGCCACCCGGACTTATGACGACAGGCTGGAAACCCTCGAGCATGTTCGAAGGTCGGGCATTGGCGTCTGTTGCGGCGGGATCCTAGGAATGGGGGAGAGCCGCGAGGATCGCATCGGCCTGCTCTTCTCGCTTGCGACAATGCCCCGGCATCCCGAGAGCGTACCGATCAACGCGCTCGTCCCAATCGGGGGGACTGCGCTCGGTGATCTCATCAAGGAGAGCGCGGATCTTCGCATCGACGACTTGGAATTCGTCCGCACGATCGCCGTTGCACGACTGTTGATGCCTGCTTCGGTCGTTCGTCTCTCGGCTGGCCGAGAAAGCATGTCGGAATCAACGCAGGCTCTCTGTTTCATGGCCGGGGCGAACTCGATCTTCTACGGCGACAAGCTTCTCACGACGCGAAACGCGGAGGCGAATGCCGATGCAGACCTACTGGCCAAGCTGCAGATCGAGACGGTGCGGTCCGCCGTTGTGTGAAGCTCAACGGCTTGCCTATTGGCCGTCCCATCGCATGTGAAGGATTGGATAAGGACGACCTTGCTCGTCGTTCAGTGAACGGCCGACCGTGATGAATCCGAGTCGGCGATAGAACCCTACAGCCCGCTCATTCTGCTCGTTGACGACCGTTGCGAGGCTCTTTGCGCCCCGCATTGCGTGTTCGACCAAGGCCCGTCCGGCACCGCAGCCCTGCTGGTCGCCCGCAACGAAGAGAGCTTCGATGGTACCTTCGCTGAGGATCATGAACGCGATCGGCCGTCCGGACTGATCCAGCGCCAGCCAGGCTGGCATCTCCGGCAGAAACTGCTGAACTTCCAGGTCAATCGCTGCGAGATCGCGGCGCGAGACAAAGGAGTGGGTATCGGCGACGGAGGATCGCCAGATCGAGACCTGCGCTTCGCCGTCCTCTTCGGTTGAGTGACGGATCTGAACGTCTTGTCGCTTCACCACTGTTGGGCCGGTTCGTTTTCTTCGCTGAAGAAGTACAAGGTCAGGCCATTCGGCTCGCGCACGCAGAAGCTTCGATGTCCCCAGGACTGGTTGCGCAAGCTCTGCTGAATCGGAAGGTGAGCTGCAAGCGCCCTTTGGTAGAGGTCGTCGACCCTTTCCACCTCAATGACCATGAACGCGCCCTGGGGGCGCCGGTTGTCGAACAAGTGATCGCTCTCGCCTTTGGGGAGGGCGAGGACTTCGATGAGGCCGGACGCGGCACCAATCAAGGTTCCGCGATCATCAGCAGAGCGGTTCCATGACTGAATGACGGACATCCCAAGGCCGTTGCGGTAAAATGCCACGGTATCGTCGTAGGACGGCGTGAAATAGGCGAACCTGAACTGTCGATCGGTCATTAGGGGTCTTTTCAGCAACCGGGAGCAGATGCTCCAGCTATCCCTGAGTCAGGGCCCGCGGACCCCGTGCCCGTCGAAGAGCAGACGGATGCGCCTTTTCGACCTTGGACTTCCTCATAGACTTGTTTCTGCGCTTCGGATTGCTTTGCCCATTCAGTCGCGGTCATGCAGGTCCGCTCAAAGCTCGACAAAGTTCCCGTCCTCAGGGTTCGCTTGCAGACCACCCTCGCGCCCTTTTCTTTGGAAGGGGCGGGGCTCGCCTCGCTACTCTGGCGAGCTTGAGCGCCGAGCGCCGGCTGGGTCAGCGCCAGGCCGGCCGCAAGCAGGAACCCAGTGCCACGCAAGAAAGTGAGTGAGCGGACATAAATGGAATTAGCATGTGAAGCCGCAGACCAACGTTGTCGAAACATGGGTTTCTCCGCACACCCAATTCGCTCGACAGCTAGCAAGCAGCTACGCGATTGGACAATTATCCTGTCGAAGTTAGTCTCAGGATACCCCTCAAAGGTTCAGGGCAGTCTCTGCTGACGCCTCAAGCAGCTTCATGAGATCCCGATAGGGGAATGGCCCGTGGCTGATACGCGCAACGCCTGTCCCAGCGACGTCTCTGTTGGACGGGCAGCCCGGGAAAGTCATGAAATTCACCGGCAGCGGCGACTTGGCGCAGACAAATTCGAGGAGCTTAAGGTCGGCAAGCAGCGGTACGAAGAAACCGTTTGCACCGGCAGCTGCATAGGCTTTCGCGCGCTCGATCGCATGTTCGACCATGGCGAGATCGTGCGTTTCCATCGGCGCCTTGAGGAAGATGTCGGTACGGGCGTTGATGAAGAAGTCGGCGCCTACGGCACGTCGTAGTGCTGCAATCCTGCGCGCTTGCTCCTCAATCGCATAAAGCCGGTCGGTGCCGACCATCTGGTCCTCGAAGTTGCAGCCCACCGCCCCGGTGGAGGCGAGCAAGGCGGCGTTACGCTCGAGTGATTCCGGATCGGACGCATAGCCACTTTCGAAATCGATCGTGACCGGAAGGTCTACCGACTTCACGATTCGCCCGGCGTTGGCGAGTGCGAAGTCCATCGGAACCTCCTCGCCGTCGGTGAAACCATTTGCTTCAGCAACGGACGCGCTGCCGGTAGCGATGGCCTTAGCGCCAGCTCGTGCGACGGCCTGGGCGCTTCCGGCATCCCAGACATTGTAAAGAACCAAGGGATCACCGGGGACGTGAAGCGCGGCGAACTCGCGGGCGCGGCTATTACTGTCGGACATAACATTCCTCTCTATTGAAAGCTGATTGCCACGGGTTCGGGCGAAAGGGCGTCAAGGAACTTGCTTGCATCGAACAGCTCGCCAGCAGTGACGACGCCGGTGGTCCGAGCGCGTCCGTCGAATATCCAGCTGACAGCTTCACCGACGATCGGAGCGGTGACCGCATAGATGTCCTGACCGGAAGCGCGTGCAACACGCCGTTCGGTGCCGCGATGTACGATGGCTTCGATTGCGAATTGCTGAGCTGATCGACCGCCCTCGTCGACGGCTTCGGGCCCTGAAGTGTTCGGATCCAGCAGGTCGGCCAATGGTGCCTGGTTGAGCCAGGTCGAGATGCGATCGATGTTCAGGTGACGCGAGATCGTAATGACGTCGACGGTGGAGAACTCGCCGATCGTCGGTTGCTCGCCGAACGGCTCTTGGAACGTCCATGATCCCTTTGGGACCGCTTCAGCAGAGTCTCGCTCTTCCATTCGGCCGTTCAATCGAACGAGTCTCCGACCGGCACGACGCTCGCCTGCCAGCCGCGTGCCCTTGGTCGGCTTCCAGCGATCTAGCGCGAAAGCCAGTTCGACGTGATCCGCGGATTCCCATCCGTTCAAGGCTGAAGTGACCAGCAGGTCCCCGAGAGCTCCGAAGAATCCGAAGGCTGGCGCGACGATCGTTCCCGTTTCCCGGGCAGCTTGTGCGTAATCATCAAACATTTGCCGGGCGACGAACGGCTCGGCGGTCACGTCGAGGTAAGGAATCCTAACACGCAGCGCGGCTTCGATCAGGCCGGGAGCCGTATCGCCAAATGGTCCGGCCGCATTGATGATCGCGTCAGCCCCCGACAGCAGGCCATCGAGCGCGGAATGGTCCGCAGCCTCAACTTCCCTGGCTGCCGCACCGTAGCGAGCACTGACGGGCGCGAGCTTTTCTGCATCCCTGCCAGCGAGGATGGTTTCCCACCCCCGACGTACAGTTTCAGCGGCGATGAACTGCCCCGTGTGGCCCGCCGCGCCGTAGAGAACGACTCGCTTTTTCACCTCTTGTCTCCTGCATAAACGCTACAGACCTGTATGTTCCTTGCAAATGCTACAGACCTGTATCATCGTCAACGCCGGAGAGTGGAATGGTTCGATAATGAAAAGGCATGAGGCCACGCCTGCTGCCGCCAAGCCATCGGCGGTCCGGGATCGCATTCTGGCGACCGCGTCAAAGCTATTTTACCGGAACGGCATACACGCCGTGGGGGTGGACCTTGTGGTTGAGGAATCCGGCATCGCGAAAACGAGCCTGTACCGCCACTTTGGCAACAAGGATGCGCTGGTCGCTGCATTTCTGGCGGCAGAAGATGTTGATTTCTGGCAGCAATGGGACGCGATCGCGGCTCGACACGCGGAGAATCCCGTGGCCGAGCTGGAGGCCTATTTGGATTGGATGGAAACGCGCCTGAAGCGTCCTGGCTACCGGGGATGCCCGCAACTCAATGTCGTGGCTGAAATCGCAGACCCCAGACATCCGGCTCGGCGCGTTGCCGTCGAGCACAAGGAGCGGATGCTTGGCCGGCTCGGCGATATTGCCAGGCGGCTGGGCCTAAGCGAGCCGGAAAGCGTAGGAGCGCGGCTTGCCCTTGCCTTCGATGGCGCCTTCATGAGTGCCCCGCTTGGTGCCGGCGAAAGAATGGCAGTCACTTTGCGGGACAGCGTACGCGCGCTGATTAAGGCAGCACGGGCGGACTGACCGCTTATACCTCGGATTCTGACAGCTCGACCTCGTCGACCCATTCGGGGATGAACGCGGGATCCCTGTTCGACCATCCGACCGCTGCTGCTTCGCCGCCGGTGATCGAGCCGAGTAACGCCTTGCGAAGCTCGGGATGAAGATAGGGAAGGGCCGCAGCGGCGACGAACGCGCTTGGCAGCCAGGGCCGCACCGAAGGACCGACCAGCCGCTCGTAAAGGAAACGATAGGCAGCGAACCGCTCTATCTTGCCTTCGCCGAGATCAAACGCCGAGATTGTGATCAGTGGACCAATGATCTCCGCCGTCGCATCGATTCCAATGTCATCGGGAACGCTGGTGCGGATTACTTCGAGCAATGTGCGATAGAGCCGGTCTTGCGCCCTGATGCTCTCCGCCTCGGCCGGGCCGCGAGACCAGGGCGAGAGTGCGCCAGTGCCTCGCTGGGCGACGTCCAAAGAACGGCGAATGAAGCGCTGCTCCGCTGAGCTGAAGGCCGCAAATTCCTTCATCTCGGAGATAATCTGGTTTGCCTGGTTCCGAAGCATTTCAGCACCTGCATGATAGAATTTCGCAGGTCACGTTTTCGCAGTGTGTCCGACTGACTTCCAATGCCGAGGTCGCATGCTTGCGATAGCGGAAATGCACCCAAAGGGTGGCGATCAGTGCCTCAGCCAGATCCGCCAGTTGGCGCCGCCCGCAGAACGAAGTCTCATAGCATGGCCTTTGCCAACGGCTTGCGGACGAAATGCGCATAATCATCTGAACGAACCCGAGGCAGCCGAGGTGCTGCGTCGATCTTGAGTAGACGATCCGCGTAGGCATCGAACATATTATGCCGCTCAGATTCGTCTTTCCTCGCAGGCGCAAACGCCAGATACGGTTCGACGACGTCAAAGCCGCAAAAGGCGAGAATTCCGTGATTGATGGGGCGAAGCACGTCGGCCGCCGGGCCATAGATTCCGTCGGTCGAATAGGCGCCTTTGGTCCCTCCGATTGTCACTGCCAGCATCGCCAACTTGCCGCGCATCATGCCGCGGTCGAACCAGCGTCCGCCGCCATAGGTGACGCCGATCGCGAACACTCGGTCGATCCACCCCTTCATGATGGCCGGCATGCCGAGCCACCAAATCGGAAACTGCAGAATCAGCACGTCGCAATCCGCGAGGCGATCCATCTCGAATTGCAGTTCGGCGGAGAAGCCCGCAGTCGCGGAAGCATGTCCCTCTTCCACCTGCTGGTCGTAACGGCTGGGATTGAACCGGTCGTGGAAATTGCGCCGATCGCTGACCGGGTCGAATCCGATTGCGTAAAGGTCGGCGAGTTCCACCTCATGTCCTGCCCGTGTGAGGACGGAGGCCCCATGCCGTGCAAGACTTGCGGTGAAACTGGCTGGCTCGGGATGAGCCAGCACGCAGAGGAATTTCATCGTCCTAGGGAAGCTTGATCACGCGATCGAGGGACAGTTTCCCGCCACCAAGCGCGATCAAAGGCAGCAGGAGGCCTGCCCAGCTGAGGTGTGTCGGCCAGGCGTCAGGATAGACGAAGATTTCGATGATCAACGTCATGATGAGCAACGACAGGGCCGCGAACCGGGTGAATAGGCCCAGCACGAGGAGCAGCGGGAATAGATGCTCGCTGTACGTGGCCGCGTAGGCCGCGATTTCGGGCTTCACCAATGGTAGGGCATAGTCAGTGCGAAACAGCTCGAATGCCGTGTCGTTGACCGTCAATAGGCCATCGACTTTCGTCCGTCCCGACATAAGGAAGACTGCGGCGATGCC
>Ga0070664_100002965_pt1 | contig 13723 bp, 14 predicted proteins | sample KBSC73metaG_FD_65863 | JGI IMG/M metagenome (GOLD analysis project Ga0070664, IMG submission 65863) | Corn rhizosphere microbial communities from Kellogg Biological Station, Michigan, USA - KBS C7-3 metaG | ecosystem: Host-associated > Plants > Roots > Rhizosphere > Soil ... | reverse complement strand
TCTCAGCACGAGGTTCGCATGCTCTACGACCTAGGCGGCTATCGCGTCCAGACCGTCGGTGACGAGTTCTTCGTCGCGCCGAGCGCGGCTGTGATCGGCCGCGTGCACCTCGGCCGCGACGCGAGCGTTTGGTTCGGCGCGGTGCTGCGCGGCGACGGCAACGACATCCGCATCGGCGACCGCAGCAACGTCCAGGACAACGCGGTGATCCACATCGACTCCGATGCGCCGACGAACGTGGGCCACGACGTCACGATCGGCCACTCCGCCGTCGTGCACGGCTGCACGGTCGGCAACTTCACGCTGATCGGCATCGGCGCGACGATCCTGAGCCACGCAAAGATCGGCAACTATTGCCTCGTCGGCGCAGGCGCGCTGATCACGGAGCGCAAGGAATTCCCGGACGGCTCGCTGATCATCGGCGCGCCGGCCCGCCGGCACCGTGCACTCACGGAAGAGGAGCGACACATGCTCGAAGAGAGTGCCGCGCACTACGTCGCGCAAGGACAACGCTACCGGCGCGAGCTCGCAGCAGCCGCCTCGCAACACTGACCAATACGTACAACCACGAGCAGCGGCGCATGGTCCCGCGCGCCAGACTCGTGAGCGTGGCAAGCCGAGGCAATATCCCGGGCACATACATCTTCGACGGCGAGCTCGCGCTCAAGGGCTATCCGCTCAACAAGATGTGCTATTCGTTCAACGAGGCCGCGAATCGCAAGGCGTTCCTCGACGACGAAGAAGCGTACTGCGCGCGCTTCGGCTTGAGCGAGGAGCAACGCGACGCGATCCGCAGGCGCGACGTGCTCGCGCTGCTCGAGGCGGGCGGAAACGTCTACTACCTTGCGAAGTTCACGGGAATCTTCGGCCTCGGCGTACAAGACATCGGCGCCCAGCAGACAGGCGTGAGCGTCGACGAGTTTCGCGCAAAGCTCAAAGCGGCGGCGGAATAAGCCATGGCACAAATCGTCGGCGGCATCTGTACCTCGCACATCCCGGCAATCGGGAACGCAATCGCTCGCGGCCTGGAGGACGACCCGTACTGGCGGCCGTTCTTCGGCGGTTACCCGCGCGCACGCGAATGGCTCGAGGAGATGAAGCCCGACGTCGCAGTGATGATCTACAACGATCACGGTCTGAACTTCTTCCTCGACAAGATGCCGACGTTCGCGATCGGCGCGGCGGCGGAGTACCGCAACGCCGACGAGGGCTGGGGCCTGCCGACAGTCGCGCCGTTTCCGGGCGATCCGAAGCTCTCGTGGCACGTCATCGAGTCGGTGATGGCGGACGAGTTCGACGTCACGACGTGCCAAGAGATGCTCGTCGATCATGCGTTCACCGTGCCGCTGCAGCTGCTCTGGCCTGGACGCAACCGCCGCGCCGTGCGGACGGTGCCGGTCGCGCTCAACACGGTCCAGCATCCCCTGCCCTCGCCCGCACGCTGCTTCAAGCTCGGCCATGCGCTCGGACGAGCGATCGAGTCGTACCCCGAGGACGTGCGCGTCGTGGTGATCGCGACGGGCGGCATGTCGCACCAGCTCGACGGCGAACGCGCAGGTTTCATCAACAAGGAATTCGACCTGCACTGCCTCGAGAAGGTCGTCGACCAGCCCGAGGATCTCGCGAGATTCACGATTCATGACCTCGTCCGGCTCGCGGGCACGCAGGGCGTAGAGCTCATCTCGTGGCTCGTGATGCGCGGCGCTCTCGCGGAGCCGGTGACGAAGGTCCACAGCCACTACCACATTCCGGTATCGAACACCGCCGCAGGGCTGATGGTGCTTGGCGTAGCAGCATGAGCTCCGTCGCCGGCAAACCCGCGCTGCTGCAGTTCGGCGCCGTCCTCGTCGACCCGCAGGCCGCGATCGCGGACATTGCCGCTCGTCCGCCTTCGAGCGCGCGTAGCTTCTTCGGCGCGGCCGTTTGGTTCGGCCTGTGTCCGCCGGTGTTCGCGTACGTCGGCACGAGGTTGTTCGGTTGGCGGCTCGGCGTCGAGACGCTGTTCTTGCCGCCGCAGACCGTGCTCGAGATCGCCGCGGCCTATTTCGCGCTGCTGTTGTTCGGTTTCTTGAGCACCGCGTTCGTCGCGCGCTGGATGGCGTCGACTTACGGCGCCGACGGCAGCCTGCAACGCTGCATCGCGCTCGTGACGCTCGTCGGCGCGCCGCTCACGATCGGCAGCGTCGTGCATTTGTACCCGAACGCGTTCGTGAACGTGATCGTGCTCGTGCCGACGCTGATTTGGAGCATGTACCTGCTCTACCGCGGCCTGCCTGCGGTGCTCAAGACCGACCCGGGCCGCGGCATGCTGATGGCGTCCTCGCTGATCGCGTACCTCCTCGTCTCGTGGGTCACGTTGCTCGGTATCACGGCCGTGCTCTGGAGCCGCGGCATCGGCCCGCAGGTCGCGACATGAGCGCGCGAGTCCTGCACTACGAAGACCGGATCGTCACGGCGTTCACGGCCTGCTCGATCCTCTGGGCGATCCTCGGCATGACGGCCGGCGTCTACGCAGCCGCGGAGCTCGTCTGGCCCGAGCTCAACCTTGGGCTTCCGTGGCTCACGTTCGGTCGATTGCGTACGGGTCACACGAATCTCGTGCTGTTCGGCTTCGGCGTATCCGCGCTGATCGGCACGTCGTTCTACAGCGTGCAGCGCACGTCGCACGCGCGGCTCTTCGCGCCGCGGCTCGCATGGTTCGTGTTCTACGCTTGGCAAGCGACGATCGTGCTCGGCGCGTGGTCGCTGCTCGCGGGTTGGAACGGCGGCAAGGAATACGCCGAGCTCGAATGGCCGTTCGACATCGCAATCGCTGTGGCGTGGGTCGCCTACGGCGTGGTGTTCTTCGGCACGATCGCGCGGCGCACGGTCGGGCCGATCTACATCTCGAATTGGTTCTACGGCTCGCTGATCATCGTGATCGCGATGCTGCACATCGTGAACAACCTCGAGCTGCCGGCCACGCTAGGCAAGTCGTACTCGCTGTTCGCAGGAGCGCAGGACGCGATCGTGCAATGGTGGTACGGCCACAACGCCGTCGGTTTCCTGCTCACCGGCGGCTTCCTCGGGATGCTGTACTACTTCCTGCCGAAGCAATCCGAGCAACCGATCTGGAGTTATCGTCTCTCGATCGTCGCGTTCTGGGCGTTCGTCTACAGCTACATCTGGGCGGGGCCGCATCACCTGCATTACAGCGCGATCCCGGAGTGGGTGCAGTCGCTCGGCGTCGTGATGAGCCTGATCCTGCTCGCCCCGTCGTGGGCGACGATGATCAACGGCGTGATGACGGTCAGCAAGGCGTGGCAGAAGCTGCGTACCGATCCGGCGCTGAAGTTCATCGTGCTGTCGCTCGCGTTCTACGGCCTCGCGACGTTCGAAGGCCCGATGCTCGCGATCCGCAGCGTGAACGTGATGAGCCACTTCACGGAGTGGACGATCGGTCACGTGCACTCGGGCGCGCTCGGCTGGAACGCGCTGATCACGTTCGGCACCTTCTACTACCTCGTGCCGAAGCTCGCAGGTCGTCCGCTCTACAGCGTCGCGCTCGCGAACTTGCACTTCTGGCTCGCGCTCGCGGGCACGATGCTCTACATCATCTCGATGTGGGCCGCGGGCCTCTCGCAATCGCTGCTGTGGCTCTCCCTCGACGACCTCGGTGAGGTTCGATACAGCTTCGTCGACGTGATGCGCGCGATGGCGCCGTACTATCTGCTGCGTCTCGTCGGCGGGCTGCTGTTCCTCGGAGGCACCGTGCTGATGGCCGAGAACCTGCGCCGCACGTTCGCGGGCGCACGCACGGTCGCCGTCGCGCCGCCGGTTCTCGCCGCCGCGCGCCATGCGGTGACACAGAGCGCGGAGCGCTCGCTATGAGCTTCCTCGGCCTGCACAAGGCGATCGAGCGCAACACGGGCCTCTTGGTCTTCGGGATTCTCGTGGTCGCATCGATCGGCGGGCTCGTGCAGGTGCTGCCCACGACGCTCGACGATTCGCTCAGCGCGCCCTCGAAGGACGTGGTGCCGTATACGCCGCTAGAGCTCATCGGCCGCGACATCTACATCCGCGAGTCGTGCTCTGTGTGCCACTCGCAGCAGGTGCGGCCCTTGCTCGCCGAGGTGAAGCGCTACGGTCCGTACGCGCGTTCCGGCGAGTTCGCGTACGACCGGCCGTTCCTCTGGGGCTCGAAGCGCACCGGGCCCGACTTGCTGCGCGAAGGCGCGAAGTACAGCGACACGTGGCACCGCGTGCACATGACGAACCCGCGCGTGGTGGTCGCCTCGTCGATCATGCCGGCGTATCCGTGGCTCGCCGAGCGCGCAGCGAACGCGAGCGCGGACATCGAGGCGCGCTTGCGCGCGCTACGCATGCTCGGCACGCCGTATGCCGACGACGTGATCGAGGGCGCGCCGAAGGCGCTCGAGGGCAAGACCGAGCTCGACGCGATGGTCGCGTACCTGCAATCCCTTGGGCGGCACGCGGGCGACGTGCCCGATCAGCACGCGGGTCACTGAGATGGCGTACTTGATATTCGGCGGCGACATGCTCGTTTCGGGCTTCATGGTCGGGCTCGTGATGTGGTTATCCGTGCGCGAGAACGACGCGCGGATCGGCGCGGCGGCCCGCATCCCGCTCGACGACGAGGACGAGCATGGCTAGCGTCGCGACGGGATTCTGGGCCGGGTGGGTCGTCACGATCACGGTGGTTTCGGCTATCGGGCTCGCGTGGCTGGTCGCGAGCGTTTACGCGGCGCCCGACGACTCTGCCGAAGTCGCGAGCCACACCTGGGACGAAACGTTGCGCGAAGGCACCTCTCCGGCGCCGCTCTGGTGGTTCTGGTTCATCCTCGCGCTGCTCGCCGTGTCCGTCGTCTATCTGATCCTCTATCCGGGCCTCGGCGCGTACGCGGGCGCGCTGCGCTGGTCGCAAGGCGGGGCGATCGCGGACAGCGTCGCGAGCTATGAGCAGACGTTCGGGCCAGAGCGCGCGCGGATCGCCGCGGCGCCGGTCGCCGATCTCGTGCGCGATGCAGATGCGATGCGCGCCGCCTGGCACGTGTTCAACAACAACTGCACGGCGTGCCACGGGCGAGACGCGGGCGGCCAGGCCGCGCTGTTCCCGAACCTCACCGACGCGGATTGGCAATGGGGCCGCGACGAGGCCCAGATCGCGCAGACGATCACCCTGGGCCGGACGGCCGTGATGCCTCCGTGGCAAGCGGTTCTGAGCGACGACGGCGTCGCGAGAATGGCGGACTACGTGCTAGCGCTCGCGAAGCACACCACGCTACCGGAGGGCGAGGCGGCGCAGCAGTTCCTGATGTATTGCAGCGCGTGCCACGGCGCGAACGGCGCCGGGCAGCCGGCGCTCGGGGCGCCCGCGCTCAACGACGACGTCTGGCTGTACGGCGGCACGGCGACCGCAGTGCGCGAGTCGATCGCGAAGGGGCGCACCGGCACGATGCCGGCGTTCGGCACGCGCCTCGATGCCGCGGAGATCAAGCTGCTGACCGCGTGGCTCGCGGCCGGAGCCCATCCCGAAAACTGACCGCGCGACAGCGCGGGCGGAGCATCGATCCGCGCTAGCGCGGATGCAGCCAGGTCGGCAGGAACGAATACGGGTTGCCGTCGAGCTTGCCGCTGTGCGCGACGCCGTGCTTCGCGAGCAACGTTGGCAGCCGGCCGTCTTTCCACGCGTCGAACGTGTCCGTGGCTCCGCCGATGAACTCACCGCCGACGAAGATCTGCGGAATCGTCTTCCACGTCGTTCGCTCCGCGAGCGCACCGCGAATCTGTCCGCCCCAGTCGTCTTGCTGGTACGGGACGGAATCGAGATCGACCGCGCGATACGGGATCTTGTACTCGGCGAACATCCGGCGCACCGACCAGCAGAACTCGCACCACTCGAGCGCGAACATCACGACGGGCTGGCTCTTGTCGCTCGTAACCTCGGCGAGGAACGCGGCCGCTTTGGGCGTAACCGCCGCGGCGGGCTCCGGCGCCTTGGGCGGCGAGGCGACCTTCGGAGCCTGCGCGTCGAACCGATAGCGCGGCGTCGAGCGCGCGATCGCGATTTCCTCGTCGGTCATGTCGGCCGGGATGTCGGCGAACAGCGGCGTGCTCAAATAACGCTCGCCGGTGTCGGGCAGCATGCAGAGCACGTTCGAGCCTTTGGGCGCGGACTTGCAGACCTCGAGCGCGCCCGCGAAGGTCGCGCCACTCGACGTGCCGACGAAGATGCCTTCCTTGCGCGCGAGCTCGCGCGCGAGCCGCATCGCCTCACCGCCGTTGACGGGCAGCACCCGGTCGATGAGCTTCGCGGCGACCGCGTCCTCCGTGAGCTTCGGAATGAAGTCGGGCGACCAGCCTTGCATCAAGTGCGGACGGAAGAGCGGGTGGCTGCTCGCGGGCGTGCCGTCGGCCAAGCGCGCCTGAGGGATTCCGCTGCCGAGCATCTGGGTGTTGTCGGGCTCGCAGACCACGATCTTGGTGCGCGGGCTGCGCGCCTTCAGCACGCGCGCGACGCCCTTCAGCGTGCCGCCCGTGCCGTAACCCGTAACCCAGTAGTCGAGTCCAACGTCGGCGAAGTCCGCGAGGATCTCTTCGGCCGTCGTTTCGGTGTGCTTGTTCGGATTCGCCTCGTTCTCGAACTGTCGGCACAGGAACCAATCGTGCTTCTCGGCGAGCTCGACGGCCTTTGCGAGCATGCCGCTGCCCTTCTCCGCCGCGGGCGTCAGCACCACCTTCGCGCCGAGGAAACGCATGAGCTTGCGGCGCTCGACGCTGAAGTTCTCGGCCATCGTGACGACGAGCGGATAGCCCTTGCGCGCGCAGACCATTGCGAGCCCGATGCCGGTATTGCCGCTCGTGGCTTCGATCACGGTCTGACCGGGGCGCAGCTTGCCGGTGCGCTCGGCATCCTCGATCACGCCGAGCGCGAGGCGATCCTTCACCGAGCCCATCGGGTTGAAGGCTTCGACCTTGACGAAGAGGTTGACGCCGGCCGGCGCGAGGGAGTGCACGCGCACGACGGGAGTTCTTCCTATCGTCGCGAGTATGTCGTCGTAGCGTTTACCCATGGGAACCTCCGCGCTGCCACGCGTGCTCTAGCGGCACGATTACTTCCAGACGCGCATCACGCCTTCCTGCGCCGTCGACGCGACGAGCCTGCCGTCCTGCGTGAAGAAGCGGCCGAGCGTGAGACCGCGTCCGCCCGACGCGCTCGGGCTTTCCATTGCGTAAAGCAGCCATTCGTCGACCCGGAACGGGCGATGGAACCACATCGCGTGGTCGAGCGTCGCCAGCTGAACGTTGCCCGGCTTGAAATCGACGCTGTGGGGCCGCGTCGCGGTAATGAGGAGGTAATAATCCGAAAGGTACGCGAGCACGTTGCGGTGCAAGTCGGGACTGTTCGGCAGCGGCCCGACCGTCTTGATCCAAATGTGGCGCCTAGGCTCCGCTTGGACCGGCGGGTCGATTTGGCTGGGCTCGACGAGGCGAAAATCGAAAGGTCGTACATGAGCCACGATCCGTCGGAGCTTCTTGGGCGCCTTTTCGAAGAACTCGCTCGGCAGCTCGCGTACATCGGTGAGCCCGTCCGGTCCCGGAACGTCCGGCATCGGCACCGCGTGATCGAAGCCTTCCTCGGGCTCTTGGAACGACGCCGCCATGTTGAAGATGGGCCGGCCGTGCTGAATCGCGACGACGCGTCGCGTGCTGAAGCTCTTGCCGTCGCGAGCAATGTCGACCTCGTAGACGATCGGCGCGTTCGGGTCGCCCGGCAAGAGGAAATACGCGTGCAGCGAATGCACCTGACGCAATCCGGTCGTGTAGCTCGCGGCCGTGAGTGCCTGGCCAAGGACCTGGCCGCCGAACACTTGCTCGTCACCCCGGATGTCGCGGCTCTGGCCGCGGAAGATGTTGTCTTCGAGGCGCTCGAGCTCGAGCAGTTGGAGTAAGTCAGCAAGGATGGGCGTCATTCTTCTTGCTCCCGCTTGCCGCGAATAATCGCCACGGACAGTCGGTCTAGAAGCAAGCGTAGGCCTAAGCCGCGATGCGCGGCAAGACGTGCGAGGCCATGCATCTCTGGACCCGGAGAGGTCCGAGTTAGCGCCAAACTCTGACGACGCCTTCCTGGGCCGTCGACGCCACGAGCCGCCCGTCCTGCGAGAACAGCTGGCCTAGCGCGAAGCCGCGGCCGCCCGAGGCGCTCGGACTCTCCATCGAATAGAGCAGCCACTCGTCGACACGGAACGGCCGGTGAAACCACATCGCGTGATCGAGCGTCGCGAGCTGCACGTTGCCTTCGGCGAAATGCACGCCGTGCGGCAGCGTCGCGGTCGCGACGAGATGGAAGTCCGAAACGTACGCGAGCAGGTTGCGATGCAAGCCGGGGGCATCGGGAATGCTGTCGACCGTCTTGAGCCAAATGTGCCGGCGCGGCTCTTGTCGCGGCGGCGAGACCAGGTGCACGGGCTCGACCGGCCGCAGCTCGAACGCGCGCTCGCTCGTGAGGAAGCGGCGCATCTTGTCGGGCACCTTTGCGAGAATCTCGGGAGCCACTTCGCGCACGTCCGCGAGCCCTTCGGGGCCGGGTACTTCCGGCATCGGCGCCGCATGCTCGAGCCCTTGCTCGGGCGACTGGAACGACGCGGCCATATTGAAGATCGGCCGTCCATGCTGAATAGCGACGACACGCCGCGTGCTGAAGCTCTTGCCGTCGCGCGCGACGTCGACCTCGTAGACCACGGGCGCGTTCACGTCGCCCGGCAGCAAGAAATACGCGTGCAAGGAGTGGACGTCGCGCGCGCCCGCAGTGTAGCTCGCGGCCGAGAGCGCCTGACCGAGCACCTGACCGCCGAACACTCGGTCGCTGCCGAGGTCGCGGCTCTCGCCACGGAAGATGTTGTCTTCGATGCGCTCGAGCTCGAGCAGTTGCAGGAGGTCAGCGAGGATCGCCTTCATCGTTCAGCACCGAGCGTCTTCTGGTAGAGCAGCCCGCCGAAATAGAACGTCACGCCGAGGACGACGAGGCTCACGATGCGGGCGACGGGCGGAGCCCCGCCGAGATCATAGAGCAGCACCTTCCCCGCCGTCGCCGCAAAAACGAGCAGCGATGACTGGCCGAGCAGCCGGTCGTGCCGCGCCAGCGAGATACCGAGGCACGCGAGCGCGAGGACACCCCAGGCCGCCGATTGGACGATTAGCACCCCGAAGAAGTGCAGCGCCGCCGCCATCGCGCTCACGTGGCCCGCATAGAGCAGCAGCAACTTGATTCCGCCGTCCTCATCCCGGCCATGGAGAAACGCGTAGCCCGCGTAGAGCAGCAGCGCGTAAGCGAGCGCGAGCACCGTCTTCCCTTGCACCAGCGCGACGTCGGTGTCGAATGCAATACGCAGGTAATTCACGGCGAAGATCGCCGCGACCGCACACCATACGGGCCACGCTCGTCCGAGCTTCAGTTGGAACCGCACGCTCGCCGCCGCAAAGGCCGGAACGAGCCCGAGGGCGACCCACGGCGCCCACGCCTTCGGCACCAGCTCGATGTAGCCCGCGTGACCCAACACCACCGCGACATACGCCCACAACAAGAATTCGCCGCCGGGCAACGGACGCTTCAGCGCAACGCGCGCTATGGCGTATAGGAGCGCGACTACGGCGAGGCTTGCGACGGCGATCCACGGTGCAATCGCCGGGAGATGCCGCGAGAGCTGCGCATACTCGAGGAAATAGAAGAGCAACAGCGGCGGTAGGTGCGCTAACGCCGCGGTGTCATCGAGTGGCCGCGCGTGACGAATCGAGAATGCCACCGTCGCGATGCCGAAGATCGCGAGCTGCACCGTCTGGAATGCGAGTCCCACGCCCCAGTCGTTCCGCGCAAGGTCGCTAGCGAGAAGGTCGAAGCTGATCAGCGCGAGATAGAGCGCGAGCAGATAGACGAGCCGCCGGCCCCGCCAAATCGCGAACGCGCTGAACACGACGTTCCATGCCGAGAAGTAGATCACGAGGTCCGTCGGCGAGCCGCGCAACGTCGACAACAAGAACGGAGCGGAATAGGAGCCCGCGACGGCGAACAAGGCGTAGAGATCGCTCTCGAACACGAGGCAGAGCCACAGCGACAGAACGCAGATGGCGACGACGGCGACCGCGGCGGGAGGCGCGCCGAGGAAACCGTAGTAGAGATGGGCGCCGTAGACGGACAGGAACAGCACGACGATGCCGGCCGCCGGCAGCAGTCCCGCATAGGCGCGATTCACGCCGCGCAATGCAAGCCCAGCACCGACCAACACGAACCCCGCCATCGCCGCGAGGCCGACCTGCCGCACCGGCGTGAGCCAGCCGGTGTCGATTGCGAGCCGGATCAGGTACGCCGCGGCGAGCACGAGCGCCAACGCACCGCCCCAGCCGAGGATGCTCGTCGCAAGCGCCGGGCGCATTTCGTCGTGACGCGCCTGCTCGCGGCGAAGCGGATCGCGCTCGCGCGGCGGCACGTCATCGCGTAGGGCATAGTCATCGCGCAGCGCCTCGCGCGCGCCCGACGCGCGACCCCGTGGCGAGGAGCCGGGTGGCGGCACGGTGCGCTCCGTCGGTGGCTCCGTCGCCATGGGCTGCGATTGCAGCGCCGGTTCATGCACCCGCTCGGGGGGTGGAGCGGGCGGCGGCACCGGTTGCGCCCGCGCTTGCGGCGAACGTCCGGTCGCCATCGCCGCAAGCAGCGTTTCGAGCCGCGCGAGCCGAGCCTCTATGCCGCTGAAGCGCTTCTCGTGCTCCGCGTCCATCGTTCCCCAACTTTGCGGCGCCCGTCGCCGCGCGGCGATGAGATGTGGCGTCAGCCCTTCTCGTGTCGATTCAGCCGCGCGATCAGGCTAGACGTGTCCCAGCGCTTGCCGCCCATTCCGATCACGTCGGCGTAGAACTGGTCGACGAGCGCGGCGACCGGCAGCTCGGCGCCGTTCGCGCGAGCTTCTTGGAGGCAGATCCGCAGATCCTTGCGCATCCACTCGACGGCGAAGCCGAAGTCGAACTTGCCCTCGTTCATCGTCTTCCATCGATTTTCCATCTGCCACGACTGCGCGGCGCCCTTCGAGATCACGTCGACGACGGTCGCGACGTCGAGCTCGGCTTTGCGCGCGAAGTTCAGCGCCTCGGCGAGCCCCTGGACGACGCCCGCGATCGCGATCTGGTTCACCATCTTCGTGAGCTGACCGGAGCCCGCGGGCCCGAGCAGACGCACGTTGTGCGAGTACGAGCGAATCACGGGCTCTGCCGTCGCGAACGCGGCCGAGTCGCCGCCGACCATCACCGTGAGCTTGCCGTTCTCGGCGCCGGCCTGGCCGCCAGACACAGGCGCGTCGAGGCACGCGACGCCGCGCGCGCGGCCCGCCGTGTCGATCTCGCGCGCAATACCCGCCGAGGCGGTCGTGTGGTCGACGTAGATCGCGCCGCGTTTCATCGCGGCGATCGCGCCACCCTCGCCGAGAGCGATGGCGCGAAGATCGGGATCGTCGCCGACGCAGCTGAACACGATCTCGGCGCCCTTCGCGGCTTCGGCCGGCGTCCCGGCGACGGCGCCGCCGTTCTGCTCGCGCCACTTGTCCGACTTGGCGCGCGTGCGGTTGTAGACGGTAACCGTGTGCCCTTTCTTCGCGAGCCATCCCGCCATCGGAAAACCCATCACGCCGAGGCCGAGGAAAGCGACGTTCGCCATTTCGTTCTTCCTTTGAATCAGTGGATCACAGTGGTCACGGGTTGGGTTTCCGACCGAAATGGGCTCGCCCTCCCCTGCAACCAGCCGCTCACGATAACCGCCACCGCGGAGATGAACGCCGGAATCGCTCCGGCCAGAAAAATCTGTCGCGGCGTCCAGGCCATCCCTAGCATCACACCGCCGATGAGCGGCCCGACGATCGCGCCGACGCGGCCGACGCCGAGCGCCCAGCCGACGCCAGTCGAGCGCATCACGGTCGGGTAATACATCGCGGCGAGCACGTTCAGGCCTGCCTGTGCCGCTTGCACGGCGACGCCGAGCAGGAACGTCACGACGATCATTACCTCGAAGTTCGCGAAGATCATCGCTGCGAGCCAGACGAGCGCGAGCGACGCGACGAACTCCGCGAGCATCGGCGCGTACACGCCGAACGCCTTCAGCAACGGTCCCTGCAGCAACGTGCCGACGATTCCGCCGACGCTGAACGCGGCGATCGCCGTGAGGCCCGCGGCGTTGGGCATGCCCGCGTCGCGCAGCAGGCTCGGCAACCAGTTCAAGATGAAGTAGATGATCAGCAGGTTCATGAAGAACGGGATCCAGAGCATCACCGTGCCGGCGGCTCGACCCTCGGTGAAGAGGTGCTTTACCGGCATGCCGTCGAGGCGCTTCGACTTGGGCTCGGGCGCAAGCGAAACCTCGGCCGCTCCCGGCGCAATGCGGCGCACGATGGCCGACATCCGCTCTCTATCCGCGCCGGTGACGGCGAGGAAGCGCAGCGACTCCGGCAGTGCTATGAGGAGCACGAGCGCGAGCGCGATCGGCAACAGGCCGCCCACTACGAACACCGATTGCCAGCCCCAGATCGGCATGAGCACGCTGCCGACGCCGGTCGCGACTAGCGCGCCGCCGGCCATGCCCACGAAGATCGCGGACACGAACATCGGCTGCAGTCGCTTCGGCGCGTACTCGGCCGCGAGCGACACGGCGTTCGGCATCGCGCCGCCGAGGCCGAGACCCGTGAGAAAACGCAGCACGACGAGCGCATCGAGCGAGCGAGCGCCCGCGGTAAGCAGCGACATGACGCCGAAGGCGAGCACCGAGACGACGATGGCGGACTTGCGCCCCCAGCGATCCGCGATGGGACCGGACGCCATCGCGCCGAGCATGAGCCCGAAGAGACCTGCCGACCCCGCCGGGCCGAACGACGCGCGCGGAATGCCGAAGTCTTCGGCGATCGACGGAATGAGGAAACCCATCGCCTGCGTGTCGAACCCGTCGAACAGGATCACGAAGGCGCAGAGAACGATCGCGGAGATCTGAAAAGCGCTCGGCGGTCGATCGTCGATGAGCTCGTTGACGGTCAGCGCGCGCGGTTGGGTCGTCATGGCGCGCGAGATTACCACACGCGCTTGCGCCGTCCCGGCGCGATCGCCCGGATCGAACGGCGACGAGCGGACAGCTCGTTAGCTCAGTCTCCTCGCTAGATCGGCGGCGAGCTCGCGATACGCCGTAACGTCCGCCGCGCTCAGCTCGCCGAGCCGCGCCCAGAAGTACGCCATGAGGCGCACGAGACGCACCGTCTCGTCGAGCTCCGTCTCACTGACGCCGGCGCGATCGTCGCCGCGATAGGCTGCGAGCAGGTCGCGCCGCTCGCGAGTGCCATAGTCGTTCATGCCCGCAAGGCCCGCGAGGTCGAGGATCGGAGCGCCGCGCACGGCATACTCGAAATCGACGAGCACGAGCCTGCCGTCGTCGAGCACGTTCGCGGCGACGAGGTCGTTGTGACAAAGCGCGCTCGGCGGATGCGCCGCGTCGTAGTGTCGCGCGAGCTCCAGCAGCTCGTCGGCCCAGCGCCGGTCGCGAGGCACGACCGTCGGCCACGCCACGCCAAGGCCGCTGGCGCTCCGCGCGTTTCCGCGTGCGTCGGTCGCGTGAGTGAATGCCGCGACGTAGCCGCGAGCGATCCGCTCCGCAGCGAACGCCGGCGCGTCGACGCGCACCGCGTGCAACCCTCGCAGCAGC
>Ga0070664_100002963_pt1 | contig 13728 bp, 10 predicted proteins | sample KBSC73metaG_FD_65863 | JGI IMG/M metagenome (GOLD analysis project Ga0070664, IMG submission 65863) | Corn rhizosphere microbial communities from Kellogg Biological Station, Michigan, USA - KBS C7-3 metaG | ecosystem: Host-associated > Plants > Roots > Rhizosphere > Soil ... | reverse complement strand
CGTCGCCGGCCCGAACAGGAAGGAGATCGCGAGCGCCGTCAGCGCCGCCATCGCCGTGCGGAACGTGATGTAGCGGAACACGTTCAACGCGGGAATGCGGCCGGCGAGCGGATAGAGCAGCCAGTACAGCAAGGCGCTAGCTCCCCGGCTCCTCGAGCGCCGCCACGGCCCGCTCGAGGCCCACGCCGCGCGACGCCTTGAACAGGACGACGTCGCCGGCGGCGAGGCTGCCCGCGAGGAGCTCCGCAGCCTGCACGGCGTCGGCCGCCCGCTCGACGAACGCCGGCGCCATGCCCGCCTCGACGGCGCCGTCGGCGATCCACCGCGCGCGCTCCCCGACGCAGACGAGGCGGTCCGCGCGGCCGGGAACCAGCCGGCCGATCCCCTCGTGAAACTCCTTTTCGCCGGGGCCGAGCTCGAGCATCTCGCCCAGCACCGCGATCCTCCGGTTCGCTTCCATCGCGCCGAGCGTCTCGAGCGCGGCGCGCATCGACGCGGGGTTCGCGTTGTACGCGTCGTCGTAGAGGCGCGCGCCGGAAGCGTGCCGGCGCCACTCTCCGCGGTGCGCCGCGGGACGCAGGTCCTCCGCGGCCGCCGCGCTGTCGTCGGCGGAGAGCCCCACCGCGAAGGCGATCGCCGCCGCAGCGAGGAAGTTGGCGACCTGGTGCGCGCCGGGCAGCGGCAGCCGGACGTCCGCGGCGCCGGACGGCGTCTCGAGGCGGAACCGGCTCCCGCTCGCGTCGGCGGCGACCCCCCGCGCGCGCACGTCCGCGTTCGCGGCGGCGACGCCGAAACGGATCACCCGGCCGGATCGACCCGCCGCGATCCGCTCGACGCGCGGGTCGTCCGCGTTGGCGACGAACGGGCCGCCGGGCTTCAGTCCCTCGAGGATCTCCGCCTTCGCCTCCGCGATCGCGTCGACGGACGGAAAGTACTGGAGGTGCGCGGGCGCGACGAGCAGCAGCGCCGCCACGTCGGGCTCGAACGCGCGCGAGAGCCGCGACAGCTCCCCGGGCTCGGAGAGGCCCATCTCCCCGACCATCCACTCCGGGTTGCGGGGAAGGTTCAGGACCGACATCGAGAACCCGATCTGGCTGTTCTGACTTCCGGGCGTCTTGTCGACCTCGAAGCGGCGGCCCAGGATCGCGGCGGCGAAGTCCTTCGTGGTCGTCTTGCCCGCCGAGCCGGTGATCGCGGCGAGCCGGAATCCGAGCCTCTTCCTCTCGGAGGCGGCGAAGAGCTGAAGCGCGCGCACCGGGTCCGGCGAGAGCGCCATCGGGAAGCCGGGCGGCAGACCGTCGGGCCGCCGCTCGGCCAGGAGGGCGCGGGCTCCGCGTCCCGCGGCCTGGACCGCGAAGTCGTGGCCGTCGACCCGCGCTCCGCGGATCGCGACGAAGAGATCGCCCTCGCGCACCGAACGCGAGTCGACGGCGACGCCGCTCGCCTCCGCGTCCCCCTCCAGGCGCGCGCCCGACGCGGCGGCGAGCGACGACAGCCGGAACCTCACGGCCGCGCCGCCAGCTCCGCGGCGACCCGGCGGTCGTCGAACGGCGTCTCGCGGGTCCCGATCACCTGGGTCGTCTCGTGCCCCTTGCCGGCGATCACGACGACGGTGCCCGGGTTCGCGAGCTCGATCGCGCTGCGGATGGCCTCCCTGCGGTCCGCGATCTTCAGGTACTTCGTCGCGCCCGACGCGGCGAGGCCGACCTCGACGTCGCGGAGGATCGCCTCGGGGCTCTCCGAGCGCGGGTTGTCCGACGTCGCGATCGCGATGTCCGCCAGGCGTCCGGCGATCTCGCCCATCGGCGCGCGCTTGCCGCGGTCGCGGTCGCCGCCGCAGCCGAAGACGAGGATCAGCTTGCGGTCCGTCAGCTCGCGCACCGCGGCGAGGAGCCGCTCCAGCGCGTCCGGCGTGTGCGCGTAGTCGACGAGGATCGGATACGGCTGCCCCACCTCGACGCGCTCGAGCCGTCCGGGCACGTTGCCGACGGCGGCGACGCCGCGGGCGATGGTCGCCGGCTCGATGCCGAGCCGGACCGCGGCGGCGGCCGCGCCGAGCAGGTTGGCGACCTGGAAGCGTCCGAGCAGCGGCGACTCGAGGCGAAAGGACCCGCCGGCGTGCAGGACCTCGAGCGAGGTCCCGGAGATGTCGCACTTCGCCGACGCGGCGCGGAAGTCCGCGTCCGCGCCGGAAGGCGAGAAGCCCGCGACGGGCGGTGCCTCCGCCAGCAGACGCCGGCCGTACGGGTCGTCGGCGTTCACGATGGCGGACGCGCCCGGTTTGCGCAGGTCGAGCAGGCGCCGCTTCGCGGAGAAGTAACCCTCCATGTCGCGGTGAAAATCGAGGTGATCGCGCGTCAGGTTCGTGAAGACCGCGACGTCGAACCGGCAGCCCTCCGCGCGGTCGAGCGCGAGCGCGTGCGAGGAGACCTCCATCGCGGCGGCGGGCACCCCCTCGGCGACCAGCTCGGCGAGGATCTCCTGGATCACGGTCGCCTCGGGAGTGGTGCGGTCCGCCTCGATCGTGCGGCGGCCGGTCCGATAGCCGGTCGTCCCGATGAACCCGGACGCCCCCCACCGCGCCTCGAGGATCGCGGCGAGCAGAGTCGCCGTTGAGGTCTTCCCGTTCGTCCCCGTCACGCCCGCGAGCACGAGCCGCTCGGCGGGATTGCCGTGGATGCGCGCGGCGAGCCGGCCGAGCGCCTGGCGAGGCGCGGCGAGCCGGATCCAGGGCACGCCCCGCGGCGTCTCGACGACGGGCGCGCGGTCCGCGACGACCGCGACCGCGCCCCGCGCGACCGCGTCGGCCGCGTGCTGGAGCCCGTCGGACTTCGCGCCGCGGATCGCGACGAAGAGATCGCCGGGCACGACCCGGCGTGAGTCGACCTCGACGCGGGAGATCTCGACATCTCGCGCGGCCGGGTCGATCTCGACGCCCGGCAGCGCGGCGGCGAGGTCCACGAGCCTCACGGAGCCGGCGGAGGCGGCTGGGCTCCCCCCGCGTGCCGGGCCTCGCCGGAGGCCGCAGCCGCGCGATCGTCCAGAAAGAGAGTGTGCACGGCGCCGGCGCGCAACGGCGTGCCGGCCGGAGGATCCTGCGAGACGACGAATCCGCTCCCCTGGATGCGCGCGAGCGCTCCGGCGCGGGCGAAGATCGCGAGCGCCTGGCGCGCCGACATCCCGACGACGCTCGGAGTGAGGTCGGCGGACGCGGCCATCGCCGCGATCGGGGCGCCGCCGCCGGCGGCGGCCGCGACGGGCGCGTCCCCGCGGCGCGCCGAGACCGGCACGAGGCCGTCGGGGTACGTGATCGGCGGAGGCGGCGCCGCCTCGGCGAGCACGCTCGCGGGCACCTGCTGCTCGCGAGGCGCGACGCGCAGGATCCCGAGCGCCTGCGCGACGACGCGCTGGAAGAGGGGCGCCGCGACGTCTGCCGCGTAGTAGTGGCCCTGGGGCTCCTCGAGGACCACGACCGCGACGCAGCGCGGGTGGTCCGCGGGGGCGAAGCCGGCGAAGTTCGGCACGTGCCGCCCCGCGATGTAGCCGCCGACTCCCGCCTTCTGTGCGGTGCCGGTCTTCCCGGCGACCTCGAAGCCGGGGATCGCCGCCTTCGAGCCGGTGCCGTGATCGACGACGCCGACGAGGATCTGCGAGATCGACCGCGCCGTCTCCGCCGAGACGACGCGCACGGGCTGCGGCGCCGGCAACTCGCGCGCCTTGCCGCCGGGCTCGACGACGCGCGTGACGAGGTGCGGATGGACGAGGTAGCCGCCGTTGGCGACGACCGCGGTGATGCGCGCGAGCTGCAGCGCGTTGAGCGAGACCTCCTGCCCCATCGAGATCGACGCGTTCGAAAGCGCCGACCAGCGCGGCAGGGGCCGGAAGATGCCGGGGTTCTCGCCGGGCAGGTCGACACCCGTCGGCTTGCCGACGCCGAAGGCGCTGGCGCCCTCGTACAGGCGGCGCGGTCCGAGCCGCAGCCCGACGCGGATGATTCCGACGTTGGACGAGTGCTCGAACACGCCGGCGAGCGTCAGGGCGCCGTAGCGATGGTGGTCGGCCTCGCGGATCGTCGTGTTGGCGACGCGGATCGTGCCGTCGCCCGTGTCGATGATCTCGTCGAGGTTGACGAGCCCGGTCTCGAGTCCGATCGAGCCGGTGACGATCTTGAACGTGGACCCCGGCTCGTAGGAATCCGCGATCACGCGGTTGCGCCGGGCCTCGGCGGGATACCGCTGGAACTGGTTCGGGTCGAAGTCGGGCGCCGACGCCATCGCGAAGACCTCGCCGTTCCAGGGATCCATCACGACGACGCTGCCCGACTTCGCGTGGTGCTGTTCCATCGCGGCGGCGAGCTCGCGCTCGGCGGCGAACTGGACGCCCGAGTCGAGCGAGAGGACGAGCGACGCGCCCTCCTCCGCCGGACGGCCGGCGGTCTCCGCCTCGCCGTAGCGGCTGCGGCGCGCGTCGGTCAGGGCGACGATCTCGCCCGGCTTTCCGCGGATCTGCTTGTCGTAGAGGTGCTCGAGGCCCGCGAGGCCCGAATCGTCGGTGCCGACGAAGCCGAGCACGGCGCCGGCGAGGCTTCCCTTCGGATAGAAGCGCTTCGACTCCGGGACCGAATGGATGCCGGGCAGACGCAGCGCGACGACCTTCCGCGCGAGATCGGGCTCGATCTGCCGCTCGATCCACACGAATCCCTTCTCCGACGAGAGCTTCGTGAGGATCTCGCTCTCGCCCTCCTCGGGCAGCAGAGCCGCGATGGCGTGCGCGGCGGCGCGGCGGTTCACCACGTCGTCCGGGATCGCGTACACGGACGCCGCCTCCACCGAGACCGCCAGATCGCGTCCCTCGCGGTCGAGGATCGAGCCGCGCTGTCCGACGATCTCGATGCGGCGCTCCTGCTGACGCTGCGCCTTCGCGCGATAGCGCGAGCCCTGCGCGATCTGGATCTGCACGAGCCGTCCGACGACGGCGAGCGCCCAGAGCATGAGGATCAGGGCGAGGAGGCGCGTTCGTCCGCGCCGGATTCCCTTCACCGTGCGCCCTCCGCGGGCGCGGACGGCCCCGGAGCCGCCGGCTCGACGTACTGCACCTGGCCCGGATGCGGCGCGCGCAGTCCCTTGTTCCTCGCGAGCGCCGAGACGCGCTCGGGCGAGGAGGCGCGTCCGAGCTCGGCGCGAAGGCGGCGGTTCTCCTCCGTCAGCTCGGCCATCGTCTTCTGCCGCGCCTCGCGGAGGTAACCGACGCGGACGGTCTCGATGTGCAGGGCGGCGTAGCCGAGCAGAGCGCACGCGACGGGCAGCCCCGCGAGCAGGAAGGTCGCGAGCTCGCGCCCGCGGCGGCGGTCCCGCTCGCGCGTGAGGTGCAGGTTCTCGACCCGCTTGGTCTGGGCGTAGAGGGTGCTCATGGGACGACCTGCGCGAGCCCCTGCCCCCGGACGTAGGGGCGGCCCTTGCGGCCGCCCCCTTCGAAGGGACTGACGCGGCCGATGCTGCGTCGAGAGGGGGCGGGGGCAAGCCCCGCCCCTACGACCGTGAGCGCCCGATGATTCATCAGACCGCCAATTTCTCCGCGACCCGCAGCTTCGCGCTCCGCGATCTGGGGTTGCGCCGCTGCTCCGACTCCGACGGCCGCAGCGGCCGGCGCGTCAGCACGCGCAGCGCCGCGTGCGCGCCGCACACGCACTGCGGCAGGCGCGGAGGGCAGAGGCACACGCCCGAGTCGCGCTTGAACACGTCCTTGACGATCCGATCCTCGAGCGAGTGATACGAGATGACAGCGACACGGCCTCCGCCGTTCAGCCGGGCGACGGCGGCGGCGAGGAATCGGGCGAGCGCGGTCAACTCCTGGTTGACCTCGATGCGCAGCGCCTGGAACACCCGGGTCGCCGGGTCGATCTTCTCGCGCCCACTCTTCTCCGCCGCGACGATGCGGGCGAGCTGTCGGGTCGTCTGAATCGGCCCCCGGGTCCGTTCCCTCACGATTCCCCGCGCGATCTTTGCCGCCATTCGCTCCTCCCCCCATTCACGGAAGATCCGTGTGAGCTCTTCGGCCGACGCGGTCGCGACGATGTCCGCCGCGGTGCGGCCGTCCCTACCCATGCGCATGTCGAGCGGACCCTCGCGGCGAAACGAGAATCCGCGCCGCGCCTCGTCGAGCTGCATCGACGAGACGCCGAGGTCGGCGAGGATCCCGTCCGCATGCGGACGGTCCGCCAGGACCTCCTCCAGGTCCGTGAAGTTCGCCTCGAGAAGCTCCGCACGCGCCCCGAAGCGGGCGAGCCGGCGCCGCGCGGTCTCGAGCGCCTCGGCGTCGCGGTCGAGGCCGAGGAGCCGGGCATCGGCGCCTCGCTCGAGGATCGCCTCGGCGTGGCCGCCCGCGCCGACCGTCGCGTCGACGAAGAAGCCGCCGCGCTCGGGCGCGAGCAGCTCGACGACCTCTCGGACGAGGACCGGAGTGTGCGGGGCGTCAGACACGTCTCACGTCTCACGCTTGCGTCTCTCGGCTCACAGCAGCAGCTTCGAGAGCTCGTCGTAGTCCTCCGGCCCGAACTCCTCCTCGGAGAGCCGGCGCGCGAGCGCGCCGCGGTCGGAGACGACCAGGTGGTCGATGTTCCCGGTGACGACGACGTCCGCGGGAAGCTTCGCGGCGTCACGGAGGATCTGCGGCACGAGCACGCGGCCCTGGCCGTCGATCTCCGCGTCCTGCCCGAAGTAGTTGACGCGCTCGAGAAACTTGTTCTTCGCGCGGTGGATCGCCGGAAGCTCCGCGAGCTTCTCCTCGAGCGCGCGCCAGATTCCGAGGGGATAGAGGAGGAAGTTGCGGCCGGTGATCGACGTGACGAAGATCTCGCGGCCGAACGCCTCCTCGATTTGCGGTCGGAAGAGATTCGGCACCTTCAGCCGGCCCTTCTCGTCGAGCCGGGCCGGCGCGCTTCCCCGAAAGCGATCCATTCCTTCAAAATGTCGTCCCGCACGCGATGAGCGGAACCACTTTCTCCCACTTTTGGCCAGTTTTGGCCACTGGTCGCGATGTTAGGAGCGCCGCGGTTTATTAGTCAAGAGAAGTTGTTTGCCTAAAAAAATTAGGAGCGCAAGGAAGGCGTAAGGAGCGCGACGAACCCGCGCGACCATCCCGCGGCGGCGATGACACCGCGGATTGTGGTCGGGAGTCCGCGCTCTACCGCAGGGAGCGCTCGCGCACGCGCGCGGACAGCGTCGGCGACTCCTCTTTAGTCGTCTTCAGTCGTCGGCCGCGCCCGAGTGCCAGTCATCGGTGAGCTCGAGCCACATCGCGAGGCCGCGGAAATCGCCGAAGCGCGCATAACGACGCGCGATCGCCGCGTCGGTCTTCTTCGCGGGGCCCGGGTGGAGCTTGCGGTACTTCATCCGCACCCAGGAGTCGAGCGCGAGGAAGTCGTGCCGGCCGAGGATGCGCAGCAGCCCCTCGGCGGCGTAGGGACCGAACCCGTCCTCGGCGAGGATCGCGTCGCGGATCTGCGGGCCGGGGACGGCGCGGTCCTCCCAGGAGGCGAGATCCAGGCGGCGGGACGCGACCCGACGCGCGAGGCGCGACAGGGCGCGCGCGCGGTAGCCGCAGCGCACGCGGACCCGCAGAGTCGCCGGCGTGAATCGCGCGACGTGCTCCGGCCGCGGGAACGAGACTCCGTCGGGCGACGCGAGCTCGATGAGCCGGATCACCATTCCCCGCGTCGCGGCCCAGGAACAGTTCGTCGTCAGGAGCATCTTGACCGCGTCTTCGAACGCGTCCGGCGCGCGGAGCATCCGCCCGCCGCCGCGCCGCAGCGCGCGCCGGAGAGCCGGGTCGGCGGAGAGCGAGCCGTCGAACGCGGACAGCTCGACGTCGAGCGAGAAGACGCGCCGGGCCGCCGCCTTCAGCCGCGCGGGCGAGATCGCGCCCTCCGCCTCGATCACGAGCCGCTCCGCCCGGACGCGAAACGAGACGGCCACGCCGTCGACGCGCGTGCGCAGCACGCCCGCGGCGCGGTCGTACGAAAACGGCGGCAGGTCGTACCAGCCGTGGGAACGGACGACCGCGTCGAACGAGAACCGGGGAGGCAGAGGGAGGGAAGTCCGGACGCGGCTCACGGGGCCTGGGGGTCGGTGGTCAGCCGGACATCGCGCGGACGACCGGCCGCTCCCGACTAACTGCTCTTCTCGGCGGTCTTCTTCGCCGCGTCCTCGTCCGCCTTCGCGAGGTCCGGGTCGTAGATCTTCACGTAGGCCTCGCGGCGCAGGTGCTGCATGTATTCGGTGAAGCGCTTCTCGTAGAGGTCGTCGGAGATCCGCTTCTTCAGGTCCTCCTTGACCTCGGCGAACGGGCGGTAGCCCGCAGCCTTACGTTCCGTGACGTGGAAGAGGTGGATCGAGTCCGAGGTGACGACCGGCGGCGGGAACTCGGCGGGCGGAGTGACGAAGATCCCGTTGTCGAGCGACTCGACGAGCTCGCCCTTCGCGACGACGCCGAGGTCACCGCCGCGGTCCTTCGTCGTGCCCTGCGAAAACTCCTTCGCGAGGTCGGCGAACGGAGCGCCCTGGGCGATGCGCTGGCGCAGCTCCTCGGCGCGCTGGGCGGTCTGCTGGCGGTCCGCCGGATCGGAGGACGAGAACTTCAGGACGATCTCGGAGACCTTCGCGCTCTCGGGCAGCGCGTAGAGCTTCTCCTTCTGGCGCTCGTACTCCAGCCGCAGCGCGTCGTCAGACTGGTCGATGCGGGCGGCGACCTCGCGGCCGATGACCTTCTGGAGCGTGATGTTCTCGCGCATCTGGCGCCGCAGCTCGTCCTTGGTCAATCCCGTCTGGGAGAGAGCGTTCTCGAATTCCTGGTCCGTCGAGAGGTTGTACTGCGCCTTGACGCGCGCGACCGCCGCGTCGATCTCCTCGTCGCTGGCGCTGACCGACATCTCCTTGGCGCGCTCCTCGAGGAGCTTCTCCTTGATCATGTCCTCGAGGACGACGATCCGGGTCTGGGTGTCGGCGCTCTTGCCCTGCCGCGTGGCGGCGAGCCGCCTGTCGTACTCGGACTGCGTGATCAGCTTGTCGTTGACGCGGGCGACGATGCCTTCGACGAGCTCCGCGGCGCCGGCGACGGCCGCGGACGCCGCGAGGCAGAGGAAAAGGGCTCGGAGTTTCATCGGGGGTTCATAACACAGGGAGTAGGGCGCCGGAATTCCCATCGCCCCTCCGGGATCGTCGTAGGGGCGGGGCCTGTCCCCGCCCCCTCTCGTCGCGGCATCGGCCGCGTCAGTCCTCTTCGTGGGGGCGGCCACAGGGGCCGCCCCTACGGGCCTGCATCCCTCACGCCACCGCCGTCTCCCCCAGCCCGCCCTCCATCAGCCGCATCAGGAACCCGAGGATCGCGTCGCCCTCCGGCGCGGGCAGCGTCAGCACGCGGTTGGGCGAGAGGCTGGCGCCCCGCACGTCCCGCGCGAGCGCCATCAGGCGCGCGGGGTCGATCCGAGCGTCCTCGGCGAACCGGACGTGGACCTTCCCCGCCTGGCGGGTGATCGCGGTGATCCCGAGCCGCTCGGCCCGCGTGCGGACGCGGCCGAACTCGATCAGGCGGCGCACCGAGTCGGGCGGCTCCCCGAAGCGGTCCGCGATCTCCTGCCGCGTCTCCTCGAGGGCGCGGTCGTCGCGCGCCCGGGCCACCTTCTTGTAGATCATCATCCGCCAGCTCTCGTCGTCGACGTAGCCGTGCGGGATCGCGAGGTCGATGCCGAGCGACATCGTGACCGTTCGCTCCGCGATCGCCTCCTCGCCGCGCAGCTCGCGGATCGTCTCCTCGAGCAGCGACAGGTACGTCTCGAATCCGACCGCGGCGATGTGGCCCGACTGCTCGCCGCCGAGCAGGTTTCCGGAGCCGCGGATCTCGAGGTCCTTGGCCGCGATGCGGAACCCGGCGCCGAGGTCGCAGAACTCCTGGATCGACGCGAGCCGCCGCCGCGCGATGTCCGACAGCGCCGCGGCCTGCTCGACGAGCAGGTACGCGTAGGCGGGTTTGTCGCTCCGGCCGACGCGGCCGCGGAGCTGATAGAGCTGGGCGAGGCCGAACGTGTCCGCGCGGTCGATCAGGATCGTGTTGGCGGACGGGATGTCCAGGCCGTTCTCGACGATCGCCGTCGCGAGGAGCACGTCGGCGTCGCGCGAGAAGAAGCGCTTCATCGCCTTCTCGAGCTCGCCCTCGGGCATCTGCCCGTGCGCGACGGTGATCCGCACGCTCGGGAGCAGCTCCTCGAGCATCCGCTTGACGCCTCCGATCGACTCGATGCGGTTGTGGACGAAGAACACCTGGCCGCCGCGCTCGAGCTCGAACTCGATCGCCTCCCGGATCACCTCGGGCCGCGAGGGGACGACCTGCGTCTCGATCGCCAGGCGGTCCTGCGGCGGAGTCTCGATGATCGACAGGTCGCGCAGGCCCGAGAGCGACAGGTGCAGCGAGCGCGGGATCGGGGTCGCCGACATCGAGAGCACGTCGATCGACGCCTTCCACTCCTTGAGGCGCTCCTTCTGCGCGACGCCGAAGCGCTGCTCCTCGTCGACGATGAGGAGGCCCAGATCCCGGAAGGCCAGGTCCTTCGCGAGCATGCGGTGCGTCGCGATCAGGATGTCGATCGTCCCGTCCGCGACCTTCTGGACGATCTCCTTCTGCTCGTTGCGGGAGCGGAAGCGCGACAGCAGGTCGATCGCGACCGGGAACGCCGCGAAGCGGCGCGTGAAGGTCCGGAAGTGCTGATCCGCGAGGATCGTCGTCGGCGCGAGGACCGCGACCTGCTTGCCGTCCAGAACCGCCTTGAACGCGGCGCGCATCGCGACCTCGGTCTTGCCGTAGCCGACGTCGCCGCAGAGGAGGCGGTCCATCGGCTTGTCCGACTGCATGTCGCGCTTGACGTCCGCGATCGCCTGCGCCTGGTCGGGAGTCTCGACGTACTCGAACGCGTCCTCGAACTCCTTCTGCCACGGCGAGTCGCGCGAGAAGGCGAACCCCGACGCCAGGCTCCGCCTCGCGTAGAGCTTGAGGAGCTGGTCGGTCATGTCGCGCATCGCCTTGCGCACCGACGCCTTGCGCTTCTGCCAGCCCGCCGTGCCGAGGCGGTCGAGCACCGGCTCGACGCCCTCGACTCCCGAGTACTTCTGCACGAGGTCGAAGCGCTCCACGGGTAGAAGGAGCGTCTTCTCCTCGGCGTACTCGATCTCCATGAACTCGCGCTCCTCGCCCTCGACGGGAACGCGCTTGAGCCCCTTGAAGCGGCCGATGCCGTAGTCGGCGTGGACGACGGCGTCGCCGAGCTTCAGGTCGCGCAGGTCGGAGAGGAACGCCTCGGAGGGCTTGCGCCGCGCGGCGGCGGAGCGACGCTCCTCGCCGAAGATCTCCTCCTCCGCATAGACGGCGAGCCGCGGCTCGCGCAGGCGGAATCCGGCGGAGATCTCGGCCGGCACGCAGACGACGGCGCCGCCTCCCGGCGCCCGCTCCGACGAGACGTGGAAGCCGTACTCGATCGCGAGGCGCTTGAGCTTCTCCGCGCCGCCGCGGGGATGCACGGCGACGAAGACCTCCTCGCCGGACGCCAGCGCGGCGTTGAGGTCCTCGGCCGCCTCCTTCGCGCGCCCGCCGTGGCCCGCGATGGCCTCCGCGGGCAGCCTCAGCACGCGCCCGCCCTCGACGGCGCCGAGCCGGTCGAACGCCAGGCGCGCGGCGGACAAGCGCTCGCGGATCGAGTCGCCCGGTTGCATCAGCTCCTCGGGCGCGAACGCGTCGCGGTCGGGGTCCATGTCCGCGGCGAGACGCTCCTCGAACCCCGAGATCTCCTCCTCGACGGACGCCGGCTCGCAGACGACGACGAGAGCGTTCGAGGCGTCCGCGTAGTCGAGCCAGCTCGAGGGCATCGGCGACACCGCGGGCGCGAAGACGATCCGCTCCGCCTCGGACGGAAGCCGGCCGATGCGCTCGGTCATGAGCCGGCGGCCCGCGTCCGACTCCTCGGATGCGGAGAACGGCGGCAGGAGCACGCGCTCGAGCCGCTCGGTCGAGCGCTGCGAGTCGGGGTCGAAGAGGCGCAGCGAGGCGATCGTGTCGCCGTCCAGCTCGACGCGCACGGCGAGGTCCCGGTCCGGCGGAAAGACGTCGAAGAGCCCGCCGCGCACCGCCAGGTCGCCGGTCTCGACGACGAGGTCGGAGCGCCGGTAGCCGAGGCGCACGAGCCGCTCGACGGCGCGCGGGAGCGAGAGCTCCTCGCCGACCGCGAGCGACACGAACAGGTTCGAGAATCCCGCCGGATCGGGCAGACGCGTGAACAGCGACCGCGCGGGCAGGATCGCCGCGAGCGGGCCGCCGGCCGAGAGCGCCGTGAGCAGCGCGAACTCGTCGCGCCGCGCCTTGAGCGACGGAGGGATGCGCTGGTACGGGGTCAGCGTCGGCGCGGGAGCGTGGAACACGCGGGGACCGCCGGCCGCCGCGAGGTCTCCGGTCAGCGCCTCGGCGTCGCGCTCGCCCGAGACGACGACCGCGAGCGGGCGGCCCAGGTCTTGGGCGAGAGCGGCGAGAATGACCGCCGGCAGCGCGCCGACCCCGCCCGCGACGACGAGGCGGTCGTCTCCCCTCCGGACCCCCTCGAGGAGGTCCGCGTAGCGGGAGACGTCGCGAGCCAGATCCCTGAGCACCTTTATCCCTAAGCCTTAAGCCGTGAGTCGGGGGTCAATCGAACGAGTGTCCGGAAACCGGGCCGCACCCGCGGGAATTCCTTGCGAGGCTCGGGCCTTGTCGGACGCTACCGCGCGGCGCCCGCGTCGGCCTTCGTCAGCGGCGAGCCCTCCCGAAGCCGCTCCACCGCCTTCACGACGGCGTCGCCGGCGTAGTCGATCTCCTCCTCCGTCGTCCATCGCCCCAGCCCGAAGCGGATCGAGGCGTGCGCCAGGTCGTCGGGCAGCCCGATCGCCCGGAGAACGTGCGAGGGCTCGAGCGAAGCCGACGTGCAGGCCGAGCCCGAGGAGACGGCGACGTCCTTCAGCGAGACGAGCAGCGCCTCGCCCTCGACGCCTCCGAAGGAGAGGTGGAGGTTCGCCGGCAGCCGCCGCTCCGCCGCGGTCTCCGAAAGCGAGCCGTCCGCCGCGATCCGAGGCAGCGGCGGCCCGTTGAGCGTGACGTCGTCGAGGCGCGGCACGATCGCGTCGTGCAGCCGCGCGCGCAGCCGGCGCAGGCGCGGCGCCTCCTCCGGGATCTCGGCCGCGGCGAGCTCGACGGCGCGTCCGAGCCCCACGATCCCCGGCACGTTGAGGGTGCCCGATCGGATCCCCCGCTCCTGGCCGCCGCCGAAGAGGATCGGCTGCAGCCGCACGCGCGGATGGCGCGAGCGCACGTAGAGCGCGCCGACGCCCTTCGGTCCGTAGATCTTGTGCGCGGAGACCGAGGCGAGGTCGACGTGCATCGCCTCGACGTCGAACGGGATCTTGCCGAAGCCCTGGACGGCGTCCGTGTGGAAGATCACGCCGCGCTCGCGGCAGATCGAGCCGACTTCCGCGATCCGCAGGATCGCGCCGACCTCGTTGTTGGCGAGCATCAGCGAGACGAGGATCGTGTCGTCCGTCAGCGCCTCGCGGACGCGCTCCGGATCGATCTCGCCGGTCTTCTCCGGCGAGAGGTACGTGACGGCGAACCCCTCGCGCTCGAGCTGGCGGCACGCGTCGAGCACCGCGGGGTGCTCCGTCG
>Ga0070664_100002958_pt1 | contig 13744 bp, 10 predicted proteins | sample KBSC73metaG_FD_65863 | JGI IMG/M metagenome (GOLD analysis project Ga0070664, IMG submission 65863) | Corn rhizosphere microbial communities from Kellogg Biological Station, Michigan, USA - KBS C7-3 metaG | ecosystem: Host-associated > Plants > Roots > Rhizosphere > Soil ... | reverse complement strand
CTTCCCTGCACCGTGCCATCCGGATCGAAAATTCGTGGCCCCACCACTGCGCAGGACGGCTCCGCGTCGAGCACGGACCGCAGTGTCGAGATGGCGCCGGAAACCAGCCGGCAATCTGGATTGACGAGAAGAAGCCGCGGCGCTCTGGCAACGGCGGCCGCCTGGTTCACCGCCCGGCCGAATCCAACGTTCGCCGGATTGCGGATGAGCGTGGCCCGCGGGAATGTTTCGACGATAGCGGCACTGTTGTCGCTCGAGGCGTTGTCGACGACTACCGCTTCCCACTCCACCTCTGCGCAGTCGCTCTGGATCGATCGCAGCGCGACGGCCAGCTCGTTTCCGGCGTTGTAGTTCACCAGGATCGCGGTGACGTCCGGCGTCATCGGCCGCCTCCGGCGAGTTCCGCATCGAACCGCTTCTCACGAAGCTTGGTCGACAGCCAGCCGGTCTCGAGCAGCGGTCGAAGCGCGGCGGCATCGACACGCCGCGTTCGCTGAATCTGCGCTCGTTTGCGTAGCGCTCGCGGAAGTCCGGCCAGAGCCGCAAGCTTCGCCCGCAGAAATGCGCCAAAGGCGCCGGTGCGCGCGAAGTGCACGGCCGCGGCGGCCACGTAAATCAGATGGCTGACCAGCGTCGTCACCAGCAGCGAGGCCGGCGTGTTCTTGACGTACAGCCATTCCAGATTGCGCTGACCATGAAAGATCGCAAACGTGCTGATGCGCCCGATCGTGGCGCTGCCGTGGTGCCGCACCACAGCGTCGGCCACGTAGCCGCAGCGATATCCAAGCAGCCGCGCGCGATACGAGAGGTCCACATCCTCGTGCGATGCGAAAAAGTCTTCGTCGAATCCGCCGAGTTCGTCGAACACGCGCCTGGGCATCAGGCACGCGGCGCCGCAGACGCCAAAGACCTCGGTCGATTCGCGCGCCATGTCGACGCGGGCGCCGTGGTAGCGTTTGAACGCGCCGCCCGAGGCGAACAGGCTGTCGCCCGCGCTGTCGATCACGCCGGGGTCGTGCATGTAGACGATGCGCGACGTCACCAGCGTGAAGCCGGCTTGCTCGTCGATGCCAGTGAGCAGCGCCTGAAGCCAGCCTGGTTCCGGTACCGCATCGTTATTCAGCAGCGCGATGAAACGCCCCCGGGCTTTCCGCACGCCCGCGTTGTTGCCACCGGCAAACCCGCGATTCTCCGACAATGCGACGACGCGCACCCACGGAAATATGTCGCGCACGAACGCCACCGTTCCGTCGTTCGACGCGTTGTCCACCAGGATCGTCTCCGCGGCAATTCCCTGCTGGGCAGCTACGGCATTGAGGCATGCCTCGAGGTACTGGCGACCATTCCAGGTCACGATTACCACCGAGACCAGTGGCTCCGAAAAGACACCGGGTGTGATTTCCTCTGGAGTTCGCCCGGAAATCACACCCGGTGTCATAACTATTACCGGCTACCTTCCGCGACCCGCTTGTAGACATCGAGCGTAATGCGAGCCGTACGCTCCCAGGTGAACATCGCGGCGCGCCTGAGCCCGTCCTTCCGCATCCGTGCACGGAGCATCGGGTCGGTCATCACCTCGACGATCGCGTCACCCCATCGCTGCGCATCGTCGGGATCGAGCAGCACGCCAGCTTCGCCCACAACCTCGGGAATCGACGCCGCGCGCGAGGCAATTGCTGGCGTCCCGCTCGCCATGGCTTCGACCAGCGGCAATCCGAACCCCTCGTAGCGGGAGGGATACACCAGCGCAGCGGCGCCGTGATACAGCGCGCGCAACATCGGCTCGGACACCGCTCCCAATCGAACGACCGCCTCCGCGGCGCCGTCGTGTGCGGCGATTGCCGACAGTCGATCACCAACGCCGCGATCGACACCTGCGAGCACGAGCGAAAGCGGAGTCGGCGCAAGCCGGCGGCGCGCGTCCATGAGTGCGTGCACGACGATTGACAGGTTACGCCGCTCGTGGAGATCGCCGACATGAAGGAGGAACGGCACGCTGATTCCCTCCGGCAGCGAGGTCGCGATCGCCGGGTCACCCTCGGCAAACGTGTGCGCCGCGCCAAGCGGCGCGACGGTAATGCGATCGAGCGCCGTCCCATACGCGGCGGCGATCTCGCCGCGCGAGAACTCGGAGTCGGTCAGGATGTGAGCTGCGGCGCGCGCGCTACGCCGGTAAAAACTTCGGCGCACCCAATCGCGGCGATACGGGTACCACCCGGGGTGGCGCTCGTAGCTGACGTCGTGGATGGTGAGGACGGTCGGCACCGCGGCATACAGCGGCGCCGTGTAGGCGGGGGCGTGAATCAGATCGACGGCGGCGCGTCGAGCGGACCGCGGAAGCCCTACGGTGGCCCACCCCAGGTTGGTTGGTGGGTGCCACGACTCGGGAACGTGATGGACGCCCGCAGGCACTGAATCCGCCGCGCCACCCAGCGCGATCAGTTCAAGGGAGTCGTCGATCGCCAGGAGCGCTGGCACCAGCTCCGAGACATAGCGGCGGACGCCGGCCGCGGGCGACGCGAAGCCCCGGCCGTCGATTCCTACTTTGAGCCTGCGCACGTCACGTGATCTTCATGTCCAGTCGCCTCACCGGGCGCTGAAGACGCGCGCACACCTCTTTGATGCGATGTTCGACCCTGCCGTTGATCGCTGGACTGCTCAGGATCACTTCGTCAACCGAATACCGGGACATCGTCAGCTCGAGCTCGTCGATCGATCCGCGCACAGGCACGCCAACGATCCACCGATGCGCCTTCATCGGATCGTCATCGATGAATCCCACCGGGTTCATCTTCCACGAGGAGTTGGCGCGCATCTCACGCACCAGCAGACGGCCATAGCCACCTGCGCCGTACACCAGCACCCGGCGATGACGACGGTTGCGCGCCGAGGCGACGAGGTTCATCGTTCGAAACGACGCTCGCGTGGCGAATATCGCCAGCGCCAGCAACAACCCGTCGAGGACGAGCACGACACGCGAGGAGCCCTGCCCGCGATAGAGGTAGTACGCGACGGCGACCGTCAGCAGCGATCCCATCCCGACACCTCTCGCGACAGCCGCGAGATCCCGGAAGCCGAATGTTTCCCACGAGCGTCGATAGAGGCCAGAGGTATAGAGCGCCGCCAGCTTCACGCCGAGGATGACCGGGAGCGACGCGGTGAAATACGGCAGGAACGCGAGGAGCTCATCTCCCTCGAAGCGCAGCCGAAACGCCGCGTAGTAGCAGACGGTGATCAGAACGAGATCGAGCAGCACTTCGCCGACGTGCCACTTGAACGCGAGGTCCTTGAGAAACGGGGCGAACGACGACTTCTGCAGCGCCTTGAAGTCTTCCGCGTTGTAGGCCGGGACACGCGCGAGATAAATGCCAGTGAGGATCACGAGGATGGCAAAGACCGCCACGATCAACATCGGCTCGACGGTCGTCCATCTCAGGAGAAGCCACGCCGTCAGTCCCCCGATGAGGCCAAGGGCAAAAAGAACCCGGAGCACGGATCGCTCTGAGAAGCCGAGCGACACCAGGCGGTGCGAGACGTGGTCCGTTCCGCCGCGCGTCGCGCTGCGGCCCGCGAGACGGCGCAGCACGAGCACGAACGCCGTGTCGAAAAGCGGGACCACGAGAATGAGCACCGTCAGAACCATCGGGCTCACGAAGGCAATGCGCGCGTGGAACACCGGGACGAGCGACACGCCCCCGAGGATCGCGCCGATGAACAAGCTGCCGCAGTCCCCCATGAACAGACGCGCCCGTGGACGGTTCCAGTAGAGGAACCCAGCCAGCGCCCCGACGAGCGCGATGAGCAGGATCAACAGACCCGCGCCGAGCGCCGGTCCGATCAAGGCCGCCATGAACGCCGTCGCGATCAATGCCACGCCGGCGGCAAGGCCATCCATGTTGTCGAGCAGATTGAAGGAATGACACAACCCGGCAAACCAGATGGTGCCCAGCAACGTGTAGCTGGATGGAAGGGCGCCGTCGGGCTCGATGCCCGCAAGCGCAAATACGAGGAATGCGCCGACGGCGAGCGACGCGACCAGCTTCGCCACCGGAGAGAGCTGCAGCCGATCGTCGAAGAGACCAACGACGAACATGGCGAGGCCGGCCGCGAGGACGGCCGACCACTCGACGATGTCACTCTCGAGCAGCGGCCCGGCGAGCCCGACGCCGAAACCAACCATCGTGGCGGCCGCAATCGCGATGCCCCCCATGGTCGGCGTGGGCGCACTGTGCCAGCGGTCCGGCCGCGGTGGTACGACAGCGCCGAACACCGGCGCCAGCCGCCGCACGCCGGCTCCGACCGCTATCGCGGTCAGAGTCGCGATCAGGCCGCTGAAAAAGGCGATCACGGAACCTGGCAGTGGCTCATGAATTCACCAGCTCGGAACGTCGCGGCGTCGCAGCATCGCCAAGTACGAACGGCGTTCGTTTCAGAATGCCGTTGCAGATGGTATCCAATCCCGGAGATTCACCGGGAAGGAGATGACGCACGCTGTTCAGCCTCAGCCGGTAGATCGAATTACCCGCGTGCGGCTCGATGAAGGGCAACGGAATCATGCGGTTGAAGAAGAAATGATAGGCATAGCGCCGCGCGCGCGCCATCATGGCCGCATCGAGCCGGGAGGGAAACGGCAGGCGGTCGAGAATGCGGAAGTACTCCTCGGGTGAGCTGGCGTCACACGTCAAACCCTTGTTTCGTATCCACGCTTCCCCGGCCACGATCACTGGAGTGCCGCGACTCGTCAGTTCAACACCGGTCTTGGTTCCGTAGATGATGACGCTGTTGCAGAGCGACATCAGCGCGTACGTGCTCAACTCACTCTCGGGTGGCACGACGACAATGTTCGCCGCGAGCTGCGGGATGACCTTCCGCAACTCACCGAGCACCGGCTGTCGCGACGGCGGAAACCCGCTGATCTCTGCCGGGTGTACGCGGATCAGCAGTTGCAGATCTCGTCGATCCTCGAAGTACCTGCACGTCTGAACGAGCCAATCCAACATGCTGTCGAACGCATTAGCCGGGTAGTGCAGCTGCGCATCCCACGAGACGTTGGTCAGCAAACCGATGACCGGCTTCGAGGGATCCAGCCCCAGCAGCGACGGAAGCTCTTTGGGATCGTCGGTCTTGGGACGATGAAACACGATCCAGTCGAAGAGCCCGTCGCGCCGACTCGAGAGGTAATGCATCAACTCGCGTTCCTGCTGCTCCGAGAGCGCGAGGTTCTCCCAGTGCTCCCGCGGCTCGTTCATCAGCGTGTGATGGTAGGTGTTGTCGTGGCTGAAGATGAAGCGTCGCTTGCGGTACGCCACGTTCCAGGTCGACACGTGCACGCCTTCCTGACGCGCCACCTCGCCGACGATCCCCCACGGCACGTAGATGCCGTGCGTAAAGACCGTGGATGAGAACTGAATCGATCGCAGGAGGCGGCGGGTGGCAAACGCCACTCGCAGCGCGGACTCGAGATAGCGGCGCACAATCGGCTCGGCCATCGGCTCATCATCAAGCGCCCCGGTCGCAAAAAACCGCAGGGCGCCCGCGTGCGCGTGTTCGCCGATGACAAGTCCGTCGAGCGTGAACGATTCGATTTCGGCAAACGGGATCGTCGTCGCGATGCGCCGGGCTTCGGCACGATCCTCCTCGGTCAGCCATTCGCTGTACTTGTGAACCTTGATTCCGAGTTGCGCGTAAACACGCTCGGCCGGCGACACGCAATTACGGCACAAGTCGCGCGATGGACCGTGCTCGGCAAACTGCGCCAGGTCGGGATAGAGCGACGCGTCGCATTCGGCGCAGGCGGTCATCGCGCCGTCGCACAGCAATGCGTGCACCTCAGTGCCGCGAAACGTCAACGCTACCGCCAGGACGCTCTCGAGCGTCGCCGCATGCGCGTACGACCCGATCGAGGTTGCCATCAGCACGCGCGGACCGCCGGCGGCGTCGGCGCGCGCGGACTGCCAGAGCCCCGCATCCGCTGAGAGAAGCGCGCGCCAGTCCGGATACGCGCCCGCGTGAGCGTAGTACCACCGCCGCGCGAGCCGCGATGCCCGCCAGAGGCGGGGAAAGTGCCGGATGCCTCGCTTCATGCGCGAACCGGATCTTCCACGTGGCCGGCACGCGCCTCGTCGATCATGCGGACGAATTCGCTGGCGACGGGCAACTCCGGAAACGCGCGCCACGGACGATGCGATTGGAGCTCATCGAGCGAGTAGCCACCGGTCGCGACGGCGATGGTTCGCGCCCCGATCGCGTTGGCGCACTGAATGTCGTGCGGGGTGTCGCCGACGACGAACACCGCGCGATCGTTGACGGGGCCGGCACGCCGGGCCAGTTCGAGCGCGCGCGTCGCGATCACAGACCGTTCGCTCGCGTCCTCGGCGAAGGCACCGTCGGGGAAATATCTGAACAAGTCGTAATGCGTGAGCTTCGCTTTCGCGCCGCCGCGGGTGTTTCCGGTCAGCAGGTACGAGCGAACGTCATCCCGGCTTTCGAGCATATCGAGGATTTCGCGGACGTTGGGCAGCACGTAACCCTTCTTCGTCGGCAGCCATTCCGGCAGCAGCTCTTCGTAGCGCCGCACCATCCGGTGAATCGTCTCGTCGTTGACGTCGACACCCAGCATCTCGAACGTGCGAACCGCGATCTGATAGTCGGTGAGACCGGCGATGCGGAACTTGGAGAGCTCGAAATCATGGCCGACCACTTCCCTGACCGCCTTCTCCCATGCCGGCACGCCTGCCTTGCCGGTGGTCAGCAGCGTGCCATCGATATCCCAGAACAAGACGATCATGCGATTTGTGGGACGACGTACCGCATGCTCTTGACCAGGCTGGCCACATCCAGCTTGTGATGCGCGAGCACCTCGTCGTTGGTGCCGCACTCCGGAAGCGCCATCACGCCGACGCGAAGAATGCGCGGCGTTGGTTCGAGCGCGAGCTCGGCGATCGCGGTGGCGAGCATCTCGCCCTGGCCGCCTTTCAGATAGTGATTGTCGAGCGTGAGGATGTAACGCCGACTGCCAATCACTTCCCGCAGCCATCGCAGATCGACGCGATTGAGCCAGGGCAGGTTGACCAGCCGAACGCTGGCACCGCTGCTCTGCTCGACTTCCTCGGCCGCTTCGAACGCGTTGGCCAGCAACCAGGGACCGTAGCCGAACACGACCGCGTCGCTGCCATCACGAACGACCCAGCCGCGGCCGGGCTCGACCTTATGGTGATGAGGGTAACCAAAAGGTACGGGCCACTTCACCGACACGAGACGCAGGTACATGCTGTCGGGCGCGGTGTTGACCGCGTAATCCAGCAGCGCCTGCACCTCGGCTTCGAGACATGGCTCGACGAGCGATAGGTTCGCAACGCCTCTGAGGGCCGAGATGTCCCGCACCGACTGATGGGAGTGTCCGGGGCCGCCGGGGATCAGTCCGGCGAGCGAGCCGACGTAAATGACCTTGGTGCCCTCGGAGCACTGGTTGTAGATCTGCTCGTTCGGCCGCGCTGAGAGGAAGCAGGCAAAGGAATGGACCACCGGCAAGGCACCACGGCGCGCCATGCCGCCGGCGATCGACACCATGTCCTGCTCCGCGATTCCGCATTCGACGAATCGATCGGGAAAGCGCTTCGCGAATGACACCAGGCCGCAGTCCTTGATCAGGTCGGCGTCCAGCGCCACGAGGTTCGGATGGCGATCGCCCTGACGCACGAGCGCCTGCTCGTACGCCGCGATGAGATTCTCGGTCGTGCGCGGCTCGCGCCTGGGATTGCGCGTCGTCGTCTCCGTGGCGACCGAGCCGAGACCCAGATCGGCGAAGAACGCGTTCGCGGTCGCGAGCAACTCCGTGACGCCGGCAAGATACGCGTCTTCTTTCGGAGCACCAGAGTGATACGCGTACAGCTCCCCGGCCTTGAGCGCAGGACCTTCCATGAAGGACACGCCCTTTCCTTTCACCGTGTCCGCGATGATGGCCTTCGGCCGATTCGCCACCGCATCCAGCGCGCGAAACGTCCGTTCGATCGCCGCGACGTCGTGTCCGTCGCAGCGCATCACGTGCCAGCCGAACGCGCGCAGCTTGGCTTCGAGATCTCCCAGAGGACCGACCTCCTGCACCCAGGTGTCCGACTGGATCTTGTTGTGGTCGATGATGGCGACGATCTCGCCGAGCTCGCGCGTCGCCGCCATTGACAGCGACTCCCAGAATTGACCTTCCTGCAGCTCTCCGTCGCCGGTGAGCACGAACACACGCCGCTCGATGCCGGCGAGCCGGTTGGCGAGCACCATCCCCTTTGCCTTCGAGACGCCCATGCCGAGTGAGCCGGTGTTGGCCTGGACGTATGGAGTCTGGACGTGCGGGTGCCCTGGAAGTCCACGCAGGCGGCGCAACTGGTGAAGCAAGTCTTCGTCGAGAAGGCCGAGACCGATGAGGACGTTGTACAGTGCCGGCGCGTCATGCCCTTTCGAGGAGAAGAAGATGTCGCAGCGGTCGTCGCCCTTGTCGAGATCGCGAATCTCGTTGAGGAAGAGCCAGCTCATGATCTCCAGGGAGCTGAAACTGGTACCGATGTGTCCCGACCACGCGCCCGCAATCATGTAGAGCGTGTTGATCCGCGCCAGTGCCGCGAATGCGGCAACGACGGTTGGGGTCAGACCCCTTGAGCCGATCCTTATCGAGGGGTCTGACCCGAGGAGCCTCTGAAACTCGCTGACCGGCACGTATTGCAGTTCGAGAGATTCGCCCTGGTCGGTTTGTAAATCGCCCATTGGTTGTCTTCAATCGTAGGCCGGGTCCTGTTCTTTGGACCCGGCGGGTTAGGCGGGTCTACACAGCAAGACCCGCCCTACGCGGTTACGGACAGCTCCGGCAGCCGCACCAATCCGTCAGCGAGCAGCCGCTCGGCCACCATCCAGTCGTAGGCATCGTTGATATCGAAGCCCTCGTACCCTTCGGTCAGAAACGGCACGAGCACATCTCCTGCGATTGATCGCCGCTCGCGAACCACCCGTGTCCAGGCGATCTCGAGCGACGCGTTTTGCACGTAGACCAACGGGAGCGCCTGATACGGCGTGCTGTGCCACGGCTGCGTCTCGGGACCGAACGGCAGGAGGGGGAACATCCGCTGTCCGCGCACGATCCACATCTTGCCGGGATGCTGCGCGCATTTTTCGACTGCCCGCAGCGAATCGACGCCTTCCTGTGCGGTGAAGAGCGACCAGGCCCGTCGAATCGTATCGGCCGTCCGAAATGGGCTGGTGGGACGAAGCAGGCTGAAGCAGTCCCACGACCGCCCTCGTTTTTCGAGCTCCGTGATGATGTGCTCGAGCCACTCGATGTCAGGCGACGTATCACCGGCGAAGGCCGCCGGCCTCAGAAACGGAACTTCCGCGCCGTACCGCCGCGCGAGGTCCGCGATGTCTTCGGAATCTGTCGAGACGATCACAGACTCGAATACGCCGCTCTCGCGAGCGGCCGCGATCGTGTACGCCACCATCGGGTGACCGCCGAGCGGCCGGACGTTCTTCCCGGTCACTCGCTTCGAGCCACTTCGTGCGGGAATGAACGCGACGCAGGACACCATCAGACCGCGTTAGGGTTGTGGTTGATATAAATGGTCTTCAGATCGGAGTACACGTCGAGCGCCTGGGTGCCGGCCTCACGCCATCCATTGCCGGATTGACGCAGGCCGCCGAACGGCAAATGCGGCTCGCTGCCGTACGTGCCACCATTGACGACGGCCACGCCTGACTGAATGCGCGCGAGGAACGTCATCGCGCGGTTCAGGCTCTGCGTGTGAATCGATGCCGTCAGGCCGAATGGTGAGTCATTGGCCAGCGCGATCGCCTCGTCGAACGTAGAGACACGGTAAAGGCACGTAATCGGCCCAAACAACTCGCTGCGGGAGATTTCATCCTGCGGCCGCACGTCCTCGATGAGCGTCGGCGCAACGAAGAAGCCGCCGCCGTACGACGCGCCAGTGAGTCGCTGTCCGCCCGTCAGTACCGCCGCACCCGATGCCTTCGCTCGCGCCACTGCCGCGAGCATGTTGGTCATCTGCTCCTCGTTGATGACCGGACCGAAGTCATCCGTATCCGCTGTTCCCACCTTGAGGCGACCAACCGCCTCCATCAGCATCGCCTTGAAACTGTCATAGACGCCGTCGAACACGATGATGCGGCTGCCAGCCGCGCATCGCTGCCCCGCGTTGCTGAACGCGGATCCCAAGGTCCACGTCACCGCGTTCGCCAGATCGGCATCGTCACACACGATGAGCGGGTTCTTGCCACCGAGTTCGAGACAGGTCTTGGCCAGCCGACGGCCCGCCGTCTCAGCGATGTACCGTCCGACGTCGCATGAACCGGTGAAACTCACGATCGCGACATCGGGATGCTCGACCAGCGGCGCACCGGCCTCTTCGCCAAATCCGTGCACGGTCGCATACACGCCTTCGGGCACTCCGGCTTCGTGCGCGAGCACACCGAATGCCCACGCGGAAAGCGGCGTGTCCTCGGCGGCCTTGAGGATGGCGGCATTGCCGCACAGCAGCGCCGGGAACGCCTTCCACGCGACGTTGGCGATGGGCGTGTTGGCGGCGATGATGAGACCGGCAATACCCAGCGGCTGCCGGACGATCATCGCGCTCTTGTTCGGCACGGCACTGGTCGTCGTCTGACCGTAGAAGCGACGGCCCTCGCCAGCCACGAAGAAGCCCATCTCGATCGCGGCGTCTGTTTCGCCCAGCGCATCCTTGCGCGACTTGCCCGTCTCCCGGCACACGAGATCAGCAATCGACGCACGATGCTCCTGCATCAGGATCGCGATGCGGCGCAGAATCTCGCCCCGCTTCACAACTGTCGTCGCGGCCCAGGCCGGCTGCGCTTGACGGGCTCGCTCGACGGCAACCCGCACGTCGGCGGCGGTCGATCTGGCAACCTTGCAGATCTCGCCGCCGGTCGCAGGGTCGATCTTTGAGAACAGGCGAGTCTCGGCGGGCAGAAGATCTCTGCCGCCAATCAGGTTCGGAATGACGGATGGGATCGCGGACAGGTCGATCCGCGCTCGGTCAGGAGTTGTAGACAGCACTTAGAGTCGAACCACCGGTCGAAGCTGTGTGACGAGTTGTTCCCAGCCGTATTCCGCGTGCGCGATTTCGCGAGCCGCGCGGCCGATGCGCCCGGCCTCTGCCTCGTCGGGAAGCTGCTCGCACTTGTTGATGTCGATGACGTTGTTCAAATGCACGAGGCCGGCCGGCGAGTGTTCGTCGAGGTTCGTGATCACCGCGCAGCCGCATTCCATCGCGGCGTTGACCGTCGTGTTGTTCGCGCGCAGCCCCTTCTCGAAGAACGCCGCGAGGAACGTGCAGTCGACAAGCTGGTTGAACACGGCGGTATCGGACAGGTATCCCATGAAATACACCTGACCGTTGAACAGCGCCTGCAGTTCCTCGAAGCGCACCACGAACGACCCATCGAAGCTGGTGTTCTCGTGCAATGCCGTCGAGACGTAGACCGAGTAGCTCTTCCCCGTCGCATCGAGCAGATCGCGCAACCGCCGGTACAGCGGCACTCGGATCTTGTGCGCCATGCCGAAAGTGAACACGGACAATTCGGTTCGCTGGAATCGCTGCGGGTTGAGCAGGGTACCGGGACAGAACAGCTCCACGATGTCCGGGCGTGCAGGCGTAAGCTCGTGAGACAGTTCGCGATTGCCGCAGTAGACCCTGGCGGCAGACGCCATCAGCTTGTGCTCGGTCGCCGTGCCATCGAACGCGTGCAGGAACAGCTCGTATCGACCCTCATGCGCCATCACCCACTCGTGCAGCGCCCGCGCATCGTCGGGAGTGAACTCCGACAGCTTCAGCGAGAGCAGTGGGCGCTCGTAGCCTTTCAAATCCGCTGAGCCAATGCCAACGACCGGCAGGCTCAGGTGCCGGGCAAGAATGGTGTTGAACTTCGCAATCCCGCACGTCCACGGGTTCAGGTGATATCCGGCAATGCAGTCGATCATCGGTCCTCGAAAAACGCTCCAATTGTATCGTCTAGTGACTTTTACCGATCAGGACTCCGGCCCTGAAGACGGTGGCGATCGACTCGATCTGTTGATCTGTCATTTCGGGAAACATCGGCAATGACAGCACTTCAGCAGCAGCCTGCTCAGCGATGGGGAAATCACCTCTCGAGTAACCGAGGTCCGCATAGGCAGGCTGAAGATGCACGGGAATCGGATAGTGAACTCCGGTCTGCACTCCGGCTTCGGTCAAGGCGGCCCGCCACGCGTCGCGCTCGGGAACGCGCACCACGTACTGGTGGTAGACATGTCGCGACGCAGGCCGTTCCGTCGGCGCGCTGGCCGCTGTTCCGGTGAGCCGGCGCGTATATTCGGCGGCGTGGCTTCGACGCGCCTCGGTCCACGCTTCGAGATATTTCAGCTTCACCCCCAGCACTGCGCCCTGCACACCGTCCATTCGATAGTTGAAGCCTCTGTGCTTGTGCTCGTAGCGAACTTCCTCACCCCATGAACGCAGCAAGCGAACCTTCGTCGCCAGCGCCGGATCGCTCGTCACGATAGCGCCGCCCTCTCCGTACGCGCCGAGATTCTTGCCAGGGTAAAAACTGAAGCAGCCCAACAATCCCATCGAGCCGCAGCGCCGGCCCTTGTACTCCGATCCGTGGGACTGACACGCATCTTCGATGACGATGAGACGGTGACGATCTGCCACGTCGCGGATCGCATCCATGTCTGCCGGCTGTCCGTACAGATGAACGGGAACGATGGCCTTTGTCCGCGGCGTGACCGCTCTCTCGATCTTCGCCGGATCCATCGTGAAGTACGTCGGCTCGATGTCGACGAACACCGGCCGCGCCTGCGCGTACTCAATCGCCGCCACAGTCGCGACAAAGGTGAACGGCACCGTGATGACCTCGTCACCGGGGCGGACGCCTGCGGCCAGGAGCGCCAGATGCAACGCGCTCGTCCCGCTGTTGACCCCAATCGCGTCTGCCGAGTGGCAGAAAGCGGCGAAGTCCTGCTCGAAGGACGACACCGCGGGCCCGAGGATGAATTGCGCGTTGTCGAGGACGCGCTGTATCGCCTGATCGATCTCGGGCTTGAGCGCGCGGTACTGTGCCTTCAGGTCGACGAGGGGGATCACAGATTCTTCTCAGTACTCGGTGCCACGTTCCGCCACCCAGGAGGACCGCTCCGCTCCTTCGAGACTGTCAACCAGCTTCTGTCTCATGTCCTCTTCGACACTGAAGTGAACCTGGTAGAGATATCGTTCCGTGTCGGGCGGCGCATCGCCTGGGATCGAGGCACCATGCGCGCCGGTCGAGTTGAGAAACACGAGCGCGGTGTTGCGATCGGCGGGAACGTCCTTGACCAGTTCGCATTCCGATGGATCGACCCAGAGCGGCGAACTGTGCGTCACCGTGGGTTCGTTGCGAAGGCGGTAGATCTGCGTTCCATAGGATTCGGTGTCCTTGGGCCTGGGGAGGTAGACGAGGCACGTCAGGAACGCCCATCGCGGATCGCGATGCGGCTTGATGACGTACCCCGGCCTGCGCAGCATCAGGCGCGAATTGGCCACGCGAAGCTCGATGCCGCCCTCGGCCATCGAACGCAGGTGCGGCCAGTGCAAGCGTACGAAGTCGTCCAACGCAGGACGGAACTTTTCGGTCAGCGCCGGGAGCAACGTCTCGGTCACGACTCTCTCGAAAAAGATGCCCCACACGACGCGGCTGTATTCGGGAGCGAAGA
>Ga0070664_100002952_pt1 | contig 13754 bp, 17 predicted proteins | sample KBSC73metaG_FD_65863 | JGI IMG/M metagenome (GOLD analysis project Ga0070664, IMG submission 65863) | Corn rhizosphere microbial communities from Kellogg Biological Station, Michigan, USA - KBS C7-3 metaG | ecosystem: Host-associated > Plants > Roots > Rhizosphere > Soil ... | reverse complement strand
GTAGGTCCCTTCGTAGACGCCGGATTCGCTCTCGCGCAGCGCGAGGAGGTGCCAGCCGCCTTCGATGCGCAGCGACACGGCCGCATGCGGAGTGCCGTAGACCGAGAAGCGGAGCGGAACGCCGGCACCGAGCGCGGCGACCTGCTCGACCTCGACGCCGTCGATCGCCACCGCAGCCGACGCGGCGCCGTGCGCGCCGGGAGCCCCGACCGCCAACGGCGCGGCGAGAGCGGCCGTCAGCACGAGACGATGCAAGAACACGATGCCTCCACGACTGCCTGCTGCACGGCAGCGCAAGGAACCCACGCTTCCGCGCGCAGCACGCGGAATCGCCGCTTCCACCACCCAAGGCTAGCCCGAGTCGGGCCGTTTTTCGCCGCGGCACGCCGGCTTTACGAAAGACTACGTTGGCTTCGCAAGAAGTCGGCGTCTTCCGTCAACGCGGCAGTCGCTTTGCCGTTGATGGGGCCATCACGACGACGGACCGATGCCCATGAAGCTCGTCGAATGCTGGCGGTGGCGCTTTCGCGATCCCAAGTCGGGTCGCATGTGCCGGACGATGTACGCGCTCTGCGAAGAGGAGGCGCGCAAGTTCGTCGACGCCGAGCGCATCCCCGGCACGCTGGTCATGCGCGAGGTCCACGACGCCGACTTCGCCGACACGCTGCCGCACGTCGGCACTCCCGCGGTCGGCTAGCGGCTCAGCGCGCGCGTGCGGCCTCGCGGCCGAACGCCGGCCAACGCGTCCGTGGCCCGTCCAGTCCGGGCGGCGGCACGAAGCGGTCGCCGGCGACGAGGCCGGTGGCGACGCCGAGCCGCGCCGCGAGGTGCGCGGCGTCGTATGGCGCGTGCACCTTGACGTCGTTGTCGAAGTAGACGTAGACGTCGCGCCGCGCGCGCCGTGGCGCCGGCCGCGAGGATGCGAGTCGCGCATCGTCGACCTGGCCGCCGCTCCGCCACGCAGCGATCCGCGCCGCCCAGCGGTCGAGCGCGGCGTCGCCGTAGCCGCTGGCGTACAGCTCCTCGTCGCCGTGCAGGCGGAGGTAGACGAAGTCGGCGGTCAGGTCCTCGAGCAGCGGCCAGCGGCCGGCGGTGTCGGCGACGACGAGCGCGATCCGGTGCCGCCGAAGCAGCGCGATGAACGCCGGGTCGACGAAGCTCGGATGGCGGATCTCGACCGCGTGGCGGATCGGCCGCGCGCGGTCGATGGCGAGCCAGGCGCGGCCGGCGAGGCGCTCGTCGTGGCGCTCGGCGAGCGCGAGCGCCGCCGCGGTGTCGCGCGGAAGCGCAGCGAAGAAGGCGTCGAAGCGCTCGCGGTCGAAGCCGAGCTGCGGCGGAAACTGCCACAGGATCGGGCCGAGCTTTTCTTCGAGCCGCAGCACGCCCGAAGCGAAGAAGTTCGCCAGCGCCGCGCCGACCTCGCGCAGCTTGAGCATGTGGGTGATGTAGCGCGAGCCCTTGACCGCGAAGACGAACCCGGGCGGCGTCTCGGCGTGCCACGCCGCGTACGACGCGGGTCGCTGCAGCGAATAGAACGAGCCGTTGATCTCGATCGTCGGCAGCATCCGCGAAGCGAACGCCAGCTCGCTGCGCTGCGGCAGCCCGTCGGGATAGAAGACGCCGCGCCACGGCGCGTAGCGCCAACCCGAGATGCCGATCCGAACGTCCCCCGCGGCCGCCATGCCCCGGCCGGAGCAAGCGGAACGCCCGCGTGGCTAACCCTGGCGCGGCAGCGGCTGCAGCATGCTGACGCGGTTGCCCTCGGGGTCCATGAACGAGACGTACTTGCCGACGCCGGGAATCTCCATCGGCTCGCCGAGGACGTTGCCGCCGGCCTGCCGGACCTTCTCCATCGACTTGCCGATGTCGTCGACGGCGATCACCACCGACGGGAACTGCGCCGGCTTGTCGGCGCTGCGCTTGAAGAGGCCGCCGTTGATCGCGCCAGGCGTCGTCGGACCCTTGGCGTCGGTCGCGGTCGTCGTCGCGAGGACGTAGTGGCCCATCTCGGCGCCGAGCGCCTCGGTGTTCCAGCCGAACGCCGAGCGGTAGAAGGCGGTGACGCGGGCAGCGTCGTCGTAAGGCATCTCGAAGTGAACGACCGGATCCATCGCGGCTCCCGATGTGGCTCGAAGCGGCAAGGATGGCACGCCGCCGCGCGCGGCGCAGCGTCTTCAGCCGTCCGCCTGGTCGGCGGCGTTGCCGCCGGCGCCGAGATACGACTTGATGCGGTCGACCCGGTTGCCGACCTTCTGCACCGCCTTCAGCAGCGCCTCGTCGGTCGTCCCGAGCGCCTCGCACCAGCGGCGCACGGCGTCGCCATCGCCGACGTCGACGGTGGCCTGCGAGCGCGGGTCGTCTGCTGCTTCGGTCTCGCGCGTCATGGCGGTCTCCTCGCCCGTCGGGAGTCGGCTCCTGCACGCGGCGTGCCGGCCGCGCGCGCGGCGCGCGCCGCCTCGACGAGCGGCCGCGCGTGGCAGCCTTCGAGGTGGTCGTCGACGAGTCCCATCGCCTGCATGAACGCGTAGACGGTCGTCGGCCCGACGAAGGTCCAGCCGCGCCGGCGCAGATCCTTCGACAGCGCGACCGCCTCGGCGGGCACGCCGAGCGCGCGCAAGCGCGCCGCGGTGACGCGCTTCGGCCGCGCCGCGGGCTTCGGCTCGTACTGCCAGACGTACGCCGCGAGCGAGCCGAATTCGTCGATCAGCGCGAGCGCGCGCCCGGCGTTGGCGATCGCCGATTCGATCTTGCCGCGGTGGCGGACGATGCCGGGGTCGGCGAGCAGTCGGGCGACGTCCTCGGCGCCGAAGCGCGCCACCGCGCGGGGATCGAAGCCGGCGAAGCCGCGGCGGAAGGCATCGCGTTTGTGCAGGATCGTCTGCCAGCTGAGCCCTGCCTGGAAGCCTTCGAGGCAGAGCTTCTCGAACAGCCGCCGGTCGTCGTCGACCGGGACGCCCCATTCGCGGTCGTGGTAGTCGCGGTACGCCGCGCTCGGCCGGCACCAGGAGCAGCGGACGACGCCGTCTTCGCTGAACAGGCCGTCGCGCTCGCTCACGCCGATGCCTCCAAGGCCCAACGGTGGCGGGCGTTTGCGGTGCTGTTCGTGCTTTCTGCCGCGCCGGGGCGGTGTTCCAATCGGCCAACCATCGGTTTCCTCGCCGCGCCGCGGCCGCCAGCCGCTACATTGCGGCGCCGCCCATAGTCTGCTGCAGGTCAGGCCGTCACCGCCATGCCCGTCATCGCCGTCGTCAATCGCAAGGGAGGAAGCGGCAAGAGCACGCTCGCCACGCACCTCGCGTCGCACTACGCGAACGCGGGCGTGCCGGTCATGCTCGGCGACGTCGACCGCCAGCAGTCGACGCAGACGTGGCTGCGCGCGCGCGCCTTGCGCGACCTGCCGAGCAGCGCGCCGATCGTCGGCTGGGCGGTCGATCCGAAGCGCGTGCTGCGGCCGCCGGCGGGAGTCAGCCACGTCGTCCTCGACACGCCAGGCGGGCTGCGCGGCTTCGATCTCGCGCGTGTCGCCGCCTTCGCCGACGTCATGGTGATGCCGGTCTGCAACTCGATCTTCGACCGCGAGTCGGCGGGCGAGTGCTTCGCCGAGCTGATGGCGCTGCCGCGCGTCGCCAGCGGCCGCTGCAAGGTCGCCGCGGTCGGCATGCGCGTCGACGCACGCACGAAGGGCGCCGAAACGCTCGCGACGTGGGCGCGCTCGATTCACCTGCCGTTCGTCGGCGTCGTCCGCGAGGCGCAGGCGTACGTGCGCTGCGTCGAGCAAGGCCTCACCGTGTTCGACCTCGGCGATCCGGGGTCGCAGGCCGACGTCGCGCAGTGGAAGCCGATCGTCGCCTGGCTCGACGCCGCGCTGCGTGCGCTGCCGCGGCCGGTCATGCGCGGCAACCCGAGCGTCGTGCGGCCGCCGGCCGATGGCGCGACCAGAGTCGGCGACGATCTCGTCGCCCGCATGGCGTCGAACGACGTCGACCGCGACCTCGACGACGATGTCGGTGCGCTCGCGCTCGCGGTCATCGAGCGCCCGCGCGCGGCGGCGCAAGTCGCTCCGGCAGCATCGCCGGCGCGCGCAGCGTCTGCCACGCCGGCCCCGAAGCCGGCAGCCGCCAAGCCGCGCACCGCGGCCGCTCCGGCGCGCGGCTTTCGCTTCGCCGCGCTCTTCGGCTGGCTGGCGCCGCGCTTCCTGCATCGCTGAGCGGCTCCGCGCGGCGCGCGTCGCCGTGACCGAGAATGCGGCGCGCTCCTGCCGCAACCGCGTCCTGCCATGCTGACCCTGCTCTTCGACGGCGTCGCCTACGGCATGCTGCTGTTCGTGCTCGCGGTCGGGCTCGCAGTGACGCTCGGGCTGATGAACTTCATCAACCTCGCGCACGGCGCCTTCGCGATGGCCGGCGGCTACGTCACGGTGCTGCTGATGAACCGGGTCGGCGTGCCGTTCCTCGCCTGCCTGCCGATCGCCTTCGTCGTGACGGCGCTGCTCGGCGCCGTCCTCGAGCGCACGCTCTACCGGCCGATGTACGCGCGGCCGCATCTCGACCAGGTGCTGTTCTCGATCGGCCTCGTCTTCATGGCGGTGACCGCGGTCGACTACCTCGTCGGCTCGATGCAGCAGAACATCAACCTGCCGGCGTGGCTGCAGGGCCGGCTGCCGATCGAGGCGGTCGGCATCGGCAAGTACCGCCTCTTCATCATCGTCACGTGCGCGGTCCTCACGGTCGCGTTGCAGTGGATCCTGTCGCGGACGCGCTTCGGCAGCCGCCTGCGCGCGTCGGTCGACGACCCGCGCGTCGCCGGCGGCCTCGGCCTCGACGTCAATCGCATCTTCCTCGCGACGTTCGCGGTCGGCTCGGGCCTCGCCGGACTCGGCGGCGCGCTCGGCGCCGAGGTGCTCGGCCTCGACCCGACGTTTCCGCTCAAGTTCATGATCTATTTCCTGATCGTCGTCTCGGTCGGCGGCACGACGACGATCACCGGGCCGCTGCTCGCCGCGCTCCTGCTCGGCATCGCCGACGTCGCCGGCAAGTACTACGTACCCAAGCTCGGCGCCTTCATCGTCTACACGGTGATGATCGCGATCCTGCTGTGGCGTCCGCAGGGGCTGTTCGGTCGGGTGGCGGCGCGATGACGTCGGCGTCGCCGGCCGCTGCTGCGAGCGCGTCGGCGAACGCGCCATCGGCGTCGCCGGCAGCGCTCGCGCTCGCGCGCGCCGCGCACTGGCGCTGGTGGGAGCTCGCGCTCTTCGCGGCGCTGCCGCTGTCGTGGCTGCTGCTGCCGAGCCAGTCGCTGCTGCTCAACGAGATCGCGATCGTCGCGCTGTTCGCGGTCTCGCTCGACCTCGTCCTCGGCTACGCCGGCATCGTCTCGCTCGGCCACGCCGCCTTCTTCGGCTTCGGCGCGTACAGCGCTGCGCTGTTCGCGAAGGACGTGATGCCCGACCCGCTCGTCGGCCTCGCCGTCGCCGTCGCGGCGAGCGCGCTGCTCGGCCTCGCGACGAGCGTGCTGATCCTGCGCGGCAGCGACCTGACGCGCCTGATGGTGACGCTCGGCGTCGCCTCGATCCTCTACGAGCTCGCCAACAAGCTCGATTGGCTGACGGGCGGCGCCGACGGCCTGCAAGGCGTCGTCATGGGGCCGCTGACGATCCCCGGGACGTCGCTCGCGGGCTTCGCGTTCGACCTCTCGGGCCGGACCGCGTACGCGTATTCGCTCGTCGTCCTCGCGCTCGTCCTCGTCCTCGCACGCCGCCTCGTGCACTCGCCGTTCGGCGTCTCGCTGCAGGCGCTGCGCGACAACCGGCTGCGCGCGGCGAGCATCGGCATCTCGACGTCGCTGCGCCTCGTCGTCGTCTACACGATCGCCGCCGCGATCGCCGGCGCCGCCGGCGGGCTGCTCGCGCAGACAACCGGCTTCGCGTCGCTCGACGTCTTCGACTTCCATCGCAGCGCCGAGGTGCTGCTCGTCCTCGTCATCGGCGGCACCGGCTACCTCTACGGCGGCATCTTCGGCGCGATCGTCTTCAAGCTGCTCCACGATCTCATCGCCGCGTGGACGCCGCAGTACTGGAACTTCTGGCTCGGCCTCTTCCTCGTCGTCCTCGTCCTCGTCGGCCGCGACCGCTTCGTGCGGCCGTGGACGTGGTTTCGCAGCGGGCGCGCGGCGCGATGACGGCGGTGCTCGAGACGCGCTCTCTCGTCAAGCGCTTCGGCGGCCTGGCGGCGACCAACGACGTCTCGCTCGTCGTCGAGCGCGGCGCGCGGCACGCGCTGATCGGCCCGAACGGCGCCGGCAAGACGACGCTCATCAACCTGCTCACGGGCGTCCTCGAGCCGACCGCGGGGACGATCCGTCTCGACGGCGACGACATCACGCGGCTCGCACCGCACCTGCGCGTTCGCCGCGGCATGGTGCGAACGTTCCAGATCACGCAGCTGTTCCAGTCGCTGACGCCGCTTTCGTCGCTCGCGCTCGCAGTCTCGGTGCACCGCGGCCGGAGCGCCGGCGGCTGGCGACGCCTCGGCCACGACCCCGGCGTCGCCGCCGAATGCGAGACGCTGCTCGATCGCTTCCGCCTCGCCGACGTCATGCAGCAGCCGGTGCACGCGCTCGCCTACGGCAAGCGGCGGCTGCTCGAGATCGCGATGGCGCTCGCGTGCGCGCCGCGCGTCCTCCTCCTCGACGAGCCGGTCGCGGGTGTCCCGGAGGGCGAGCGACAGGAGATCTTCGAGACGATCAGCGCGCTACCGGCCGACGTCTCGATCCTGCTGATCGAGCACGACATGGATCTCGTCTTCAACTTCGCGCGCACGGTGACGGTGCTCGTCAACGGCGCCGTGTTCGCCGAAGGCGACGTCGAGACGGTGGCGAACGATCCGCGCGTCAAGGCGGTCTACCTCGGCGAGGACGCGCATGCCTGAGCTGCTGCGCGTCAGCAATCTCTCGGCCGGCTACGGCGAGGCGGTCGTCGTCCAGGGCATCGATCTCGTCGTCGAGGCCGGCCGCTCGCTCGCGTTGCTCGGCAGAAACGGCACCGGCAAGACGACGCTCCTCAACACGCTGGTCGGCGTGACGCGGCGCCACGGCGGCACGATCGCACTCGCCGGCCGCGACATCACGGCGCTGCGCGCGCACGAGCGCGCCGCCGCGGGGATCGGCTGGGTGCCCCAGGAGCGCAACATCTTCAAGTCGCTCAGCGTCGACGAGAACCTGACCGCGGTCGCGCGACCCGGGCCGTGGACGCCCGAGCGGGTGTACGCCATGTTCCCGCGCCTCGCCGAGCGCAGGGCCAACCTCGGCACGCAGCTCTCGGGCGGCGAGCAGCAGATGCTCGCGGTCGGCCGTGCCTTGGTGCTCAACCCGAAGCTGCTCCTGCTCGACGAGCCGCTCGAAGGGCTGGCGCCGATCATCGTCCAGGAGCTGCTGCGCTCGATCGAGCAGCTCGTCGCCGCAGAGGGCATGTCGGCGATCCTGGTCGAGCAGAACCCGCGACTGATCCTGCCGATCACGCACGACGCGGTCGTGCTCGACCGCGGCACCGTCGTCCACGCGGCGCCGAGCGCGGACCTGCTCGCCGACAGCGAGACGCTCGATCGCTGGCTCGCGGTGGCGCGCGCCTGACGCGCGTCGCTACGACCAGTGCAGCCAGCGGCGCGCGAGCACCGCGCCGAGGATCGCCGGGATGGCCATCCCGAGCACGTACCAGACGGCGACGAACGGCAGCGTCATCTCGTTGCAGTGCCAGGCGTAGACCGCGGCGCCGACGCCGCCGGCGAGCGCGCCCGCGGCCGCGCCGGCGGCGGCGAGGCGCGTCGGCGCGAGGCTGCGCAGCGCGACGAAGGCCGCGACGAGCGTCGGCAGCGACAGAGCGGCGACGATGAAGACGCAGGGCAGGGCCGTCTTGCCGAGGACGAGCGCGGCGCGCTCGGCCGCCGGCGCGATCACGACGTCGGCGACCGCGCACGCCGCGAGCAAGGCCAGGAAGGTCGCGCCGAGTGCGACCGCCGACCCGGCGCGGCCGCCGGGCCGCGCGAGCCGACGCAGCGCGGCGATCGCGAGCGCCGCGACGACGAGCGGCACCGCGAGCTTCAGCCAGAACATCGGCACGTGCAGCGCGGCTGCGAGATCGGCGCGCAGGTGCAGCGTCGCGAGCATCACCAGCGCGGCGAGCGCGGCGCCGATCGCGATCGCGGCGAGCAGGCGATGGCCGACGGCGCGCCGGGGCACGACCAGCGGTCCTTGCGCGAGCATCGCGATCAGCGCGTCGGTCTTCATCGTCGCGTGCTCGCCAGCAGTGCGAGCTTTTTCAGTCCGCGGTGGATGCCGACCTTCACCGCAGGCTCCGACATTCCGGTCGCGCGCGCCGCCTCGGCGACCGATCGGCCCTCGAGCTTGACGAGAACGATCGGAAGCCGGTAGCGGTCGGGAAGGGTGTCGAGCAGCTTGGCGAGGTCGCGCTGCGACTCCGCCGGCGACGCGTCGGCGGGAATCAGCTCGCCGATGCCGTCGTCGTCGAGCGGGATCTCGACCGCTTGGCGAGGCGACTGCGCGCGCAGCAGGTCGACGAGCTTGTAGCGGGCGATCGCGTACAGCCAGGGCAGGAGGCGCGCCGCCGGCTCGAACGTGTGCCTGCGGTTGTGGACGGCGAGCAAGGTTTCCTGCACGAGATCCTCCACGTCATTGGGGAAGGTGACCAGCCGGCGACGGAAGTACGCCCGCAGATGCGCGCCGCTGCGCGTCAGGAACGCCACGTAGGCCGCCTTGTCGCCGGCCAGCGCGAGCAGCAGCGCGGCCCGCAGCGCTTCTTCGACGTCTTCCAACGCTGTCTTGCTATTCGCTCGTCGTCCGCTCGCGGTTACACGCCGCGATACAAAAAATTCCCTGCCGTGACGTAACCCGCACCGCGCGCGCAACGAACTAGCAGGTGACCGCTCGCGCCTGGTCGAAGGCGTTTCGCGGCCGAGAGTTTCGCTGAAGTCGGAGAGAGCGCCGGCAATGCGCGGGAGGCAGATCGTGAGCGAGGGCCTGCAGGACATCCGTTCGCCGTTCGTCCGTTCGATCCTCGAACGAACGATGCCGTCGTTGCAGGCATGGCGCGAGCCCGCGCTCGGCGTCCACCACGGCGCGGCGATGCGCGGCGCGATCGATGCGCTCGCGGCGAACGTGCCGTCGCTGCATCGCCTGCTCGGCGGCGATGCGTTCGACGAGGTCGCGGCGGCGTTCGTGCGCGCGCAGCTGCCGCGCTGCGGCGGCTTGCTGCGCTACGGCGCCGGCCTGCCCGACTTCCTCGCTTCGTACCGGCCGCTTCTCGATCACGACTATCTGCCGGGCGTCGCGGCGCTCGACCTCGCCTGGATCGAGTCGCACCTCGCCGCTGAGGCGCCAGTGCTGACGACCGAGGACGTGTTCGCGCTCACCGCCGAGCAACTCCTGCACGGCCGCCTCGTTCCGCATCCGGCGACGCGATGGCTGACGTTCGCGGTGCCGTCGTTCACGATCTGGCGCCGCCAGCGCGAGGACCGTCCGCTCGAGGAGCCGCTCGCGTGGCGCGGCGAGTCGGCGCTGTTCGTGCGCTCGCGCCGGGATGTCGTCTGGCGCGCGATCGACGTCGGCGAGGCCGAGTTCCTGGCCGCGTGCGCCGCCGGTCAATCGTGCGACGACGCGCTCGAGTCGGTGCTCGCCGGCGGCTCGGGGTTCGATCTCGCGGTGTCGTTGCCGCGCCTGTTGCGCGCCTGCGCGTTCACGCGGATCGACGGCGACGCGGCGTAGTCGCGCGACAAAGCCGCGCCGGCGTCAGGAGCGGATGTAGGCCCAGCCCTGCTGCTGCTTCCTCATCACCTCGACGACGCCCGACGGCACATAGCCGATGCCGGGCAGCATGTCGGCGGGGACGAGTTTCATGCCCTGCATCGTGTTCTGGCACGCGTTGACCTTGACGCCGTCCTTGAGCGCCTCGGCGATCCGTTGCCTGAGCGGCGAGTCGGCCTTCAGCATCAGGAGGCCGGGACCATAGGCGACGAGCTCGATCTCGGCACCCTCGCTGCCGACGCCTTCGCGCAGGTTGGCCATGTTGTTGAGGATCATGCTCCAGCGCGCCGGATCGTTGTCGGTGACCTGGAAGAGGGCGCGGTTCTTCGCCGACTGTGCGGCGGCGGGCAGCGCGAACGCGACGAGCGCCGCGGCGACGACGAAGGCGCGTCTGGACGTGGTCATGGAAGCTCCCTGGCGACGGTGGAAGAACGCAGTCACTGCAGCGGCAGGCCGACGTAGTTCTCGGCGAGCGCCGTCGACGCTGCGACGGAGTGGACGAGGTAGTCGAGCTCGGCGACCTGCATCTTCTGGCCGAATGCGCCGGTCTCGGGAAACTTGTGCATGAGCGACGTGAACCACCACGAGAAGCGCTCGGCACGCCAGACGCGGCGCAGCGACCGCGCCGAGTAGGCGTCGATGCCGGCGTCGCTCCGGTCGCGATAGTGCTCGGCGAACGCCTGTGCGAGCAGGCCGACGTCGCCGGCAGCGAGGTTCAGTCCCTTGGCTCCGGTCGGCGGCACGATGTGAGCGGCGTCGCCGGCGAGGAAGAGCCGGCCGAAGCGCATCGGCTCGGCGACGAAGCTGCGCAACGGCGCGATGCTCTTCTCGATCGACGGGCCGGTGACGATCGTCTCGGCGGCCGCACGGTCGAGGCGACGGCGCAGCTCGTCCCAGAACATCGCGTCGCTCCACGCCTCGACCTTGTCGTCGAGCGGGCACTGCACGTAGTAGCGGCTGCGCGTCGTCGAGCGCATGCTGCACAAGGCGAAGCCGCGGGCGTGGTTCGAGTAGATCAGCTCGGGCGAGACTGGCGGCGTCTCCGAAAGAACGCCGAGCCAGCCGAACGGATAGACGCGCTCGAAGACCTGCAGCGCATTTTGCGGAACGCTCTGCCTGCAGATGCCGTGGAAGCCGTCGCAGCCGGCGATGAAGTCGCATTCGATCGTGTGCGTCGCGCCGTCCTTCACGTACGTGATCGAAGGCTGGTTGCCGTCGAAGCCGTTCGGCGTCACCTGCTCGGCTTCGTAGACGGTCTCGAGCCCCGCCACCGTGCGTGCGTGCATGAGGTCGCGCGTGACCTCGGTCTGGCCGTAGACGGTGACGTGCTTGCCGGTCAGCTTCTCGAAGTCGATGCGGTGGCGCGCGCCGCCGAACGAAAGCTCGACGCCGTGGTGGACGAGCCCTTCGGCGTGCAGCCGCTCGGCGACGCCCGCCTGCTCGAGCAGCGCGACGGTTACCTGCTCGAGGACGCCGGCGCGGATCCGGCCGAGCACGTATTCGGCGCTGCGCTGCTCGACGATGACGGCATCGACGCCGGCCCTGGCGAGCAGCGCGCCGAGCAGCAGGCCGGCCGGGCCAGCGCCGACGATCGCGACCTGGGTTCTGCTCACGGTGCACCCTCCCTCGTGGTCGCGTTGCGGGGCACGGCGGCGCTTTGCGCGTCGCAGTTCGCGCCGCCGACGACGAGCAGGTCCATGCTCACGCGGTCAGCGCCGCGGCGCAGTTCGAGCAGTACTTCGCCGCCGGCAGCGCTGCGGTTCCGCACGCGCTGCAGAAGCGCTGCGGCGTCGCACCCGCGACCGCAGTCGCGACGCCGGGCTGAACGCCGAGCGCCGCGTGCGCTGCCGCCGTCTGGAGATCGCGATGCAGCTGCGCCGCCGCGGCGTCGTGCACGGCGCCCGCGGCGAGCGCGCGGTCGCCGGCGCCGAGCGCGGCGATCCGCTGCTCGTCCTCGCCGCTGAACGGCGCGACGAGCACGCTCTGGCCGCGCGCGAAGCGGATCAGCTCGGCGGCGAGCGCTTTCGCCTCCTGTTCGGTCGAGAACATCGCCGTCACCTGGCGCGCGTCGTCCTTGGCGAACACGACCGACTCGATCCGCGCCCGCCAGACCCGCAGCGTCATCGACTCGGTGCGGACGATGTCGTTCTCGCTGCTCATGCGCGTCGTCAGCGCATTGCCGGTGCCGATGCGCGAGGTCTGCCAGCTGCCGACCATCTCGACCCAGGTCAGGATCGATTCGAAGTTGAAGCGGCCCCACAGCCGCGCCGACGCCTGGAAGCAGAAGGTCGCGACGAGGGCCAGGATCGCCGACGTGCCGACGAGCGAGAAGCGGTTCTGCTGCCACGGCGCGGCGACGTCGAAGCCGCGAACGAACCCGAGCGTCAGCGCAATCGACGCGAGCACGAGCGCAGTCGCGTAGAGGTCGAGCAGGAGGAGCGCGCGGTGACGGCCGTTGGCGAGCGCGGCGCCGACCGTCGGCGGCCGCGCCCCGCTCACCGGCAGCGGCTGGCTCTCTTCGAGCAGCTCGCCGGCGAAGTTTCCGGCCGGCGTCGCCGCGGTGGTCACCGGCTCGATGCGCGCGTAGCGCCGGTTCGGAATGCGCTCGGTCCAGCTCGCCTGCAGCTGGCGGTCGAGCTCGGTCATCAGCGTCTGCGGCGGCGCGTTCATCGACAGCCGCTCCTGCTCGACGCTGGCGCGCGTCTGCGGCGCCGCGTCGACCTGCGCGAGGACGGCGGCCATCTCGAGCGCGCACGCGACGAGCGCCGCGCCGAGCATGGCGAACGCCTGCACGTCGAGCGAGAACGCGCCGATCGCCGGCAGCTTGGGCGCGACGAGACCGATCGCGACCGGCAGCAGGATCGCTGCCGCGACCAGGACGACGAGCGACAGCGTCGTCACGCGCGCCTTGTCCTGCGCGATGACGGGGCGGAGCAGGAAGACGAAGCCGAACGCGAAGTAGACGATGCCGATCCACGGCCGCGTCACGGCGTCGCCGAACACGAACCAGGAGAACGCGAAGCTCGCGAGCGTCGCCGCCACCGCGGCGAGGTTGAACATCGTGCGGCGCGCGAGCAGCTGGACCTGGCGCGGCGCGGTGATCAGCGTCGGCGCCCAGTGGTACAGCAACCCCTCGACCGCGCCCTGCGGCTCTGGATACGTGAGGCCGCCCTGGCGCAGCGTCTCCTTGAGCGCATCGGCGGCCGCCGAGCCGCCGGTCGCACCGGCAGCGATGTCGGGCGCGAGCGAGGCGGGCCGGCCACGGCCGAAGAAGAAGCGCAATCGCTTGGCCGCGGTCGCCGCAGCGACGACGCCGGCGGCGACGAGGACGACGCCGGCGACGAGCGGCGCGACGACGAGGCCGGGTGCGCTCGCCTCGATCGCGCTCTTCGCCCAGAGCAGGCTGACGACGCCGGCGGCGACGAGCAGGGCGCCGCACAGCCAGAGCAGGCGGTTCTGCAGCTGGTAGGGGTTCGGCAGCTCGAGCAGCTTCGAGTCGGAGCCGTACTCGTACGTCATCGCGGGCCTCGGATCGTGGCGAGTGTAGGCGCGCGGGTGGTCCGCGGGCACGGCTGCCGGCGAGTCGCGCGAGGCACGTCGCTTGCCGCGGGACGCGAGCAAAGGAGCTCCGATGCGACACGCAGACACACCTTCGGGTCCGGGCAAGCCGACGCGCGAGCGCAGCGACGCGGTCACCGCGCAGGAAGAAGCCGACGAGATGGCCGAAGACGCCGGCACGACGGTCGACGCCGAAGAAGACGCGCGCCGCGCCGATCGCAACGCGCACGGCAATCGCGACCACGGCGCGGGCGGCACCTGAGCGCGGCGACGTGCGGGCGAGAGCGCACCGCGCCGCGCACGGTCGAACGCGACCGCGATACGCTTGCCACATGAGCGATGAGCCGAAATCGGTCGCGGGCGCGGACGACCTCCTTGCAGCG
>Ga0070664_100002948_pt1 | contig 13764 bp, 11 predicted proteins | sample KBSC73metaG_FD_65863 | JGI IMG/M metagenome (GOLD analysis project Ga0070664, IMG submission 65863) | Corn rhizosphere microbial communities from Kellogg Biological Station, Michigan, USA - KBS C7-3 metaG | ecosystem: Host-associated > Plants > Roots > Rhizosphere > Soil ... | reverse complement strand
CCCGAGGACATGCTGGACCAGCTGGTGGTGAGCATCGACGAGACCGGGCAGATCAAGCTGAACAGCGAGCCGCTCGACGACGAGAGCTACAAGACCCGGATCAAGCGCGCGCTGGCGGCCAAGTCCTACGAGGAGAAGCTGGTGTTCTTCCTCCCCGACGACAAGGCGCCCTACCCGCGCGTGGTGCAGGCCCTGGACTGGACCCGGGCCGCGGGGGCCTTCCTCCTCGGCGTGGTGACCGAGCCCGTGGCGGGCGTCCTGCCCGGCGGTGCACCGGCCCCTGGAAGCGAGGGGGCCCCGGCCGCGCCTGCGGCTCCGGGAGCACCGACGCCCCCGGCGGGCCCCACCGGCGGCAGCAAGTAGGCTCTCCAGCCGCGTGAGGTGACGAGGCCGGCTCCGGGACCTCCGGGCCGGCCTTTCGATGTGCACGGCGCCGCGCCGCGCAGCGCCCAGTGATCGCGCGCGAGACTCCGTGTTCCGGGACATCCGGTCTCGCCGGGTCGACGCCTCGAGCCTCCATGCCTCGGTCAGCTGGTGGCACCCTCCTTGCTCCGCGCTGCCCCGATCGAGGGGAGGCGGATGAGTGGACGGCTGGCCCGGGCACACTCCGGGGCGCTGATCGGCGTCGACGCGGTCGTCGTGGAGGTCGAGGTCGAGATGTCGATCGGTCTCCCCTACTTCAACGTGGTCGGCCTTCCCGAGGGCGCGGTCAAGGAAAGCAAGGTCCGGGTCATCTCGGCGCTCCGGAACGCCGGGTACGACCTGCCCCAGAAGCGGATCACCGTGAACCTCGCGCCGGCCGACATCCGCAAGGAGGGCGCCGCGTTCGAGCTTCCCATCGCGCTCGGGGCGCTCGAGGCAGCAGGGGTCTTGAAGCCGAACACTCTCCGGCGCTGGGTCATGGGAGGGGAGCTCTCCCTCGATGGGCTGGTGAAGCCAATCCGGGGGGTGCTCCCCCTCGCCATCGCCGCGCGCGACGGAGGGTTCGAGGGGGTGCTGGTGCCGGCCGCGAACGCTCCCGAGGCCGCCCTCGTCGACCGCATCCACGTCTACCCCGTCGCCGACCTGACCCAGGCGGTCGCCCACATCGAGGGCAAGGCACCCATCTCTCCCTTCCGGCGTGAGCTCGCCCAGGAGGTTCGGCCCGCCGGCGAGCTCGACATGTCCGAGGTGCGCGGCCAGGGGGAGATCAAGGTCGCGCTCGAGCTCGCCGCCGCGGGCGGGCACAACGTCTTGCTCTGCGGCCCTCCGGGCAGCGGCAAGACCATGCTCGCCCGGCGGCTTCCGGGGCTGCTGCCGCTGATGTCGTTCGATGAGGCGCTGGAGGTCACGAAGATCTACTCGGTGATGGGGCTGCTCACGGGGCCGCGACCTCTGCTGACCGAGCGGCCCTTCCGATCGCCCCACCACACCGTCTCCGATGCGGGGCTCGTCGGCGGAGGCCCACTCGGCCGCCCGGGGGAGCTCTCCCTCGCCCACCGTGGCGTCCTCTTCCTCGACGAGTTCCCGGAGTTCCGGCGGAACGTTCTCGAGGTTCTCCGGCAGCCGCTCGAGGACGGTGTGGTGCACATCGCACGCGCCAACCATCACCTCAGCTACCCGGCGCAGGTGATGCTGGTCGCGGCGATGAACCCCTGCCCTTGCGGCCGGCTCGCGGTCGCCGATGCCCGCTGCACGTGCCTGCGCACCAGGGTGCTGGAGTACCACGCCCGGGTGAGCGGACCCTTGCTCGACCGCATCGACATCACGGTCCTGACCCGCCGCGTGGAGGGGTACAGGCTCGCGGCGTCGGCAGCTCCGGAGACGCCGAGCCTCCACTACCGCGAACGGGTCGAGGTCGCGCGCCAGCGGCAACGCGAGAGATTTCGTGATGCGCCCGGAATCCACTGCAATGCCCAGATGCCACCCAGGCTCGTGCGTCGGCACTGCCGGACCACCCCTCAGGCCGAGCAGGTGCTCCGGACGGCGATGGACCGGTATGGACTCTCCGCCCGGGCACACGATCGCATCCTCAAGCTCGCCCGGACGCGCGCGGACCTGGAGGACCACGGCGACATCCAGGAGGTGGATCTCCAGCTCGCGGTGGACTTCCGGGTCATGGACCGGAAGGACTGGCTGATGGCGCTCCTCGATGGAAGCGTGTCGCCCTCCGGTCCCCTCCGCCGGATGCTCGATGTCGCTCGGTGATGGAAGGCCGCCGGCGCGATTGGGCCGGAACCGGCGGACCGTGGGCGCTGCCGGTACGGTGAGGATCGCGCTTCAGCGATCCGGCGCCGCGTGGACCGGCACCGGTGCAGTGGCGGGTGGCGCCGGGAGAGACCCCGGGGGGGCAGTGGTCGCCTGGGGACGACCGCTCTCCGGCTGTCGCTCCTGTCGCCTCAGCCAGGGGGAGAAGGTGATGAGCCGGGCCACGCGCCGCCAGGTCAGATACGAGTACAGCCAGGTGAACATCACCGAGATGCGGCTCCTGAACCCGACCAGGTACAGGAGGTGGACCGTCGCCCAGAGCAACCAGGCGAACAGGCCGCTGACGTCGAACTTCGAGAAGATCGAGCCCACCGCGGCCCCGCGCCCGATGACGGCGAAGGATCCCTTGTCCAGGTAGCGGAAGGGCTCCGCGGGCTTGCCGCGCACCCGCCGCAGGACGTTCCGGGCCGCCGAACGCCCCATCTGCATCGCCGCCGGTGCGAGCCCCGGGACCGGGTGGCCATGCTGGATGACCGCCGCCATGTCACCGACCACCGCGACCCGCGGGTCACCCGGAAGCGTCAGCTCGGGCGTGACCTCGACCTGACCTGCCCGGTTCACCGGTGCGCCCAGCATCTTGCCCAGCGGGGAGGGCGCGACGCCCGCGCCCCAGAGCACCGTGCGCGCCTCGATCCGCTCCTTGCCCAGCATGACACCCTGGTCGTCGATTCCCGTCACTCGGGTCCCGAGCCGGACCTGGATCTGCAGCTTCTCCAGCACCCGCTTCGCGCGAGCGCTGAGCTGCTCGGAGTAAGTCGGTAGCAGCCGCTCCAGACCTTCGACCAGGACGATCCGCGCGGATTGGGTGTCGATGTTGCGAAAGTCGCGAGGAAGCGCCCGGTGGGCCATCTCGCTGAGCGAACCGGCCAGCTCCACGCCGGTGGGACCACCGCCGATGACGACGAACGTCATCCAGGCGCGGCGCCGGGCCTCGTCGCCCTCGCGCTCGGCCTCCTCGAAGGCGAAGAGCACGCGCCGACGGACCTCGAGCGCGTCCTCGATGCTCTTCATCCCCGGGGCGTGCTCGGCCCAGTCGGCGTGGCCGAAGTAGTTGTCCTGCGCTCCCGCGGCGACGATGAGATGGTCGTACGCGACCGAGCCTCCGTCGGCGAAATGCACCGTCCGTCCCGCGCGGTCGATGGACGAGACCTCTGCCATCACCACCTCGGTGTTGCGGGCCCTTCTGAGGATGCCGCGGATCGGCGCCGCCACGTCGCTCGGGTCCAGCGCGGCGGTCGCGACCTGGTAGACCAGCGGCTGGAAGAGATGATGGTTCCGGCGGTCGACGACTGTCACCCGCACGGCATCGCTGCGCCCGAGGATCTTGGCCGCGTCGAGGCCGGCAAAGCCGGCCCCGATAATCACCACCTGCGGTCGCCGGTCGGGTTCCATCGCTGTCCCGGATGTGCGAACCAGGGGCTCCGAAGTCAAACGCGTTCGAGTTCCGATGCTATTGAACAGACTCTCCAGCCCCCTCCGCTACGCCGGCATGGCGCTGTGGTCGCTCTACTGGATTCCCGCAGCGTTGATCCTCGGCACGCTCCGCGGCGACCGGTCCCTGCCGCTTCGCTTTGCCCGCCAGTACTGGGGCCCGGGAATGCTCTGGCTCGCCGGGGCCGACCTCCAGATCCAGGGCTCGCCTGAGGCGCTGGCGGGCGGTCCGGCCATCTACGTCATGAACCACCAGTCGTCGCTGGACATCCCGGCGGCGTTCGCGGTGCTCCCGGTGGATCTCCGATTCATCGCCAAGCACACGCTTCGCAAGGTCCCCCTCCTCGGCTGGTACATGTCCTGGACGGGCATGGTCTTCGTCGACCGGAGCAACAGCACGCAGGCAGTCGGCTCCCTGAACGCCGCCGCCGAGCGGGTGCGGGGTGGCATCTCGCTCCTCGCCTACCCCGAGGGAACCCGCTCCCGAGACGGGCGCATCGCTCCTTTCAAGAAGGGCCCGTTCGTCCTCGCGCTCCAGGCCGGCGTGCCCATCGTGCCCATCGCCATCGAGGGCTCGATGCGGTGCATGCCTGCGCACCTGCGCCCGTTCCGCCCCGGGGTGGTGCGGATGGCCATCGGCAAGCCCATCTTCACCGCCGGCATGGGCATGGATCGGCGCGACCAGCTGGTCCAGCAGACACGGGAGGCCGTGCTCGCCCTTCATGCCTCCCTCGCGCGAGGCGACGCGCAGCAGCCAGGCAGCCCCGCGCCGGCCGAGCGCACCGCCGGCTGACCCGTCCGGAGCGTCCACTCGCCCGGGCGTTCGAGGCCGGGACCCTGGATGGTCCGCGGCGCTTTCCCTTCCGCCGTCGCCGGGCCCGTCCCTTGCTTCCCCGGACCTGAACATCCGACAGGTGGAGGTCTCGTGTGGGGAAGCTGAGCGAGAAGCTGAAGGCGGTTGCCGCCGCCGTGGCGGCGATCGAGAAGCAGTTCGGGAAGGGCGCGATCATGCAGCTCGGGCGCGACGGGGAGGTCGCCCCGGTCGCCATCATCCCCAGCGGCTCGGTGGGGCTCGACCGGGCCCTCGGCGTCGGCGGCTATCCGCGCGGGCGGGTCATCGAGGTCTTCGGAAACGAGGCATCGGGCAAGACCACCCTCGCCCTGCACGCCATCGCCCAGGTGCAGGCCCAGGGAGGGGTCGCCGCCTTCGTCGACGCCGAGCACGCGCTGGACGTGAGCTACGCACGCAGGCTCGGGGTCCGGGTGGAGGACCTGCTGGTCAGCCAGCCCGACACCGGCGAGCAGGCGCTGGAGATCACCGAGCAGCTGGTGCGGAGCGGAGCCGTGGATCTGGTGGTGGTGGACTCGGTCGCCGCCCTGGTCCCCCGCGCGGAGATCGAGGGCGAGATGGGAGATGCACACATGGGCGTGCAGGCGCGCCTCATGAGCCAGGCACTCCGGAAGCTCACCGGCGCGGTGAGCAAGAGCGGCACGGTCATCTTCTTCATCAACCAGATCCGGATGAAGATCGGCGTGGTCTTCGGCAACCCCGAGACCACCACCGGCGGGAACGCGCTCAAGTTCTACGCCTCGGTGCGGCTGGAGATCCGCCGGCTGGGGAACCTCAAGGACGGGGACACGGTCATCGGCACCCGCACCCGGGTGAAGGTGGTGAAGAACAAGGTGGCGCCTCCATTCCAGGAGACCGAGTTCGACGTCCTCTACGGCCAGGGCATCAGCCGGCCCGGCGAGGCGCTGGATCTGGCGGTCACGCTGGGGCTGGCCGAGAAGTCTGGCAGCCATTTCCTGCTCGACGGAGAGCGGATCGGCCAGGGACGCGAGCGCGCGGTGGAGTGGCTGCGCGAGCGGCCCCCCGCGCTGGAGGCGCTCGTGACGCGCATCCTTGCCGCGGAGGTCCGCCACCGGCCGCCATCGAGCGTGGCGGAGCCGGCCGCCGCCTGAGCGCCCGAGGAACGGCGAGAACCTGGATCGACCGGATGATCGCAAGCGAGGGACGGATCGGTTCAGGTGGATTCGGCGTTAAGGTCCGCCGCATGGCCGATGCCCCCACCCTCGATGCCATCCGCGCGGCGCGGGCCCGGCTGGGGGACCTGGTCGTGACCACCCCGGTGCGGCGGCTCTCGTCGCCGCTGGTCGAGCGCCGGCTGGGAAGGACCGAGGTCGTCCTCAAGGAGGAGCTCTTCCAGCGCACGGGGAGCTTCAAGCCGCGGGGGGCGCTGTGCGTGATGCTCGACCTGTCGCCGGAGGAGCTGGCCCGCGGGGTGACCTGCGTCTCGGCCGGCAACCACGCCATGGCCACGGCCTACGCGGCCCGGGTCCTCGGGACCACGGCCAAGGTGGTGATGCCCAGGAGCGCCAACCCCTTCCGCGTCGCCGGTTGCCTCGAGCTCGGGGCCGAGGTGGTCCACGTGGACAACGTCCACCAGGCCTTCCCCAAGGTGCGGGAGATCGAGTCGACCGACGGTCGGACCTTCGTGCACCCGTTCGAGGGGCCGAAGACGGCGCTCGGCACCGCGACGGTGGGGCTCGAGCTCGTCGAGCAGGCCGGGCCTCTCGACGCGGTCATCATCCCGATCGGTGGCGGCGGGCTGGCGGCCGGGATGGCCTCCGCGGTGAAGCAGCTGCTTCCCCGCGCCCTCGTGTTCGGAGTCGAGCCCACAGGGGCGGACTCGATGCACCGGAGCTTCGCCGAGGGCTCACCCCAGGCCATCGAGGCCGTCCGGACCATCGCCGACAGCCTCGGCGCGCCACACGCCGCTCCCTACAGCTTCGAGCTCTGCCGGCAGTTCGTCGACGAGCTGGTCTACGTGAACGACGACGAGCTCCGGGACGCGATGCTGCTCCTGTTCGCCTCGGCGAAGCTGGTGACCGAGCCCGCAGGGGCGGCCGCGACCGCCGCGCTCCTCGGACCGTTGCGCGAGCGTCTCTCCGGAAAGCGCGTCGGAGTCGTCGTCTGCGGCGGGAACATCGACCCGGCGACGTTCTCCACGCACCTCGCCGACGCGGTCGCGCGGGCAACCTGAGCAGCGCGGCGCTCGGCGGGCTCGGTCTGGAGCGAAGGCCCCGGACCCTATCCTTCCTCTGCCCAGGGGGGTGGAAGGAGCGGGATGGGAAGGCGCGCCCTCGGAAGCTGCAGCCCCCACCCCTTGCCCTCGCGAACGACCAGCTGGCCCAGCGCGAACTGCGCGTCACGCGAGAACCGGGCCTCGGCGCGGCCCGACTTCACCCGCGCGGTGAGCACCTCGTCGTCGCCCAGGCGCAGGGAGGACGGGTCGAGCGCCTCGCCGGTCCGGTCGCTCAGCCGGAGGTAGATCCGCGTGTCGTCGGAGTCGATCGCGTTCACCCGGTAAGCCGCCCCCTCCACCGTCACGTAGGCCCAGTCGTTCCCCAGCCGGAGCTGGAACCGGCCGTCGTCGGTGGGCACCAGCCCCTGGTTGAAGGCCTCGATGATCTTCGGATGGGTGATCCGCTCGCCGTCGTGGATCCAGTTCAGGTCGCGGTCGAGCACCAGCCCGCTGTCCTCGCGGGTGTGCCACCGCCTCGGAAGTCCGATCTCTGCCACGCGTCTCTCGATGCGGCTGCGCCGCCCGGAAGTCAACCCGGAGCCACTCCTCTCACAGGCGTCGCACGAGCTCGGTGTAGCCCCGGAACGCCAGCGCGCCCCAGGTGTTCACCAGCACCGAGGCGGCGATCAGCGCCTGCACCAGCGGCTTCCGGAAGGGCCACCCCGACAGCCCGAGCAGCAGCACGAGGTACGGCGTGTAGTCGAGGCTGAACCGGAAGCCGAACTGCATGTACCCGGTGTTCTGGTAGAAGAGCCCGGGCAGCGCGGTGACCGCCACCGTCAGCCACACCGGCCAGTGCAGCCGCGGCCGCGCCCTCGGAAACACGAGCAGCGCCAGCCAGGGCATCGTGACCAGCATCGACAGCCCGCGCGGGTCGTATCCCAGCCGGAAGGGCGAGAGCTGCACCCGCGGCAGCATCAGGAACGCCGCCTGGAGATTTCGTCCCAGGTACACCGGGCTGAAGAGGCCGTGGGTATCGATGTCGGCGTTCACCCGGTTGTCGTAGAGGAAGCTGTGCCCGAACTCGCCCGGGCTTCCGAACCGCGCCACGTTGAAGGCCATCGCCAGGAGCGCCAGCGGCGCGGCACCCGCGGCGAAGAGCAGCACCGGCCTCACCCACCCCCGCGGCTGCCGGAGCGCCTGGCGAAGCTGCTCCAGGCGCCCGGCCGGCCCCGGCGTCAGCACCTCGAGCAGGAAGTAGAGCCCGGTGAAGACCAGCGGCGTCCGGGTCAGCGTCGCCATCGACCACGCCGCGCCGGCCACGAGCGGCCGGGCCGCCCCGGTCGCCGCTTGCACGTAGAGGCAGGTGAGGGCCACGCCCATCACCTCGGCCAGGAACCAGACCTCACCCCGGATGGCGCAGGAGAAGAAGAGCGTCCCGAAGCCGAGCACCGCCGCCAGCACCAGCGCCTCCTGCTCGGTCCGGTGCAGCTCTCCCCGGCGCACCAGCGAGCGGGCCATCACGAAGAACAAGGTGATCGCCAGCGCCCCCAGGATGACCCCGAAGCTGGTGTCGTTGAGCTGGTACCCGTTGACGGCGACGAACGGCAACATCACCACCGCGGGGAACGCCGGGAAGCTCACGTACCAGCGGTCCGTCGGGAGCGGGGGGCCGCTGCAGCGGCGCTTCACCCCCCCCACCTCGCGGACGCAGGCCCAGTCCTCGAGGTTGGGCAACACCTGGGGGTCCACGTCCAGCCGGCCCTCGAGGAAGGCCCTGGCCTGGTAGATGAAGTGCGGAGCGGCGCTCTGGCGGAGGAAGCGGGGGCCGCTGAAGCAGGCCAGCGCAAAGAGGCTGACCACGAAGATCAGGATCTCGGTCCGGTACGCCCGCATCCAGCTCCACAGCGCCACCTCCGACGTGGAGCTCGGTCGGGCCGGCGCGGTCACCAGGCAGCTCCCCGGGTCCGGAGCCGGAGCCAGTCCAGGGCGGCGTACGCGCTCGCGCTCCGGACCCACTCCCGGTCGCCATGAAAGCGGTGCGCGCGGACCTCGGTGCCGTCCTCGCAGTCGAGCCCGATGAACACCGTGCCCACCGGCTTCTCCGGCGTCCCGCCGTCGGGCCCGGCGATGCCGGTCACCGAGAGCGCCCAGGTGCTCCCCGCGCTTCGCCGTGCGCCGCGAGCCATCTCCCCGGCGACCATCTGCGAGACCGCGCCGTTTTCCACCAGCGTGGTGTGGGCCACCGAGACCCAGCGCTCCTTGAGGTCGTTGGCGTAGGCCACCGCGCCTCCCAGGAAATAGGCGCTCGCCCCCGGAACGTCGGTCAGCATGTCGCCGATGCGGCCGCCGGTGCAGCTCTCGGCCAGCGCGAGCGTCTCTCGACGCGCCAGCAGCTGCCGCCCCACCACCTCGGCCATCGTCTCCCGGTCCACCGCGAAGAGATGGTCGCCCAGGAGCGGTCGGGCCGCCGCATCGGCCGCCTCGAGAGCCTCCCGCGCCTCCTCCGGCGAGCGGCCCTCGGCCATGAGCTTGAGGTGGTTCTCGGGGAAGTGAGTCCTGAAGCCAAAGGTGACCCGGGGGTGCAACGCGAGCAGCGGCCGCACCCGCGCATCGAGGTGCGACTCGGGCAGGAACACGGTCTTCAACAACCGAAGCACGCGAAACCCGGTCTCTCCCCGCTCGGCTCGCACCGCGTCGATGCGGGGGAGCACCGCCGTCTCCACCAGCGCTCGGAACTCGCGCGGCACGCCGGGCAGAAAGAAGAGCAGGGCCTTCCCCAGCCGCAGGATGAACATCGGCGCGCTGCCCCTCGGGTTCAGCACCACCTCCGACCCTTCCGGCACCATCACCTGCTTCCTGTTGTTCTCGGTGACGATGAGCCCGCGAACCGCGAACCGCTCCCTGAGCGCGGCGAGCGCCCCCTCGTGGATCACCAGCGGGACCCCGGCGGCCTGTGCCGCCACCTCGGCGGTGAGGTCGTCCGCGGTGGGCCCGAGGCCTCCCGAGACCAGCACCACGTCTGCCCGGGCGGACAGCGTCCGCAGCGCCTCCAGGATCTCCTCCCGCACGTCCCCCACCACCGTGGTGCGGGCGACCTGCTCGCCGTGCTCGAGCAGCCGCTGCTGCAACCAGGTGCTGTTGGTGTCGGTGGTGACGCCGGTGAGCAGCTCGTCACCGGTACAGAGTGCCTCGATGCGCATGCCAGGGAGTCCGGGGAGGCCGGCTTACAGGAAGTCCTGCTCGTCCACCTCGTCCTCGTCCTCGAGCACTCCCTCCGCCGGCGCCGGCTCGCCTGCCTCACGCCGCTCGGAGAGGTGCCGCCCGAGCAGAAGGCCCGACTCGACGAACCCCAGCAGGAGGTAAGCGCCGAAGTACACCACCAGCACGTACGAGGGGTGGATGCGGGTGGCCACCAGGACCCCGCTGAGGCACACCAGCATGAAGATGCTGAGCGTCTTCCGGTTCAGCCGCACGTCCTTGAAGGTCCGGTAACGCAGTGTCGAGACCATCAGCAAGGAGAGAACCGCGACCACGATGGCGATCGGCACGCGGGCGCCGGTCCCGAGCGGGTCCCCGCCCCGCATCCCGTGGTGGGCGATGACCATCGATACGATCATGCCCGCGGCGAGCGGGATCGGTAGGCCCACGAAGAATCGGCTGCTGCCGGAGTGGTCCGTGGAGTGGGCCAGCACGTTGAACCGCGCCAGCCGCAGGGCGCCGCAGGCGGTGAACAGGAACGAGACCAGCAGGCCCACCAGCCCGAGCGAGGCCAGCGCCCACTTGTACACCAGCATCGCCGGGGCGACCCCGAAGGAGACCACGTCCGCCAAGCTGTCCAGCTCCACCCCGAACTGGCTCTGGGTCCGGGTGAGGCGGGCCACGCGGCCGTCGAATCCGTCGAAGAACATGGCGAAGAAGATCGCCAGCGCGGCCTGATAGAGCTGGGAGGGGCTGGCTTCTCGCGCGCAGAGTGTCAGGGCATAGAAGCCGCAGAAGATCGACGTGACTGTGAACAGGTTGGGCAGGACGAACTTGAGCTTGTGCAGCTTCATCGATCTCCGGCCCCTTCGACGGACGGGCCCCTGCCGAGGCCCTGGCCGCCGGGTCGGGGGACTCTAGCACCATGGACCCTACCCGGGCCGTGGTGACAGGCCTCCTGCTGCTCCTGGCGTTCGGGGCCTACCTGGTCGCCGTCCGCACATTCTACCGGCTGCGAAGCCCCCGCCCGGAGCTGGAATGGGTCCGGACCCCGGATGGAACGCGCCTCGCCGTTCACCACCGCCGCCCGGAGGTCCGGCGCTTCGTCGAGCCGGTTCTGCTGTGTCACGGTCTTGCCGCCAACCACGTCAACTTCGATTTCGACCCTCCGCATTCCCTGGCACACGTGTTCGCCGCTGCCGGTTTCGAGGTCTTCAGCGTGGACTGGCGTGGCGCCGGCGCCTCCCGGACCCGCCGCCCGTGGCAGCGATTTCTGTTCGACGCCGACGATCTCATCGCCGAGGACGGACCCGCCCTCCTCGCCCATGCCCTCGAGCGCACCGGCGCCCCCCGAGCGTTCTGGATGGGACATTCGCTGGGAGCCCTGGTGGGCTACGGTGTCCTGGGCGGACCGCACGGAGGCCGCATCCAGGGCATCTGCGCGCTCGGGGCGCCGGTCTTCTCTCGCTACACCGGGTGGGTGGTCCGGTTGTCGCGGCTGGCGCTGCTTCTGGCGTGGCCGCTCGCCTTCCGGCAGCGATGGATGAGCATCGCCCTCGCTCCCTTCCTCGGGCACGTCACCCTTCCGCTCACCGAGGTTCTCATCAATCCCAAGGCGATCGCCCCGCGCGTGCTGCGGAAGATGTACTGCAACCTGGTCTCCTCGATGGGGTACCGGCTGCTGCGCCAGCTGGACGACTGGGGCAGCAACGACGCGTTCCGCAGCCGCGACGGCCGGGTCGACTACCGGGAGCGCCTTCGCCGGGTCACGACGCCGGCGCTGGTGATGGGCGGCAGCCAGGACGCGCTGGCCCCTCCCCAGGCGGTGCTCGGACAGGCCGAGCTGCTCGCCTCGGAGGACAAGACGGTGATGCTCTTCGGGCGCGAGAACGGTGACACCCTCGACTACGGACACGGCGATCTCATCTTCGGCGAGAACGCGCCCCTGGAGGTCTACCCGCGGATCCTCCGCTGGGTGTCGGAGCGGGCCTCTCCGGTGCCGGGCTCCGAACTCAGCGCCGGGGGGTGAGCGCCCATGCGCCGTGGATGCAGGGCGCCGGCACGGGCGAGACATCGCCGGCCCAGCCGTCGATCTCCACGTCCACGCCCTGGCTGCACTCGGCCCACAGGGGGCCATCGCGGTTCGTCCGGGCGGTCATCGACCGCAGGCGCGCCGTCCCGCGGGAGGTCACCAGAACCGCCGGGCCGGCCGTCCGCTCGATGAGCACCCCGGTGGCGGTGAGACTCGCCTCCGTCTCCACTGCCAGCCCAGCCACCGCCGCGCCGCTCACGGTGGTCCGTGCGACCGTCACCGACGCTCCCTCGGCGGAGAGCAGCCCGATGCCGCTGCAGTCCTGGATCCGGAGCCCGCCGAGCGTGGCGGTGCCCCCCCGGATCTGCACCGCATCACCCTCGTCCTGGTCGGTGGAGCGCGGGCCCCGGAACGTTCCGCCCTCGAGCGTGAGCTGGGCGTCCCGGGTCACCAGGCCCGTCGAGCGGCCGCCCTCCACCTCCAGTCCGCGGATGCGGACCTCGGAGCCGATGAGCTGCACCGCACCCATCGGACCGGCGGATTCGACGTGGACGTCCTCCAGCGTCCCCTTGGTCCTGACCAGGGCGAAGCCGGCCCGCTCCGCGCCGGCGGAGCGCAGGCCACGCCCGTCGACCCGCGCGCCCTCGCCGGTGAGCAGGCCGTACTCGTGTCCGACGACCCGGACGTCCCGTAGCTGCAGACTCCCGCCGGCGACGTAGATCCCGGGGCCGCGACCGCCGCGCACCTCCATCGACTCGAGCTGCGCCGCTCCGCCCGAGAGCCAGAGGCCGGTGACCGCGTCCTGGACCTGCACCGCGGTCAACCGAAGCGCGACCGGTCCCGTCGCGTCCACGGCGCGCCGGAACGGGCCCTGGAAGCGAACCTGCCCGAGCTCGGCCTTTCCTCCCGGGAGCACCCGCACCCCCGGAAACGACGAGACCGAGGCCTGGAACGTGGAGCCGGTCACCACGAGCTCCGCGCCGGCGCCGACCTCCACCGCCGGGCCACGCTGGCCGCTGAGCGACACCGAGGCGAGCGTGGTCCGTCCGCCCTCGACGACCACCCCCGCTGCCCCGCCCTGGATCTGCACCTGCTCCAGGCGAACCGTGCCCCGGCTGCGGACGCACGCCGCCGGCGGCGTCGCGGCGAGAACCACCGCCGGCCCTCCGACCAGCTCCACGTCCTCGAGGACCACTCCCCCCGGGTAGATGCCGGAGGCAAGACGAAGCCGGCCACGAGACGGCGCCTCCGAGAGCGACCGGAAGGGCCGCGCACGGCTGCCGTCGCCTCCGGCAGGGGCCGAGGCGTCGACGAACAGCTCCGCGACCACGCCCGCGTCGGGAGTCACGACGGCGAGCGCCGGCTGAGCAGCGCCACCGGGTGGAATCACGGAGGAGCAGGCGCCGCAGCCCAGCGCGCCCAGGGCGAGCAGGGACGCGGCTCTCGGGATCAGGCGCCCGGACCTTCGGGCTTGCGCGCCACGGCAGTCTTGGGCCGCTTGGGCGGACGGCTGAGCACGACCGGCTTCTGCCCCTGGTCGCCGACGAGCTTCTGGAAGTCCTTCAGCGGATCGCGCGCGACGTCGTTCTTCCAGTACTCGAAGTGGAGGTGCACGCCGGTCGCGGTGCCGGTCCGGCCGGCCAGTCCCAGCGGCATCCCCTTCACCACCTGCGTGCCCTCCAGCACCAGGGTGCGGGCGAGATGGCTGTAGCGGGTCATGCGGCCCTCGCCATGATCGATCGTGACCTCGTAGCCGTAGCCGTGCATCCAGCCAGCGCGGACCACGATGCCCGCTCCGGCGGCCATCACCGGCTGGTTGCGCTCGGC
>Ga0070664_100002946_pt1 | contig 13768 bp, 11 predicted proteins | sample KBSC73metaG_FD_65863 | JGI IMG/M metagenome (GOLD analysis project Ga0070664, IMG submission 65863) | Corn rhizosphere microbial communities from Kellogg Biological Station, Michigan, USA - KBS C7-3 metaG | ecosystem: Host-associated > Plants > Roots > Rhizosphere > Soil ... | reverse complement strand
AGGATGATTGCGATCGTGATAAGCATGATGCGTTCCTCCTTGTAGGCAGCCGAAACTGACGGAAGTCCGCGTTCGTTCCGCGCCTAAAAGGGTCGCGAAATTATGAGTGCCCCTGCCCGGCGGATTGGGCCGCTGTCGTTGCAGGAAGGACCCGGCCTTACGGACAGATAAAGCGCGTGATCCTGCTTCCCGTCTTCAGCTCACAATATTGCTGATTGTTGAAATCCGTGCACATTCGCCACCGGGTTCCATTTGTCTGGGAGACCCAAGGACCGCAACTTCCGGGTGCAGGAGCCAGGCCGCTCAAGCTAACCGCCGCCAAGCCAAGCAAGAATAACCTACGCATGGTCGTTCTCCTCGTGAGAACGACCTACGTTCTAGCAGAAATTCCGATGTTTCGCGAGATGCTTAGCGGTGCAAATGAGTTACACGAGCCGCGACTGGTTGAGCGCCGCTCCGATGAAGCCGGCGAACAGTGGATGAGGCTCGAACGGGCGGCTCTTGAGCTCCGGATGGAATTGGACGCCGATGAACCAGGGGTGGTCCGGGCGCTCCACGATCTCGGGCAGCTGGTCGTCGGGGGACATTCCGGAAAAGACCAGACCCGTCTTCTCCAGCGCATCGCGATAATGGATGTTCACTTCGTAGCGATGGCGGTGCCGCTCGCTGATCAAATCCTCCCCATAAATTGAGCGAACGACGCTGTTGCCGTCGAGCTTGGCCGGATAGGCTCCCAGACGCATCGTCCCGCCCATGTCGCCATCGGCGGCGCGCTTTTGCAGGCCTTCCTCGCTCATCCATTCGGTAATCATCCCGACGACCGGTTCGGAGGTTTCGCCAAACTCCGTGGTCGAGGCCTGTTCGATTCCCGCGAGATTCCGCGCGCCTTCGATGCAGGCCATCTGCATTCCCAGGCAGATTCCGAAGAATGGGATCTCGCGTTCGCGGGCGAATTTGACGCTGGCGATCTTGCCCTCGCTTCCGCGTTCGCCGAACCCTCCGGGAACGAGGATTCCGTGGAGCGGCTCAAGTTCCGCCGCAATCTCCGCATCGGGATGCTCGAACAATTCCGCGTCTATCCACTGGATGTTGACCTTCGCCCGATTTGCGATCCCGCCGTGGACCAGCGCTTCGCGCAGGCTTTTGTAGGCGTCCGGAAGACCGACATATTTGCCAACGACGCCGATCGTCACCTCGCTCTCATAATGATCGATCCGGTCCATGATGTCCTTCCAGACCGCGAGCTCCGGTTCGGGCGCATCATGGATGCGGAAAGCGCGCAGGACCTCGTCGTCGAGGCCGCCGGCATGATATTGCAGCGGGACGTCGTAGATGTTCCTTGCGTCCAGCGCCTCGATCACCGCCGATTTCGGGACGTTGCAGAACAAGGCGATCTTCTCGCGATCGCTCTCCGGGATTTCTTTCTCCGTCCGGCAGAGGAGTACGTCGGGCTGGACTCCAAGGCTCGAAAGCTCGCGAACGCTGTGCTGGGTGGGCTTGGTCTTCAACTCGCCCGCCGCCTTGATCCACGGCACGAGCGTCGTGTGCACGCTCACCGTATTGTCTCTGCCGAGGTCGTTCCTCAACTGCCGGATCGATTCGATGAAGGGCAGGCTCTCGATGTCGCCGACGGTGCCACCGACCTCGCAGATCACGAAATCGAGGCCCTCGGTCTCCGCCAAAGCGAATTCCTTGATCGCGTTGGTGACGTGCGGGATGACCTGTACGGTTGCGCCGAGATAGTCGCCGCGCCGCTCCTTGGTGATGATGTCCCGGTAGATGCGGCCAGTCGTCACATTGTCCGACTGTTTCGATGAAACGCCAGTGAATCGCTCATAATGACCAAGGTCGAGATCGGTCTCGGCCCCGTCGTCGGTCACATAGACTTCGCCGTGCTGATACGGGCTCATCGTCCCCGGATCGACGTTGAGGTAAGGGTCGAATTTTCGAATGCGGACCTTGTAGCCACGCGCCTGAAGGAGCGCCCCTAACGAGGCGGAGAGAAGACCCTTACCAAGCGATGAAACCACGCCGCCGGTGACAAATATGAACCGCGCCATGGGATTCGAGGCTTAAGTCGATGCACGCCTCCGGCGCAAGCCGAATAGCGAAAAAATCTTCGGGTGACGCCTTATTGCGCCAGCGGAACCGAAGGCTGCTGCTGGTTCGTCGGCGCGCTTTGCTGCGTTGCAGGCTGCGGCTGCGCCGGTGCGGGAGCGGTCTTCGGCAGGACCGTATTGGCGAGAGATGTGTCGATCTTCGCCGGCCCGCGAGAAACACCGGCAATCGCCGCCATCACAATCGAGAGCACGATGAAGAGCCCGCCAAGGACGGCCGTCGAGCGAGTCAGGAAATCCGCTGCCCCCCGCGCGGTCATGAAGCCCGACGAGCTCCCGCCCACGCCGAGTCCGCCGCCTTCGGAGCGCTGCATGAGGATCACGCCAATGAGCGCGCTCGCGATGAGGATTTGGACGATCAGCAGGAATGCGAACATGACGGGCTTTCGTGAAAAAGTGTGGCGGCGGACTTAGCGACGCGCCGCCACGCATTCAACCAAGGGAGATCCTAATTCCCCGTCGTCGGCGCTGTCGCTGCAGCGGCTCCGAGCTGGGACTGAAGCTGTTCGGCGGTCAGGCCAGTGGTGACGGTCCCGTCTGCATTGCCCCGGACGCTCGTCCGGCTGAGCTTGACCAGCTGGCCCGAGGCCACCTTCATGGTGACAGATTCTGCATCGACCGAATCGATGGTGCCCAGGACTGCGCCGTCGGAGCCCTTGACCGAAGCTCCCGCGATCACCGACGCATCGGCCGCGGCGGCGCTCTTCTCGATCTCCGCGTTGAGTTGCGCCTGGGTCATGCCGAACAGAAGCTTCCCGTCGGCGGGCGTGAAGCTGGCCTTGCCGAGCATCACTTCATGCTTGTCAGTCTTCACGACGAGGTTGTCGCCCTGAATCGAAGTGACGGTGCCGACCGGGCCCCCGTTCGCGTCCGTCACCTGCATGCCGACAGTGATTGCCGGCGAGGCTTGAGCGAGAGCCGGAGCAACTGGAGCGGCCAGAATCAGCGAACCGGCAAGCACAATAGCGAGAGTTTTCATGCGTTCCTTTCCTTTGGGCATATGATGTTTGGTTATGGATTGGCGGATGATCCGCCGATGAATGACGCTAGGGCGTCGACGTCGCAGCTGCGGCGACGATCGGGATGAAGTCGGCGGCCTTGAGACTGGCTCCGCCAACCAGGGCGCCGTCGACATCCGCGATGGAAAAGATCTCGTTGGCGTTCGACGGTTTTACCGACCCTCCGTAGAGGATCCGAACACTCTCGCCGGCCGAACCGTATCGATCGACCAGGCGCTTGCGGATTGCCGAATGCATTTCAGCGATTTCCCGATTTGCCGGAACCTTGCCGGTGCCGATCGCCCAGATGGGTTCATAGGCGATGGCGAGCTGGGCTTGTTCGGGGCATTCGCCAGGGATCGACGCGTCGACCTGGCCAACGACCGTTTGAACAGCGCCCCCCTGTTCGCGCACATCCAGGTTCTCGCCGACGCAAAGGATGACATTGAGGCCGGACGCAAGGGCCGTTTCGGCCTTCGCTTTGACGTCCCGGTCATTTTCGCGCTGGGCGTCGCGGCGCTCGCTATGACCCACGATGGTCAGGCTCGCCCCGGCATCGAGGAGCATCTGAGCGGAGATGCAGCCCGTGTGCGCGCCCTTTTCGGCTTCGTGCACGTCCTGTCCACCAATGGCAAAACCAGGCGCGGCGCGAGCCGCCCGCTCGATCAGGATTGCCGGCACGCAGAGCGCGACATCGACCGTTGGATAGTCGCGCGATTCCTTGGCGATTTCCCGGACCTCGGCGAGATCCGAGGACAGCCCGTGCATCTTCCAGTTTCCGGCGACCAGCTTCTTCAATGGCATCGATTCCCCACCCGCTTTCGCCGCCCCTAGCGGCGGCGCTTGATGCGCGCCAGCCTGCCCCGTAAAGCAGCGCTTCCTTTCCCCTCAAGCACCGGACAGCGATGCTCTCTTTCTTTCGCCGCGTATCCAAATCCAAGATCGGCACCTGGCTCATGGCGGCGGTCCTCATCGCCATCCTTGGGGGCTTTGCGCTCAGCGATATTTCGAACTTCGGGACCGGGAAGCTCGGTTTCGGCCTGGGTAGCGACACGCTGGCACGGGTTGGCGGCGAACAGGTCACCGACCGTGAAATGAGCGATGCGATGCAGAAGCGGCTTCAGCAGGTTCGCCAGCAGAATCCATCGGCCGATTATGCGACCATGGCGGGTGATTTCGAACCTTTGCTCTCGTCGCTGATCGACCAACATGCGCTGACGGCGTTTGCGGACAAATATGGCTTCAACCTGTCGAAGCGGCTGGTTGACGCCGAGATCTCGAGCATTCCGGGCACGAAGGGATTGAACGGCCAGTTCAGCGAACAGGCCTATCTGGCGTTTCTGGCCCAGCAGCGCATGACGGACGCGCAGGTGCGCGACATTATCCGCGGCGGGTTGCTGCAGCGGCTGCTTCTGACTCCGGTCGCGGCGAATGGCCGTGTCTCCGTTGGCGTTGCGACTCCCTATGCGGCGATGCTGCTCGAGGCGCGCCAGGGCGAAGCCGCCGTGGTTCCGGTCGCGGCGTTCACCGGGGCTTTGAAGCCGACCGACGCGGACATCCAGAATTATTATGCGGCGAATCGGGCCCGTTACATGGTTCCCGAGCAAAGGGTGATCCGCATCGCGAGGATCGGCCCGGAGCAGGTCGCGAACGTCACTGCGTCCGATCAGGAGATCGCCGCTTATTACAACGCGAACCAGGCGACCTATGGCGCAAGGGAGACGCGGGTTCTTACCCAGGCCGTCGTCCCCAACCAGAACATGGCGAACGCCATCGCCTCCAGGGCGAAAGGCGGGGCTGCCCTTGCGGCGGCCGCTGCCCCCGCCGGGGCCAATGCGGCGGTTTCGACGGTGAAGGATCAGACTCGGCAAGCCTATGCCTCCGTGGCGGGCGACAAGGTCGCTGCCGCGGCATTCGCAGCGGGCGCCGGCGCCGTTGTCGGGCCCATCCAGTCGGACTTCGGCTGGACCGTCGTGAAGGTCGAATCAGTCAAGAAGGAAGGCGGGAAGACGCTCGCCCAAGCCAGGAGCGAGATCGCCGCCAAGCTTTCGGCCGACAAGCGCAAGCAGGCGCTCGACGACCTGTACAACCATGTCCAGGACCTCATCGACAACGGCAGCAATTTCACCGAGGTGGCGCAGCAGGCGAAGCTCCCGGTCACGACAACACCGCTGATCACGGCCGCGGGGACCTCCCGAACGGACCCGGCGTACAAATTCCCTGCCGACCTTGCCCCGGCCCTGAAGACCGGATTCGAAATCTTGCCCAACGATCCGCCGGAGATTCCGGCCGTCGCCGACGGTTTCGCCCTCGTTTCTCCCGCGCAGGTTGTCGTCGCCGCACCCGCCCCCCTGGCGAGCATCAAGGACAAGGTGGCGGCCGACTGGGTCAACGCGCAGGCGCTGCAGCGCGCCAAAGCGGTTGCCGATTCCATCGCGGCCAAATCCAACATTCCGCTCGCCGAAGCGGTGAAGCAGGCTGGAATACCTCTTCCGCCGCCTCAACCCATCGGCGGCCGGCGTATCCAGATCGCTCAGGCCAACGGCCAGATCCCCGCCGCGCTGCGCATGCTGTTCACGCTCGGCCAGGGCAAGAGCCGGGCCGTCGCCGACGTGTCCGGACGCGGCTTCATCGTCGTCAAGGTGGACAAGATCATCCCCGGCAATGCGCTCATCCAGCCCGCGCTCATCGGCCAGATGCAGGGGGAGCTGCGCCAGGCCTTGTCGCAGGACTATGCCGAGCAATTCCTCAACGCCATCAAGGCTGACATCAAGGTCCGCCGCAACGAAGGCGCGATCGAGGCGACGAAGAAGCGGATCACGTCCGGCGGAGGCTGACGGGATTCGCCACCGCTTGACGGCGGATGGAATGTTGCCTACACGTTCCCTATTCGTTCCCGCATGGAACAAGGGGAGTGCAGGCCATGCTCACCGCCAAGCAGCGCGAGCTGCTCCTGTTCATCCAGGCGCGCCTGGGACAGAACGGCATTTCGCCCAGCTTCGATGAAATGCGTGAGGCGCTCGACCTGAAATCAAAGTCGGGTGTTCACCGGCTGATTTCGGCGCTCGAGGAACGCGGCTTCATTCGCAGATTGCCGAATCGGGCCCGGGCGCTGGAGGTCCTGAAGCTTCCGGACGTCTCTGCCCCCGCTCCGTCCGCGACGGTCGTTCCGCTTCGCCCGGCCGCTCCTGCCGCCGCCAACGATACTCTCGAATTGCCACTGCATGGACGAATCGCGGCCGGTACGCCGATCGAGGCGCTCCAGGGCACCGAGACCTTCCCGGTTCCGGCGGCCCTCCTTGGTCCGGGCGAGCATTATGCGCTCGAAGTTTCGGGCGATTCCATGGTCGACGAGGGCATCTTCGACGGCGATTTCGCCCTCATCCGGAAAGTCGATACAGCCCGCGACGGTGAGATTGTCGTGGCGCTCGTCAACAACGAGGAGGCGACGCTCAAGACCTTCCGCCGCGAAGGCAATATGATCAGGCTCGATCCGGCGAACCGGCATTACGAGCCGCAGCGCTACCGGCCGGACCAGGTTCAAATCCAGGGGCGCCTGGCCGGGCTCATTCGGCGGTATTAAGCGCGTGGCCCGAATCGATTATGTCGAGCTTCCCAGCGCGACCGCGCATGAGCTGACCCGGGCTTTCTATTCGAAAGCATTTGGTTGGGATTTCACCGATTACGGCCCAACCTATTCTGCGACCTCGAACGGTATTGCCGACGTCGGACTACAAGGCGATCCGTCCGATTCGCTTGCGGCGCCACTGCCGGTCGTCAAAGTCGACGATCTCGAAGCGGCCTTCGATGCGGTAGTGAAGGCAGGCGGGACCATCGCCAAGGCGATTTTCAGCTTCCCGGGCGGCCGTCGATTTCATTTTATCGATCCGTCGGGTTCCGAGCTCGCTGTCTGGGCAACCGCGCCCGAATGATCCTTGCGTTTTGCGTCGGATTGATTTGCGCAGGATCGCTTTTCTGGACGGGTTGCATCACCCACGGGTGAGCGCCGGTTCGATCCGCCACCGTGTCCACCCGCGGATGATCGCCAAGGTAGATCGCGAGACCCCCCGTCTTCGATAGAGCGATACGATCGAGCCTGAGCCAGCGAGGATTGCACCCGCGCGGCAATCGCCGATCCGAAACGACGATGTCAGCGTTCGAACAAGCGGCGGCGATCTCCGCCCAATCGATCCGGTACGACGATTTGGTCGCGAGCAGGCGCCATTCCTTCGCCCCTTTTCGGATTACGGCCACGCAGCTGTCGTACGAACAGACATTGTCCGGCCCGGCTCCGAGGTTGGGCGGATCGCCTTCATAGCCGGAAGCCTCGGCGAACAACTGGCGGACATAGTCGCCCGCTCGATCCCGCAACAGCAGAGGCGCGCCGTCGCTGCCAAGGACGACAAGGTGACGTCCGTCGCCTGTGACTAGCAGATCCGGCGTTGGCGACATCCACGCACCGAACCCGCCCAACACGATGGGAACGAAGCCCAACAGCCGAATCCGCGTGCTCCACAGGCAGAGCCACAGTCCGCCCGCGACCATCAGACCGAAGGCCCAGGGCGGCATGGAAGGCATGAGTGCGACGGCCCCCGGCGCCGAAGCGACCGCATGGGCGAGGCGCAGCAATCCTTCGATCGCGAAGCCGGTGAGCATCCATAACGGCTGGCCCAGCCCCACTGAGTCGAGAAGCAAGGCTCCCGCTTCGAGCGGCATGATGACGAACGTCGTGAGTGGGATCGCGATGATGTTTGCGCCAACGCCATAGAGTCCCGCCCGATGAAAATGAAACAAGGCGAAGGGGATGAGCGCGAACTCGACCGCGAGCCCGGTCAGGACGATTCCCGCCACCGATCGGCCGAGGCGCATGAAAATGCCCTCCTCGCGCCGCTGGAGATGCTTGCGAGACCAGGCCGTCGAATGAAACGCGATGATCGCCGTCACGGCGGCAAAGCTCATCTGGAAGCTCGGTCCGGCGAGAGCTTCAGGACGGAACAGCAAGACGACCAAAGCCCCGACCGCAACGAGCCGGACGCTGATGGCATCGCGTCCCAATGCAATTCCGAGAAGAATGAGAACCGCGGCGACGCAACTGCGCACGGTCGGCACCTGGGCGCCGGTGAGCAGTGTGTAGCCAATCCCTGCAATCGCAGCGACGCCGGCCGATACCAGCACCAGGTTGAAACGCAGCGCGAGCCTTTCGCTCAGAGCGAGCAGCTTGAGGCTAAGCAACATCGCCGCCGCGACGACCGCAGCGATGTGCAGCCCGCTGACCGAGAGAAGGTGCGTAAGCCCGCTCGCCCGCATCGCGTCGGCATCGTCCTGGCCCACCGAATTCTGGTCGCCGGTGACCAGGGCCATCGCAATCCCTGACTGATTGGCAGCAAGCTGCTTCTGGATATGTTCGCCGAGTGCCTTTCGAACCGCGTCCAGTCCACCGGGATGCCCTGGCCGAACCACTTCGATCGGGCCTAGTGCCTTGCCGACCGCGCCGATCTGCCGGAACCAGGCGTCGCGCGCGAAATCATAGGTTCCGGGAAGTGCCATGGGCGGAGGCGGAGCCAGTCGTGCACGGAGTTGGACAAGCGCGCCGGCCGCCAGGTTCGGCGGCACCGAATCATTGTCCAACGACACGCGAACGCGCGGCGGCAATTGCCGATCGTCAGGTAGGATCGACAGGCGCGTCACGTCCCTTGCAGCCAGATTTTCGACTTGCTCGACGCGGCCCGAGACGCTCGCGACCATCGGCCGTTGGAGGCCCGGCGAAGCGACCCACTCCGCGCGCGCCCAGATCAATGCGCAGCCCAAAGCGGTCGCGAGAGCGAACCAGCCGAGCGCAGCGCCGCTCCGTCCCCTGCCCAACCCGAAACCGGCCAGGCTCAGGCTGACGGCAAGACACAAGGCCGCGACCCACTGCCGCGGGTCGACAAGCGCGAACCAGGCCGCAATCCCGAGGCCAAACCCGACGACCAACCAGGGCGGAAGCTGGGCACGCTCCGCCTCGAGCAGCTTTTCCAGCCGCCCGTGAATCGCGGAAAACCGCGTCTTCCAATAGCCCCGAGCATGCTGTGGAAGAGGCGCTTCCCCTATGTTAGGGGCGCTCGTCCGTTGCATTGCAGCATAGTCTTGAGAGGAAAGCGCGCTTGAGCGCAAGTGATACGCCTGTGGTTACCCGTTTCGCCCCGTCCCCGACGGGATTCCTCCACATCGGCGGGGCGCGCACGGCGCTGTTCAACTGGCTCTTCGCCCGCCATCACGGCGGCAAATTTCTGCTGCGTATCGAGGACACGGACAAGGCTCGCTCAACCAAGGAGGCGATCGACGCGATCCTCGACGGGATGCGCTGGCTCGGCCTCGATTGGAACGGGCACGAATATTATCAATCGCAATTCTGGGCGCGGCACGCCGAGGTCGCGAACCGCATGCTCGAGCGCGGATCCGCCTATCGCTGCTGGATGAGCCAGGAGGAACTGGCCGCGCAGCGAGAGCTGGCCGCGAAGGAGCGGCGCCCCTTCCGCATCAACAGCCCGTGGCGTGAGCGCGATGAACAAGGCGAAGGGCCATTCGTCATCCGACTTAAAGCGCCCACTGAAGGCGAAACGGTCATCGAAGACCGGGTCCAGGGCCGCGTAACCGTCCAAAACAGCGAAATCGACGACTTCATCCTCCTGCGGTCGGATGGAACCCCGACCTACATGCTGGCCGTTGTCGTCGATGATCATGACATGGGGGTCACTCACGTTATTCGCGGCGACGACCATTTGAACAATGCCTTCAGGCAGTTAGCGATCATCCGTGCGATGGGATGGCCGGAACCCGTCTACGCCCACGTTCCGCTGATCCATGGTCCCGATGGGGCGAAACTATCGAAGCGGCATGGCGCGCTCGGCGTGGACGCCTATCGCGATGAACTCGGATTCCTGCCCGAAGCCGTGTCCAATTACCTGCTGCGCCTGGGCTGGGGCCACGGCGACGATGAAATCATCAGCCGCGAACAGGCGATCGGGTGGTTCGACCTCGATCACGTTGGCAAGTCGCCGTCGCGTTTCGACTTCAAGAAACTCGAAAATCTCAACGGCCATTACATACGTGAGGCCGACGATGATCGGCTCGCCGATTTGATCGCACCGAGGCTTGGAATTTCCGAAGACCAAAAGGTCTTGCTCGTTCGCGCAATGCCCGAGCTCAAGGCCAGGGCGCATACGGTGCTTCAACTTGCGGAAGGCGCTCGCTTCCTTTTCGAAGAGCGGCCCCTTCAGCTGGACGAAGCGGCTTCGGCGCTACTGACGCCGGACTCGCGTCCCCTGCTCGCGGCCGCACATGAAGCGCTGAGCGGCGTAGACGATTGGACTCATGACAACACCGATCAGGCCATAAGGTCGGTTGCGGATGCCGAGGGCGTGAAGCTCGGAAAGCTCGCCCAACCGCTCCGCGCCGCGCTTACCGGGCGAACGACCTCGCCCGGAATTTTTGACGTCCTAGTTTTGCTGGGTAAGGGCGAAAGCCTGAGCCGCATCGCCGACCAGATCGTGGAGCCGAAATAATGACCGACAAGACCGCGACCCTCGGGATTGAGGGTACGAACCACAATTATGCGATTCTGGAAGGGTCGGTCGGGCCCGAGGTGGTCGACATCCGGAAGCTCTACGCCGAGACAGGGATGTTCACATACGATCCCGGCTTTACGTCGACCGCAAGCTGCCAGAGCGCGATCACCTATATCGACGGCGAACAGGGTATCCTGCTCCACCGCGGTTATCCGATCGATCAGCTGGCGGAGAATTCGACTTTCATGGAGGTCGCGTACCTGCTTCTTCACGGCGAGCTCCCGACCGCCGGCGAGCTCCATGACTTCACCTACACGATCAGTCGCCACACGATGCTGCATGAACAGCTCGCGACTTTCTATCGCGGTTTCCGGCGCGACGCCCATCCGATGGCCATCATGTGCGGCGTGGTTGGGGCCCTGTCGGCCTTCTATCACGACAGCACCGACATCACCGATCCTGAGCAGCGGATGATCGCCTCGCACCGGCTGATCGCGAAGATGCCGACGATAGCGGCGATGGCCTTTAAATATTCGATCGGCCAGCCGTTCCTCTATCCCCAGAACGACCTGACCTACACCGGCAATTTCCTCCGTATGACCTTCGGCGTGCCGGCCGAGCCCTATGTCGTCAATCCGGTGATCGAGCGCGCGATGCGCCGGATCTTCATCCTTCACGCCGACCATGAGCAGAACGCGTCGACGTCGACCGTGCGCCTGGCCGGCTCTTCGGGAGCAAACCCCTTCGCATGTATCGCTGCCGGAATCGCATGTCTTTGGGGCCCGGCCCACGGCGGTGCCAATGAAGCCGCGCTCAACATGTTGCGCGAGATCGGCAGCGTGAAGCGCATTCCAGAATATATCGCGCGAGCCAAGGACAAGGACGACCCCTTCCGGCTGATGGGCTTCGGCCACCGGGTCTACAAAAACTTCGACCCCCGGGCGAAGGTGATGAAGGCGACCGCGGACGAAGTGCTGAAGGAGCTCAACATCTCCGACCCGGTGCTCGATGTCGCCAAGGAGTTGGAGCATATCGCGCTCAACGATGATTATTTCATCGAGAAGAAGCTCTATCCGAACGTCGATTTCTATTCAGGCGTGATCCTCAACGCGATCGGCTTCCCGACCGACATGTTCACCGCCTTGTTCGCCCTTGCTCGGACCGTTGGCTGGGTCGCGCAATGGAATGAGATGATCGCCGACCCCGATCAGAAGATCGGCCGGCCACGCCAGCTCTACACCGGAGCGACGCAGCGCAATTACGTCCCTGTCGACAAACGCTGAAGCTGGGGGATCCCCTCAGGGACTGGGCAAAGTCAAAGTGAAGCGAGCGCCCGCGCCAGGCGCACTTTCGAGCGACACGTCACCGCCCATCGACCGCGCAAGCCGGCGCGAGATCGCGAGCCCGAGACCTGCGCCCCCGCTCTTCGAATCCGCGCGCTCGAAACGCTCGAAGATTCGCTGCTGATCGGCTGGATCGATGCCGGTGCCCTCGTCGGAGACTGTGACCGATGCGGTTCCGGGCGTGCGCGCGAAGTCGAGCTGCACCGTTCCGCCAGGCGGCGAATGACGCACCGCATTGCCGAGAAGATTGACGAGGATCTGAATGACCGCCCGCTCCTCGCCACTTGCGCGGAGCGGCTCGCTCGGCTCGAACCGGATCGTGACCTGGCGGTCCTCCGCAGAAGCTTCGAGCATCACGACCGCCTCGCCAGCGAGCCCGGCGAGATCAATCGTCCGCTGGCCGTGCGTCGGATCCTCGCTCATCGAGCGAATCACCGACAGCAAGTGTCGGGCCGCAGCAGCGATGTCGTTGCCGTAACTCGCATAATCGCTGCGCAAGGGGCCGTCCGCGCGCTCGACGATGCGTTCAGCGCTTTCGATGATGCGATCGAGCGGCGAACGGAGTGCTTCGTCGAGTGCCGCGTCGAAGGCCGCGCTCCTTGCGCTGCCGACGCCAAGTGATGGGACAGCCTCCGTTTCGGCCGTCCCGCGGAAGCCGGCGAAACTTCCGTCCGCAGCGGAGACGACATCGCCGCGGAGCGTGACGACCCGGCTGTCGTCCAATCGGCTGCGCGCTTTCTGGCCGGTGAAGGGTCGCCTGGCGGCAAGCGCGCTGATCAGTGGCATCTCGCCAGCCTCATCCTCTTCGAGTTTGAAGATGCGGGTCAGCGGCTGGCCGGCCGCTTCGGCAAGGTCAACGCCGAGATGTTCGGCCAAATCGCTGGAGAGCGAGATGAGGCGCAATTCCTCGTCCGCGGCCCATTCATGACGAGTGGCGGAAGCTTCGGCTTCACCGGTCCGTCCAAGGATCGAAGCGAGGCGTGGAGCGGCCGGAGCGCGAGTGGTCCAGCCCTCGAGAGAGAGCGCGATCTCCTCACCCTCCGGAATGGCCCGGACCCACAATTCGATGTCATGTTCGAGTGACGCCGCAATTGCAGGCCGCGCAACCGGGATCCCGAGCTTCCGTGCAAGCTCGGCGACGGCAGCGATCTGCGGCAAGGCCAGCATCTTGCCGATATCCGAGCCCGCTTCGCGCTGAAGTGCCTCGAGCTCCGGGTCGGCACTGATCAGCCGCCCGGCCTTGTCGATCCTGCCGAGGACCGCTCGCGGTTCGGAGGGGGCACTCGCCATCAGCGGTCCCCGAGCGTTCCGACCGCCGCCCGGTAGGCGGGATCGGCGTTAAGCCAGCGGCGAGCGCTTTCGACCTCGGCATCACCGAGCTTGTCGAAGGTCGTGATTGCCCGGCCAGGGTCTCCAATGGAAAGAAGGTCGCCGATTCCAGCGAGAAGGCTCGCGACGCTCTCGCGACGCAGGTCCGCGATGCGAAGCACCGCCATGACTCGCGAATCATTGCCGGAAAGCAGCTCGTCCATGGCGATGTCGGCACGCAGGCCCGACTTCCGCGCGATCGCCTGGGCGACGAAGGTCATCTCGCCCTCCATCGCGGCGGCGACGATCAATTCATCGCTGAGTTCGCCCTGATCGAAGAGAAGATCGACCAGCCGGCCCGTCAGCGCTTCAATGCCGTTGGCGGAATCGTGCTGGCCAAGGACCTGCGCCACCGCCGCCGCTAGCAATTGGTCCGCGCGCGCCGCTCCGTGAAC
>Ga0070664_100002940_pt1 | contig 13775 bp, 13 predicted proteins | sample KBSC73metaG_FD_65863 | JGI IMG/M metagenome (GOLD analysis project Ga0070664, IMG submission 65863) | Corn rhizosphere microbial communities from Kellogg Biological Station, Michigan, USA - KBS C7-3 metaG | ecosystem: Host-associated > Plants > Roots > Rhizosphere > Soil ... | reverse complement strand
GTCATCGATCTCGACGGCGACGCCGCAACGGTCGAGACCGACGTCGAAATCGCGCCGTCGGCCAACACCAAGCTGATGGGCCTTTATGCCTCCAACGACATGCTTTGCACCCAGTGCGAGGCAGAAGGTTTCCGCCGCATCACATTCTTTCCCGACCGGCCTGACGTGCTGTCCAGATATCGTGTCCGGATGGAGGGTAACTCGGGCTCGTTCCCGGTCCTCCTCTCGAACGGCAACAGGATCGCGCATGGCGACGGCGAAGACGGCCGCCACTGGGCGGAGTGGGAGGATCCCTTCCCCAAGCCCTGCTATTTGTTCGCGCTCGTTGCCGGCGACCTCAAGGCCAATCGTGACAGCTTCACCACCATGAGCGGCCGGAAGGTCGACCTCTTCATCTGGGTGCGTGAGGCGGACCTGCCGAAGACCAGCCATGCCATGGAGAGCCTGAAACTCTCGATGGCCTGGGACGAGAAGGCCTACGGCCGTGAATATGACCTCGACCAGTTCAACATCGTCGCGGTGAGCGATTTCAACATGGGGGCGATGGAGAACAAGAGCCTCAACATCTTCAATTCGGCCTATGTGCTGGCCGACCAGGAGACCGCGACCGACGCCGACTTCGACAATATCGCCCGCGTCGTCGCGCACGAATATTTCCACAACTGGTCGGGCGACCGGGTGACCTGCCGCGACTGGTTCCAGCTGAGCCTCAAGGAAGGCTTTACCGTCTACCGCGACCAGAGCTTCTCGGCCGATGTCGGCAGCCCCCCGGTCAAAAGGATCGAGGACGTGCGCGTTCTCCGCGCCGTGCAGTTCCCGGAAGACCAGGGCCCCCTCGCCCATCCCGTCAGGCCCGACAGCTATATCGAGATTTCGAACTTCTACACGGCGACCGTCTACAACAAGGGCGCCGAGGTCATCCGAATGCTCGCTACGGTGCTTGGGCCCGACAAATTCAGGAAGGGCACCGACCTTTATTTCGAGCGGCACGACGGAGAAGCCGCGACTTGCGACGATTTCGTGAAGGCGTTGGAGGACGGCAGCGGCGTCGATCTCAGCGCATTCAAGATCTGGTACAGCCAGGCGGGGACTCCAAGAGTCCGCGCGCGGCTCGATCATGATCCCGCGGCGAAGCGCGCGACTCTCCACCTCGAGCAGCATGAGGATCCGACGCCCGGGCAGCCCGGCAAGCAGCCGATGCCGATCCCGCTCAAGACGGCGCTCCTCGGCGAGGAGACGGGAGCGGAGATCTGCCCCGAGCGGCTCATCATCCTCGACCAGCGCAAGCAGAGCGTGACCTTCGAGAATGTGACGGAAACGCCGCTGCTCTCCATCAATCGCAACTTCTCGGCGCCGGTCATCGTCAGTGCCGAACGCAGCAGCGACGAGCTCGAGAAGCTCGCACAGTCCGACACCGATCCCTTCGCCCGTTACGAGGCGATGCAGGAATTGATGATGTCGGCGCTGCTGGCCGGCGCGAAAGGCGAAGCGATCGATGCGGAACCGGTGATCCGGGCCATCGGCGCGACGCTTCGATCCAACGCGCTCGATCCCGCGTTCAAGGGTGAGGCGATCCTGTTGCCGAGCGAGAGCCTGATCGCCGACCGCATGGACGTCGTCGATCCGGACGCGATCCATGCGGCCCGTGAACAACTTCGGACGGCGATCGGCAACGCCTTGGCGGACGATCTGCTTGCGGCGCACAAGGCGGGCGGCGTCGCCGGCGACGACCTTTCGCCTTCGGCCAAGGGGATTCGCCGCCTGCGCACGGTCGCACTGGGCTTGATCGCCGCTGCCGACGAGCCGCGCGCAGCGAGCCTTGCCAAGGCGCAGTTCGACGCAGCCGACAATATGACCGACCGCCAGGGTGCGCTCGGCATCCTCGTCTCACTAGATGCGCCCGAACGGGCACAGTCGCTCGACGCCTTCTACGCCCGGTTCAAGGACGACCCGCTGGTGCTCGACAAATGGTTCGCGCTTCAGGCAGCGGCGCAGCGTCCGGGGACTGTCGACGCGGTGCTGGAGCTGTCGGGTCATTCGGATTTCACGATCACCAATCCGAACCGCCTCCGCTCGCTGGCGGGCACGTTCGCCGGCAACCACTGGGTGTTTCATTCGGCGGACGGCCGCGGTTACGCCTTCCTCACGGACATGATCATCGCCGCAGACAAGCTCAATCCGCAGGTTGCGGCGCGACTGGTCCCGCCGCTCGGTCGCTGGCGGCGGTTCGAGCCGAAGCGCGCCGAGATGATGCGCAAGGCGCTGGAGCGGATCGTCGCGGTTGCGGGGTTGTCGAAGGACGTGTTCGAGCAGGCTTCAAAAAGCCTCGCCTAGCGCGGCTGCTTCAGGAGCCCGAGTTTCCGATCCACTTGGCGACATCGGCCGCGACCTGGTTCGCGGCGCGATTGAGCGCGGGCCCGACGCTGGGCCCGTTCCCGTCGGCGGGCGCGGTTGCGGTAAAGCGCCGCGTCTCGACACGGTTGCCAGCGGCAGTGGACAAGGCGCCGTCATAGGTGACGACAACCTGCCCGGTCGACGCGTCATAGCCGAAGCGCTGAAGCTGCCCGGTGACCATCAGACCGGGGTCGAGAGACGCCTGTGCCGGATCGAGCACGACGCGGTTGGTCGTACGCCGTACCGTCTCTGCAAGAAGGTCCGCGAACAAGCGCCCCGGCGTATCGGCCAGTTGCAGGTTGGCGACATATTGCACGTCCGTCGGAGTGAGCTGGACCGGCACCCTCACCGAACTCAGTTCGCGAGGAACACTCGGGACGGCGACCGTAACGGCCTGACCCGCCGCGGCGGTTCGCGCGATCTGCCCCGGTTCCGCTACTTCAGGCGAGAGAGTGACGAGCGTCGTCGGCGGCTTGCCGCCGCCACCAAGCATCGAACTGACCGAACAGCCGGAAAGCGCGATCGCCAGGGCGATCCCGGCACTGGTCCTCAGCAACAGCGTCATTTGCGTTTCCCTGGCTTGTAGTCGGGCAATTTCTCAGGCCCGAGCGCTCCGCCGATACCCTGCTGGTTGACGCGGTCAGAGACCTGTCTCAGCGATGCGGAAAGGTCGCGAAGCTCGTGAACGAGGCGGTTCGCCTCCGGCAAGGTCGACTTGCTCAGGTTCTGGACGCCCGGTCGCGCGTCGCCGATCATGGCGTTCAGATTATCGGAGGCCTGCTGGATCGAGGAGATCGCCTTGTTGAGGTTCTGAATCGCTGGCCGGCCGTCCTGCGTGACCAGCTGGTTCGCATTGCCCGATAAGGTCGCGATGTTGTTCGCCGCGAGTCCGGCATTATGCGAAGCGATCTTGATTTCGGAAATGGTGTCGCCGAGCTCGGGAGCGTGCTTTTTGAGCTCTGCGGTTGTGGCGTCGATATTCTCCAGAATATCGGAAACCGCGTTCTGGTTCTTGTCTGAGAGAAGCTCCGTGAGCCGCTCGGTCAGGCGCTGAATCCGGTCGATCAGCTCCGGCGCGCTGTTGAGCAAGGCGCTGATGCCGCCGGACGTCGCCGGAATGACGGGACAGCCTTGCGGCCCGATCTGCTCGATCACCGGACGGCCACGCTCGGCGCCGGCGAGCTGAATTTCGGAAACGCCGGTGAAGCCGACGCCGTGGATTTGCGCGCTGGTGCCCTGAAGCACCGGAGTTTGCTGATCGACCTCGACGCGGACCCAGACGAACTCCGGCCGGTTGGGGAGTAGCGAGATCTTCTGCACCTGCCCCACCGGAACTCCGGAGAAGCTGACGTTCGACCCCTTGTTGAGGCCGCCGACACCCTGGGCGAAATAGATGTCGTAGCATTTGGTGGCTTTGTTCGAGAGGCCGGCGAGCCAAACAATGAACAGCAGCACGCCGGCGAGCAGCGCCACCGTTACGGCTCCCACCATCACATAGTTGGACCGGGTCTCCACTAAGCGGTTGCCCCCTCTTCATAACTTTGGGCCGCAGTACGTCCCCGCGGCCCGTTAAAATATTCTTGTATCCAAGGATGGTCCAAAGCCAATAGTTCCGGAATCGTGCCCACGGCAATCACCTTCTTGTCCGCCAGCACGGCGACCCGGTCGCAGATCGCGTGCAGAGTATCGAGATCGTGCGTGATCAGGAACACGGTCAAGTCGAGCCGCCGCTGAAGCGACTTGATGAGCTCATCGAAAGCCGCCGCGGCGATCGGATCGAGTCCGGCAGTCGGTTCATCGAGGAACAATAGTTCGGGATCGAGCGCGAGCGCCCGCGCAAGGCCGGCGCGCTTGACCATCCCGCCGGACAGCTCCGAAGGATATTTGGGGCCGGCGTCCGGCGGCAATCCGCCCATGGCGATCTTGTAGGACGCGATCTCGTCGAGCAGCGGCGGCTTGATAAAGGGGAAATATTCCCGGATCGGCACCTCGACATTCTCGGCCACCGTGAGAGTCGAGAAAAGCGCGCCGTTCTGAAACAAAATGCCCCAGCGGCGCCGGATGTTCTTCGCCTCATCCTCGCTTCGGCCAACCATATTCTCGCCGAGGACATCAATCTGGCCCTGCTCGGGGGTCTGAAGGCCGATGATCGACCGCAAGAGCACCGACTTGCCCGTTCCCGACCCGCCCACGACGCCAAGAATTTCGCCGCGGCAGACCATGAGGTCGAGGTCGTCGTGGATGACCTGCTCGCCAAAGGCGTTGCGCAGGCCCCGCACCTCGATGATCGGCTGACAGTCCTTCGGCGCGTTCATACCCAACCGATCGAACTGAAGAAGACGGCAAAGATGGCGTCGAGAACGATGACGAGGAAGATCGACTGGACCACCGCGGTGGTAGTGCGCGAGCCGACCTCTTCGCTGTTTCCCTGCACGAGCATGCCCTGGAAGCAGCCCGCCAGCGCAATGATGAAGCCGAACACCGGCGCCTTGATGAGCGCGATCCACAAATCGGTAAGTGGAGTCACCTCCTGCAGGCGCTGGATATAGGTCAACGGCGGAATCTGCAGATCGAGCCAGACGAAAATGCCGCCGCCGAGCAACGCCGTCAGCATCGCCCAGAACGCGAGCAGCGGCATCATCAGGACCGCCGCCATCAGTCGCGGCAGCACCAGCGCCTCCACCGGCGAAACGCCGATCGTGCGCATCGCGTCGATTTCCTCGGTGATCTTCATCGTGCCGATCTGCGCGGCGAAGGCCGAGCCCGAGCGGCCGGCGACCATGATCGCGGTCATGAGCACACCCAGCTCGCGGATCGTGATGCGGCCGATGAGGTTGATGGTGTAGACCTCGGCACCGAACTGGGCGAGCTGCACCGCGCCCTGCTGGGCGATGACGATACCGATCAGGAAGCTCATCAGGCCGATGATCCCGAGCGCGCGTACCCCGACGACGTCGAAGCGCTGGACCACGGCGTTCACGCGGAACTTCTTCGGCCTGCGGATGACATTGGCGAAAGCGATCAGGGTCGCGCCGAAGAAACCGAGAAGCCCGACGAGGGTGGACCCCATCTCAGCGACCCATTCCCCAAGTTCCCGCAAGACGGCGAGGAAGTTGTGCGGTTCGTCCGGCGTGACCCGCGTCGGCTTGTCGAACTCCTCGACCTGCTGGAGCAGGCTGACTTCGTCGCGGCTTGCCCCGATAACCTTGGCGCCGCGGTCGCGAACGGTGCGATAGACCAGCCACGCGCCGACAGTGTCCATCCGATCGATGTCGCTGAGGTCGATCGTCACGGGATCGGAAAGCGCGTCGATCTCACGCTGCGTCGTCGCGGCCCGAGTGATGGTGAGCGCCCCCGCGACCCGGTAGACCGAGCCGTGCCGCTGATCCGTCTGCTGCTCGGTAACCTCGGCCATGCGGGCGGATTGATGCGCGAAATGAATGTCAGGGGCAAGTGACGAGCGAGAGTGGGTCGCCCCTTCCCTGCCGAGTCGAGCGCCATTATGCGCTGCCGTTAATGACGAGCGACGCGCCTCTTCTCTTCGTGCCAGTGGGCGACAATGCGGCAAGACCCTTTGGCTTGGACGCCAAGGACCGCGCGTGCCGGCTTGCAACCAACGCGGGTTTCGAATGCGCAGAGATCGCCGCGGTAGAGCGGCCCGTACTGCTCGCGAGCATGGCCTATGGCTGGGACCCTGCATGGATCAAGGAGATGCGGAACAGGCCTCGTTCCGTCCTGACGCTCGGCGGGAAGCCCGTCTTGGTTCATGTGCCGCAAGGCGACAATGCGGCCGCCGTGGCCACGGCAATCGCGTCCGGGCAGCCCGTCGACGGCTATGAAGCGATTGCAGCGGAAACGGCGAAGCTCGAAAACAAGGCTCTCCGCAAGCGCGAGCGACCGTTCGTGCTTCCACTCGATCCAAACGATGCCGAACCCGTCGAGCGCGCGGCCTATGACGCCGCCTACAAAGGCGTCACCGATGCCCTGACACTATATTTGTGGCGCAAGCCGGCTTTCTATCTGACTCGCTGGGCGGCCCGCGCGGGGCTTTCGCCGAACGCCATCACCATGGTCGGCGCGATAGGTTGCCTGCTTGCTTTCTGGCTGTTCTGGAACGGCCATTACTGGCTCGGCATCCTGTCGGGCTTTGTCTTCATGGTGCTCGACACGGTCGACGGGAAGCTCGCGCGCTGCACGGGGGCCTCGTCCAAATGGGGAAACATCTTCGACCATGGGATCGACCTCGTTCATCCGCCCTTCTGGTGGTGGGCGTGGCTGCATGGTCTGACCGCGTACGGACGACCGCTGGAACCCGTCTATGCGACCATGGTGCTGTGGGTAATCATCGGCGGCTATGTCGCTCAGCGGGCGATCGAAGGCCTGTCGATCCAGCGCTTCGGCGGAATGGAGATTCACGTCTGGCGGCCGCTGGATAGCAAGTTCCGGCTGATCACCGCGAGGCGCAACCCCAACATGGTCATCCTCGCCGCGGCCTTGCTGGTCGGACGTCCGGACAGCGGCCTGGTCCTCGTCGCGTGGTGGACTCTCATCAGCCTCATCTTCCACGCGGTCCGGCTGGCCCAGATGACGGAGCGGCAGGCTCGCGGGGCCGAAGTCGTCTCCTGGCTGGAAGCGTGAAATATACGGCCATCGTGCTCGCAGGCTCGCGGCCGGGGCGCGATGCGTTCGCGGAGCAGTTCGGAACCGACATGAAGGCCCTGATCGCGGTCGCGCATGAGCCGATGGTCCGGCGGCCGGTGCGCGCGCTGCTGGCAAGCAAGAGGATCGCCGACGTCATCGTTCTGTCGCAGTCCCCGGAGCGCATCGCCGCCGTAATCCCGAGTGACCCGAGGATAAGCTTTCGAGAGTCGGACGGAACGATCGCCGAGACCATGCTTGGCCTCTGCCGCGACCCGCAGACGCAATGGCCACTGCTGGTCACGACCGCCGACCACGCGCTGCTGGACACCGCGACGGTCGACGAGTTTTGCGGACATGCGCAGGGCGTGGACGTGGCGCTCGGCGTCGTCGAACGCGACGTCCTCATGCGGCGATTTCCGAAGGCGCAGCGGACTTGGCTCAGCTTCCGGCGCGGCGCTTACACCGGGGCCAATCTGTTTGTGCTCGGCTCTCCAAGGGTCGAGTCCGCGATCCGGCTTTGGCGCTCGGTTGAACAGGACCGGAAGAAAGGCCTGCGCGTCGTGGCAATCGCCGGCCCGTTGGTGCTCATCGGAGCGGTCTTTCGATTGTTCACGATCGACGGTGTGCTGAAGCGGCTTGGACGCCGATTGAAGTTGAGCGTCAGAGCTGTGCGGCTCAGCAATCCGCTAGCGGGCATCGATGTCGACAAACCGGCGGATCATACCCTCGCCGAAGCCATATTGGCGGGAAAGGCATGAGCGACCTCGCCATTTACGACATGGACCGCACCGTTACCCGGCGCGCGACCTACACGCCGTTCCTCATTCATTGTGCGCTTCGGCGAGCGCCGTGGCGGCTGTTTTTCCTCCCCGCAATCGTGCTGTCGATGCTGGCTTATGTCCTGCGTCTTATCGACCGCGCCAGGCTCAAGGAGATCAACCACCATCTGCTGCTCGGGCGAATGATCCATCCGCGCGAGCTCAAGCCGCTCGTCGAGAGCTTCGCCGACAGGCAGATTGCCACCAATATCCGCCCCGGCGCCCGCGCGGCCATTGCGCGCGACAAGGCGGAGGGGCGCCGCGTCGTGCTAGCAACCGCCTCCTATCGGCTTTATGCCGAAGCGATCGCGCACCGCCTGGGATTCGACGACGTGATCGGCACCGGCTCGATCATCGGGTTGGACGAGCGAGTTCACGCGAAGATTGCGGGCGAGAATTGCTACGGACCCGCCAAGATGCGGATGATCGATGACTGGGTCGAAGCGTCGGGACTCAAAGGCGCGCACGGCCATGTGCGCTTCTACAGCGACCATGTGTCCGACCGGCCCGCCTTCGAATGGTCCGACGAGCCTGTCGCCGTGAATCCGCACGACAAGTTGCGGCGCCTGGCGGACGAGCGCGGCTGGACGATCGAGGATTGGGGATAGGCCGCTAATCGGCCTCGCCGGGCTCGGCGAGCCGGCCCCGAACCAGTTCCGCAAGCCTCTCGCTGCCCTTCATTACCGCGTCGATCGCCTCTTCACCTTCGGCGCCGAGAACGAAGGCTTGCTGCTGGATCGCATTCGCCAGGGCGTGAAGCGCCGTAACCTGCCGCGGCAGCACGTCAGATGCCGCCATTGCATTAGGGTTACGGGCGAACGTGATCGCGCGAGCGACATTGTCGGTGATGATTTCGATCGCGGCGAGCTCCTCCCTCGTCGGACCGCTCAAGCTGCGATTGTAAATTGCGAACGTGCCCAACACCTCGCCCTCATCATGGCGGATCGGCGTCGACCAGCACGACAGGAGCCCGTGCGGGAGCGCAAGATCGCGATAGGCAGCCCAGAGCGGGTCGGTGGCGATGTCCGTGACATAGACGGGACGGCCCAGATAGGCCGCGGTGCCGCAGGAACCCGCCGACGGTCCGATCTCCGATCCGTCGATCGCTTCGCGGTAGGATTGCGGAAGGCTCGGCGCTGCTCCGTGCGTCAGATGCTTTCGATCCGGGCTGAGCAGCAGCACGGACGTCAGAATCTCCCGATCGGACATGCCTTCAACGGTGCGCAGATGCTTGTCGAGAATGTTTTCCAGGCTGTCGCCGCGCCGCAGCTCGCCGATCACGTCGGCCTGGCGAAGATCCAGAGCCTGCCGAAGTCCCGCTGCAAAAGACATTCAGCCCTCCCCGCGCTGCGGAAGCCCGTCGACTGCAGTTCGCCTGCAAGCCGGTGTCACACTGTCGTTTAGTTGAATAGCCGAGCCCGAGAAAGGGTCGATGCGGACCGACATTCGCGATCCTAATTCGTGAGGACTTGTCGCCCGTTCAGCTTCTGGACGGGGCGGGCGTCATTGGGATAACGGGCCGCGAAGGTAGCAATCTCGGCTTTCGACAGGGTCGAAGGCGATTTGAGGACTATCCAGCGCACGCCCTCCGAACAGGGTGGTGTGGTCAATGAGCCCGTGTAGGTGAAATAGCCGCGGTTCGTCGGAAGCAGGGCCGCAGGGTCGACTCGCACATCCTCGAAGTCGGTCTTCCGGTCCTTGTCTTTGGGCAAGTGATCCCACACGACATCCAATGCCTGATTTTCGTCGCCGATCTCGAGCAGGACGGCAACGACCGCGAGGCGGCCCTCTGAATCGCGGTGAACGAGGTGCACGTCCATCTGGGCCGCCTTGCCGTCGATCCGCTCCTCGCTCGGATGATGAAAGTGAAATTGCACCAGCTTGTACGTTTCGCTCGCTATCCGGAGCTCACTGCCGGGATCGACATCAACCTGGATGCTGTGGCCGTTGTCGATGACGTGCAGTGGACTCGGACGATAGTCGAAAACCAGCGGCGGCAGGCCCTGGCCGTGCAGATGCTGCGTTCGGATATCGATAGGCGACTGCGCCTTTCCGCTGCCGCAAGCGGCGAATCCGGAGTCGAGTTCCGCCCAGTGCGAAGGACCGCTTTCGCCGGCATATGACCAATGGTGCGAAGCCGTGCCTGCAAAGGCCGTTGCGCTCGCTGCCACAATCAGTCCGAGGACGATGGCGATATCGCGCTGCATGTTCTACCAATGATTTCGCCCGGGCCGAATTGGGATCAGGGGGAGTCCCGATGGCTCCACAGATTCGGACCGCCACGCGAAGCCCAGGTTCGTCCCAATTTGCCGAGCGCGAATGAGGGCTGCACCTGTCGCCGATTCCTCAGGAATTGTCATAATTCCCCAAGAGGACTCTTTTGAATATGGATAGCATCGGTAGATGCTACGCGGCCAAGCCAGCTTGTTGGGGACATTGCTGTGACCGGAATTCATGCGACCAAGTGGCTCCGGATGCCACTCGTTTCGGGTAGGACTGCATTCTTGGTCGCGCTCAGCGCCGTGGCGCTGCCGACGCTGATCCGGGCGGCAATCATCGGCGCCGTCACCGGTTGTGAGTTCACGCCCTATCTCCCGTTCGTTCTCGGAAGTGCGATCCTCCTGCGATGGTGGCAGGCCTCGGCAGTGGCCTTGGCGTCGGTGGCGGTTATGGCCGGCCTGTTCAATGGATCGCTCATGCACCCTGCAGCCTGCTTCGTTCCGGCCGCTTCAATGTTCCTCTTCTCGTCCGCGGTCATGATCGGATTCGCGGTCATGGTGAGGCGCCTGATCACGGCGCTTCAGGATCGCGGCGCCGATGAGTCGGCTGGCGGAGTGGTCTTCAGCCTGGAAGGGGGGCACGTGTGGGCGAGCTGGTATGGCCAAGGCGCTCCGGTGCGTCTCGGTTCGCGCAGCAAGGTCTCCCGTATGATGGAGGATTTTCTGGCGCAGGAGGAGCTTGGCGAGCGCCTCAACCGTCGACGCGGACGCAGCTTCTAAGCCAGCCGCCTTAGCCTATCCTTTACACCGCCTGGAGAGCATTCGCGAAGTCGGCGATGAGGTCGTCGGCGTTCTCGCAGCCGATCGAGATGCGCACCAGATTGGGCGTGATGTCGAGTTGCTGCTTGCGTTCGTCCGGCACCGATAAATGAGTCATGGCCGCAGGCGCGCTCGCAAGAGTCTCGGTGCCCCCGAGGCTGACGGCGAGATTGGCGATCTGAAGCGTGTCGAGGAAGGCGAAAGCCTCCTTTTCGCCGCCCTTCAGGTAAAGCGAGAAGGTGGAGCCTGCGCCCGTGCAATGGCGCTTGAAGATGTCCGCCTGGCGCGATCCGTCCTCGAGGAAGCCGAGGTAGCCGATCTTCTCCACCTTCGGATGGCTCTTCAGATAATCGCAGACCTTCGCGGCATTTTCGCCGGCGCGGCTCATCCGCATCTCCAGAGTCTCCAGGCTTCTGAGCAGCATCCACGCCGTATTCGGATCGCAGATCGTGCCGATCGTGTTCCGGAAGCTGCGGATCTGGTTGATGAGATTCTTCTCGCCGACCAGTCCGCCGGCAACGAGATCGCTGTGCCCGCCGACATATTTGGTGAGGCTGTAGACCGAGAGGTCCGCGCCATTGCCCAGCGGCTTGGCCCAGAGCGGGCCGAGGAAGGTGTTGTCGATCGCAATCGGCGGACGTTGATCCGCCTGGAAGGCCGCATCCACTGCGGCCCGGACGGCCTCGACGTCCACCAGCTGATTCGTCGGATTGGCCGGGCTTTCAAGATAGATGAGGCTGACGCGGCCCTTCTCCTTGCCCTTCGCGATTGCGGCATCGATCTCCTCGCGCGTCGCGCCCGACGGGAAATCGATCCACGAAACGCCGAACTGGCCCAGGATCTTGGCGATCAGAGTCTCGGTCGCCGCATAGAGGGGTCCAGAATGGACCACGCAGTCGCCCGGACGGACGAAGGTCAACAGCAAGGTCGCAATCGCCGCCATGCCGCTTGAAAATGCCAGCGCGTCATCGGCGTCTTCCCAGACCGCGAGACGATCCTCGAGGATCTCCTGGTTGGGCCCGTTGAAGCGGGAGTAGATGAGCCCTTCCGCGCCGCCGGGCCGCTTTCCGGTAACACCCTCGAAGAAGCGCTTGCCTGCAGCAGCATTCTCGAAAACGAAGGTCGAGGTGAGGAAGATCGGCGGCTTAAGCGAGCCTTCGCTGAGTTCCGGGTCGAAGCCGTAGCCGAGCATCAGGGTCTGGGCGCTCAGCTTGCGGTTGCCGATCTGCGTCGGGGACGGGCGCGGCGGCCGGTGCTGGCTCGAAGCGCCGCTCAGTTCGTCTTCAGTGGGCAAGTCAGGTCTCCTGGTTCGAGCGCGGCCTTAGCGCTATGCCGGCCGCCGCGCCAATCAACTGCGTCCGCGTCTTCGATAAGCCCGGCTTGTGGCCTCAGCCCGGGATGGCGATGGCGCTGAGCTGCCGCCCGTAATCCGCCTCGCCGCGGTGGGTCGAGCGGCGAAAGCTGAAGAAGCGGTCAGGATCGGAATAAGTATCGAGGTTGAGTGCCTCGACCTCCCCGATGCCCGCGGCGATCAGGCGATGGACGATATAGGATTCAAGGTCGAAGTGCGGCTTGCCGGCCGGTCCCTCGATAAAGAAGCGCGCATTGTCAGCTTCGTCCTCGACGAAGCGGCCCCTGAAGGCTTCATCGACTTCGTAACCGGGTTGAGCGACGCATGGCCCGATGGCGGCATGGATATGTTCGCGTCGCGCCCCAAGTTCCTCCATCGCCTCGATCGTCGCATCCGTCACGCCAGCGAGCGCGCCCCGCCAGCCGGCATGGGCGGCGCCGACGACGACCGCCTGATGGTCCGCAAACAGCACCGGCGCGCAATCGGCGGTCAGGATGCCGAGAAGCAGGTTCGGCGTGTCGGTGACCATTGCATCAGCCCGGGGGCGCTCGTCGTGCGGCCAGGCCTGGTCAGCAATTACGACTTCCGCGGAATGGATCTGGTGAACCGTGGCAAGCCTGGCTTCCGGATGAAGGGCGGCGATCGCAAGCCGGCGATTGCCCGCAATCACTTCCGGATCGTCGCTGCTGCCGAAACCGACATTGAGCCCCGCGCAATCGCCCACGGACATGCCGCCGCGGCGCCCGAGGAATCCGTGAGGCAATCGCCCCAGGCTGACAGCGCGAATGACCTCGACTTCGCTCAAAGCAACTTCCGCATGATGATGTCTTCGTCCGCCTGCTCGCCGACCATGAAATCGTAGCGTCCTACCGGCGCAAATCCATAACGACTGTAGAAGCGCTTCGCTCGCTGATTATCGGTGTAGACGGTGAGATAAAGTTCTTCGAACCCCAGCCGCCCTGCCTCCGCGATCGCCCAGTCGCTCAGCGCCGCGGCGATGCCGCTGCCGTGATGCTCCCGGATGACGTAAATTTGCCGCAACTCCACCGCCCGGGCCCTTGTCTCGATGGGCAAGGCGGATGGACCGAGCTTCACATAGCCCACCACCTCGCCTCCCGCCTCGGCGACCCGGAAACGGTATCGTGGGTCCGCGAACTCCTCGGCCCAGGCTTCAGGCGTGAACTTCGCAAGAAATGCCGCGAGGTCCTCCGGTCGGTACAAATGCGCAAAGGTCTCGCAAAAGCTCCGCCTGAATACTCCATCGATCGCAGGCAAGTCCGCGGCGGTGGCATCGCGATGGCTCATGCAAAGCCTACCGGCATCGGCCATTGCTGCGAGTGGAGGGCGAGCACCTTGAACAGCTCGCCCATCTCATCGCGCGACGTCAGTCGTTCCAGCGCGGCTCGAACGTCGGCTGCCTTCTCGGGATTGGCTCGCGACAGCGCCTGCGCGCGGGCCTCGATGCCGAGGCGGATCAGCCACTCGCCCTGGGTCACGAGCGTCGTCACAGCGGCTCCGGCATCGAGGGCCGCT
>Ga0070664_100002937_pt1 | contig 13786 bp, 9 predicted proteins | sample KBSC73metaG_FD_65863 | JGI IMG/M metagenome (GOLD analysis project Ga0070664, IMG submission 65863) | Corn rhizosphere microbial communities from Kellogg Biological Station, Michigan, USA - KBS C7-3 metaG | ecosystem: Host-associated > Plants > Roots > Rhizosphere > Soil ... | reverse complement strand
ATACGGGCTCAAGGGCGTCGGCTTCGAGACTTACACCGCCGACGGCCCGATCTCGTACTGGAACAACTACGTCGGCGTCAGCCAGATGGGTGGCCACGGCAGTTTCAGCGATCCGCGAATCGGCCTCTTCATCAACCAGACGCCGGATCTCGTCACGCCGAAGCTCAAGGCGTTGCTCGACTATCAACTCGGTCTTCGGGCGCCCAAACCGCCGAAGGACAGTTTCGATCACAGTGCCGCTGCGCGCGGTCGGCAGGTCTTCTACCGGGAGGCGGGATGTGGCTCATGCCATTCCGGGCCAAATTACACGGACGTGGTCAGCGACCGCCCGGGAGATATCCCGGTGCTGCATGATCCTGCGGAAACCGGAATGGATCCGGCGTACGCAGACAGGACCGCCACGCGCAAGTACCGCACGACACCGTTACGCGCGCTCTGGCAGCATGCGCCGTACTTCCACGATGGAAGCGCGCCTGATCTTCCCGCGGTCGTCGATCACTACGACCAGCACTTCAACCTGAATCTCACCGACGATCAGAAAGCAGATCTCGTCGAGTTCCTGAAGTCTCTATGAGGTCCGGCCGAAGCCGGACACGACGTCCGCTCGTCGTGGCGGTCCACAGAACAGGACCCGCCCTACACTGCCGTAGGCCGGGTCTTGTTCTTCAGGACCCGGCGTTACTGAGACGTGAAATTCGCGACCTTCCGCGCCGCGCCGGTGAGCTCGAGGATGTGCAACCCCGTGTTCGCGCGATCGGCAACGTAGACGTACCCGCGATCGTCAACCTCCACGTTGTTGGACTGAATCGCCACCTTGCACCGCTCGTTGGCGCCTTGGCCGACGCACCGCCGGTCAGTGTTCGCGGTCGTCGCCGGGATGTAATAACCGATCTCTTTGATGTTGAACGGATCCCGAATGTCCAGGGCGCGTAAGCCTGCGTTGAAGAACGTGACGAACAAAACGCGTCCGTAGTAAATCGGCGTGAAGCTCTCCTGTGAAGAGTGCGAGCCGAAACGTCCGCCACGGCTGCAGAAGTTGCCGCTGGCCTCCGGCACAGTCCAGGTCGAAACGCCGACCGGCGTGGACTCGAAGGTGATGTCGACCATGCGCACCATCTGTCTGGGTTCCTGGCATTCGTTGGCGAGCGATTCGCTGACCACGGCTATGAAATCTCGATGCGCCTGCGCGGTCGGGATGGCAACGGATTCGCCGTGATCGTGACCACCGCCGGGCACGGGAACATTTGCCGGAAGCTTCTGCTTGGCAAACTCCGGCAGCGTCATCCCAAGCAACGGGAACACCGTGTGCGCGCCGGCATCGGGAGGAAGGTCGAGACGAGCGATCTGCGGATAGAGGAGATTCGCATCAGTGGGCTCTTTCGGACCGTTGAGCAGCTTCTGGCGATCGACGATCTGGATAACGCCCGCGCGGCTGGTGCCGTAGCCGAAATACACCCGGTTGCCTTTCGGGCCGAGGGAGATCGGTCCATGCAACTCAGTGGGTATCGGCATCACCGTCGATCCCGGCTGCTGCCCGGGAAGACCGAAGTCACGAATGAATTTCGGATTGGCTGGATCGCTCAGGTCGTAAATCTTCGTCATCCGGCGCGTGCGCCATTCCTTCGGCCCTGAGATGACGTAGGCAATCCCGGTATCGCACTCCCAGAAGTTCTTGTGTGTGTTGACGAGGCCATCAATCAGCACGACCACACGCGATGGCTTCGCCGGATCGGTAACGTCCCAGATTTCGTGACCCGAGTTGCCGAACGAGCGCAGCAGATATGTTTTGCTCTTATCCGCACGCGGCAATGTGCTTCCGCTGCAGACGCGGACCATCTGCGCGCCCCCGTTCTCCCCCTCTCCCGCTTCACCGGGGATGTGCGCGAGATAGCGCGGTTTCTTCGGATCGGTCACGTCGACGATCGACGTGCCGTTCTGTTCATCCTTGCCCGTGAGCGGATTTCGTTTGATGCCGCCGTGATGGCCGATGTAGGCGATCCAGCGGTCGCCCTGGTGTTGAATCGCGGGTTGGTAGGCGCTGCGCGCTTGCAGGTCGTCGTGACCGACGAGCGCCATGTCGCGCTGTTCAGCCCCGTGCTGTGCTGAGACCGACGCGCAGAGAGCGATGCCGAGCGCGGCGGCGAACCAGGAGATGCGTGTCATGCGACCGTCCTATCTGGCCCGATCAGGGCCACACGGCCCCTACGGTTTCAGCAGCGCCGGCCAGTTCTGCACGACTGTCAGCGGGGGCACGGAACTCTCGATCATTGCGTTCAGCAGGAATCGCTTTCCGTCGTTCGATACCGCATAGGTCTGTCGAAGCTGAGACGCATCAAGTGTTGTCTCGAAGAGCGGGCGGGGCGACTCGGCTTCGAACGTCGCGGTGGTTTTCACCGCAACGGCCATTAGTTTCCGGTCAGGAGCGAGATAGAACAGCTCATTGCCATCACGCCTCCAACGCGGCTGAATTCCCCCTGCAATAGAGATCGGCCACGTACCTGTCTGTGTCGGGAATGCCTGGACGTAGACCTGTGGGATCCCCGATTGATCGGACACATACGCGATCCACTTTCCATCTGGCGAGAATTGCGCCTGCCACTCGTTGAACTCACTCTGGACCACCGCAAAGGGCTTGCGTTCCCCGAAAAGCGGCAAGACCCAGACGTCGTTCTTACTCTTGGGATCGGTTCGGTAATACATCAGGTAGCGGCCGTCCGACGACCAGTCAGCGGGAAACACGAGTGGAGGTGCGTTGAGTTTCAGCAGTGGCTGATCCGGCTCGCTCTGATTCACCGGACGCTGGTAGATGTCCAATCCGCTGCCGTGTTCAGATGCAAACGCTACGACCCGGCCATCCGCCGACCAGACTGGCACGTTGTCCACAGATGGATTGGACGTCAACCGTGAGGTCGCTCGACGACCCAGATCCATGATCCAGACGTCGGATGATGCGCCCCCAGCCCTATCGAAGGCTATGTGGTTCTCATCTGGTGACAACGCGATATTGCCGTATGAAGCGGGAGGCGCGACCACACCGAGCCGCATCCCTTGTCGATCGGACCACACGAGCTCCGTGTCGAAGGGGGCCGCCGGGCGAATGAGAAGTACTCCACTATTCGAGACCGAAAAACCTGCCGCAGTAATGAATCGACTGACTTGCTCCAACACCCGTGATGGATCTCCACGCGTCGAAAGACTCCCCGCGTCGAATGGCTGCGCCACCAGCGTGGTCCCATTCGCGAACAACAGATAGCCTGGAGGTGCATAAACCGCCGCCGAGTCAGTTCGAGCCACCAGCTTGACTTCTTGATTCTCGAGCGACCCCACGTACACGCCCGGTTCCTGGGATGCGACGTAAAAAAGAAAATGCGTGCCGTCCGGCAAGAAGGAGGGATTACTGTGCACGTACTCCCCGGTGCTTTTGTTGAACTGCGTCACCGGCATCACCATGCCGCCACCGGCGGACACTCGCACGAGCCCGCTCGCCAGGTTCGGCCCGAATACGATGACTCCATTCGGGCTCCAGGTCCCACCCATGCCGTACGGCGCGTCGGCCAGGATTTGGGGGGAGCTGCTTTCGAGATCGAGTCGCTTCAATGTCCCTTGTGCAAAGAACCCAACAGACCGGCTGTCCGGAGACCAGAATGGCGAACTGCCATCCTCGGTCCCGGGCAGAGGCCGCGATGTCGGCGAATCCAACGGCCGCAGCCACAGAATCGGCGTTCCGCCGATCCTCGCGGCACTGAAGACAACGTATCGACCATCCGGCGAAATCGCCTGACCGAAGATGTCCGACGTAAAGCGCGCGTCAACCGGCGCGACGATCATGAGCTGGCTGACCGGCGCCGGTGCTATGCGACCGCGCTGCCACAGCCACGCGCCCGATGTTGCGACGAGGCCCAGCGCCGCTAGTGATGCGATCGCCCACGCGATCGGTTCGCGGGACTTTCTCGGGCCAGTCGGGGAAGGCTTCGCCGATACCGGCGTGACCGTGCCGGCCTGGAGTATCCACTCGAGTTGTAGCTTGAGATCGTGCGCCGACTGCCAGCGATCCTCTGCGTCCTTAGCCAGACAGCGCGCGACCACGTGATCCAGTGCGGCCGGCGCAACCGCTTGCACTGAAGATACGGCACGCGGCTGAGACGACATGATGGCTGAAATCAACCCCGCCTGGCTTCTCCCCTCGAATGGTCGGTTCCCGGTCACCATCTCGTAGACGACCGCTCCGAAGGCGAAGATGTCCGTACGCGCGTCGGTGTCACGGCCTTCAAGCTGCTCCGGTGCCATGTACTGCAGCGTGCCGAGAATGGCACCCTCGGCGGTCAGCGCTGGCGGTGTGGTCGGCAGCATCGACAGTCCGGCGCCGGCGATGCGCGTCGACGCTTTCGCCAGACCGAAGTCGAGCAGCTTCACGCCCGACTTCGTCAGCATGATATTGCCGGGCTTGAGGTCTCTATGGACGATGCCCGCGCGGTGTGCCTTGTCGAGCGCGTCTGCGATCTGGATGGCGTAGTGAATTGCTTGATCGAGCAGCACTGGTCCTCGCGTCAATCGCTCGGCCAGCGTCTCGCCCTCGAGAAACTGCATGACCAGGAACGACGTGCCGTCCTGCAGACCAACGTCGTAGAGCGCGCAAATATGCGGATGCTCGAGTGCGGCGATCGCCCGAGCCTCGCGGTCGAATCGTTCCCGAAATTGCGGATCTGCCGAGAACTCCGCCGGCAGGACCTTGATGGCCACCGTGCGATCGAGACGGGTGTCTCTCGCTCGATACACCTCACCCATTCCACCCGCGCCAACCGGAGCGAGGATTTCATATGGCCCAAGCAGCGAGCCGCGGACCAACGTCATTTCATTTGGCCAGATCCGGCGGGATGGGCAGCGTGACTTTGCCGGTCGCCGCCCACTCTGCTCCGCGCGCGAACGTCGTCCCGAAGGCAAGCTGCGCGACCTCGGTCGGACCGTGCCCGAGCGTCGTCACGAACACTCGCCCCATCCCATACTGCGTCGTCCACAGCATCGGCTGATGAATGCCGGCGCCCGGAATCGGCTGGCGTGCCTTGCCCTGGTAAAGCGCGTGATCGTCGTACGCCGTGGCGAGGACGTGATAGCTGCCTTCCGGCTGCCAGCGGAGGTTGGCGTAAAGCTCGTCGGTCTTCATGGGAAACGACTTCAGCCCGCGGGTAATCGGATGATCGGCATCCTTGATATCGACGGTGAAGTCGTGCCGCGCCGAGTGATGCCCGTTGTTGGGGCGCCAGTTGCCACCGCTCATCTTCTCGTATTCCGTCCATCCGTCGAACGCGCCGAGCGCAAGGTGATAAAGGACGAGGCCCTTGCCCGAGCGCACGAATGCTTCGAGTGCGCCATTGGCCCGGTCTCCCCAGCGGTCCTTGTCGCCGCGGTTGTAGTAGTTCACAACGACGAGATCGTAGTTGGCGAGCGTTTCAGGTCCGGCGCCACGGAACTCTTCGTTGATGCGAACCTCGAATTTGCCGGTGCTCTCGAGAACCTGCTTTAGGATGGGCGTCGTGCCGCGCCAGTCGTGCACGTGCTGCCCGGTGATGATCAGCACTTGAATCTTGTTCGGGTCGGGCGGCGGACTCGGCTGCGCGGAGGCGACCGCTGCAATTGCGATCATGCACAAGCTGAGCGCAGCGATTTGCGGTCTTCTCATACTTTCAACCTCGTACTTTCAACCTCGTACTTTCAACCGAGTACCTTCGACCCATTACCTTTGACTTGACTTTGACCTTTGACTTTTGACCTTTGATTTACTCAATCGCAAAAACCCAGACAGCCCCACCTTCCGGCACCTCAGGATACTCGCCGGGAAACAGCCGGTTGAGCGTCGCCTGCATCCCGCGTGAGTCACCACCCCAACCCGCTTCGACGGCAACGTACTGTTTGCCATCGACCTTGAACGTCGTCGGCGGTGCGAGGATCCCGGAGTTGGTTGGGAACTCCCAGAGAAGCTTCCCAGTCGATGCGTCGAACGCATGGAACTTGCGATCGGCCGTGCCGCCGCTGAAGACCAGGCCGCCGGCGGTGACCAGCATGCCGCCCCAGTTCGGCGACTTGTCGTACACGTGCGTCCAGACCTTCTCGGCAGTGTCCACGTTCCACGCCTGCACCTCGCCGACGTGATCGGCTCCCGGCTTGATGAACGGACGACTGCCGCTCACACCGACGAAGGGGCGTCCCGGCGTGTATTGCGGCATCGTGCCCAGGTTCGATCCGCACAGGTTGTTGTTGGCCGGGATATAGATCATTCGCGTGCGCGGACTGAACGAGATCGGCGGCCAGTTCTTTCCGCCATGGACACCAGGACAGAAGTCCGCCCGCTTGCCCGTCATCGGTTTCTTTTCGGGATCGACATCGGGCCTTCCCGTCACCGGGTCGAGACTTCGAAACACGTCCTGATAGACGAACGGCTTGCCCTCGACGAACTTGATGGGGCCGTTGCTGCGTTCGAGAAACCAGATGTACCCGTCGCGTGCGACGTCGATCAGTCCCTTGATCGTGCGTCCATTGCGTTGGTAATCCACGAGAATCGGCGGCGACACTTCGTCCCAGTCCCATGAATCGTTCGGGTGGTACTGGTGGTAGCCCTTGATGGCGCCGGTGGCGACGTCGAGCGCAAGCGTCGATGTCACGTACAGGTTGTCGCCCGGACGTTGATCGCCGATCGTCGGGCCGCCGTTACCGGTTCCCCAGTACGCCAGATTGGTTTCGGGATCGTAGTTGCCAGTTACCCATACCGGAGCGCCACCCGTCTTCCAGTGATCGCCCTTGGGCCATGTCTCGCTGCCCGGCTCTCCCGGCGCCGGAACGGTATAGGTTCGCCATTTTTCCTTGCCCGTTTCGACGTCGAATCCGGCAACGAAGCCGCGGATGCCGAATTCTCCTCCTGACGCGCCCACCATCACCACGCCGCCGGCAACCAGCGGCGCGAGTGTCGTGTAGTACCCGGATTTGTTGTCGGCGACAACCGCGGTCCATACTTCGCGGCCCGTCCTGGCATCGAGTGCCACGAGCACCGCTTCACCCGCGGCGTAGAACACCTTGTCGCCGTACAGCGCGACGCCACGATTGGTCTGATGCGGGACGTTCATGCCCGTTTCGAGCGGCCGGCGATAGCGCCAGAGCAGATTGCCGCTCTTCACATCGATCGCGATCACCTGGTTATTGGGACTCGTCACGAACATCACACCGCCGTTGACGAGCGCTGCAGCCTGATGCACGCGCGGCTCGGCGGTCGAGAATACCCATGCCGGACGGAGGCGCTGGACGTTGGCGGGAGTGATGTCGGTCAGCGGGCTGAAGCCCCAGCCGTCATACGTGCGACGGATCATCAGCCAGTCTTCGTCGTTCGGGTTCTTGAGGCGCTCGGCTGTGACGGACTGGTAATTCTTCAAGACCGCCGGCATGGGCGGATCGGCGGGCGGCTGCGGTTGTTGCCGCGCGAGGGCAGCGCCCTGGGTCAGCACGGCCGCAGCCATGCTCATGACGACCGCGGCGAGGACACCACGAAGGCAATTCATGACGCGGAGTTTACCAACCTTTCATCGTCGAACCCCGTCCAACCCGATCACTATGCTCGACGATTTCCTTCAGGATCTGCGCTATGCGGCGCGGTCTCTCCGCCGCGCGCCGGGGTTCGCCGCCGTGGCGATCATCACGCTGGCCCTGGGCATCGGCGCCAACACGGCGATGTTCAGCGTGCTCAACGCCTATCTCTTCCGTCCGCTCCCCTATCCGCAGCCGGAGCAGCTGGTCCAGGTGTTTCGCACGTCGATCCATTCCGATAGCTGGCCGCATTCAGCCGCCAACTTCGTCGACTTCCGCCAGCGCAATGATGTCTTCACCGAGATGGTCACGTTCGACGGGATGTCACCCGTTCTGATCCGCGACGGTCAACCTGCTGAACGGCTGCAGGGCATGTCGGTATCAGGCAACTTCTTCGCCGCTCTCCGGGTGCCACCGGCAATCGGGCGCGTGTTCACAGACGCCGAGGACCAGCCCAATACCAACAACGTGGTCGTCCTGAGCGACCGGCTCTGGCGGACCCACTTCGGGGCCGACCCGGGCGCGGTCGGCCGCACGATACAGCTCGACGGCCGGAGCGTGCAGGTGATCGGCGTGATGCCGCCAGACTTCGAATATCCGATTCTCTGGAACTCCGTCGATCTGTGGCGTCCGATCGCGTTCACACCCGAGCAGCGACAGGACCGTGGCAACAACTACTTGCGTGCGTTCGCCCGTCTCAAGCCGGGCGTCGACATCCAACAGGCACAGCAAGCGATGTCGACGCTGGCCGCCAATCTATTCCGGGAGCACGACTCGAATCAGAACGAGAGTCTGAGGCTCGCACCACTCCAGCGATCGGCGTCGACGGATGCCTCCCGCAACGTGATGTGGTTCACGTTCGGGCTGGCCGGTTTCGTGCTGCTCATCGCCTGCGCCAATCTCGCCAACCTTCAGCTCGTTCGCAGCGTGACGCGCACGCGCGAGCACAGCGTGCGCGCGGCACTCGGAGCAGGGCGCCTCCGGCTCCTGCGTCAATCGATGACTGAGAGCCTCGTGGTTGCGTGTCTCGGCGGCGCATTGAGCCTCTCGCTCGCGTACGCCGGCATCGAAGTCATCAACAGCCGGCTGTACTCATCGTTGCCTGGTGCAGCAGTAACACTGGACCGGACCGTGTTCGGATTCTCCATGCTCTGTTCGCTGCTGACCGGGATCCTGTTTGGAACGGCTCCGGCATGGCTGACGTCGCGCACCGATCTGAATCACTCGCTCAAAGAAAGCCCGCGTGGATCGACAAGCGGTTCACATCATCGGCTTCGTTATGCGCTGATCATGGGCGAGGTGGCGTTCGCCGTGATCCTGCTCGCTGGTGCTGGTCTTTTCCTGCGCGGGCTCCAGCGATTCGAGCATCTCGATCCCGGCTGGCACCCGGACGGGCTCCTGACGGGACAACTCAACCTTCAGGGCGAACGCTACAGTACGCCGCCCCAGGTGAGGGGCTTCTATGAGCAATTGGAAGAGCGCCTCCTCGCCTTGCCAGGAGTGCAGCGTGTTGCGTTCTCGAATTCGCTGCCGGCGTGGGGCTTCAACAGCAGCGGCGATGTCTCGATCGAGGGTCAGCCCGAACCAGAGCCAGGCAAGGCGCCTGAAGTCTTCTTCGAGCAAGTCAGTCGAGGGTATTTCGAAACGCTCGGCCTGCGACTGATTGCCGGGCGCACCTTCGATTCGACTGACGCGTTCGGCCGGACACCAGTCGTCATCATCAACGACACGATGGCGCGCCGCTTCTGGCCGAATCAGAGCGCCCTCGGCAAGCGGATCGGCCGTCCTGCGCCTGGAGCAGCGACAGCCAACGATCGCGTCTGGCTGGAAGTCATCGGGGTGGTCAGCGATGTCAGTTTTCCTGCGAGCCTCGCTGAACCGTACACCCGCCTGCAGGCGTTTCGGCCCTCGGCCCAAGCCTTCCTTCGAAACGTGAACGTCACGGTTCGAACGGGCGGTACGCCCGAGGACCTCGCCCAACCGGTACGTCGTGTGTTGAGCGACCTCGATCCCACGCTCGCGCTCAATCGCGTGCGCAGCGCACGCAGCGTGGTGAACGAGGGCCTCGGCAACGTATCTTTGCTTGGCACGCTGCTCGGCGCGTTTGCCGCCCTGGGCCTCGCGCTGGCGACAATCGGCATTTACGGCGTGACGTCATATTCGGTCGCGCAACGCACGAACGAACTCGGCATACGGATGGCGCTCGGTGCACGCGCAGGCGATGTGCTCTGGCTGATTCTGTCCACAGGCGTCGGGGTGATTGCGGCGGGAGCGCTCATCGGGAGTGCCGGCGCGGTCGCGGTGTCGCGCTTGCTGACCGCGCTGATCCCGACGCTGCCGACACGTGACCCGGTCGCGTTGGCGGGATTAACGATCTTCCTGGTGGTGATTGCTCTTGCGGCCTGCTTCGTGCCCGCTGGCCGGGCCGCACGAGTCGATCCGTTAGTCGCGCTGCGTCACGACTAACGGTTCGGGTGAGTACGGCAGAGGACGTCGCGTCTGAGCGGCGTCAGCGGGATGCGAATCGGATGATGTGCTCCGCGGTTTCATCATTTCGCGCATCGATACGCCGCCAGATCGTCGCGTGGGTCCGGTTGGCGATCATCGCAATCTCGACGTCCTTGTGACCTGCGGCTTTCATCGTTGCTGCCATCTCGACGTTCTGCTGGCGTCGCCAGTCCTCGTCTCGGTCCGCGTAGAGGATGAGCATCGGCGGCGGGGTCGCCTGCAGGTTATGGGCCGGTGAGGCGTCTACCCAGACCTTCCGATCAGAGCCCCACACGCTCGCGTCGCGATCCGGTGCCACACCGCGCCGCTCGACCCAGTAGAACGCGCTGACGGGAACCACGCCGCGGATGTCGCTCGGCGACAGCTTGTGTGCGGCGAGATAGCGCGGGTCGGTCGCCAACAACGCCGCCAGATAGCCACCGGCCGAATAGCCAATGATGAACACACGATCAGGGTCGCCGCCGTATTCCGCGATGTGGCGCTTAGCCCACGCAAACGACGCAGCCGCGTCCTGGATGTGAGCCGGGTGTGAAATGGCGGGCGACAGACGATAGTTGACGACCGCGGTCACGAATCCGGCGGACGCGAATCGCCGCCCGATGAATGCATCCTCACTCTTGTCGCCGCCCATCAACTGGTTGCCGTAGTACGAGACGATCACCGGCGCGTTCGGCCTTCCCTCGGGGAGATACAGGTCCAGTTTGTCCTTGTTGTCCGGGTAGTTCACGCCCTGCAGGTACGGGACATCACGTACAACTCGTACTGCATAGGTCTGTGCAGCAGCTGGTGTCGCCGTGGCTGAGCACAACCCCATGACCAGGACGACACCAGCGATTCTCACGTTCACGATCGGCGGCCTCCAACTCCCGAGTCCTACTGCTGCGTTCGTGACCCGATCGTCGTGTCCGACGAGCGCATCTTGGTCTTGAAGCGCCAGCCCTTCGACGTCTTTACCAGCGTGTCATCGTAGCGGGAATACGAGTTGATCTTCACGGGCACTTCCTGCGGATCGACGATAAACACGTAGAGCGAGCCGCTGGCGCCTACGGCGGTGGGCGCGATCACCAGATTGGAAACGACGTGGCGTGTCTTGGACGGGCCGGCACGTCGCCGCGACTCGATCAGCGCCCCCCGCCCGATCGTGCCGTTGAAGTTGCCGTCGTCGGTGAACGTATCGGCCCAGCCCTCCGGGTCGCCGGCATCGATGGTGTGATAGTACTTCGCGTAATTCTGCTCGATGTCGATGTAGTCCTGCGTCGTCAGCGTGCCTGCGGCCGATGTCGTCTTGATGCCATACACCGTATAGATCCAGCCCGCGGTCACGAGAATGAGCAGCGCCGACAGAGTCTTTCGAGTCAGCATAAATACTCCTTACTTCACTGCAGCTCGCTTGTGTTGGTGGGCTCCGGTCAAAGTCGAAGTGACAAAACGGCTGGTCTCCTCCGGATGAGCGCTAGCGAAACCACCGACACAAGCGAGTTCCGGGAGTAGTTCACCGTCCTGAGAGCACCGCTCACCGTTTGAAACCGTTTTCTCTCAGAGCCGGCTCGATCACCGGACCTTGCAGAAACTTCACCAACGCCTGCGCCGCGGCCGCGTTCGGCGTGTTCGTTGAAATTGTCGCGGTGACCACGGCGGGCACCTGCAGCTCCGGGATCACCGGGCCCATGTTGCGAAGGGCTTTGTTGGGCATGATCTCACTCAGCGGATAGATATTGATCTCGTACTCACCCGGCGCGAGCGATGGCCCGGCGACCGACATGTCGCGTTTCGCTTTCACAGCGTCGCGGATCTCGAGCGTGTCGAGGATCTTGTTCACCGTGAAGAGAGCAGCTCCGGTGTCCGCCCAGCGCAACGAATTTGCGTTCAACATCGCGGCCTTGACCTTCGCCGGCGTGCTCAGATCGGGTGTCGCGTCACCACGCAGCCCGATCGCGACGTCCGTCTTCGCAATGACGACGCCAAGGGACTTGATTTTCGATGCCTTCAACAATTGTTCGTCCACGTCGGGGAGAAGCAGCGCGACTTCAAAGGAGTTCCCCGCCATGATCGAATCCTTCAGATTGCCACGCGCGGACCCGTACTCAATCACCAGCGGGTGACCGATCGCCTTGGACGCTTCCGCACGAACGGCGTCGAGCGGAATGCGGATGGCCGCGGTCGCCAGGACCCGGACGTCGCCAGGCTTGGCATCGGCGATCCGTTCCCCTCGACTGCCGCCCTGCGCGGTCACGAGCGCTCCCGTCGCCAGGAGCGGAATGCCAAAACCGATCGCCACAACGGTCATCTCCATTGCCCAAGTTCTCATGTCTCCTCCCGTTCTTGATCGTCCGGTCGATCGGCCCGATGATGAACGGCGCCACGATGCTTCAATCGAGAGGAGCGGTCATGCGCCTCACGTCCCCGCATGTGTTGCACGTGCGGCAACTCATTCGTGTGTCGCTGATACTACTCGTCTTCGCGTCGATACGGCTGGCCGGTCAGCCACTGCCGGATCGGCCTGGAGGATTGCGGCCAGTCGCGCTCACGAAGCCGCGGATCTCGCCATTGCCGGAAGCACAATGGACCGACGAGCACAAACAGCGAATCGCGAAATTCCTGCCCGACAGCGCTCGGCCGGGCAACAGTTTCCGGACGCTCCTGAACGTTCCGGAGCTGGTCGACCGGACGATGACGTTCCACAACTACGTCACGCAGGAGTCCAGCCTGCCGCCGCGGATCCGCGAGCTGCTGGTGCTGCGCACGGCATGGCTGCACGGCAGCGACGTCATCTGGCGCGAGCGGGTGCCGTTGGCGCGAAAGGCCGGGCTGACAAACGATGAGATCCGGAGAATCGCGCAGGGTCCGGGCGCCGCCGGTTGGGACGCGTTCGAGGCCAACCTGCTCCAGATGACCGATCAGTTGTTCCGGAATTCGTTCGTCAATGACGCCATCTACAAAGTGATGGCTGCGCGCTACGACAGGTGCAACGTGATGGATGCAGGGATGACCGTGGCCGACGTTGCGTCGCTTGCGCTCCTGTACAACACGCTCGGTGTCCAGCCCGATGATGCTCCTGCAACCGATCGGATGCCAATGGACATCCGCTACCGGGTCGACGTGCCGGCGCGCGAAACGATTACACTCACGGCGCCGCGAGTGGCGCCGCGTACCGGTCCGGGCGCCAACAACCCTCGCACGTTCAACCTGTGTCCAAAGCTCGCTGCGGCGCGAAACGGCTCCGGGTACGTGAATCAGATCTCGATGCTCGGCAAGACGGGCCGTGCGCGCCACCGCGAGCTGCTGATCCTGCGTGTCGGATGGAACTCGCAGTCCGAATACGAGTGGTCAGAGCATGTCGGACCAGTGGGTGGGGCCCGCAAGATGGGTGTACCGATCGAAAGGGTCACGATGGGTCCGGATGCGCCAGGCTGGGATCCGTTCGAGGCCAACCTGCTCAGGTTCGCAGACGAGATGTATCGCGATTCGGTCGTCTCGGACCGAACGTGGAACGCTCTGAAGGAGCAATATGACGATCGATTGATGATCGACGCGACGATCACTGCGGCCAACTACCGGATGGTCTCGATGGCGCTGAACATGCTGGGAGTGCAGAGCAATCCGGGAGAAGAGAAGCTGCCGGCGGTGCCGTCGCGCTAATCAACGATCAGCAATCGACAAATCGTAGGCCGGGTCTTGTTCTTTAGACCCGGCTGGTTCGGCGGGTCCA
>Ga0070664_100002930_pt1 | contig 13810 bp, 10 predicted proteins | sample KBSC73metaG_FD_65863 | JGI IMG/M metagenome (GOLD analysis project Ga0070664, IMG submission 65863) | Corn rhizosphere microbial communities from Kellogg Biological Station, Michigan, USA - KBS C7-3 metaG | ecosystem: Host-associated > Plants > Roots > Rhizosphere > Soil ... | reverse complement strand
AGCACGCCGGCGACTACTCCGAGTACAGCGGACACGCGACGCCCGGAGGTGACTGCCGAGCGTCCGAGAAGCAACGCCGTCATGAACCACACGGCGCTCAGGACTTCCGACCGCCCGGACACGTACCCAACAGCCTCAGTCTGGATCGGATGAACCGCGAACAGCGCCGCGCCGGCAAATGCAGGCAGAGTGGCGTCAGCCCCTGGGGTCGTGTCGTCGAGGATGCGGCGCATCCACACGTACAGGAGGACCACCGTGAGCGCGTGGAGCGCGACACTGGTCAGGTGATAGCCAAAGGGTCGATAGTCCCAGATCCAGCGATCCAGCGCGTAGGACGCGTTCACCAGTGGGCGAAACGGCGTATAGACGAGGATGAAGCGAAGGTTGGAGAGATCGACGAGTGACCGATTCGCGAGAACGGTGTCGTGATCGTCGTAGACGAAAGGATTGTCGAGCGCGTTGAGATAGGCGAGGCAGGCGAGAACCGCGGCCGCGACAGCCAGGAGCCAGCCAGACCGTCGGGGATGACGTGACGGCACTCCCCGACCGATCTGGCGCTTAGACAATCAGTACGCCTTGGCGAACCATGCCTCACCTGCGGCCGGCCGGCCGCACTTGACGCACGATCCGGTGACGCGCTCGGAGCCGAACGGGATGTTGCGTAACGTTGCCTGCGTCTCGGCCTTGATCTCGGCCTCGCACTCGGCGCTGCCGCACCAGCCGGCGATGACGAAGCCGGGACGTCCTTCCATCAATGCCTTGAATTCGTCGTACGTCGATACCCGCTTCGTGCGCTCTTCGCGAAACTTGACCGCCCGCTCGAGCAGATTCTTCTGGATCGTTTCGAGCAATCCGACGATGGTGCCCGTGAGCCCGTCCATCGGAGTCGGCAGCTTTTCGCGCGTATCGCGTCGCGCAAGCAGGACCTGCGACTTCTCGATGTCCTTTGGTCCAATCTCGAGGCGAAGCGGCACGCCGCGCATTTCCCACTCGGCAAACTTCCACCCTGGCGTATACGCGTCACGGTCATCGAGCATCACGCGGATACCCTGGCGCGTCAGATCGGCCTGGATGTCGCGCGCGCGAGGCAGAACCGTTTCCTGCCAGTTGCCGCGAGCAATGGGGACAATCACGACCTGATAGGGGGCTATCCGAGGCGGAAGGATCAGCCCGCTGTCGTCTCCGTGCGTCATAATGACGCCGCCAATCAGCCGCGTCGACACACCCCACGATGTCGTCCACGCGTGCTGCAGCGTCTTGTCGCGTCCCTGAAACTGAATCTCGAACGCCTTGGCAAAGTTCTGACCGAGGTTGTGAGACGTTCCCGCCTGGAGCGCACGCCCGTCGCCCATCAGCGCTTCAATCGAGTAGGTGCGAGAGGCGCCCGCGAACTTCTCGCTGTCGCTCTTCTGACCGTCGACGACCGGCATCGCCAGCTCGGTCTCGACGAACTCCTTGTAGATCCCGAGAATGCGCATCGTTTCGTCCTGCGCCTCGGCCTCGGTTTCGTGAGCGGTGTGGCCTTCCTGCCAGAGGAACTCCGTCGTTCGCAAAAATGGGCGGGTGACCTTCTCCCATCGAACCACGTTCGCCCACTGATTGATCAGCACGGGCAGATCTCGCCACGACTTGATCCACTTCGCGTACATCGTGCCGATGATCACTTCCGAGGTCGGCCGCACGATCAGCCGTTCTTCGAGATCCTCGTCGCCCCCGCGCGTGACCCAGGCGACCTGCGGAGCAAACCCCTCGACGTGCTCCGCCTCGCGCATCAGCAGCGATTCGGGAATGAACAGCGGAAAATATGCGTTGACGTGTCCCGTTGCCTTGAACCGGCGGTCGAGCCCCTGCTGGATCAGTTCCCAGATGGCGTAGCCGTACGGACGAATCGCCATGCAGCCCTTCACCGGCGTGTAGTCGGCGAGTTCAGCCCGCCGGACGACATCGAGGTACCAGCGCGAAAAGTCCTCAGACTGCGGAGTGATTTCCGTCACGAGCGCTTCTTTCGTGTCTTTACCTTTCGCTGCCGTCTGCTCCGCCATCATTACCTTTCGTTGGAACGTCGAGTACCGCGATCCGGGATCCGGGATCCGGAGAACCCTGTAGAACCTATTCTCGGGTCTCGCCGACTCTGCGCTTCCAGTGTACATCGTCACGATTCGGGAAATCCGCCCGGTAGTGGCCGCCCCGGCTTTCCTCTCGCCGAAGCGCCGCGCGGGCGATGAGGCGGCCCACCGTCAGAATGCTTGCCGTCCGCCAGTCGCTCGGGTCGAGCGCCTCATTCTCCTGCAGTCGTGCATCGAGATCGTGCCACGCCGGATCAAGGATGGCCAGCGCCCGCATCAACCCTTCGCGATCCCTGAAGAGTCCGACGTCCCGCCACATGACGCGCGACAACTCAACCGGGTCGGCCTCCAATCGCGGCGCAAGCCCGCGCGGCGATCGCTCAGGCGATTGAGAGGGCGCGGCCGCAGTCGAGGCCTCGTCCGCTCGCATCGCACATCCCGCCCGCGCGCCGAAGACGAGGCCCTCGAGCAGCGAATTGCTGGCGAGGCGGTTGGCGCCATGCACGCCCGTGCAGGCAACCTCGCCTGCGGCAAAAAGGCCGGGGATGGTCGTTCGCCCATCGAGATCCGTCCGGACGCCGCCCATGACGTAGTGGGCCGCTGGCCCGACCGGAATGCGATCGCGCGCGAGATCCAGCCCAGCTCGTCGGCACGCCTCTGAGATCAGCGGGAATCGCTGGTGTACGAAATCAGGATCGAGCTGCTCCAGCGATAAATACACCGGCTGCGACGTGCGCCGGCTTTCCCGAACAATCGCCCGAGACACGCGGTCGCGCGGCGCCAGATCGCCGGCGACTTCGTAGCGCGTCATGAAGGCTTCGCCAGCCGCGTTCACGAGCCGTGCCCCCTCACCTCTCAGCGCCTCAGACAAGAGGAATCTCGGCTGCCCTTCGACCATCAACGCCGTTGGATGAAACTGAACGAACTCGAGGTCGATCACCTCCGCGCCGGCCGCGAACGCCATGGCAATTCCATCACCGGTTGCCACGTGCGGGTTCGTGGTCTCGTGATAGACCTGGCCGGCGCCACCTGTCGCGAGCAGCACATTCCGTGCGCGGGCGGTGGCCAATCGACCGTCGGTCATCAGAAAACGGGCGCCGACCGAGCGGCCGTTCTCGATGATCAGACTGACCACCCGCGCGTGATCCTGCGTGGCCACTCGGGGCAACCGCGAGGCGCGATCCCACAGAACTCGACCAATCTCCCGGCCCGTCGCGTCGTGTGCGTGCAGCACGCGCCGAGCACTGTGCGCCGCTTCCATCGCCAGCTCGGGCTGCCCGTCCGGGCCGCGATCGAATTGGACGCCCCATGCCATCAATTCGCGCACGAAGCGAGGCCCGTCTTCGACGAGCACCTGGACGGCGCGCGGATCGCACAGTCCGTCGCCGGCGGCGATCGTGTCCGCCGCATGCAGCTCAGGCGTGTCGCCGGGACCAACGGCCGCGGCGATTCCTCCTTGTGCGTGACCGGTGTTGCCTTCTTCAGGTCCAGCTTTGGTGAGGATGAGCACGTCGCCGTGGCTGGCGACTTCTGGGACCGCGCGAAGGGCGGCAATCCCACTACCGATGATGAGAAAGTCCGAGCGAAGCTCCAAGCCGCTCCTGTTGCTGCTATCCTACCATCCCAAAAGACGATGCGTTCCAAACCGCCGCAGACTGACGCCGTACTCATCTCGGTCCGCACATCGACGGGAAGCTACACGATCGAGATTGCTGCCGGTTCGTCCGCTCGCCTCCGCGCCATCCTGGATGCGGCGCACGTTCCGTCCCGGCGATTCATCGTCTCGAGCCAGACCGTGTGGCGCTTTCACGGCGACGAGCTGCGGCGCGTCGCCGACGAAGAACCCATCCTTCTGCCCGATGGCGAGCGCTACAAGCAGCTGGCCACGGTCGGCCGAATCTACGATTCACTCATCCGCGCAGGTGCCGATCGATCGAGTGCCATCGTCGCCATCGGCGGCGGCGTTACCGGCGATATCGCCGGCTTTGCCGCCGCGACGTACTTGCGCGGCATCCCCGTGGTCCAGGTGCCGACCACCTTGCTCGCACAGGTCGACAGCGCCGTCGGCGGGAAGGTGGGTGTCAACCACCCCATGGGCAAGAATCTAATCGGGGCGTTTCACCCGCCAGCGACGGTCGTCGTCGATCCTGCGCTGCTGTCGACGCTGCCGCGGCGAGAGTTTCGGGCCGGACTCTACGAAGTCGTGAAGTACGGGGTGATTGCGAGCCGCGAGCTGTTCGATCGAACCGGCACTGACTTGACCGCGCTCTTCGCGCGAGAAGCTGCTGCGCTCCTGCCGGTCGTGTCCGAATCATGCCGCATCAAGGCGACGATCGTCGAACAGGACGAACGGGAATCCGGAATCAGGCGCCACTTGAACTTCGGCCACACCGCCGGACACGCGCTCGAGGCGATCACGAAGTACCGCCGGTTCCTCCATGGCGAGGCAGTGGCGTATGGAATGCTCGCTGCGGCGGAGCTCGCCGCTGCGCGCGGCGCGCTGCCAACCACCGATCGCGAGGCCCTATCCGCGCAGATCATGCAAATGGGCCCGCTTCCTCCGATCAACGATCTCTCCGCCGCCGACATCATCGAGGCCACGCGGCGCGACAAGAAGGTCATCGACGGGCGGCTTCATTTTGTTCTGCCGACGAAGATTGGTGCCGCGACCACCGTCACCGACGTGTCCACGCAGGAACTGACCCGCGCACTCCTGGCGATCGGTTTGAAAGCCTGATCGACGCGACTCGGGCTGGACGCTGTTCACTGGAGGCTATTCGATCGAATGTTCTTTTAATTTGGCGAGCAGGTTCTTGTAACTGATCTGAAGCAGCTCAGCGGCGCGGCCCCTGTTGCCTTCGGCCTCGCGCATCACCTCGCGAATCTTCAATCGCTCTACCTCGGCAATGGCCCGCTTCGTGACGTCAGCGAGCGTGCCGGTCAGGTCGACTTGCGACCAGGGATTCGGCGGCTCCTCGGCCGGCGACGCGCTGACGAATGAGAGGTTGAGGTGCCGCGGCAGGATTGAATCACCGTCGGCCAGGATCACTGCCCGCTCGATGCAGTTCTGCAGCTCGCGAACATTCCCGGGCCAGCGGTACGCCTGAAGCGCCTCGACCGCCGCCGGAGACAGCCCCAGCGATTTCTTCTTGAGCTCGCGACAGAAGCGATCCACGAAGTAGCGTGCGAGAAGCGGGATGTCGTTGCCTCGATCGCGCAACGGAGGAACAGTGATCGGAAAAACCGAAAGGCGGAAGAAGAGATCTTCGCGGAACTTCCGGGCGGCAACGGCGGCACGGAGCCCACGGTTGGTCGCGGCGACGAGGCGAACGTCGACCGTTACCAGCGCGGTCCCGCCGACCCGCTCGAACCGTCGCTCTTCGAGCGCACGCAGGATCTTGGCCTGCAGCGCCAGCGGCAGATCGCCGATTTCATCGAGAAACAGGGTTCCACGGTGCGCCATCTCGAACTTGCCGGGCTTCCGTGACACGGCGCCGGTAAACGCGCCTTTTTCATGGCCAAACAGTTCCGTCTCGAGAAGCGTTTCCGGAATGGCCGCGCAGTTGATCGCGACAAACGGCGCGTCGGTTCGCGGGCTGAGCGCGTGAAGCGACCGCGCGAACAGTTCCTTGCCTGTCCCGCTTTCTCCTTCAATCAGAACCGTGGTGTCGGTCGCTGCCGCGCGCTGGAGCGCGGCGAACACCTTCCGTAAAGACGGATCGTCCCCGACCAGCTGCGGCGCGCCACGACGAACCGCCAGCTCCTCCTTCATCAGGAGGTTTTCGGTCACGAGGCGCCGCTGCTCGAGCGCACGGGTCACCAGCAGCAACAGATGATCGGGATCGACCGGCTTGGCAAGGAAATCGAGCGCGCCTTCTTTCATCGCCGTCACCGCATCCTCGATGCTGCCGTAGGCAGTCATGACGATCACGGGCACGTCGGGGTCGATCTCCTTCGATGCGCGAAGCACGCCGAAGCCATCGCCCTCCGGCAGACGCAGATCGGAAAGGACGAGCGCCGGCTGCGACTGCTGGAGCGTCTTCACCGCTTCCGGCTGGTCGCGCGCTTCGATGACCGCATGCCCCTGACGCTCGAGGGCGTGCCGGAGCATGGTGCGAAGGGAATCTTTGTCTTCGACGATGAGAATCTGGGCGGGAGCGGGCACGCGCGCTTCAGTCTACATCAATTCGAGCGGCTCGACCGCCGCTGATCGCCAACGGAGTTCCTGCTCCCTCCCCCTACTCTGTTCGCTCTTCACAGATCGTTACCGCACCTCCTGCCACGCGATGAGTCGGACATCGCTTCGCATGACGCCAGGCAGCCCCGCGGCCATCGCGTCCTCGCGCTGAATCGTCGCCTCGATCGCTCGATGGCCGCCGCGAATGCCGAATGCCTCGGCGTGCACCATCACCACGTCGTTCGTGTCGGTCGCGGGATCGCCGTCGAGATCGTCTGGATCGTCGGCCACCCAGACGATCACATAAGGCGAACCATTTGCGATGTCGGCGGTGATCCGATTCATCGAGGCGTGGGCGAAGAGGCGCCACGCGGGAAGGTCGGGTGTATTCGGATAGCGCGCGTTGCTCTCGGTCTGGCGTCTGGCCGTCAGCTGCGCGAAGTCGAGATTCGCACCGTCAGGTGCACGGGCGAAAGACGAACCGTCGTTGACGTCGGCCGAACCGGAGACGCTCGCCGGCGCGGGAATCGTCCGCCAGCTTGCGAGGCCGCGAAGCTCGCCGACAATGCGTTCGATCCCGGCATCCGCGGCGTACAGGGTCTGCTGAGACGCCTCATAGTTGGCCGCGGTGACGCTCTCGGTCGACACGGCGAGCGCCAGCGCGGCGCCGAGGGTCCCGAGCAACACCACAACCATCAGCGTCGCGATCAGCACGGTGCCGTGTTCCGAAGTGAAAACGCGTTCCAGAGGCTGCAAGAAATACCTCCTCACCTGAGCATATTCCGCGGCGTGATGTCCATCGTCGTCTCGAGATCCGGAACAGTCCTGGCGCTGCTGCGGGATATCCCCGATGTCGCAAACGCACCACCCCCGCCTCGGAACTCCGCTGACTCCGCCTCGACGCGGATCCTGACGGAAATGCGGCGGATGCGCAGGAGGTCGGCGTCGAACCGGTACGGGCTCTGGCCGCAGACTGGTCCGTCAGTCAGAAGCGCCGCCGTCAACACCTTGGGCGCGGTTCCTCCGAGATTGGCCAGGAGTGGAACCGGCGGGGAGCCGGCGTACGCACAACTGGAAGCGCCTGAAGCCGGTGGAGCGACTGCGTCAGGACGCGGGTCGGCAAAGTAGCTATACCGCAGATCGACGACGTGATCCACGAGCGGAACATCGGACCGGGCGCCATCGTAACGCATCAGCCGCTTTGCGGCTCTGTCGAGGTAGTACACGCGACGAACAACGGCGGCCACTCGTGCACGAGCGGAATAGCCTCGTGAAAGGGTGGCGCCCGGCATCAGCGTGCTCGCTGCGGCATCCACTGCTTGCACCGCGAACACTTCATAGGCGCCGCCGGCGCCGGACGGCTCATAGATCAGGGCGTCCATCCCTGGAGTGAAATCGCAAGCGGACGCGGATCGACAGCCGGCAACTGTGCCGTCAACCACAACAGGCGCTGACGCCGATGGCATGTCCGCCGCCAGCTGTGCCTGCGGACCATCATCTGGAACGTACATCACGCTGATCCGATCCGGCTGGAACGACAATTCCGGATCCGGCGCCGTACTGCCGGTGCGCGCAGGAAGCACGGGAGGAAGCGTGTTCGCGAGCGGGCCTCTGTCGACTCCCCTCGATGGCCCGGCCCCTGCGAGCACGATGTCGCGGCGCATCGATTCGAGAGCGACACGAAGCCGCTGCTGAACGTCGGCCGTCTCTGACTGCACCCCGGCTGACGTGTGAGCAGACACGGCAAATTGAAGGAGAACGCCCAGAAGGACGCATCCGATGGCGGTGGCGATCAAGAGTTCGATCAACCCATAGCCGGATGCGTTTGACGATGGCCGTCGCTGCACGCGCGAGATCATCGTCTGGCCTCAATCGTGATCAGGCGAGCCATATCGGACAAGACCGCGCTGTCTGACCCTCGCGTCCCCGCCACGACCTCGAACACCAGGATGTTGTCGGGATCACCAATCAGCGGCCGGACCGCCCAGCGCCGTACATAGACCGCCGCCGGCGGGGCGGACGGTCCGTGGCCGACCCAACGTCCATTCGCGTCGAGGTAATCCACGTACCCCACGATGTTGGACGTGAGCGTACCCGGCGGAGATACCAGCAGGCCCCGCCCATCATCCGTTGCCGGGTCATTGCTCAAGTCCGTGGTCACATCCGAGATGGACATGCTGATCGCCGGCCCGCTGGTCGTAACGTGAGACCACGTGAGCGATCGCAGCTGCTCCATCTTCTCCGCCGCCAGCATCGTCGCCAGCGTACGGACGCGCGATTGCCAAACCGCGCGCAACGCCATTGAGATGAGCACCGTCGATCCGGCGGCGACGGTTACGATCAGCGCGGAGGCGATCAAGACCTCCAGCAGCGCAAATCCGCCCGCGTTCGGTCGTGAACCAGAGGACATTAGGTTTCCCTGGCGCACGATCAGTGCAACGGACGGTCCAGTGGCGCGTCAGATGGATTGAGTGAAAACTGGCGTCAAACTGGAGTGATGTTCGAGGTGCTGCCGGAAGGGCGCAGAATTCGCGATCGCGAACGGGACGCGCTGTGTCAGAAACCGCGCGCAGCCGCCGTCATCAACGAAGCCAGCCAGGAGGAACGTTGGCGCGGCGTGCCTCTTCCTCGATGTCGGAGATGTCCTTCTTGGCTTGTTCGATTTCGCCGGTGACGCGCTGAAGCTCGGACAGCGCTTTCAGGCGGTTGTCGGCGAGTTTCGCGCGCTGGTAAGGATCGTCCCGGTTGACGACGTCGGTGGTCAGGCCGTTGATCTGGCTTTGGAGCGCGGCGGCAAACGCCTCCGAGCGACGCTGCGCCTCGCGTGCCTGAGTCATGCGGTTGCGCCACCAGGTTTCGTCTTTCTGATCCTCCGGCTTGGCTTCCGCGGGTTTACTCTCCGGCTGAACGACGGTCGTCGACGGCACGGTCGACGCGACCGCGGGCGGGCCCGCTTTCGGAAGATCCTTGTCCGAATAGACTTTGGTGGCGGTTCCTTTGAGCGCCTTCTTACGCTCCTGCTCCTTTTGAGCCAGCTCCGCCAGCGAGGGCGGCGTCTGCGCGAGCGCGACACCAGCTCGAAGACAGAACAGGACCCCAAGTCCGGTCACCACCACGCGCCTAGAAGTCTCGAGCCTCATAACTCCTCACGGTACATGGCACTTTCTGCGATTGGTGCCGGTCACGTGTCAGTGCAGCAAAGTCAAACCGCGCACCGTCTCGCGCAGACAATCAATCCGCTCAACGGCCGGCCTCGGTCGACGACGGGGAGACGGCAGAGGGCGCGCCTGTCAGTTCGGCGATCCGCGCACGTACCTTATCGGCGTCCGGTGCCTGCGGCGACAGACGCAGGTACTCTTGATACGCGGCCGCCGCTTCCACGGGTTTCTGCAGGCGCTCGTAACTGATCGCCAGCGCCCTCCGGAACGACGCGTCGTCTGGCTGAAGCACGATTGCTTTCTGATACTGATCGACGGCGGCGGCCTCATCGCCCTGCTTATGCAACGCGAGCGCCAGATTGAAGGTCGTGACGTAGTCGGTTGGGAAAAGCTCCTGCGCCTTCCGGTAGCCCTGAATCGATTCGTCCATGCGGCCGACCAGACCGAGCGCGCGCGCCAGGTTGAACTGATACTCCCAGCGATCCGGCGCGAGCGACACGGCGCGCGTCAGGTACGGAATCGCGTCGGCGGAACGATTCATCTTCACGAGGACCTGCCCGAGGTTGCTGAGCGAATCGCTGTCCTTCGGGTTGCGCTCGATAGCAGCCTGAAACTTGGTCAGCGACGTCGCGAGATCTCCGGCCTCATACGCAAGCGCGCCTTCGTCCGCGGCGTCTAGGAACGGGCGATCCCGTCCTACCTGTGGACCCGGCGCCGGTTGCTGCTTCGCGTCGGCACTTGCGTCATGCTGCCGGGACGGCACGGGAGCGGCGGCCCTCGCCGGTGACGCAACTGGCGCGGCGTCGCGGCGCAGCCACAAGCCGCCCAGGAGCAGGAGGAACGAACCCACCAGCACGCCGGTGATCTTGAGCAGTCTTTGGCTGTCGGCAGCCTGGCGCCCAGGATCCGGCGCGGCAATGAACGCACGGCAACGCGGACACCGGTCACGCCCCGAACGGAGTTTTGTGCCGCACTTCTCGCAGATGATTGCGGTAGACATCAGCGGATTTCCCGCCACGACAAGATGCGAACGCCGACCTGTCCGATACCGTTATTGAAGTCTTCGGGATCGCCGAAGGCCTCGACCCGCGCGCCGTTGGCGCCGCTCGTCGCCGTATACAAATGCTGATCGACGATGAATGGAGCGGTCGCGCGACCGGCCATGGTTTTCGCAATCGGGCTTTCGTTGTTCTGAAGCTTCCCGTCGTTGTTCGTGTCGTATGCCGCGCCGCCCGCGTACGTCAACGCGTACAGGTTTGAACTGAAGTCCGCGCACGGGGTCGATGCCGTCTCGCTTGTCGTTGTGTAGAACACGATGTCGCCGGCAACCGACGGCGACGTCGATGGCCGCTCGCCTGTCGCCAGACCACCCGAATTCGTGACCTTCGTCAGATCGATTGCAAACTTCGTCGTCGCCCCGGCGGCCGGAGTGTTGTCCTTCAGTGCGTACAACTTGAAGGTATCGACGCCTCCGGGAGCGGTGACCGGCAAGAGGTCGCTGCCGGTCGCAAAGAACATGTAGACGTCGACCGTGCCCACAAAGAGAAGAGCCGACGATGCGAAAATTGGCTGACCGGTATCGACCATCAGGTTGGCCGTGATGGTGCCGGCAGGGTTGAAGCTAAACCTCCAGTACCTTCCATCGATGTCGCCGAGGTAAGCCTTCGACACGGCGATCGATCCGCTTTCGCCGGCGGCCGTCGGGTCGGCTTGCAGGGCATTCTTCCGCCCGTTCGCCGCCAAGTCACCAATCATCACGCAACCAGCGCCCGACCCGAAGCCGCTCGCGATCGACGTGCACGTCGTGCCGGAACTGTTTCCAAGCGGCAACCCGGTATTCGCATCGAGGAGGTACATTGCGTTGCCGGCCTTCGGCGCCGAGGCGCCGCGATTGGGAATCGAGGCTTCGATGTCAGGGAAATAACCGGAACCCAACACGACCGCGGTGACGGACCGGTCGGCGGTCAATGGACCAATCGCCGGATCCGACCAGGTAAACCCGACGGTCTTCTCGACAAGCGTCGCCGACGATTTCAGATCGCCGTAGATCCGCTGCTTCCCTCCAGCCGTGCCATCAAACACGGTGAACGTCGCCGCGTAGGTGGGATCGAAGCTGCTGTAGTTTGGAAATGCCCATTTGAAGACGATCGACTCGTTCGGTGTGTCGAACAAGCTCAACATCGAGTTGACCGCCGAGAGACCGTCCTGCTCCGGATCCAGTCCCATCCCTGCCTCGCTGACGTCGAACGTCTGGTAGAACGTGCCACCGGGGCCCTCACCGATGAGCAGCAGGCTCCGCCACACGCCACCCAGCTTGACTTCGGCGAGCTTCGGCGAGCTGTCGACGAAGTAGTCGAACAGATCGACTCCCTGCCCGTCGCGGAACGTCTTGAGCTTCGGCAGGAGGTTGTAGGGGATGAACGCCCACACCTCGTATCCGGTCCGCGCGTCGATTGCGTGGATCATGCCGTCGTTGGCGCCGACGAAGATCAAGGCCCGCCGATCCTTGTGTATTCCGGCGAATGACGTCGGCGCGTCGGCTCGCCCGTAGTCGTCGTCCGGCGGAGGATCCAGAGAAGGAACGTCCATCACCGCCGGCGTTGACCCGATAATCGCCCCGATGCCCTGCGCGCGAATCGCCGTAATCAGCGCCGCGGTCGTCGCATTCGTCCCCATGTGGGGCGACAGGACGGCGGCGTTCGCCGTCGTGAACGCGACCATGGAGCCTCCGCCGCTGCCGTCGGGAATGTACGTATAGATGTTGCGCGTGTTCGGATCCAGCGGGGTCCTGGCCTTGCCGGCCATCGATGGGCGACCGTCCAGATCTGGCCACAGGCGGGTGCCATCATTCACGAATTTCCACCCGGTCGGCTTCGTCGAATCCACGACGGGCTTGTAGGTACGGAAGGCACGCAGGAAACCGTCGAAGCCGGGCAGCGCGAACCCAGCGGTGAGCATGAAATTGCTGCGCTGTTGAAGATCCTGACCGCCCGGATTGGCGGTGATGTCGGTATTCGGCAGCGTGTTGCCGTTGGCGTCGCGCGCGCCCTTCAGATTTACGGTGCCGACGATCGGGCTGACGGGCGAGAACTCGCTCGTCGCGCTGGTATCGAAGTCTGCCGCTCGCGCAAACGCCTGCTGGACCGCCCGGTCGACCGCAGCTGTCACCTCGAACGCGGTTGACGCACTGAAGTAGAAGCCACCGCTGTTGGTCGCGATCGCTTGCAGCGATGGGACGTCGGCCGCGTTTGGCTTGACGGCAACCACGGCGATTGGCACGCGCTTGGTCACGCCGCTCGCGGTGACGGACAAAAATGAAGACGCCGTCGTCGCGGCGTTGTGCGAGCCGTTGTAGGTCGCATCGCCGCTGTCCCTGCCGCCGGTGATCAGCACCACGATCGTATTGCGGCAAGTCCGGTTGGCCGCCGAGTCGGCCGTCATTGCCGCCACGGCAGCGGCACGTGCATCCGTCAACGCGTAGTCGATCGGCCGATCGACGACGCCCACACTGGGCATGCTCGCGGGGATCAGGGCCAGCGGATCGTTCGGGCCGCGCGCGAGCAGCGTGGTGATGTTGTTTGCTGTGTTCGCCGCTGGCGTCACCACGACGGTTCCAGCAGGCGCGCCACCGAGCGAATAGTTCGGCACAGCCACCGATGGCGCGTAGAGTCCGTAACTACCGAACGCAAGCGTATTACAGGGATTGGAATCCTTGTACAGGGTCTGGCTCAGATCGGCGACCTGGACAGGCTTGTCGCAGTTAAAGGGAGACCGCCACTGCGGCACGTTCTGGCGGAGTTTGAGCAGGCCCCAGCGCGTGGTCGTCGCGTTCTCAGCGACCGCCGCAGAGAGTCCCTGCTTCGCGATGTTGTAGCGGGTCGGATTCAGGAACAGCAGATCGGCCGGCGCATTCGACGTCAGAGCATTCGCCGGATCCCAGACCGCCCCGGTTGTCGCGATCGTGTCCGCGGTGTACTTGCCGGGCGCGGCTGCAGACTGCAGGTTGCGATAGACCCTGCGGTAGGTTTTCGCCGCGCCAATACCCGAGAATGCCGGCATCACGGCGGGATCATCCGACACCACGTAGAAGTTCGGATCGTACCAGTTGCCGTTGCCGTCCTCGAGCATCCTCATCGACGTGTCGAAGACGACGATGACGGTTGGCGGCACGCGCTTGATGAACAGCAGCGGATCGAGCTGCGCGAACGCCGTCGTCGACCACCAGAACGTCACGAGGACGGCGAGCAGCGCGGTCGCTCCCGTGCGGCGGCGCAGCAGTCCGAATGAACGCCGGCGAACCGAGCTTGAGGCCCGCCGCCGGCGAGGTTTTATGCAAGTCAGTTCAGTCATCACTGCACGACCAGGTTGCCAGTCGAATTGTTCATTCGCATATTGGTGAGCGACTTGCC
>Ga0070664_100002925_pt1 | contig 13826 bp, 14 predicted proteins | sample KBSC73metaG_FD_65863 | JGI IMG/M metagenome (GOLD analysis project Ga0070664, IMG submission 65863) | Corn rhizosphere microbial communities from Kellogg Biological Station, Michigan, USA - KBS C7-3 metaG | ecosystem: Host-associated > Plants > Roots > Rhizosphere > Soil ... | reverse complement strand
CTCGGCCTCGATGTCATCGTGACGGATCATCACCAGACCGGTGAGGAGATGCCTCCGGCCGTCGCCGTGATGAATCCGCATCGCTCGGGAGCGCGGTATCCCTTTCGCGGGCTTTGTTCCGCGGGACTGGCCTATAAGGTGGCGCAGGCATACCAACGGCGCTACGGCGAAGCAGGAGTGCCGGTGGATTCACTCCTCGATCTGGTAGCGTTGGCGACCGTCGCGGACGTAGTGCCCTTGCAGGATGAGAATCGCGGGTTTGTCCAACAGGGACTCGCGCAGATCTCTCGCGGAGCACGCTGCGGAATCAGAGCGTTGAAGCAAGTGGCCGGCGTCGTACGGGATTGCTCTCCGGAGACGATCGCATTCAGACTGGCTCCGAGGCTCAATGCGGCTGGACGGTTGGACCATGCGATGCTCGGCGTGCAACTCCTGACGACCGAGTCACCGGGTGAGGCGCAACGGTTGGCCGAACGGTTGGAAGCGCTAAATCGGGAACGGCAAAAAATCGAGGCCGACCTCATGTCGGAGGCCGTCGATGCGGTGAACGAGCAGGAGTTACCTGCGGGGCTTGTCCTCGCCTCCAGACGGTGGCATGTGGGGGTGGTCGGGATCGCTGCGGCGCGGCTGGTCGAACGGTTCCATCGCCCCACGATCGTTATCGCAATCGACGAACATGGAATTGGCAAGGGCTCGGCGCGGACCATCGGTGGATTCGATTTATATCAAGGACTTGCAGCGTGCCAGGATCTGCTGGACGCGTTTGGCGGGCATCCCAGTGCGGCCGGAGTGACGGTGCGGGAATCGCGACTGGACGAATTCCGTGACCGGTTTGCAGCGGTGGTGTCCGCATGGACCAAGGGTGCCGCGACTGTCCCGACATTGCACGTGGATGCGGAGGTACAATTATCGGAGGTGACGGCCAAGCTGATCAAAGAGATCGGCGCCTTTCATCCGTTCGGCGCCGGGAATCCTGAGCCGATATTCGCCGTCAAAGGACTGGAAGTGATGGAGTCGCGGACGGTGGGAGAAAAGCACTTGAAGATGACGGTGCGACAGGGACGTTCGATACCGTTCGACAGCATCGGCTTCGGCATGAAGTCGCTGCTCGAGCGGGGCATTCCTGAACGGGCACCGGTCGATCTGGCCTTCTTGCCCGAATTGAACCACTGGAACGGCTATGACCGGATCCAACTGCGCATCCGCGATCTCCGCATCAGCGATCGAGGAACTACCTGATGCCGAATCAAACAGTCATGGACATCGACCAGTTGCTCGAACGCGTGAAAAGCTATAACGCGGAGGCGGACCTGGGCATCGTGCGGAAAGCCTACGAGTTTTCCGCCAAGGTGCATGAAGGCCAACGGCGCCGTTCGGGCGAGCCCTATCTGCAGCATCCCATCGCGGTTGCCGGGGTCCTGACGTCTTTGAAGACGGACGTCACCGCCATCGTTGCGGCGCTCCTGCATGATACGCTCGAGGATACGGTGGCCACACCGGAGGAACTCGAAAGCGAGTTCGGAAAGGATGTGGTCCATCTTGTCGACGGCGTCACGAAGATCGGCAAAATCACGTTCAAGAGTCATGAGGAAAAGCAGGCGGAGAATTTCCGCAAGATGCTGCTCTCCATGGCCGACGACATTCGTGTCGTGCTCATCAAGATCGCTGACCGTCTGCACAACATGCGCACGCTCGAGCACTTGAGCTCTGCGAAGCGGCAGGCCATCGCGGAGGAAACGCTGGAGATCTATGCGCCGCTGGCAAACCGCCTGGGCATCGGATGGATCAAAAATGAGCTGGAGGATCTGTGCCTCAAGCACTTGAAGCCCGATGTCTATGAAATGTTGCGGACCCGCGTGTCCAAACGCGACGAGGACCGGCAGCAGTACATCCAGGAAGTCATCGAGTTGGTGACCAAGGCGCTCCAAGATCATGGCTTGTCCGGCCAGGTCTACGGCCGGCCGAAGCATCTGTACGGCATCTATCAGAAGATGAACAAGCAGTCGATCTCCTTCGAAGAGGTCTATGATTTGACCGCGTTGCGCATCGTGACCGATACCAAGATGAATTGTTACGCCCTGGTCGGCGTCATTCATTCGCTGTGGCGGCCGGTGCCCGGCCGGTTCAAGGACTACATTGCCATACCGAAGTCCAACCTGTATCAGTCGATTCATACGACGGTCGTCGGTCCCAAGGGCGAGCATGTCGAATTTCAGATTCGCACGGAGGAGATGCACCGCGTGGCGGAATGCGGCATCGCAGCACACTGGAAATACAAAGAGCAGGGCCGCGTGACAGACCGCGACAGCAAGACCTTTGGCTGGCTGCATCAGTTCGTCGAGTGGCACCGTGATCTGCCCGACAACCGCCAGTTCATGGATTCGGTCAAGCTGGATCTCTTTCATGACGTCGTATACGTGTTCACGCCGAAAGGGATCGTGAAGGAGCTGCCGCGGGGCTCGACGCCAGTCGATTTCGCCTACGCCATTCATACCGAGGTTGGCGATCACTGCGTCGGGGCCAAGGTCAACGGCAAGATTGTTCCGTTGAAACATCAGGTCGAAAGCGGCGATACGATCGAGATCCTGACGTCCCCCACGCAGACGCCCCACAAGGACTGGTTAAAATTTGTCCGGACCTCGCGGGCCAAGACCAAAATCAAGCATTGGATCAAGATCGAGGAGCAGAAGCGCAGCGTGGAAATCGGCCGCCGGTTGTTGGAATCGGAGTTCCGCCGGCATGGCATGGCGCCGGCGCAAATGCTCAAATCATCCGAGTTGGCGGCCACGGCCCGGCAATCAGGCTACGACACCACCGAGGAATTGATCGCCTCAGTGGGCTTCGGCCACCTGCCGGCGGCGAACGTCCTGGAGAAACTCACCTCTTCCCCCAGTGCACCATTGGAAACGCGGCCGGCTCCTCGCAAGGCGGTTGCCGGCAAATCCGATGACAAAGGCGTGAAGGTCAAGGGCGCGCGCGACGTCCTGATGCAGCTGTCCCGTTGCTGTAACCCCGTTCCCGGGGACCGGATCCTCGGATACATTACGCGTGGACGGGGGCTGACGATCCATGCGGTCGATTGTCCGAATCTGGAAGCGCTCGAGTACGACCGTGAGCGGTTGGTGGAAGTGGAGTGGGACAGCGCCACGCCCAGTACACATGCCGTCAAGGTGTCGGTCATGGCGGTGGACAAAACCGGCGTGCTTGCCAATGTCTCCTCCGCGATTGCGGAATGTCATGCCAACATCAGCCGGGCTGAGATCGCCACGCGGGAAGACCGCAAAGCGGTGCTCGATTTCATCGTCGAAATATCCGGCACCGAGCATCTGGACCAGGTCTTGAAAGCGATTGAGCGGGTGGATGGGGTGATTACGGCAAGGCGGATCCGCGCCTGGCAGGAAAAATGAGCAAGCTGTTGAAAAAGCCTGTGGGCATCTCACTCTCCCACAGCGCGTCGAGACGCGCCTAGACCAACTTGCCTCACTTCGCTCAAACCCTCGAGTTTATGAACCACTCAAGGCAAAGTGCCTATCCGCTTGCAGTTGATCGAAGCGAGCGGATCAAGCGAAGCTTGGTATGTACCTCCTCGGGTTCTCGCTCGTTGCGGCCGACCGCGGAACGAAGCGTCTCGGCGCTTCGGGGTTGGGCGTTCGCTCGCTGAGGCTATGCCCACGGTCGTTTTGAACAGCCTGAAGTCTCAACTTTGTCTCAGGGTAGTTTGAACTGCAGTTTCGATCCCTTTTCGAGCTTGAGACGCTCGGCCTCGCCTCCGCCCAATTCCAAGACGTACATCGCCGGGTCGTTCGGTTGATATTGCGGACAGCCGTCGTCTGTTCTGGTACAGATCGGGACGTTCCGGGCTATGTAAATGATCTGCTTTTTCTCGTTCATCCAGATAATGTCGAGCGGGATCTTGGTGTTTTTCATCCAAAAGGTCCAGGGTTGGGCCTGATCGAAGGTGAACAGCATCCCACGGTCCTTGGCCAAATATTCTCGGTACATCAATCCCTCGGCTCGTTTCTTCATGGTGTCCGCGAGCTCGGCCTGAATGATGATGCCACCCGGAAGCTGAATAGGGATGAGGCCGTCACCGGCTTGACTGCAGGAAGGAAGTGCCGTCAGCAGCGCCAACGCGGAGGTGATGACCCATCGAATCTGCACAGGCCGATCCTATCGACGGACCGTTCACGAGTCAAGGCAGTCAAGCTGCGCCTAGCCCCCGGATGTTTTCCCAACCGTATTTTCTGAACAATCTTGACCGTTCCTCGCCTTGCATTCCCGCGGCCACCTGTGCGATTCTCACGGCAAGAGTGGAGGCTGTATGAAGGAAGTCAGGAAAGTGCATTACGTGAAAGGCGTGTTCGTCTGTCCCAAATGCCGCCAGTCCTATGTCCAGGAAAAATGGATCGAATCATGGCGCGTGCGTTGCCATCGCTGCGATTATCGGGGCGCCCTGACCGATGTCTCCGTCGAGGAGCGGATGGAAGAGGAAACGTTTCGTCGGTGATCCGCGGCAGTTCGTACCGGTTGTTTACCCGCCTCGTCCTCTCCCTGTTCGTATCGTTCCTCACAGTTGACGTGAACGCGGTGTCTGCGGACGAGTCTGTTCAGGCCGCCGTGAAGGTGTTGGTGGCATACCACTCCCAATCCGGGAACACCGAACGAATGGCCGAGGCGGTCGTTGAAGGCGCCAAGAGCCTGCCCGGCACGACGGTTGTGCTCAAGCGGGTGGGGCAGGTGACGGCGGATGATTTGTTTTCTTCCGATGCGATCATCGTCGGGTCTCCCGTCTATTGGTCGAATATGTCGGGGGAGGTCAAAACCTTCTTCGATAACTGGCAATTCAAGTTTGGCGTTTTTCCAGATTTCAAAATGAAGAACAAGATCGGCGCTGCCTTTGCCACGGGCGGACAGATCTCAAGCGGCAAGGAAGTGACGATGCTGACGATTCTTGCCGCGATGCTCGGCAATCAGATGATCGTCGTGAGCGGAGGCGGTGCATTCGGAGCCTCAGCGACTACGGAAGGCGACAGCCCCGGCATCGACAAGAGAGAACTTGCCGACGCGCAGGCACTCGGACGACGGGTCGCCGAAGTGGCGGCCATGCTCAGACCTACTCCCTCGAACTAGTCCCTGCTATTTCTCCAGCGATTCCTTTTAGCGTAGAAAGACGCGGGGCAGACGCCCGCATCCAACCGCAAAGAGCGGGATGGATCGATCATGTCGCATGAGGTCAGGAACTGACAGGATTAAGGAGACGGTGTTCGGTCGTAGCGAGTTCGACGAAGCTTTGAATGTTTTTGGCACATCGACCACAGCAGCCTGATTCCTTTAAACCGAACTTCGCTTTGATCTGGCACGGCATGACGATGCCGTCGCGTGCCGCGTTCCGGACATCTGAATCTGTGATTCCCTTGCACAGGCACAGATACATGAGCGCCTCCCGGTTCAAGAACGATTATGAGAAGCATTCTCAGTATGCCATGGAGCGCACATTCTGTCAACAGGCCGCATTCCCAATACCAGCGCGGCGTTGGCCCGTGTCACATTCGTGAGCGGATGTAGAGTTAGAGGGTGGCTTCGAGTTGGGCGATCATGTCTTTGATGGTGGTGAACCCCGATTGCCAGAACGCCTTTGAGGTCATGTCCACGTTGACCGGCGCGAGAATCCGTTCCGGAGACATGGAGCCGCCGGTGGCGAGCAGTTCGAGATATTTGGGAACGAAGGCCGCTCCTTCCTGCTGGTAGGTCCGATACAAGGCCAGAACCAACAGGTTCCCGAAACTGTACGCGTAACAATAAAAGGGACTCGCATAGATATGGGGAATCGTCAGCCATTCCCATTGGAACTCGTCAGGCACCTTCACCGCTTTGCCGAACTGCTGGCGTAATTCACTCAAATACGTCTGCGCCAGTTGATCTCCTGTCGCCCCGTCGGCGATCATTTGATGGGCGGTTCGCTCGAATCGCACGAAGTACGCCTGCCGCAGCACGGTGGCATAAATGTCGTCAAGCTGGCCGAGCAACAGGCCCTGCCGGATTTTCTTGTTCGATTCCTGCTGCAAGAGCGCATCCGAGAGGATGCGCTCGCCGAAGACCGACGCCGTCTCCGCAAGCGGCAGTGTCGAGTGAAACGTAAAGACCGAATGACGCGCCGCGAGCATTCCGTGCACCGCGTGGCCGAGTTCATGCGCCATCGTGGCGATGTCCCGCGCATCGCCCGTATAGTTCAGCAGGACATACGGCGTGTTGCCCGGTACGACGCTATAGCAATAGGCCCCGCCGAGCTTGCCGGGTCTCGTGGGAGCATCGATGTGGCGATCGGTAAACACCTGCTGCGCCAAGTCGGCCATCTGCGGTGAAAAGCCGCGGTAGGCCTCCAGGACCATGTTCACCGCGTCCGGGTATCGGTATTTCTTCACATCGCTGCGGTGTGGCGCATAGAGATGGTAGCGGCTCATCGGCGTGATCCCGCAGATACGGGCCTTGAGTTTGAAATAATGTTGAAACAGGTCGGCGTTCTCGGCGCATACGGATAACAGCACCTCGACGGACTGATCCGGCACGTCGTTGCCAAGGTTCCGCGCGGCGATCGGAGAGGCGAAGCGCCGCAGGCCGATGTTCTCCGATTTCCAGTCGTTCACCAATGTCTTGTACATCTCTCCGAGTACATCGCGCTGGGCAGAGAAGACCCGGTAGAGCTGCTGATAGGCCGCTTGTCGCACCGCAGCCTTGGGGCTGCGCACATACTGCATGAGGCCTTCGCGGTTGAGGATTTGCTTTTTGGCCCCAACCTTCATGGTGAACGTCAACCCGTTAGTCACCACATCGTAGAGTGTGTTCACGGCGCTCCGGCCGGTCACATTCTTCACATTGATGATCTTCTCCTCGGCCTCGGTCAGCGTATGCGGTTTATAACGGCGAATGGTTTCCAGGTGGTACCGCACGTCGCCCGATCCGCGCAATAACCGAGCCGCGTTCTGTTCGTCGATGCCCTGCCACCACAGCTCGAAAAACAATAAGCGGTTTTGCAAGGCGGTCAGACGTTCTTCCACATGGGCCTTGAAGGAGCGGGCCTTGCCGTCTTTGGTATTTTCAGAAAACCAGAGGTAGGCATAGGCGCCCAGGCGGGACGCACTCTGTGCTACTGATTCGCTCAGGCGCAGGATGGCGGCGAACTCGCCCTCGGGCAAGCCGGGACTGAGCCTGTCGCGCGCGGCTTCGATCTGAGCAACTTGCACGCCGATGGCCGACAAGTGTGTCTCGAGTTGGCGTACAGGATCCTTAACCAGATCGGTCAAATCCCATCGATCCGGTACGGGTATACGGGCAGATTTCCGAACGATTGTGGTCGAGGCCATGCGCGCTCCTTGTCGGCTGAGTGAGTTGTGATCGATCTTACCATCCGTCTGGTGTGACCGCGCAAAAAAAATCGCAGGCCGTGGGAGGATACGCCGCACCGTGCGAGTTTGACAGCTGTGCGACAGGATGTGAAAATCTGCGGTGGAAGGCCTGGGATGAACGATCAGGAAATCAATCGAGCGGTCCAATACGTGACGGCCAGCACCTCTTACGGACGTGAAACCGTCGCCGATATCTTGAAGACCGGCTTCGGGGAGCTGACGGAGCTGGCCGTCCAATCAAGCCGCCAATTTGAACGAGAGGCCTTACTGGAATACGTGTCCCAGTGGACGATCAAACGGACCGGACAGCCGGAGCCTCTCGTTCGCGAAGTGTTGGGCTGTGCCGGCCGCTGGCTTGACGAAGTCTACGAGGAAGTGGTCAACCGTCAACCAGAGGCGCTGGATCTGCCTCCTCAGGGTGATGAGGGCGCTGAGCCGGTGTGATCGTCCCGGTTCAGGCGTCACGAATCTGGCTATGCCGCGGTTCCGCCCACGAAAGACATTCCGGCTTGTCACACCTCTGCGTGACGGGCATCGCGAGCCTCTCCCAGCATGGAAACGGGAGGAGCTCGGTCTGTCGCGGGAACTTGAAGACCGGTGGACGACGCTTCGCCAGCATTGCGCTGATCAATCGAGCCATCTGCGGCTCGCCCGTCTCGTCCGGCGCATCACCCACTATGATTATGGTGTGCGCGAGTCCGCTCTTGCCGAACTGGAGCTGGCGGTCCAGCTGATCCGCGTCGGCGCGAGGGTCACCTTTCTGCCGGAATCGCAGGCACGGACCGCGGACCTTGAATGCCGCCTGGGGCGCGAACGCTTCTTCGTCGAAATTACGGCCATGGTCGGATCGGCGGAGCGGCAGCGGCTTCCCCTGCGGGGCCTCCTCCAGGATGAGGAAGGGATCGATGAAACGGACCGCGGCGTGATTCTGATCCATCGGATCTTGGCCCGCATCCAGCAAAAGGCCAAGCAGCTTGCCGATTACACCGCTCCTGTCGTCCTGTGCATTTCGATACCACGGGCTGACCTGCGGGGTGAACACACCTCACGATCGGAAGCCATCTGGCTCGATCTGAAGTCGCTGGCCGGAGCCGTGAGTCTGCTGCTCACGAAACTATGCGCCGTGAGTGCGGTGTTGATTTCGTTCTGGGATGTCGTGCCGATGCCGGCGAAGGCGTGTACGAGGTTGGCGAATGTGGAGCTCGTTGAGCGGAACACCCATCAGCGAGGACACCCGCGTGTGCGAATGTTGATCCACAATCCGTCGGCCGGCGCGCACCTGAGCGAACGCCAGCGTGAGGCGTTCTGCCACCTGCTCTAGAGCGCGCTCCTTAGCGCTTCCAGATTCTTCGTCACCATGGCATCGCCGTTCTTTGTCGAGACGTCGATTCCCCTGGCACAAACGTCACGGCATTCTTCCACGCGATTCAAGGTGCGGAGCGATTGCGCCAACGCATAGTAGGCGGCTGAATAGGAGGGCTTCACCCCGATGCACTGCCGCAGCGCGCTGGCGGCCTCCTCGAAGTTGCCGTCTTCCATATAGGCCTTCCCCAACCCGAACCACGCCACCTCGTCGTTCGGATCGATCGCCAGCACCTTCTTGAGCGGTTCAATGCGTGAATTCGGCATCCTGTCCTCCGGCGGATAGACGATAGCAGTGCCGAACGCGCGTTGTCTATGCCGAATCCTGCGTGCTACGATTCAACGCATGGGGAACACCGGCATTGTATACCACCCGGCCTATCTCGAACACGATATGGGCGCCGGACATCCGGAGTCTCCCAATCGTCTTCGGGCCATCATGCAGCAATTGGAACGGAGCGGCACGGCCGACCGGCTGACGAAAATTGAACCCCGGAAAGCCGAAGAAGAATGGATCACACTGGTCCACAGTTCCTCCTACGTCACCGCATTGAATGCGCACCAGCCTGCGAGCGGGAGAGTCGCCCTCGATCCTGATACCTCCATGTCTCCCGGTTCACTGCCCGCGGCCTATCTGGCGGCAGGGGGCGCTCTCGCGGCCGTTGATGCGATCATACGCGGCGAGGTCGAGCACGCGTTTTGCGCGGTGCGGCCACCTGGCCATCACGCTGAAAGCGGCCGGGCAATGGGTTTTTGCCTCTTCAACAACGTGGCCATCGCGGCTCGCTATGTGCAGAAGAAGCACGGTCTGAACCGCGTACTCATCGTCGACTGGGATGTGCATCACGGAAACGGCACTCAGCACAGCTTTGAACAGGATCCTTCCATCCTGTTCTTCAGCACCCACCAGTATCCGCATTATCCGGGGACGGGTCGCGAAACGGAGCGCGGGACCGGCGCCGGCGAAGGCTTCACGATCAATGTGCCGATGGAGGCAGGCGACGGAGACGACGAATACCATGCGATATTCTTGAACGTGCTGCTTCCCGCCGCCGATGCGTTCAAGCCGGAATTCGTCATCATCTCGGCCGGCTTTGATGCCCACCGCGATGATCCGCTGGCCAGTATGGGATTGACCGAAGCGGGATACTCGGACTTGACAGGCCTCGTGGCGGGAATTGCCAGACGTCACGCGCGCGGCCGGCTCCTCTCCGCGCTGGAAGGAGGCTACAACCTCACCGCCCTGGCCGCGTCCGTGGACGCGCATCTCAAAGCCTTGCTCGCCGCATGAGGCATTGGCGCACCATCGCCGTTGCGGTGTTGGCAGTGCTCGGCGCAGTCTACCTCTATTACACCGAAATCAAGCCGGTCGTGATCTTCGGGCTTCGTTCCGACTACGCACATCCCATTCCGTTCCAGAAGATACCGGATGGATTGACGAGTCTCACGGCTGAGTCGTGCGGTCAGTGCCACAGGGAGATCTATGAAGAATGGAAGTCGAGCATTCACGCCCGCGCGTTTGAGGATCCTTATTTTCAAGCCTACTGGAAGAAGGACAAAAAGGTGTGGGTCTGCTTGAACTGCCACACGCCCTTGGAGAATCAACAACCGACGATCATCACTCACATTCCCCGAGGCCGCGTCGAAAAAGCCGTTCAGGAGACGAACCCGCACTACGATGCCGAGTATCAGAAGGAATCGGTCACGTGCGCGGCCTGTCATGTCCGGGATGGCATGATCTACGGCCCCTTCGAAGATTCTGCCGCACCACACCCCACCAAATTCGATCCGAACTTTAGGACGACCCAAGTGTGCTACCGCTGTCACAATGTCGTCTCCGGGCCTGCGCAATTTTATCGTGTGGGACCCTGTGGAACGTATGCGGAATATGAAGGGAAGTTTTTCATGCAGCAGCGGGGCTTCATTTGCCAGAGCTGCCATATGCCGGAAATCGACAGACCGGTTGCGACCAACAGCCCCATCCGGAGGGGACGGCAGCATCTCTGGCGGGGAGGGCATGATCCGGACATGATCAAACGGGCGGTGGCCATACAGGTGAAGGCGGATGTCACTTCTCCAAAGCCTGGGGATCGTGTGATGTTCACGCTGACCCTGGTCAACGCGGGCGCTGGACACAAGATCCCGACCGGCGATCCGGATCGTTTCTTCACGGTCGAGTTTGCGGTGGAGGATTCACAGGGACGGGTGCTGGAAGCGCAGAAATCGACGATGGGGCGCTGGATCATGTGGCAGCCGGCTATTCTGGAGCTGTATGATAACCGCCTTCTGCCCTTGGCAAGCCGCGAATATCAGTTCATTTACCGGTTGCCGGCCAAGGAGGAGGGCTTGAAAGTCAGGACGCGCGTGCAGTACCACATTGTGACCGACGCGCAGCACGAGATGCTGCAACACAAATATGGTCTGACGGGCAACGACCCGTACCGGTTCGTGATCTACGAACGAGAGTTTCCGCTGTCCCAACAATTAAGCGCGGCGTTGGCGGCCGGCGAGCAGTTCCGCACCGCTGAGGTCGCAGGTCCCATGGAGAATTGCCCGACGGACGCACCCGGCTCCGCCGCCAGGCCTGGTTGAAGGAGTACCATGAACCATCCGATGCTCATCGATACCGATACCTTGCAGAAACAGTTGGGAAAGCCAGGGCTCCTCGTCATCGACGTGCGCGGTGATGCGGCCTACGAATACGGCGGTCATATTCCCGGTGCAGTACACACCACGTGGCACCACTATAGCGATCCGCAGGCTGTGGCCAAGGGAATCCTGGATCCCGATATGGCCCGCATGGAGCAGAAGGTGCGGGCGCTTGGTCTGAACCAGGACAGCGAGGTCGTCATCTACTCGAACCCCTTCGACAACTGGGGTGATGAAGGGCGGATGTACTGGATGCTCGAATATTTCGGACACAGCAACCTGCGGATTCTGGACGGCGGCTGGGTCAAATGGATCAAGGAGCAGCGTCCGTTTGAGCATGGACGTGTGCCGCCGAAACCTGGAAATTTTACGATCACACCGGCAGCCCGAACGATGATCACGAAAGACGAACTGCGGGCGCTGTTGAAGCAACCTCAATCCAAGACCAAGATCCTCGACGCCAGGAGCCTTGAAGAATATTTGGGCAAAGAAGTTTCGGGCATTCCGCGGCCGGGTCACATCCCCTCCGCAATCCTTGTGTCGTGGAACGGATTCTTAAACACGAACGCCACTGTCAAAGATCTCGCCGCCATCAAGGCCAGTCTCGAAGAAAAGGGGCTGGAGCCCGACGACGAGGTCGTCTGTTACTGTACGGGCGGTGTTCGCTCGTCATGGCTCTATTTCATCTTGAAGCTTGCCGGCTATCGAACGGTCCGCAACTACCCCGGATCCTGGTGGGAATGGAGCCGGGATTTTGCCTGTCCGGTTGAAAAGGATTTTCAAGGCCTCCAGAAAGTCTTGGGGATCGAAGCGCCGGCCCGGCCTTCTTGACACTCAAAAACTGGCTGTGTAAGGTGATTCTGCTAGTTACGATTTCATTTACGTTCTTACGACATGCACTCAAACCATGAGGAGGAACCCATGACAATGAGCATCCGACGTGGAGCTGTGGCATTGGCAGCAGTCGCACTGCTGGGTCTGCCACTGATCGCCCACGCAGACAATAAGCACGTGGCTGAAGCCGTTGAGCATGCGAAGGGCGCAGTGACCCATGGCAAGCAGGGTCATGCCGATGCCGTAGCGCAACATGCGGAAGAGGCGTTGAAGCATGCGCAGGCCGCAGGCGTGAAGAATCCTCATCTGGATGAGGGCATTAAGCACTTGCAGGAAGCCGTCACTCACGGGAAAGCCGGGCACGCCGACGTGGCGACCCAGCATGCCGAAGCCGCGGTGACGCACCTGTCCGAAGTCAAGTAAGGTTTTCCAACGAAGGGCAAGAGGCGGGGCTGAACGCCCACGGTCTCTTGCCCTTTGTGTTTGGGCGCTCTCGCGCATCCCCTCACGTCAAACCAGGTCGTTATGCGGGTCGGGTACTACCAGAACAATCCGGAATTCGGCAAAGTGGCCGACAACTTGGATCGGATCGCCGCGGCCCTCGAGACCGCTGAAGCCGACCTGTTGGTTCTACCCGAGTTGTGCGCCTCCGGGTACCAGTTCGTCTCGATCGACGAAACGCTGGACTTATCTGAGCCGGTACCGGACGGGCCCACGACCACACGGCTGCTCGAACTCGCGAAGCGGAAACACATGGTGATTGTTGCCGGCCTGCCGGAGCGGTCGGGGAGTGTCTGTTACAACTCCGCGGTGGTCGTCGGTCCACAAGGCTTCATCGGGTGCTATCGCAAAACGCATCTGTTCTTTGAGGAAACGTTGTTCTTCACCCCTGGCGACACCGGCTTCCACGTGTGGGATATCGGGGCTGCCAAGATCGGCGTCATGGTCTGTTTCGACTGGTATTATCCCGAGTCGGCCAGAACGCTGGCGCTCAAAGGGGCCGACATTATCTGTCATCCGTCCAACCTTGTGCTGCCGAACTGTCCCGATTCCATGCCGGTGCGATGTCTCGAGAATCGAGTCTTTGCCATCACTTGTAACCGGACGGGCAGCGAGGCGCGGCAGGGGAAGGAACGCCTGATCTATATCGGCAGCAGCGAAATCGTTAGCCCTCGGGGCGCGATCCTCCATCGGGCACCGCGCGACCAGGAGGCCCTGTGCGTCGTAGAAATCGATCCGGCTCAAGCGCGCGACAAATCCGTCACCCCGTACAATGATCTGCTCAGAGATCGTCGCGAATCCCTGTACACATGATGGATCTCGAGTTCGCCGACCTTTTCCTGTCTTGCGTGTGAGACAGTAGCAGGATAGGATAATTCTCATGCAAATTCCCTTGAAGGCTCAACTGGGCAAAGGCATTTTTCTGGTCGCCGCGCCCAATCTGCGCGATCCCAATTTCAGACAAACCGTTGTCCTTCTCTGTGAGCATGGTGCGGAAGGCGCGCTCGGTGTGGTGGTGAATCGCCCCACAGCGATGTCGGTGTCCGAAGCGCTGCCGCAAATGCCGGTGTTGGAAGG